>Ga0193743_1002773_pt1 | contig 12074 bp, 10 predicted proteins | sample L2c2metaG_FD_143038 | JGI IMG/M metagenome (GOLD analysis project Ga0193743, IMG submission 143038) | Soil microbial communities from a riparian zone of the East river system, Colorado, United States - L2c2 | ecosystem: Environmental > Terrestrial > Soil > Riparian zone | place: USA: East River... | reverse complement strand
GCGCACCTAGCAGGGGATCCTAAAAGAAAAGGATAAAGCCCTGCTAAGGTGGGATGCATGTCTATATACCAAAAATTGGAGTTGAAATAATAAAATGATGAAAAAGATGGAGAATGGTGAAACAGTGATAGGAATGCTACATCACATGATCATCGGACTCCAGTATCGGAGCCGCGAGTGCACTCCGTCTTGGACTAGTGACGATGAGGAGGAATATACAGAGGTGACGGAGAAATATCGGAGGAGACATCGGACAATGCGGAGCGTCCCCTAACATGTTCTTTAGTTAGTCTTTAATAGACTTTTCAACTCAACAAATTTAAGACAATACCTTTAGCAATAAGTCTTGACCGAACTTGACCTCAGACGACTGTCTAAGATCACAGCTGGAAATAGCCTGAATCTAAAGTCATAACAATAGGCTGACATCCACCATCACAAGTGGTTGATGAATTGCTGTATCACTTCGACTGGACATGAATTGGCTCGTTGGAAGGTATTCTTGTCTACCTGTCTGTACCAATATTTAGCCCATCCCCAATGCTGTAGAAGTAGATGACATAAAATAAGTTAATTTTTTCACATGAGGGCCACATACCAACCCTAATTTCTGTACCTTCTTGGATTTCACCCCTGGTTTTTCTTCTCCAACAATTTTGTCAAGGAAGTCCTCTTCATTCTTGCTATCAATATCACCTTCTGACTCTTCATCATTCCACATTGGTTTATTGCTGTCAAATGGCAGGTTGGGCGTCCACTCTTCAATATTCATCATTGGCATCATTATTGATTGGAGGATCAGGTAACACCAGGGGTGCAGCAGTGTCTGAAGTATACCAACTCGTTTGGGTGAGAAGAATCTTTGTCAACTTTGGCTGGTTCTTGAGACCAAAAATGTTGTGTCTGGGTTTATTTTTTGGAGGCATTGTGGATATGTGGGTATTCTGAGTCCAAGTTAAACATTTTATTGTGAGCCTGCTGCCCAATGAATTTTTTTGAAGCGTGATGAACACGCTCCATCTATCAAAAGGAAGCGATTGCGCACTTTTTCAGATTTTTTCTATAACTTTTAAGGATTTTCACCAAAATTTCAGGGTACATTTCCTTATATGTCCTTTTTCTCAAGAACGGCTCGATCAATCATATTGAAATTTTGCCGCATCAATTCCTGTAAAAAACAATGAAGATCTATGATGGCCGAGATTATTGGTGGGCTCTGGTTGTTCACGACTGTAGTCTCGGCGAGAGTATTTCTTCTTCTGGATCTGCATTGGTGAATGCCTTAGTCAAAAAAAGGGCATATGTATCCGATTATATCGCTTGGTTCCTAAACTCTAAAGATTCGTAAGATTGAGTTCATGCGAAGCCTGGAGCAATACTACAAATAGCGAATACTTAAATTAAATACTCATGTCAACGTAATTTGGAATTTGGAATTCAAAGAAGGCATTAAAGCGCATGTTCGAAGCAGGATCCATGGCTGTGTGGCCGACACATGATCGTCTACATATAGTATAACAAAGTTCCGCAGCTTTTATATAGATGAGCGCTGAGCATCCCCATAATTTACAAGCGTCTTCTGTCTGCACTTATCCGCTTTTACTATACCATGGCTTCATCCATTGAAACTGCCAAACTTGATCCCCAGCTCACTCAACAAGGATATTTACCACCTTTTGACCCTCGTTTATTCTCCCCAGCTCAGCCATACCCCGTTATACGACAGTACAATGCGACAGTTAATCGACGATCGACATGCATGCGATTCATGCATACTTTTGTCGTAACAGCCTTGGTTTGTTTCTTGTGCACTACGTTCTTGAGCAGCCTTTTGTCCATGCATCCGTGGGTAAGTTGATGATTCCTTGTTTGTCTTGATGTGTTTGTCATTTGCGATATTTTAGACTGGACGATCTGGAGGTTATCCCATTCCACCAGATGTCACCCTTGAGCAATGTATTTCTTACGATGACTGGTCAAGCCAGCCAGCAGACCAACCATCGCAAGGACTCCAATTCCCTAGGCTCACGGCTGGGACTACATTGGATCTTCCCATTTCAGCCGAAGCTCTTCTGTTAATTTCACGTGGCCCAATGTCGGCTGGCAGCGTCGAGATCGTGACTTCTCCTCATCAAGACCAAGATGTTGCGACTGTAGAAGTTGTTGCTAGTTACTTCTGGGAGTCTGTTCGTGATCAAGCCAAAGTGTGCCGGATCCTTCGAAAGGATGGAGAGATCGGTGTTGGGATTTTCGTGAGTAGAATGAAACTACTTGTGATGGTCAAATATGCTGAATGCAGGGCATGTATAGACTCCCGAATGGCCATATTGGCGTGGCCCGAAAAGTTGGTTGCGTTTTGCAATCAAAGTGACTTTGCCTGAATCTTCGCCTGGATCTTCCCCGCTTTTGATCAAAAAATTCGAGACTGATGTTCCCGACACCGCTCAACGAGTTGGAGACTTGAACAAGAAAGTCCTATTCCAATCTCTTCTACTCAAAGGATCCAACGAACGTATTGATATAGAGGTAGGCTTTATATTGACCGCTTGGTTTCATCCCACTAATATCTTCATATCAAAGTCAGTGCAAGTGGACCTAGGGATCATAGAAACATCCGATGAAGTCATCAAAGGGGTTTTTAACACTTCGGTGTCGTTGTCATTGATAACGAGTAACGCACGAATAGATGCAGATATTGGGCTTTCGAGCATCAATGCATCCGCGCCCAGGCTTAATCTGTCTACAAGCAATGCGTATGTATTCTGAACCATTCGCAATTCAAGTTCAGCCGCTAACTTCACATCTGTTCCAATCAGTGCTATCACATCCAGAATCAATTTGATCTCTGACATAGGCATAGGTGGCTCATTCCAAGCCGTAGCGACTACATCCAACGATCGATTGGATGTCGATTTTATTGCTGCACCTCCGTATTCGCTACTCACATTTGATGGCACGACTTCTAATGCCCGAGCGGTTGTTTCTCTCAATCCTGCCTATGAGGGCTCATTCCTTCTCGATACATCAGATTCCAAATCATTTATCAACCAGGACAGGAGTGTAGTTGACCCAACCGGGAGAAACAGAAAACGTTCGTTGAAGATTAAACAAGCAGGAAGCGTTCTCTTCGGTGAGGTATTCTGGGATAACGTGACAGAAAACAGCAACTTGAAACCTGCTGGGTCGGTCTCCATACACTCCTCCAATGCACGAGTCGAGTTGGATCTTTGATAGTATAGTGCGATAAGTTTCCATTCCATTTCAATATCCTTGTCCTGCTGCATGAGATTACTTTGGGTTTATCGATCATATGGATGGGTTGCTATCTGCCCAGATTCCACCCACACGTTGGTCATTAAAATTGTAAATAAAATTTACTAGGACGTAGCTGTATATAATTATCACGACAGTGAACGAGCCAATATGTTATCTGCGTGCGACTCTCATGCATCCAGACGAAGTCAGGTTACGTCCAACGGCTTTGACATCTTTTAATTGTGCTGAAAGCCTATCAAATCTATGATTTTCTTAAGGTTAGATGCACCTTTGGTGCTTTGATTTTCTTGCTTTTTAGTCTGTCGTGAAAATGTCGTGAGAGGTGTTGCGATTTGCTTGAGCTGGTCTTCCGCTCGGCCCTCAGGCTATTGGTTTGGTTTGGAGATTGTAACTGGTTCGACAAAAATATGTTAAACATGGTCACTCAATGTTGTCTTATGAATGGAATTTTCTTAGTCAGTACCTTCAAATTTCGATCAGAGGGGGAAAGGTATTTTTTAGGGTTCATTCCAGCATTGAGGCCACGCAATGCGCAGGGTTTCCCTGGCTGGAGACCCTCAAATTTTGACTAATGTTCTGGTAAGAGATGATAGGTCAAGAAATTTTCTCCTTTTTCTCTCTCTCCCTCGGTTCCGGATACCCACTTATATGGAAACGCTACTTTGTGTCTATACATAACGGCAGTGGATTTCTCTGTTATCAAATATGGCAAGCCGATCTGGACTTCTAGGAAACCTTGCCTATCGATGAATTCTGCATCTCAATTCCAAACTCATTTCAGACAATCGCCATATATTAAATGTTGAGTTATTCAACATCGGTTGTCTTTCTGCCCCTCCATTGTGTTTAAGTATTGGAAAGTACTAACGCGAATGGGTATGTACCAGAAGTTAATGAATGCTGACTCGAGCCTAAGGCTAAAAGGGCACGCGTCAATAGCTTTCACTCGACAAGCCTTCTGAAGTGCTTGGGCTGGCGTGCGAGAGCTCAGTGATCAAGACTGAGCATGCGAGGGGATGATTATGGGCAAAATCGAGCAAATACAAGTGAGTGGCTGGGGGTTTCAGTCATCCATATAACGATCGTTCGTCCTCGTGGCCCGCCACCGCAATGGATGACTCTGTTGAACGACGGGAGGCAGAGTAAAATATCAAAATATTCAATTTCGGCGGAGTCCGGACGACATCACGTGAGAGTCTGCCCCTATTTATGGCGTCACGGATCATGGCAGATTATGTCGCGCAAGGTATTATTTAAAGTAACATATACTCATGGTCCAACAAACCCGATCCAAGCTATGATAAACCAGAGGTACAAATATTGAATTAAAAACTGTCTTCCTATGTCATCATAATTATGCGTTATCATTTCTTTTTCGCTCCTAAGTGCTGTATTCCCATTTTGTTTCACTCGTGATGTTGTGTTTTGTGGACCTTTTCTTTGAGGAACTTATCTAAGACCGTCACTCTCCGAGAATGGAGAGAATTTTTTCTCACATATCATATTCGCTATTTCGTGTGGTAGTTCCTCAGTCTGTTATTTCGAGACTTGAGGTTAGTACATTATACCTTTATTGTAAAAATAAAGACTGATGACAAGTAGCTATAATTATATTGTTCAATACGTATAACCTAACGTCAATGAATAGATTTCGAAAGTGTTCAATAACAAACTCCGAGGTTTAAGGAAATGTAAGGACTAACGTCCAAGGAATACTACGCGACGGGTGTGACAATGCGTTCCGTCGCGCACGGTCCGAGGCTGGTCGGAGTTCTTGAACTTTCACGTTGCCGGAGGTCGGCTAACCAAGTCGAAAATCCTATCTACTTGACAAATACATTTTGACAAGATTGATGGATATTGCAATACCAAATTCTCCTTAGTACACATTGATAAGCATGGGATGCACACAGATAGTCTCCTAAGCCTGATCATATCCACGGCTCACTTGGCCTTTCACACTCAATTCATTGTTGAAATCGTTTGGCATTTTTTTCTATATAGATAGCAGAATTATTGATGATGATATTGGAAGCATATGACTATTCTTTGAGCCTTTGAATATATCATAGATAGCTAGTGTAGAAGTAAATCTTATAGCGACAATAGTTCGCTGCCGAACCACGGCAAATGACTAGGATGAATTAGTGATGCAGTTTGTCTCCGTGACAAGCGTATGTTGTAAAAACCAAAGCCTGAAAAGGATAGTTCTAGGAAACGGCAGGCTGCGGTGCCTAGATCGGCTTCGAACGGGTTCAGACGAGATCGACTCTCGACTTTTAAGCGAAGCGGAGCCAAGAAGGAGCAAAACATCCGCACGGGCCCGCGCGGTTCGAGTCCTTTTGAACTAAGTTCAACTTGTTGGTACTTGTTAATTCTCAATCTGGCGCATGCGCAGAACTGTTTATTAATTTATTACTTGTAACTTAAGAAATACATTTTAATGCAAGCTATTGCAACATCAAACTCGGCAAACCTTGAGATTTGCATTGTAAACACCCTTATAATAAAACAATGCGTGCCTAATAGTAATATTTGATATGTCATCATTGATACAAATTACAATGTAAGGGCTCGCTCGGCATTTCTAACACTATAACTCACTTGATTATTTTTTCCATACAAATAGCAGAATCATGGCTGTTCTTGAGACTTGGATAACTTAGATCTATGCACCATACTTAGATAATATCCTACAACGGGTCGCCGAAATGACAACTACTGACGGCAGCCTGCAGCTAACCCTAGGACAATGGTGGGTCACAAGCGTGACAGACGCAGATCTTAGGAAATGACCACGGCTGACGAGACATCCGATGCTGACATCGGACAACTAAGCGCGCCAGTGCTAACCTCTTATAGTTTCTCGAGTCTCCGGGTTGAAAATTTCGGACAAATATGCCCATGTGAGCCGGACATTTTAATATTTAATACTTGATAGGCACTCTCATCCGGCACCAACACGACCGGACCAAAAAAATCGACCCTAGAAACATACGGGATTTTGTGGGATGATGATTGATAGCCCTCCGCCGAACGAACCCATCCATCGGGAAACCCACTGCTTGATCGGCGGGAAATGGGCACTAGAGTTAGTATATGTTGACAATTACATTGTTTACATGTGTTAATTCACCCTAGTCTCTCGCCTCTGCGCGAATTATGTGGACATGTTGGCATCATGAGGGTCATTGTTACTAATACTATTACTACGTCATTGAACAATTCTATTGACCCTTTTCTTTGAATCAGATCATGATCAGTTATACTATAGTACTAGCGCGCCTCCCTAGCCCGGTTTCAATATATGCGGACGCGCAGCAGGGCCGCAGACCAGAAGTAGTCCCCCAAAATTGCGAGAAGAAGTCCGTGGGCATTAGACCCTGGGTCGCAATGCGGAGAAATTGCTATCGAATGAAAAGCAGAAACTAGACAGTCGCCAACGCGATGTATTTCTGATAATAAGGGGGAATGTACAAGCACAAGTACATACAAGGGGAGGAAGAGCGCAGGGTGTATGTAGCAGATATGAATTGACGAGAAGCAAGGCATTAGGAATCCATGGATACAGATTAAAACAAAAATATGAGTGTTACAGGTAAGGAATGAAAAGAAGGATGAGTAAAGCCAAGTGGCGGAAATAAAGACAGTCGCCATAATGAGCAAGTCGTTGACAATGACATTACGAGAGGGGGGATCTATCCAAGATGACATGATTTATCTCACGGAAGTCCAACTTGCCGGTAAGTTTGAACAGAACGTGGGGATACGGTGGTACACGTTCCTCCTGTGTGGGTGACTCGATGGTATGGGGAAGTGACCTACAGAGTTATAATGATTGGGAGCGAGTGAAGGTGCTTCAAAGAGGATGAACGAGGTAGCCTCGTCGTCCAAGGAAGTCGGAGGAGAGCTTTTTTTGTCTGTTGTCTGCAAAACAGTTAGCATTAATATTTAACGTTTACGGGAGAACAGAGTGGGAGGGCATCATCCCGCAAAATAGGAATAAGGTGCGCAATAAGGTGAATTTTACTCACAGACCACGGTGACTTTTGCTCTGAACTCAGCGGAGAGGCACTGTAAGTAATTTCGATTCCTATTGTGGACATGGAAATCCGCTCTTCCTTGTAGTGCGGCCAACTTTCGTCCACATCTGCGTCACATTTTTGGGGTAATGGGTTCGTAACTGGAGGAGATGGCAGTTTTCTTCGACCAGTGGGTGTGTTTAAAAATTGGGTAGGCGTAGTGACGCGTGATGAAGGGCCAACAGCATCTAACCAGCAGGCTTCTGTGAATGCCTCAAACGGATGATGGAGGAGGAGGTCGTCTAGACCGTCAAAACACGACTGATCGAAACCAACTTCAAGCGTAGTAGGATCAAGAACTAAGGATAGTGATGGGTTGGCTTCGAAGACAGTGTCGGTATCAGCAGTGTCAGTGTCGATATCACCAGTGTCAGTATCATCTGCTTTGAGGATATCGCTGGGGATACTCTGGGCACGCGGTGAGGTGGGTAGGGCGTTCATCAAGGCGGACCATGAAAGGAGCTCTGGAAATAATTCACTGTCAATTGTTGAAACGCTAAAGCGGCTCTTTTCCAGCTATCACAGGATACATGAAAACAGTGAAATAATGATAGATTATATCACCTACTGTAACTTCCAAGGCCTCCTTATCTAGTGTGTTGTAGCCCAGCGCTGGCTTCGCCGACAAAGTAGAAAGCCATGATTCAGGAACAGGCGTTCGCGATACGTTGAGCATCATTTTGGTGAAGTTGAAGGAGGAGGCCAGATGACAGGAAGGAACGAGGGTTAAAACGTTGACCGTTGAAAACCATTCTATCTAAAGACCTCTTATCCCTTTTGTTAATTTCAATGAAGCCGAACAACCTTATTATGTATTGATATTTGAAGACCCGAATCTCGTTGATCGGTACTAGATGAGATCGCGGAGTTAAAAAGCTCATGTCACGTGCACACTTCTGACAAGTTCTAGGAGGACCCCGGAAAGTACCCTAGCCTAGGCCATGTTCGGATAAAAATTGAGATTTTTTGGCAAAATGCCTCCCCAGGGAATTCGGATAAAATTTGGTCCCACCAAGGCCTGCCTGAGCCATTGTTTGGATAAAATTTGAGGTTTCCGGCAAGGTTCGAACCCCAGGTTCAGACAACCCAAGTTGACCAACGTAAGAAACCACTAACCTAAAGCACACTTATTATTTCTGGGTTAGCTATTCAAATCACACAATCCAAGCCTCCAATTTGCCACGTCAACGTGGACGTCTTCCTTTGACACCCCGCTCAACCAAAGAAAATACCGGACGTAATTAAAGCTTTGAAGAAACGCAAGAAATCCCAACCCGGCTCAGAAGGTGAAGACTGCGATGACGAATAGAAAGTGCAGTTGGGTGGATGTCTTATTTTCGAGGATTAAGCCTTTGTAAATTTTAGTCGATTCGTGATGCTGGTAACAATACGGAGCGCCCACTGTGCGGGAAACGCAGAAAAGAAAAAAAAAAAGACAATTTGGCGGTTTTTTAAATTGTGCCTAGTCCGGAATTCGGATAAAAATTGGGTAAAAATTGCCCAAAGCGGTTCGGATAAAAAATCCAGGGTTTTGGGATCAGGCATCCTAGTGTACTTTCCGGGGTCCTGTTCCAGGTTCACGCCCGTCGCCGAAAATGAAATGTATTCGACAACCAAGAGCGATCGTTCCTCGTAGCGGAACCTTTTGGGAAGGCTCTCCCCTCGATCCCGTCAAGAAGAGTAACCTTGAAGACAATGATTGTGGGTGGGAGGCAGTGCGATATTAGCGGGAATGAGCACCCACATATCCTTTGAAAGTCTTAGTCAAATGGTATTGACTCCCTAATGTTCTCAAAATTATCCTTCCCTGATACATGATATCTTCCCAGACTGTCATCTCTCCCTCACAGTCTCAGGTTTCACGTTAATTTACTAAGTTTGAGTTCCGTTAGTCTTGATAAGATGCCGTGTCCTACATGGAGCTCCATACTTCTAAGCACCCCATGAATTCAGAGGCGGAAGCGCTGAAGTTTGGTGATGGGAACCCGCCCTTATCTGATGAAGTGTTTGTGGCGTATCGATAAGCTGCTGCCATGGACCACAGTGGCGCGAGCTGATAAGGACATTATACAGATGTGGACGGTCCGAAGTTGATCAATGGAAACCGTGAGACGAGGTGGGGTAAGAATCCATTCACATTGCGAGTGCTTGATGTTATGTACGACTGTACAGCTCCGTGAAAATTACAAAAATGTCCCCGATCGTGAGTAGTTACCCACTGACGGGAAAATCTTATTCTTATAGAGCGTCACGCGCGACATTTAATAAAATACGTTCAAATATCGATCATCTCACGGGGAAGCGCTGGGCAGCAGACCCCGAATGACGAAACATGGGAGGAATCGAAATTTATTCGAATTCCCTAGATTGTTATTGAACTTGAAATTCTCAAGCTCGGTAAAATGTCGACAAGATACAGGCAAAGTTGCATTACAATACAACTTCTGGTTGCTACGCTGGTGTATTAAAGGTTAAACATTGCGGCGAAAGTCTCGTAAGCTGCGATAATCATAATGGTCAGGTTTCGTTGGCATGTCGTACAAAACGAGGTGGCATCATGGCTTTCGAAATACGGCTTGATGTGGGAATTGTCTTCCCACTCGTGATTAGGCAATCGTTCTGAATAGTAAGGCTACCGGAGGCAAGGGGGCAATTGACCGACTGAAGATGATATGTACGAGGCGTGTGGGCAGTTTGAAGGGGGTTATCGTGTCGGGAAGCCAAGTGTTTCTGATGGAATGATATCACCTCTTCGGCACTATGAGGATCTGGCCAGGCCTAGGATTTATAAATTACGGATGATATACAGAGCAGGAACCATGCACTCACTTTACGAAGACTAGCCCGTCGTAGTTTCTTAGAGCGTGAGACAACAAGACGCTTGGGGCGTCGTAGATGAAGGATACCGTCGGTTGAAGTCCCATACGCCGAGAATGTGTACGCGTCTATGTCGTAGTCGTCGGCTGATGCGCAAAAGGGGAGGACCTCAAGAGCGAGGCGTTGTATCGTAATGATGGGTTGATCATGCTAAACAGGATCAAGTAGGTAAGCGGGGGACCAGGAAAGAAGAGAGAGCGCGTACGAGTGATGACCATGTCAGTCGTTGAGAGGAAGGAGCCATAATTGGGTGAAGACTTACGCAGATGTCGAGTTTGGCGAGATTGAGGGAAAGTCACGAAAAAGAAACCCTGGAAGCGGTAGTGTTTATAAGTACTATACCAGGTGGCCTACCCACAGATCAGGAGGTTCGAGTTCATTGACATCCCAAATAGGTTCATGGCCCCATAGCAGCTCAGAGGAAATTGGCCACTGAACAATGGACCCAACCAATGAATAACTATAGGACCGCAAATCGTGTGGCCACTTGATACCCATTATGGTAAATGGCATGTAGCATACTAGGCGCAGTTGTTTGCATCTAGAAAGGTTCGGACCTCCTTCAAATACCAATGCTTAAACAAAGGCTTGTTAATTTCGAATGTTGATCAAATAATACAAACCAAATAGCAAAACCTTGGGCAGGGAGTCCAGAATGATATCAACGCCTTTCATCCTACACACTAGGTAGCATGCCAGAGGACCGAAAGATAGCGTCAAGTTGCATACTAGTGACAAACTAGGATCAGGTGGATTGTGAGGTTTTCAGCGCAGAACGCTCAAAGAAATTGCAAGTCAAGGGCTTGGTGACCATTCAGCACACTACACCTGAGTATGTGCCAACCCTTACGGTCCAGGCCGATGAAATATATGTGGTCGAGCGCAAGGGACCGATTAAGGTTGGCGGGAACTATATGGCAGGATTTCAATTTGTGTCCACGCCATTTTACTTCTCATGAGTCACGACTTCCTTTGGAATGCTGACCTCTTCTAACCTCCAGTTTATTGTCACTGTCAGCCACTCAGGAGAGGTCAATTCTGACATAGAGAGTAATCAATATAGATATCACTGCTGGTGCTGGGTGGTTTTTCACCCGGAAAACCCCATTTTGAGACAGGTTTTGTGATTTCCAAAGGGTTTTCCCATGGAAACACTTTTTTGGAACAAAGGCACTTTTTGTGTTTCCGTGCCTCTGCAGCTTTTAAGTGATAAATGGAGATTGATTAGGTGAGTGCGGGCTGTAACACAGCCCCCCAACAACATACATTTTGCCGAAGCCAAAAAAATGGCTATGTAGAAGTATATGAAGTAAATAAGATAAGGAGAAAGGGTGATACACTAGTAATACAAGAAATTTTGGGAGAGGAGTGTTGAAATATACGAGTAATTATCTCCTTTATGCCTCATATTTTATATCTTTTATCTTATCAATCACCGGACATCCTTATATTACATAATCACGTCAACATTACAGTGACGGATTTTCGTACATGTCTCAACTTTCTATTCAAGTTGAGACGTGAGTGGATTCTTATTTATATTATATACCTTACTCATAGACACCTAGTTATTATATCCTAGGTGCATATCAATATAACAGAACTTTCTATTCAAGTTGAGACTTATTATATCCTAGCTGTAAACATTATTCCAACAGGTTATGGGCCCCGGAGACACAATGTCGAACCTATCACTAAACTCCAGTTCCGACTCGACTACGCTTCAGATTCCCAAGCTCCGTGACGACGGAAGCAATTGGTCAGACTACCAACCGAGGATACAGAAAGCTATGGGGTCGAAAGGGCTGTGGAGACACGTCGAAGGTACCGCGGTTGCGC
>Ga0193743_1002772_pt1 | contig 12075 bp, 11 predicted proteins | sample L2c2metaG_FD_143038 | JGI IMG/M metagenome (GOLD analysis project Ga0193743, IMG submission 143038) | Soil microbial communities from a riparian zone of the East river system, Colorado, United States - L2c2 | ecosystem: Environmental > Terrestrial > Soil > Riparian zone | place: USA: East River... | reverse complement strand
CATGAACCTAATGTACAAACAAAGAGACGCCCAACAATACTACAGTTACATATATCCCTTTGACTTCGCACGAACAAACGTTCAGCTTCAGTACTTCACATAAGTATTGAATCATGAACACTATTAAATTATAATATTGCGTTTTTTTATAAGTCGTACATTTTTACAATTCTACATAGATCGATATCTTCGACATCAGCGCACGAGACGGTCTAGCCCTGGAGGCAACTAAAGAACATGGAAAAATAAATCATTGATAAGCTTGACTGGAAGATAAAAAAAGATGTGCGCACCGTCCATCCATGAGTAGCTGCTGCCCTCTTATAGCCTACTAAAGATTCATCGATCCCATAAGGTCTAGAAGGAGGTAAGAATATCGCTGCGACTAAGCCGACAAACGCTGACCTATTCCAGTCGCTCGCAAGCCTAGCCGGCTTTGGCTCGAGATTTGAGATTGCAAGTCGTATTTGCATCAATACAGCAGAGATACTAGGAATGTTAAGCATTAACAACCATCAACAATATAGCTGCTCACCTATAGCTAGGCAGCCAACCTAACAACATTAGATTTAGAAAGAGAAGGTTTCTTTCAAAAAAGTAAACTGACCGTCACTGGTCAAAAGATCCATACAAATGGACCCGCCTTCCAAGGTCAACATCAATGTAGTTCATTTGCAATTGGTAAAAGACTGAAATCACCTCCCGTAACATGCCCGCCTCCTCCCTGAATGAAGGGTAAAAATCGTGGGCTGATGATTCTAAAGAATGGCGGAGAGTTCGGGAACGTAGGTGGAAACCTGATTTCAAAAATGATAGAGTTGAGTTTTCTGTGATCAGAATCAAGGCAAAACAGAAAATAGTATGAGTTCAAAAGTCAATAGAATTCGGAAGCGCGTAATGTACCTGGCCTTGATGTCTTTTGCAATCGGGAGTGAAGGATCCAAGGAATGCATTTCCACAAACCACTGGTAGAGATTGTCGCCAATGAGGTCCGAAGGCATGTACCATCCAAGGTCCCTCAAATTCGGTGCCAAATCTTGTTCTTTGAGCATAGACTTAAGCTCCCTTTGTATTGCCATACTAGCCGAAGGTGTGGATTGGATTGGAGGCGGCATCAGGTTCTTGAGAGCAGAAATTACCCATTCCGCGTTGTGCTTCCAATCATCTGCAGGCCTTTGAGCTGGGCCCTTTTTTATCATGGAGGAAGATGCCGCAGGCACGGCGTAATCCTCATCGTTGTCGAAATCATATTCTTCACGCTGAGCGGGCCTCGACGATTTTGAAGAATCCAATTGGAATATGGCTAAATCAGCTTCATCTGGCTCCTCATGGACGTAGTCCGCTTTCCGGGCAGCCAAGAGGCTCTCAACCTGGAAGGCAGGATCCGGAATCCCAATCACCTTTTGATTCACGAAGGTTTGGTGCTTCGGATCAAGCTTCACGAAAGGAATTTGACTGGCCTTCGCTTTTGACTTGGATCGTACGTTTGTGGAGACCTCAGTTCCGTCGGCAGCACATTTCACGAGAAGATATCGACTTCACCGTCGTATTAGAAGGTGGAGAACAGGGACGAGTTGAGACGAAGTGGGAGCTCACCACATGATCCAATGTGTATCTTTGACCACATAGTAGGGAGTGGAGCTAACGAACTGGGAGGGTAGATTCACCACCTCCGCAAGTGCCATACAATTCATAGGACCAGTCAAACTCTTTTGCCAGGAAGATCTTGCTGCAGCATTGAAGCCCATGGAGGTGTATGCATCATGCGCAAGATAGACACCTATGGATGATCTACATGTATAGGGTCCTTGAAAAATGAATCGTCTCACCATCGCCAAAAGCCCTGCCATGAGCTACAGTCTTATACCAGAGACCGTGTCGTATGATCTACTCAAATTCCTATGAAGAGTCATGGAATTTATAAAAAGTATTATGGTTTTACCGAATGCCAGTTCTTGAGCGGAGATCCATGAAAAGCCTGCGTATGGACAAATCAGCACCTCAACCACGACCAGAGTATCTGGTTTGGCGCCAATTCTCACGTAAATAACTGGGTAGACCTTGGCGTTAGCGTCGGTTTGTGCGGCCGCATCAATGGCTTTCTTGAATTTGGCCTCTGCGTCAGGTGCGCCAACGGTAAGTCTGAACTGCCTATAACTCGGATCTGTCTCAGGTGAGAGACAGTCTCGACAACATATTGTCAGATCCTACCCAAGTTTTTGATAAGTTCCTCTCCCGAAGAAATAGCTTCAATGTGCGCTGTACATGAGGCGACACACCTTGTAATCTGTTACCGAATCTGGGTATCAAAGGGAGGGGGAAAAATAACATACCAACGTAGAATAGACCAAGCAGCAGGTAAAATGTTCGGATCGATATCTTTTAGTTTTGGTTTCAATTTGCCGGCTTTCACTTTTCTCTCCAAGTGCTTCTTCATCTCTTCGATCTAAAAGACAGCCGTTAACGACCCTGCAAAGAAATGTTAACACTGGAACATGCCGGAGGTAAAGTAGAAATGAGTTTGACAATGCAGAGCCTCATCTGATGGATTTATCAGGGCGGTCCTTGACTAACAGACTATATATACGCACCTGATTGAGGTCTAGCTCATCGAATTCGCATAATCCATCTGCAGAAGTAGTGAATTTTCCCGGAACTGTAGAGGCAGGAACTGCCGGTGAAGGCATATTGTCGACATAGCAAGATGTTGGCTGTTGTAAGCCGATGGTTCCTGAGCTGATTGGAGGCGGAACACGAAGCCCCAAACCGACAGGAAGAGGTTCGTCCATCATCCCATCGGAAGCTGAAACATAAGCAAGCGAAACGAGAAGATCGACTGTTAAAGGATTGTGGATGATTTCGTACTAAAAGAAAGGTAAAGAACGACGTTGAATGAAGAAAAGCAAAGAGTATAACCTCTAGCGATGGGCCTTGATTCAAGGAGTAATATTGATAGGAGCAGAGCTTAGAATCACAAACGTAAGGCTTTAGAGCCTCATAGTCGAAACGGAGCTTGTTATGACAAACGAGGCAATACCGCGGGCAGAGCTAGGTGATTGGGTTAGCACCAAGCTTTGCTTGAAAGTCACAGAGAACACACAGAAAGGCGTCGGAGTAAATAACAAAAAGCGGTCAAAGGCAGATTGAAAGGATCCTCGGCTCTAAGTCCAAGGAGTGGGTCATGTGGAAGGGCCGTCGCTTCAATTTTCTTCTCATCACGATCAGCTTGGAGAATTTCCTAGGGTGGCAAGCGCATCAAATCACCACGGGGACCTCTACTGAGTTAAGGCTCACATCATGTTTCATCCTCAGAACCTCTTTGTCTAGTTGTTGGGATCTTTCAATTTCTGAGTGTAAAAACTCAGCGCCAGCCCAGCCAAGGCCAAACTTTCTTCGAAGTTGGACGATCTTCAGGAAAGATTGATCCATCAAAGATTCTAGAGAACTGCTTAAGCTAAACCCGTCGAAGCGACCTTCGTCAACGGCATCCTCTTCTTCGGAAACAGCTTCAGCATGCATAGGCTCATCTTCGTTCAGGTCATCGGACCATTCAAAACGTTGCTGCTGAGCAGCCCATTCCGCTTGTATACGAACTTCATCTTCTCCATCTTGAATAATCAAGCCGTGTTTGCGAACAATCTCTTGGACCTGTTCAGTTCCTGGTTTGTATCTCTGGCTCAGACCGACTTTGAAACCAAGGGAAACACCCAGTCTTTGTGCAGAACTAGTGTAAGATATATCATTATCCAGAACAGGGTATAAACCATGAAAACCGGATATGAGAAGGGTGAGATGTTGTGAACACGAAAGCAAGCGACGATCCCAAGCCATCAATGCATGCGGAGGAATAGATTTTGAAAGAGTGATAACCGGTAGCGAGACAGAAATGAGGAAATCGTCGCCTCCAAGACGGATAAATCCAGGCCTGTAGTCTGTTGCTACAATATCGACAAAATTTCTAGAAAAGACAATCAGATTGAATTAAATGAGCGATTTGACGAATTTACTCTTGTAACTTCGCCATGACAGAGTCCGACTCGACAGGTGCACTCCCAACATCATCATAATCATCGTAGGCATCGTAGTCGACTGTGCTGGAGTGAGCATCCTCATCATCGCTGATTGTTTCGTACTGTATGGGTGCAGAGCCTACGATGCTAGACAAGGAGGTCATCAATGTGCTTATAGTATCTCCTATGGTCCGAGGAGAGTCTTCGACTGCTTCGTCGACAATTCTTTGTATCTTAGCAGGTATGTCGGCGTCAGGAGAATAACAAAACAAAGAGTGGTTTCCAGGATATTCGGAGGTGTCTAAGAAAGAACTCAGGCATATAAAGATCAACAATCCGTAGGCAACTGACCAGAAACGAGCAGAGTGGCAGAAAGGACATGTTTGCCCAGACAGTTCTCGATCAAGACTTCAATCGATCCATCGTCCTCACCAGGGCTTATCTCTAGTTATGTTTCAGTATCACTTGGAACATTGGACAAGTCGACGGCGAACTTTTCAGTTTTAAACCATGCAAAACGAGACCACTGGCGCTTGCCTCTTGAATGTCGGCAAAATCTGCAGAAAACCGTTTACGTCCTTTCAAGTGAGTGTTTTTCTTTGGATTATAGGGCGTTCCTTCCATGTCGGCAGCATCTTTTTTGCAGAAATGTAATGAGATGTTATTGTGTCAGAAACACGCGATAATGCACACCGATCTTCTCAACCCTCTGGCGTTTCAGTGCAGGTTTGCCTAACGTTTGAGACTCAGAATCTGAGCCATCGACAGTACGATGGTTGATTTCCTTCCCATAAACCATTTATATGGAGGATATAAGATAGATGGGGGGGAGATTTGATTGAAACAAAGGAGAGGGCGTCTAAAGGTCGGTGACTTCAGATCACGGACGGACGTAGCCGAGATGTTATGTGTTATGTGTTATGTAATCATTGACCTCTTAATTATGACACTGTACTTCGCAGCTAGAAAGTCTCGAATTCAACTTGAAGATGATATCTACCTGGAATCAGATATGATTATTAACTATATATATAAGCAATAATATCCCTATGTATAAAAGCATTACTCACGTCTCAAATTAAACTTGATGATGAGACCGGTAAGTAATACTGTAAAAACTCACGAGTCGCGAAACAAATATAAGATCGTGATGTCATGTACATAATTTGATAAATATATCTACCAAGAAACTCGTAATATCTCAACATGTACTGCTACTGTATTCTCATTCGGAAGAGCGTGGGGGTCAAATGGTCAAACAGCAGAAGATCAGTATAGCCTATGTACGTATACATAGTAGTAGCAGAGCTCGAGCGCAAGCAACACGTCTCTATAATTTGTCAGCGGAATTCTGAAGACATACTGTGCTTTATTTGGTTCACGACGAATTGAAAATGAATCGAAATCGAAAAATCAAAAAGGAAAGGAGGAAAAAGGAAAGAGAGGAGTGTTACCTCGAACATAGATTTCCCCCGGTTGGCGTAGACTAGAACCTGATTACCGAGCGAAATTTATCATATTGATATAAAACTTGAATATTGTGATTACAAGAGTATGAAGTAGTATTACGAGGCATGGTACACTATTCAATATCCCAAAGTCCTGAAGTTTTGCAAGGTGCAAAATTTGGCTACAGACAGCACAACCTACGATATGCCCGGCATTGAAAACCAGACGCGTAAAAATAGATTAATGGGGCCAAAATCAACCACAGTGCCTCCACAATTCTTGACCGTTGGAGGACGTCGGATTTACTTTCCCCTTTGGAAAAGGCGGCACGTCATTTTCGGAGTTCAGAGGCTCCTTTCGCGGGCATCCTACACGACGTCCATCAACTGAGGGCGGCCGCGTTTGCGTTTAGCGCATGCAGCTGGCTCCTTGGTTGAAGGTGGGGTTGCTGAAGACCTTTCATTGCCGCCAGCATCGTTCTGGTAATGGGACGAGTTCTGGATAATCGAGAACTCATCCGAGAGGCTGTGTGGAGGGTGTTAGATAGCCAACGCGGTTCAAGAAGACCGCCAGTGGGACCAGCTTGAGAAGATGTCAGCGCTGATTAATATTCTCAAACTGGTTTGTTACTCACATGTACATGTTGAGTTGACACAATGGACACAAAGAGGCATCAGATTCAGTACCTCGGATGGCCATGCCTATAAGGATTCTAAGGTTTAACATTTAATATTTAATATTAGCACGAAATTGACAGATGCATACTCGCATATAAGGTAAGCTTGGACCGAAAAAAACAGTGGCATTGTTGGAAAAGACACGCACATACAGTGTAGGTCGTCAAAATCCATTCAATATGTCATTCAAGTTGTCAGATTCGGCAACCAGCCTGATTAGTAATGAGGATTCAATTATTCAATATTCAATCGCTAAATCGCTATTTTTTGCCTAACCTGCACCAGTATCAGAAAAACAGTTCAGATGGTCTGTCAAATACTGAAGCTATTTTCTTCTTAAAAAAAAATTATGCTCATCGTTTCCAGGCCGACGACTCTCAAGAAAGCAAACCAGATCTATCACAGCTCCCATCAGAGACGATAGAATTCGCCCATCGCATGTTTGAAGCTGCACGAACGGGAGATAGCACTCTTCTGTTGAATGCTGTAGATTCTGGGCTGCCTGCGAATCTCACGAATGACAAAGGTTCCAAGCCCAGCCCTCTTTGATCACGAAGAGCAGCCTGATCCAGCCTTTTTTACTAGGCAATACACTTCTGATGCTCGCCGCATACGCGGGTCACACAGAGCTTACCAAAGGTCTCCTTGAAAGAGGCGGCGATCCTAACAAGATCAATGACCGGGGGCAATCAATTGTTACGGGCGCAGTTTTCAAAGGCCATAACGACATTGTACATGCCTTGATGGGCAAAGGAGCTGACCCCCGTTTGGGAACACCCAATGCCATACAAATTGCTTATATGTTTGGACGCAATGACTTGATGGCAGTTTTGGGTGCTCTAGAAGACGATTTTAAGGGCGTTCCAACCCCACCAAGCGTAGCTGCGGCGCGCTCATAGGTGAGTGGCAATTCCTCCTGAGTCCTTGCCACAGCCAATCCACACATCATTTTGACATAGAAATCCGTACAAATCATTCAATAAGGAACACAATTTGTATTTTACTACCATCAATGGTTATTACTTGTAACCCACAACGCACCCGAAAATTGCACTTCAGGCCGAGTTTGTATCTGCCAGGGGTCCGCTAAATGACCGACGTCGTCGACGGTCACACTTTGTGTGGTGCTTATATGCAAAGATTCAGCGGACCAACGATTTTTTGGACTTTCCTGAGTCGAAATAGTAGCGAAGAGGACTTTCAACGACTTATGAAACACAATTATTATTGAGCATCATGTTAACAAAAACTCTGGGGCATCCTGACGTACTCAACAATTACTAATAGATGGCTGCGGGATGGTCCGACTCGTCCGAGCCTAGTCCGATGTTCGCCACTACCACATCGCTCTTGCAGTTCTACTCACAAAAGGTCGTAGATGAAGTGAGTACTCATACCGCTTTCGATCGGGTGGAGCAGTGGAACGTGCCGCCGCTCTAACTCTCACCATTACGCAGTTGTGAATGGGCTTCGCCCAACGTTCTCTTCCTGACTCGGAAGTGCGGAATAAATTAGGAAACGAGAGTCGCCATGTGACGAAAACCCAGCACCTTTTGTCTGAATATTTGACCGCAATCAATTGCAAGGTCCAGAGGCATTCGGTGTGGCGGTGTCTATGTACACCGCACAAACTCAGGGAATGGTAACTTCTCCACTCGGGATTTCAGGCACGCTCTAGCGAATTTCACAGGCTTCATCTCAAAGTATTCCTCAGTAAGAAACGTTCGTTCCTTTCAGGGGCGACATTTTTTATCCAAACCACTATCGATATGTTTTAATTTCCGCCTAGCTTGTACGTCTCGTTTGCAACGACAAGAGTATGTAGGGTGGGACATGCCATAGGTAGTTCTTGAATCAACTGCTCCACCACCTTGGCGTCCAACACACAAACTTGCTCCGGTTGAGCAATGATTCGACATGTCATAACAAGGGTTTTCAAATGTGGGAAAAGAAGCTTAAGCCACAGACACAAGGACGTCGGACTTTGGTATGGGTTAAGCCTGTACAGAACCACCCTAGTGATGTCAGCGAAAACAATTCGAGAGCCAGACTGCCGATAGGCCAATTCCTCGACCTCCACCCCATTGATCTCATCCCAAACACTATGATACACTTTCTGGTCCGATATTTGAGATTGAAGATATTGGGTTATGCTTTCGAAATTGGTGAACTCCGTTTGAAGATCGAGGGCATATTCCACTTCATGGCTGTATGACTGATGTTTAGTCTGGTTGATGAGAGCGTTTATGATGGAGGTTGATTCGGAGTAGTTTGTGGGGCGTTGGAGTTGACTGCATGGATATACAATAAGGGACCTGAGTTGTGGAAAGCCACTGACGTCCTCGTTTTTTCTAGAGGGAGAGGAGGGGGGTTGCGCATTGAGTAATAGAGATACTAACTCCGTAGGTGCTTGTAAGACTTGTAACCGGGGAAAATGAGGTGGTGTCAAGTTAGATATCTGTAATTTGCTTCTCGTCCCGGGTAATTGAAACCTTGAACAGAATATCCGATCGATTGAAAGGTGCGTTAAATGGGGTAGGCGGGCCAGAAACCGTATAAGATCTTCAGCCATGAGATTCGTACATTTCGAGAAGAATGAAAGTTTTGTCAGTCGGTCAGAAACGGCATCGGCGATGAGAGGAAGAAGAGTTGTCCAGATTTCCTCTGAGAATGTGAGATGAGCAAATGTGAGGCACGTCAAGCTGGAATGGCTATAGAGCAAGGAAAGGGTCCAATTTACAAAAGGAGGGAGAAGGAGGGCGTTTGAATGGAGGGATAAGGTGACAACGGAGTTGGATTCTTGGGCGAGATGAGATAGAGAGGCAGTTGCAACGCTTGAAGAATCAAACTTTCCTTCATGTATTGGCCTTTCGAGTTCCCAGTGGAGAGTGCGAGCCTGTTTATCGCGGCGCTTCTGAACATACTGGAAGACATTTGAGAAGGTCTTTGTGATTGGATTCGACGAACGAAAGCGGAAGGCAGGTTCGATGGAAGCGTCATATTGTATCGTCAACGACGTACAACCGCGCTCGACGATAAGATTCAGAAATCTACAGAACGATTCCGTCCACTCGTTGAGTTCTGGAATAGGCACGTGGGTAATGGTTTTGTCGCTCCGTACATAATACGGATCCCATACGAGGTATATTTCTGCTATACCCACATATTTTAATCTGTGAACGAATCTCGCCGTTCGATTTACAGCTAGGGAAAGGCTGTAGGACTTTTGAAAGCGGTTTCGCCATTCTTTTGTAGTCGGTTCCTGGAAGAAGCACTTGAAGTGCTTCACCTGGGATATGTTAGTCGATACGTTGAGACCGGAAAGTGCATCCGGACGACAAAGTGTGAACGGGTGGAGATCAGGGCATGGGCTTGTAGTTGGGGTTTGGATTTGGATATCATATGGATCCCAGTCGAGCACACAAAGCGTCATTTCTCGCTCGGGCTCTGGAATACCATGGGAAGCAAGGTAAATAGGTAGAGCGAGGGTATTGAGTCGCTTTGAGAGACATGAAACGATATAGATATCCGTTAGTGAGATAGTTGCATCAGATAGTATATCGATTATTAACTCGTTCGGTAAGTCGAGGAGGGAACACATTGCTGACTAGGAAGAAGGTGCATCCTGATGGACAGTGAGAGTAAAGACATGGATTAAGTATACACACGTGACTTATAATGCGGGGACACGCATCAAACTTTGTCTGCAACAACGTCCGTCGCGATACATCTGGTTTCTTCCAAATGCACCCTCAGCTGTCTGACAAAAAGCTAGGTTAATCCATTCGTTTTTAGGTTTTATTGACAACGTCACAAATTGAAACAGTATGCAGGGAGTTTATCGAGGCGCTAGAGGAATGTCATGCAAGTGGATGGAAGAAGTTTTTTGGGGGATGCAACGTGCAAAAAAACCAGCTCAACCATTGCTTGCGAGATGAGGTACGGCTTTGACAAGTTCGATCTCCTGTACACAATATCTAATGCGCTTGTATCTCAGCGTATTGCCCGAACAACAGAAAACAGGGCAGCATCTAAAGAGCGTAATTTAAGAACGGATCAGGCTCTGCGGGAATTCCGTGAGGCCTCTTAATGGTTAACTATTTACATTTTGTATCATTGTTGGTAAATTCCTAATATCTCAACCCGACCTTACAGTCACACGTCTACTACTCTTTATCAGGGTTCTTGACGTCTATTCCCACCAACAATCCTAACGATCACACACACATGTTTAAACACCTTCCTTCATGGGAATACACACCCCGTTATCCTTTCTTACCGTTTCCCTCATTTTTCTACCATGAATGATGTCCGCCGCTCACGAGGATGCTAGGGAAATGGTTACCAATAAACAAGTTCGAAATGATGATTTGGAACTTACTCGCTGCCCGTGCAGAAGCTTGACGCGTCACTTGCCAACCACGTAACAACACCTCGAAGTTCATCAGGTCTCCCAATTCGTCCCATTGGATTTAAGCTTGACCACTTTTCGAGGAGGTGCGGCTGGGTGTCGATATAAGCCGCCGTCATCCTTTCACGAAACTTGTCATTTGTGGGAACACAACAAAATAAGTTAAATGGAACGAACGAAGTGTATATATGTCCAGGAGAAAGCGAGTTGACGCGAATATTCTTTGTGCCGAGTTCACAAGCCATGCTGCGCGCCATTTGAAGGACCGCTGACTTGCTAGAGTTGTATGATACCCAGGCATGGTCCTAAAGCTGTCGTTATTTTGGTGCCCATTCACTAATTAAGAGAGGCGCCTACTTTGTTCGTGATGCTTCCCGACATAGAAGCAATGAGGATGATGCTACCTCTGTTGCCGAACCGGAGCATTTGTTGTCCAGCCGCTTGTGCCGTATACAAGACACCATTTGTGTTAACGTCCATGACCTTCGCACCAGTACCATCGATCGAGTTTCAAAGGAAAACAAGACAAACCCACTCACCTCCTTGAATTGTTCCGCTGGGTACGTCAAGCAATCGGTGTGAGATTTTAAAATCCCAGCCGCAGCTACGCAAACGTCCATCCTCTGTTCTCGATCCCCGATCTCTTGCGCCTTGCGCCACACTACTTGTTGATCACGAACGTCAACACTAACGTATTCCAACCTTGATCCATTTTGCATTCGCTTCACATATTCTTGCGTCTTTGTCCACTCGTCGGACGGTTGGGTAGGCAGATCGAAACAGTATATCGCACGAGCTCCTGCCTCGCAGAGTGCTAGTGCCATCTCGAGACCAAGACCTCTATTTCCTCCAGAGACTATCCCTACACGATCGCTTAGAGAAAATTCCTCGAATATCTGTGGTTTGGGTGTGATTGAGGGGTCTGTGGTTGCCTGAAGGGCGGCATTGACGCCTATTGGTGCGAGTGGAGAAACTGATTGGGCTGGTGGGACAACAGGTATGGAAGACATGCTGAGTACTTCTGTGCAGTTGGGGGGGAGGGAATGAATGCCTTCTTCAGATACACGCTTTTTATTTATGAGCCCTATATGTAAAGATAATCACCTCAGGTGACCATCGAAGTTTTTTTAATACTTAAATGCTCATCGCCCAAACGCCCGTGCATACATCTGCTGACTAAGCAGCTCTTTGTTTTGTGCCTTGTCAATATCTTCAATCGTCTCCTAAAGGCTATAACATTCACAGTGAGCCTTTCACGCTACATATTTATTGTCGATGGTTTGATGCACCATATACTTAATATTACCAGAGATTTGGAACTGCCTCAATACTCACCATCTGCTATGGCGTCCATCAGTGATCTACCTGTTGAGCTCCTGCTCACCATCTTCAAATTGATATATGACAGCAACACTCAAACGAATAATTTAGAAGATGATTTTGTTGTTGACGGAGGAGGATACTCTGACCCATCTCTCCATGCTTCAACCTGGATCGAAGATGACTTGCACAGGCCGACGTTGTTTCC
>Ga0193743_1002771_pt1 | contig 12077 bp, 10 predicted proteins | sample L2c2metaG_FD_143038 | JGI IMG/M metagenome (GOLD analysis project Ga0193743, IMG submission 143038) | Soil microbial communities from a riparian zone of the East river system, Colorado, United States - L2c2 | ecosystem: Environmental > Terrestrial > Soil > Riparian zone | place: USA: East River... | reverse complement strand
CGGGCAGTTCCAGCTGCAGCCCGGGACCGGCGGCCTGGCCAGCCTCGGCACCACGGAGCACCGCCTGCGCTGGGCCGACACCGTGTCCGCGCCGGCCTGGTACTACCTGCGCGTCATCCAGGTCGACGGCGAGATGGCCTGGTCCTCGCCCATCTGGATCGACCCTCGCTAGACGCCTCGCCTCGCCATGAAATCAGGCATCCTGGTCAAAGGCTAGGGCTAGCCCCCCGAGGTTCCGGGGGTGCGCCCCGCCGCCTCGGGGGTACTCACCATCGCCGCTGGAGCACCTGTGTTGACAGGGTTTGGCTACCCCCGCGCGGAACCCGCGTGACATGCGGAAGGCCCAGATGTGAGCAGCACGGATGCCAGGTCGCCGGCGGCACTGCCGGACCGGACGACGACCCAACTCCAGATCGGCGGGCGCGGCGCAACCACGCGGCCGCTCGCGCGCCCCAGGTTGGTCGGGGTGGACGTGGCCCGGGGGCTCGCGCTCCTCGGCATGATCGCGGTGCACTCCATCGCCGACCTGGACTCCCGAGGCAACCCCACGTTGTCCGCCGAGGTGGCGGCGGGACGGGCTTCGACGCTCTTCGTCATGCTCGCCGGGGTCGGCCTGGCGCTGCTCAGCGGTGGGCAGCGCCCGGCGGAGGGCAGAGCGCGCACCGCGGTCGCTGCCGGTATCGCCGTCCGGGCGCTGCTGATCGGGGCCATCGGGCTACTGCTCGGCGGCCTGTTCGGCGAGGCCACCGATATCGAAGTGATCCTCCCCTACTACGCCGTGCTGTTCCTGATCGCGATCCCGCTGCTCGGCCTGCGGCCGAGTACCCTCGCCTGGATCGCTGCCGGGGTGGTCGCGGTGGCGCCCGTGCTGATCCTCTGGATCGTCGCCGACGTGGGGGCCGCGGACCTGGACGCGGGCGGCAACGTCACGTTCGAAACGCTCTTCGACGACCCGGGCGGCTTGCTCAGCGCGTTGCTCGTGACCGGCTCCTATCCGGTGCTGGCCTTCCTCGCCTACCTGTGCGCGGGCCTGGCCATCGGCAGGCTGAACCTGTCCTCCGGCCGGCTCGCCGCCGGCTTGTTGGGCGGGGGGCTCGCCATGGCGATCGGGGCGAAGGTGGTCTCCTCCATGCTCCTGTTCCAGATGGGCGGCCTGGGCGAGCTGGTGGACCTGGAGGACGCGGACTCGCCGAGGGAAGCCGTCAACCAGCTTCTCTGGGATCCCGAGCCGGTCGGCTCGTGGTGGTACCTGGCCCTGCCCTCACCGCACTCGACCACGCCCATCGACCTGCTGCACACGCTCGGCTCGGCGATGGCGGTGCTCGGCGCCGCGCTGCTGCTGTGCCGGGTCCGGGCGATCGCTAGCCTGCTGCGGCCGCTGGCCGCCGCGGGCTCCATGACGCTGACCCTCTACTGCGCGCACCTGCTGGTGCTGGCCACCGGGGTGCTCGAGGACGAAGAGGTCGTGCTCTACCTGCTGATGGTCGTCGCCGCGCTCGCCTTTGGGTACTTCTGGCAGCTCAAGAAGGGCCAGGGTCCGCTCGAGCGGATGGTGGCCGCCACCGCGGGTCTCGCACGCCGCGCCGTCGCCGCCCAGCAGACCCGAGACGGCCGACACCGGCGCGGCTGACCCGGCGTGGGGTGTACACCCCACGGTTCGGGGGCGGGCCCCATCGAGGGTCCTCGCGAAATGTTTCATTCTTGCCAGCAGGACCGATAAGGCGCATGGGATGGCGGAGATCACTCCGATCCGGCGGCGCCGATCACAGCCAGCCGATCACGAGCCAGGGGGCCTGTTATGACCGTCACTGACCAGCGCCACACCGGGAGCAACGAACCGCGCGGCGCCGGCGCCGTGCAGCTCCTGACCTTCCCCAGCGACCCACCGGTCGACCTGCCGGGCGTGCTGGCCCGGTTGGACGCATTGCAGATTATCGCCGAGCAGCAGCCGCCTCGATTCGGCGAGGATGGCCTGGCCTGTTTCAACCACCTTTACCGCGAGATCACCGCCGAGGTGTGGGAGCGGATCCAGAGCAATGACTTCCGCAGTCGGGAGTTCATCACCAAGCTCGACGTCGAGTTCGCGAAGCGCTATTTCGACGCGGTTGTGCCCCGTACCGATGGCCGACCGGTGCCCGAGTCATGGCAGGTGCTGCTGGAGCGCCGATCCGACCCGGATATCAACCGGATTCAGTTCGCGGTGGCCGGGGTTAATGCACACGTTGACTTCGACCTGGCGTTCGCGCTGCTCACCACCTGCCGAGACCTGTGCCGCCCGTTCGGTGAGGACGAGCGAGCCGACTACAACCTGATCAACCAGGTCTTCGCCAGCCACATGCGGGCATTGCGGCAGCATTTCGAGGACTGGTGGATGCGGGTATTTGATCGCGGGCTGCTTGCGCTCATCGCCGATGAGGGCGGCGAGCTGGCGGTCATCATTGCCAGAGATGCCGCGTGGAATCGGGCCAAGCGTTTGTCGACGTTGTTCGGGCGCGAATTCGACGAGGAGAGCGCGGAGATCGACCATCAGGCGGCCATCGTGGGCCGGGCGATGCTCGACATTCCGGTGCCGGGCGGTGCTGGCCCCCGCTCGAGTGACTGAGTACCGTCACACGAGTGGGGGAAGGGGGAGCGGCCGGTCAGCTAGTCGGGCGGGACGCGGAGTTGGCCGAGTTGGTGGCCGACTTCCAGGCGGCCGGGTCGGGTCGGATGGCGGCCGTCATTCTGGGCGGCGACGCCGGCGTCGGCAAGAGCCGTCTGGTGGAAGAGTTCACCGGGCTCACGGAGAGCGCCGGCGCCATCGTGCTGACCGGGCGGGGCATCGACATCGCGGACGCGCCCCCCTTCTGGCCGGTGATCGCCGCCCTTCGGCACGGCGTTCGTTCCGCTCCTGACCAGGAGATCGCCGACCTGCTCGGGCCGAGGCTGGCCCGCCTGGACGATCTGTCCGCCGAACCCGGGCCCAGGGTGCAGATCCTCGAGGCGCTCTACCGGACGGTCGTGGAATTGGCTCAGCGGCACGTCGTCGTGCTGGTCATCGAGGACCTGCAGTGGGCGGACCGCTCCACCCGGGACTTCCTGGTCTACCTGGTGGCCAGCCTGACCACCGAACGCGTTCTGCTGGTGGGCACCTACCGGAGTTTTGCCGCGGGTGACGCGCCCGGGCTGGCCGGCACGCTGGTGGAGCTGCGCCGACACCGGCACGTGTCGTGGCGGGAAATCGCCCCCTTCACCCGGGATTCGCTGGCCAGCTTGGTGGAGGCCTGGGCACCGGACCGACCGGGGCTGGAGCCGCTGGTGTGGCAGCGATCCGCGGGCAACGCGTTCATCGCCGAGGAGACGGTGCGCGCGGTCCTCGCCGGCGACGCGCTCGGTCTGCCCACCACCCTCCGGGAGCTGGTGCTGAACCGGGTGGGCTCGCTGTCATCCTCCGCGCAGCTGGTGGCGCGCGCGGTCGCGGTGAGCAGTGGGCCGCTGCCCCACCAGTTGCTGGCCGAGGTGCTCGAACGCCCCGAACCGGAGCTGCTGGACGCGGTGCGAACCGCGGTCTCGGCCGGCGTGGTGGTTGTCGATGAGCGGTTCGAGGGCTACCGGCTGAGGCACGGGCTGATGACCGAGGTCGTGGTCGCCGACCTGTTGCCCGGCGAACGCATCGAGCTGCACCGCCGTTACGCGACCGCGCTGTCCAAGATCTCGGCGACAGATCCGGGAGGCACCGCGCCGCCTGCCCAGGATCCGGACGCCGAGAGTGCCATCTCCACAGCCGTCTCCACGCTGGAATTGAGCGCGCGGTTGGCCCACCACTGGCAGCATGCCGGCGCCCCGGAGCGAGCGTTGCAGGCTGTGGTGGCGGCCGCGCAGGCCGCCGAGCGGATCCGGGGCTACGCGGAGGCACACCGGCACTGGCTGCGCGCGGCGGAGCTCGTCACCCAGGTTCCGGTCGCGGCCAGGGTGGCCTCCCGCTCGGTGTGCTTGGAGTGGGCTGCCGAAGCGGCCCACCTCGCCGGCGAGCACGACGACGCCGTCGCCCTGCTGGATCAGCGGCTGACCGAACCGCGGCCGACCGAACCGCCGCTGGCCGAGGACGTGACGATCGCGCTGCTCACCGCCCGGATGGGCCAGTACCTGAACGCCGCCGGCCACAGCGGCCGAGCCGCGCACGCCTACCGCAAGGCGACATCGCTGCTGCCGGAGCACGGCGCGGACGCCGAGCGGGCCGAAGTTCTGGCCGGGCACGCGGCCGTGTTGTTGCAGGGCGGCGAGTTCGCGGCAGCGGGGTCGGTGGCCAGGCGCGCGCTGCGGCTCAGCCGCGCCGCCTCGCTGCCCTCGGTGGAGGCGCGGGTGCTGGCCATTCTGGGCTTCAGCCGGGCCTACCTGGCGGATACCGAGAAGGGGTCCAGCGCACTGGTCGAGGCGCTCGGCGTCGCTGAACGCACCGGCGCTCCGACCGCGATCGGCGAGGCGTACCTGCGGCGGGCCGAGCTGCTGTCCGGCCCGCTGAATCAGCTCGTCGAGGGTGTGGCGTGCGCGCGAGAGGGAGCGCAACGGGTCGTCGAACTCGGGCTGTCCCGCACGGCCGGGGTCGCGCTGCTCGCGCTGGCCGCCAACGGGCTGTTCCGGCTGGGCCGGTGGGACGAGGCCGAGCGGGCGGTGGCTCAGGCCTGGGCGCTCGAGCCGACCGGCGGGGAGGCGCTGGAGGTGCGGCTGGCCCGTTGCCGGCTGGATGTCGGGCGGGGCCGGTTCGCCTCGGCGGAGCACGACCTGGAGGCGGTCGAGCTGCTCACCGGCTCCTCGGCCGGACCGCGCCACCTGATCCCGCTGCTGGTCCTGCGCGCCGGTCTGGAGATGTGGCGGGCCCGCCCGGATCTCGCGGTCGGGCACGTCGAGGAAGGACTCACGCTGGTCGAGATGGGTGCGACCGACGTCTGGCTGGTGGCTCCGCTGCTCTGGCACGGCACCCGGGCGTGGGCGGAGACCACCCGGCTGGGGCTGGCACCGCTGTCCGCCGACCAGACGCGGCGCCTGCGGGGGCACTGTGCCGACATGGTCCGGCGCAGCGCGGGGACCGTCCCGGCGGTACGGGATGTGGTCTCGACGTTCGCGGTGATGTGTACGGCGGAAACGACCAGGGCCGAAGGCCAGTCCGACCCGGCCATGTGGGCGCAGGTCGCCGAGCTGTGGGAGCAGCGTCTGCAGCCCTACCCGGCCGCGTACGGCCGGCTGCGCAGGGCCGAAGCGCTGCTGGCCAGCCGGAGCCGGTCCGCGGTGGCCACCCGGGAACTGGTCCAGGCCGAGCGGACGGCCCGCGCCCTGGACGCCGTGCCGTTCCTCGCCGAGATCACCGACCTGGCCAAGCGGGCCCGGATCCAGCTCGACACACCGGACTCCGACGAGGAGCACATACCCTCGCCGAGGGTGGGCACCGAATCCGTACTGGACGCACTGACCGCCCGTGAGCTGGAGGTTCTCGTCGAGTTGGCCTCCGGGCTGACCAACCGGCAGATCGCCTCTCGGCTGTTCATCAGCGAGAAGACCGTGGGCGTACACGTCAGTCGGATCTTCACCAAGTTCGGTGTGCACAGCCGGGTGCAGGCCAGCGCCCTGCTGCACCGGGCACGTCTGTCAGGTGGCAACTCCGAGGTCGGCTGACGGCTGGCTGCTCGGCCGCTCAGCGATATAGGGCGTCCTAAGGCACCCGTGTAGGGCGTTCTCCTGACGCGCCCGACCGGGGCATTGATCGAGGCTGGGCTCCCAGACATTCGACCGCGGGAGCGTTGTGGGCACACAGGTTGAGGTATCACGGGCGCGGCTCGCTGGTCGGCACCAGGGACACGAGCTGAGGGGGCCGTACATGGAGGAGACCGGCGACAGCGAACCTACGATCGAGGCCCTGCGGCACCTCCCCGGCGGCTTGCCCGGTGGGCACGCGGTGATCGACGCGCTGCGCACCATCGCCAAACGGCACGCGCCACGGCTGCGCGGCGAGGCGCTCGCCTGCTTCAACTACCTGGGCCACGAAATCACCAGAGAGGTGCGCCGGCGGATCGACCGGAACGAGGCCGTCGACACCGAGTTCGTCGCCCGGCTGGACCTGGAGTTCGCCACCCGCTACTTCGACGCTGTCTTCGCGGATCCGGCCGGCACCCCGCTGCCCGCGTCGTGGCGGGTGCTGCTGGTCCGCCGGCCAGCTCTGGATGTCGATACGCCACGCCTCGCCACGGGTGGGGGCAACACACACATCAGCCACGACCTGGCGGACGCGCTGCTGCGCATGTGCCGCACCCTCGGCCGACCGTTCGGGGACGCTGAGTACGCCGACTACCAGGCCATCAACCAGATGTTCGGCGAGCACATCGGCCGGCTCCGGGAGCACTGTGAGTCCCGCCTGCAACGAAAGCTGGGCGCGGGGGTCTTCGCCCTGGTCGCCAACGCGGTCGGCGAGCTGACCGTGGTGTTCGCCAGGGACGCCGCCTGGCACCGGGCACGGCGCCTGGCCACCCTGCGCAAACCGTCCCCGGAACTCGACCGGGCCCGGGTGGCGATCGACTGGCAGGCAGCCATGGTTGGCCGCGCGGTTCTCGACCTCCCGGTGGTCTGACATGTACACCAACTACGACCTGCGCTATGCGCACGACGTCCTCGCCTCCTCGGGCTTTGCGCCCGAGCTGCCCACCACAACCGCCGCCTGCCCGCACTGGGAGATCGAGTTCGACCAGGCCGGCGGCTTGGTGGACGACGGGGGCCTGGCCAGGTCGGTGGGCCGAGGGGGGCCCACCGACCTGGTCGTGTTCAGCCCCGGCTGGAACTCCGGCCGGGACAGCGCACGCGAGCTGAGCAACGCGATGTTCGGCCTGATCGCCGAGGCATTGCCGCCCGGTCGGCGGTCCGACGTCGGGTTCGTCACCGTGCTGTGGCCTTCGCTGCTGTTCCCCGAGGACGAGCCGGCGGCCGACGGGCCGATACTGACCGAACCGGCCGCGGCGTGGGGCACGGACGAGCTGAGCCCACTGGTGGCGGCACCGAAGCCGTCCACCGCCGACGAGCTGGTGGCCGCGCTGGCTCCGGCGTTTCCCGAGCAGTGCGACGACCTGGTGCGGATCGGCGAGTTGCTGGACACCCGACCGCGCGAGACGGCACGCCTCGCGGAGTTGCACCGGCTGGCGTCCTGCCTGGTCAGCACGCCCAACCGGGCGGTCGACGACGACGGCGAGTCGCTCGCCCGGACAGCTCGCACCCGAGTCGCCCTGGAGTCCCTCGCCATGCTGGCGCCCGGTGCGGACGGCTCGCTCGGTGATCTGTTCGGCACCCTGTGGAACGGCGCCCGCGAGCTCACCCGGGTGCTCAGCTACTACGAGATGAAGAACCGCGCCGGGTTGATCGGCCAGACCGGGCTGGGCCCGCTGCTGGAGCGTCTGCACCAGCGTGCTCCCGGTGCCCGGGTGCACCTGATCGGCCACAGCTTCGGTGCTCGGCTGATCGGGTTCGCGCTGGCCGGGTTGCCGGACTGGGTCACCCCGGTGAAGTCATTCGTCGCGGTACAGGGGGCGTTCAGCCACTTCTCGTTCGCCAACGAACTCCCCATCGCGCCGTCGCGGGGCGGCGCGCTCGCCCGGTTCGCCAGTCGGGTGGACGGCCCGCTGCTCGCCACGTTCTCCGCCGCCGACCGGGCGCTCGGCTGGTGGTACCCGAACGTCAGCGCCCTGGTCAGCCAGAACGAGCGGGGCCGGCGCTCCACCTCGGTCAGCGAGCTCGGGTACCGCTGGGGTGCTCTCGGACACGACAGCTACCAGCAGCGCGACGTGGTGAGCCGGCGACTCGAGCCGACGGGGAGCTGGTACGACTGGCAGCCGGGCACCTTCTACCGGATGGATGCCAATCACGTGATCAACCGGGATCTGTCCTGGCTGGCCGGTGCGCACAGCGACATCCGCAAACCGGAGCTTGCCTGGGCAGCGGTCAGCGCGGCCGGGCTGGGTAGCCGCGGCTGGTGAGCGCGTTCACTGAGCCAGCGACGCCTCGAGGGTGATCTCGGGGACGCTGGCCAGTGCTCGGCTCACCGGGCAGCCGGCCTTGGCCGCCAAGGCGTGCTCGGTGAACGCGCTCTCCTCCAGGCCAGGCACTCGCCCGATGGTGACCAGGGCGATCTTCGTGATGGTCGGGGCCCCGTCCACCAGCCGCAAAGTCACCGTGGCGTCCGTGTGCACCGAGTCGGGCGGGCTCCCGGCCTGAGCGAGGATGTTGGACAGCGCCATCGAGAAGCACGCGGCATGTGCCGCCGCGATCAGCTGCTCCGGGTTCGAGCCCGGTCCGTCCTCGAAGCGGGACTTGAAGGTGTAGCCGCCGCTGATCGAGTCACCAGCGGTGAACGTGCCCGTGCCCGTCGGGACGTCGCCCTTCCATTCCGCGGAACCCTTTGCCGGCATGACGGTCTCCTCGCGCTGTGCGTTCCTGGGTGTCTTACCTACCAGAGCATGCCAGCTAGCTCCGGGCGCAGCCGCGCGGCCGACGACCACAGGTGCGCGCGCATCCCCGCTCCCAGCGCGGCGGCCACGTTCACCTCGCGGTCGTCGATGAACAGGCAGTCCGCCTCACTGGCCCGCAACGTGGCCGCCAGCGCGGTCCAGATCTCCGGATCGGGCTTGGCCATCCGGAGATCACCGGAGAACACCAGGTGCTCGAAGTGCGCGGTCCACGGCTGTCGCTCGGCGACCCGGCCGAACGAGACCGGGGCATTGGACAGCAACGCCAATTGCGCGCCGGCGGCAGCCAGCTCGGCCAGCAGCGCGACGGTGTCCTCGTCGGTGTGCAGCCAGCCGGCGATGTCGATCTCGGTCAGCGTGGCCGACAGCTCCTCGTCGACCATCACGCCGAAGCGCGATCCGAGCGCCCGCCAGTACTCCAGGTCGCTGCAGCCCCGGTCATAGAGGTCGCGACCGGCCCAGTACGCCGACTCGAAATCGGCCGGTCCGATACCCATCCGGTTCGCCAGCTCCGGAATGGCATCGGTGTGCCGGCTGATCACGCCGCCGTAGTCGAACACCAGCCAGTTCGTGGTCAAACTCCCGGTCACGTGGCGAAAAGCTGCTCGAGGTCGGCGAACGCCTTGAACTCGAGCGCGTTACCGGCCGGGTCGAGAAAGAACATGGTCCACTGTTCCCCTGGTTCGCCCTGGAATCGTACGTAGGGCTCGATCACGAACTCGGTGCCGGCGTCGCGGAGACGCGCGGCCAGATCCTGGAACTCCTGGACGGGCAGCACCAAGCCGAAGTGCGGCACAGGCACCTGGTGGCCGTCGACCGGGTTGCTACCCGCGACGCCGTCCCTGGAGGCGTCTCCCGGCTCCCCCACCTGGTGCGTGACGACCTGGTGCCCGCCCATGTTCCAGTCAATCCAGCGCGCGTCGGACCTCCCCTGCTCGAAGCCGAGCACCTTGCCGTAGAACTCCCGGGCGGCGTTGATGTCGTCGACCGGTATGGCCAGGTGGAACGGGGGCAGGGTACGGCTCGTCGTCATGAGAACAGCATGCCACCGTAGGAGATGACCAGCCGGATCGAGAACCACCCGTAGAACGCCACGGCAACAATCATGATGCCGAGGCGGAGACCGCTCAGCTTGAGCGCGTCGGGCAATGCCTTCCTGTTGAGCATGATGAGCAGCACCGTGTAGACGACCATGACCAGGCCACTGGTGGACGACGACACCACGAGAAGCGCAAGCGGCTGGCTGAACCCCACCAGCAGGATAGAGACGCCGATCAGCACCATCGCCCATACAACGCCGAAGTAGAGCTTGCTCTCGGTCCACCGGGCGCTGCCGGTGAGGTAGATCGTCTTGACTACGTCCGCGATGACCCGGCTGACGTAGTCGACGTTGGCCAGCGCGGTCAGCAGCAGGCTGAGACCGCCGATCAACAGGAACAGGATGCCGAACCACGGGCCGACGATGTCGGAGACCGCGGCGCCCATTGCCTGGATGAACTTGAGGTTGCCCTCCGCGGGCAGCTCCCGCAGGAAGACGGTGGAGTAGGCCAGCATGGAGAACACGAAGATCGACAGCGCGGTCACCGCCCAGAACGAGACCGCCTGTTCGATGTTCGCCACCCGCCACCAGCCCCAGAACCGGCGCAGGTTCGGCTCGTCCTGGCGAACCATTTTCCCGGTCGCCGCGAGGGCCACGTCCTGACCGGTGACCGGCGAGACGATGCGCGGAATGTGCGCGCCCATCCCGAAACCCTTGTCCCGGATCCAGTTGCTCTGCGCCAGGTTGCCGATCCCGCCGGCGCCGGCGAACGCGATTGCGCCCAGCACGAGTGCGGCGTCCAGCCCGCCGGGAATCGTGCCGAGGCCGGTGCCGAAACCGGTCACGATGTTGCCGACGTCGCCCCAGGCCCGGGCGCTGATCCCGACCGCCAGCACGATGAGCAAGAAGATGATCACAGCGACGACCTTGACCGACTCGATCTTCTCAACCGCGGTGTAGACCACCGGTGCAACGGTCAGCGTGATCCCGATCGCTACCAGCGCACCGACCGCCAGCCAGGTCGCGCCCGCCGGGCTCAGTCCGAACATGAACCCGATGACGGTCGCGCCGCTGGTCGCCCAGCCCGGCCAGACGATCGTGACAAACGCGGCGACCGCCATGATGGCGCCCCACGGTTTCCACATCCGGGCGAATCCGGCGATCGCCGTCTCACCGGTGGCGAGCGTCCACCGCTCGATCTCCATGTTCAGGAAGAACTGGAGACTGACGCCGACGATCGCGGCCCACAACAGCACCAGGCCAACCTGCGTGGTGATGTAGGGCCAGAGGAGAAACTCACCCGAGCCGAGTGACAACGCCGCCATGATCACGCTCGGACCGAGCACCTTACGCAACGACTTCGGCTCCGGGATGTCCCCATAGGGCATCGCCGGCAGGTGCTTGCTGGATACTTCCGCGGCGTACTCCTTTGGCGCCACGCTTTCCGTCACGATCTTCTCCCCTCGATCATGGTTCTCACCCGGTGATCGTTGGCCGAATGACCTTTCGCGCTACCTTGTGGAGATCAACTGGTCGGGCCGAGGTGACGGTGGCGGCCCGCCCTCACGTCAGACGTCAGATGAGTGGTCACTATGCAGCCCCATCGGTAGCTGAGTTGGGTGAAACCGTAAAGCTATGGAGTGACGAGCACAAGACCAAGTTGTGATCGGGCTCACCAGGGCGGGCGCGGCCGAGATGGCCGAGCATCCGCGCGTCCACGTCACATACCCGGCGTCCACGTCACAGAGCGCGCGGACTCTGTGGCGTGGACGTGACCTCTGTGGCGTTCTCTGTGGCGTCGAGGTGCAGGCGATGCCGACGGGAGCCGCGGACGGTTAATGACCGGCCGGGAACGCCGGCGCGACGATCAGTAGTCGCGGCGGACGCGGGTGTCGTCGTGGCTGTCCTCGTAGCGGCTGCTGTTGTGCGAGTTGAAGTTGTCGTGGCTGTCCGTGCGGGTGCGGTCCTCGTGGCGGATGTACCTGCTGGTGTCGGACCGGCTCTGGTCGACGCGCTGATCGGCCGTGCCGTCCCCAGCCGAGTTCACCGCGCTGGTGCCGTGCCTGGACGGGCGCACCCGGGTCTCGCTGTCGTTGTCGTCGTTGTACCCGTAGGCGTCACCACCGATGGAGACCGCTCCCCCGTCGCCGGTGTCGGAGCGAGCCGTCAGGTAGTCCGCCGCGGCCGCCGTCCCGGCGGCGCAGAGCACGCCGGCGGCAACCCCGATGGCCAGGGCCGTCACTTTGGCCAGCCGCCTCGTCATGGTGTTCATGGCATCCTCCACGGAGTCCCGCCGCCGCCGTATGTGAACTTCCATCACAGCAGCCCCATTAGCCCACTCGCATCACAGCAGCACCGTTAGTAACGGGAAGCCTCGAAAACGGCAACACCGGGACGCCCTGCGCCACTCGTTAGTGCCGCAACGACACACGATGCGGCACGCCGTCGCGGGCCCTGCCACTTGTCGTTGGAAAAAGACATGGCAACTGGCTCTTGTCGTTGGAAATAGACGCGACAAGTCGGCGAGGGGCTCGGCGGCGGGGGCGAGGGGCTCGGCG
>Ga0193743_1002769_pt1 | contig 12089 bp, 11 predicted proteins | sample L2c2metaG_FD_143038 | JGI IMG/M metagenome (GOLD analysis project Ga0193743, IMG submission 143038) | Soil microbial communities from a riparian zone of the East river system, Colorado, United States - L2c2 | ecosystem: Environmental > Terrestrial > Soil > Riparian zone | place: USA: East River... | reverse complement strand
AATGACGGTGCCCTTCCTTGTAATATGCAGGTTGATTATGTACGGGTTTACGATCTGTCGGGAACCGGTGGTGGCACTACCAATCCTCCAATTGGGCAAAACGTAACCTTTAAAGGTTTTAATAATCAATACGTAAGCAGCGAAAACGGCACTCAGGCCATGAACTGTAACCGCCCAACCGCTTCGGCATGGGAAACATTTACTGTGGTTGATGCCGGGGGCGGCAAAGTGGCTTTAAAAAGCCAGGGCAAATATGTATCGTCAGAAAACGGCACGCAGGCCATTACCTGTAACCGCGCCACCTTTGGCGACTGGGAAAAATTTGACTGGATAGCTACTACCGATGGGAAAGTTACTTTAAGGGGCAGTAACGGCAAATTCATTTCGAGCGAAAACGGTATGCAGCCCATGACCTGTGCCCGAGCTACGGCTTCAGGCTGGGAAGCTTTTGGTATAAATCAATAAAAAATCTTTTATATTTAGCCTGCCTTTGTATAAAAGGCAGGCTTTTTTATATACCTGATGAAAAACTTTATTGGATTTTGCTTTGTACTTGTTATGAGCACACATCTTTTATATGCACAATCTATCGAAAAAAAGTTGCAGCTGTCCTTAGCCACGGGTTATCAGCAGGAAAATTTTCACTGGTCAATAGCCGGCAATATTACCGGGCAAAACCCCAATATTTATTCCGAGCTTAAATGGAAGCATATTGGCGGGCAAAGTATTAACGCGGTTGCGCAATGGAATGTATGGAAGCGCTTTTCCATATATGCTGATTATTCCAGGCAGTTCATATCGTCGGGCACTATAACCGATACCGATTATGGGGCCGATAACCGCAGCAGCCCTACTTATAATGAAACATTTAACGGGGATAAAGGCAACACACAAGCATGGAGTGCAGGAGCCGGATTTATCCTTTTTAATAACGAATTTTTTAGCCTGATCCCTTATGCAGGATACGGAATTAGCACACAGGCATTGCACCTCTTTGACCGCAGCGGAAACTTCCCTACCCTGAACAGCACTTATCAAACCACATGGAAAGGGCCTTTTATAAAGGTAACTTCATCCATCAGGCTCATAAAAAAATTAAAATTTGCTGCCGATGTTACCTACAACCAGGTAAGCTATAACGGCAAAGCCAACTGGAATCTGATCCAAAGCTTTCAGCACCCGGTGAGCTACGGTCACCATGCAACCGGTTATGGGATCGATGCCGCCGGACAGTTTGTTTATACCGTATACCGCAACCTTGAGGTACATGCAGGCGGCGGATATTTTAGCTGGCAAACAGGTGCCGGCACCGATGAGCTTTACCTTAACAACGGCCAAACCGATAAAACCCAATTGAACGAAGCCATGCGTAACGGCTTCAGGCTGCAGGGTGGGATAGGGCTGACCTTTTAATATTTCTCCGATTACGGCCCACTTAGCGGCTTTATTGATGCGTCCCAAACGTCCATGTGCGAAATCCGGGTATATCCCTCACCTGAATTGGGGATATGAACCAAATGCGCCGGTCAATAATATTGTATCATGTTTGAAACGTCACCCCTACATGATATTTCTATGAAAACACAAACTCGTCGTCCGCTTGGTGGATTTGAAAGGTTTTTCTGGTTGTTTGATCAGCAAAGACCGGTACATTTTACGATGGTGGCAGAAATTACAGGCACCTTACCCGTTACGGCCTGGGAAAATGCCCTGGCAGCTGTGCAGCAACTGCATCCTTTACTTTCTGTAAGCATTAATCTTAATGAAAATAACGCTCCTGAATTTGTAACCCAACCCGGCGCCACTATACCGTTGAGGATTGTGAAAGCCACATCCGAAACAGCATGGGTAGCCGACTTAGAGCATGAGGCGATTAATAGGTTCCATGCTGCCTCTGCTCCGCTTATAAGGGCTGTTTTGTATGAATATCAAAACAAATCGGTTATTGCCCTGATCGCCCATCACTCCATAGCCGATGGCCGGTCTTTGTCTTTCGTTATCCGCGATCTGCTGAATGCAACGAACGGGAAATATGCTGAACCCTATGTCATGCCGCCATCGCTTGATGATTATACCGACCTGCCTAAAAACGCGCTTAGCCAGTTCCCGGCAAGCGATGCGGATATTGCCTTACTCAGCCAACAGCCGCAGGTCGTTAAGACAACCCCGCAGATCCAGCTTTTGCAATTGTTGCCAGAGCTTTCCGGCCAGGTCATCAAACGTTCCAAACAGGAAGGCACTACGGTTCACGGCGCTTTGAGCGCTGCCCTGGCACTGGCCAGTAAAGCCTGGAAACCGCAGCCAATTCGTTTATTTTCTCCCTCATCAGCCCGCGAAACCTTGGGTGCCGGTGAAACCGTCTGCCTGTCTATTGCTGGCCGTGTAGTTCCTTTTGATATGGAGAGGATGAGCGCCTTCTGGGATATTGCCCGTTATGCCAAAGAAAGTTTAGCCGGCGTCAGTTCAGAAGAAGAAATTTTCGGATTTGCCAGAGCAGTATTCGGACTTATAACGGGTGGTGTAAATGCCGAAGGTACGGCACAGTTTACAGATACCGCCCTGGCTAATGAATATATGATAACCAATGTTGGCGCTTTACCATTTGAAAGTACCTTTGGAAAGCTAAAATTAGATGCCATATGGGGGCCTATCACCATAACCGGCTATATGGGCAGCCAAACCGTTGGCGTTACAGCCATCAACGGCTCCATAAATATGGCGCTCACATCACCGAGCCATATGCAGGTTAAACCGGTTCTTGAATTTATGGAGCAGATTTTAAGTATGGAATGCATCCCGTTGAACAGTTTATCGCATGAACAAAGCTTGTAATAACAGCCCTCATTAAATAGTCAAAAAGCCAGCACTTGTTTAAAATGCTGGCTTTTTGTAATGGTGCAGTTACTGTCATCCGCTTTTTAGCGAAAGTGTAATATTATTATTACAGACTATGTTGTTTAAACTATTTTATGCCTTATAACTCATATAAATACTAAACTATTATTTATATGACCTTATTTAAATCACACCCTGTTTTTAATACTTTGAAAGTATTAAAATATTTTACCGTCCTCCTTGCCATCACCATTTTCAGCGGATGCGCCGTTTCGAACTTTAAAACAGTTAACAACACCAAGCTTATTGATCCTTATGGAAAAATTGCGGTTATCGTTATCAACACGCAAGAGGAACTAATAGATTTTACTGAGCAATCCTTTGACGATTTGGTGAGGCCAAGCTTAAATGACCTGAAAAATATAGAGGTAAGATCACAACTGGAAAAAAGTTTTCAAAACAATCTAAGCTCCGCACATACAGCCGTTGTTAAATCTTCTGATCTGTTCAGGGTACATGAAAATGTATCATATGATGGTTTTATGAACCAATTAAAAGACAATAAGGTTGAAGCAGTGCTGGTACTTAATATGAGCGGCTACTGGAACACCTATTCAGAATCTAACAACGCGATACCTAATGCCTCTTTTCTTTGTTACCTGGTCGATTTGAAATCAGGGCAACAGGTTTGGCTGGCAACATCAACCGTAAATGGAACAACCGAATGGGCTGCATACAACAACGTATGTAATACGCTGGCCCGTGGTGCAAGCCGGAAACTTTATAAAGCCGGGTTTATTTATAAATCAGGCTTTCCGTATGTGGAACCTGGGCAGTAATGAGCGAATTTGGGGTTATGAAAATACCCATACCACGTAAAGGGGCTTATGTCGCAGGCCTGGTTTCAAAAGTTAATGACCTTTGCTTTGCCCGCAGAACGCGGGCAAAGCAAAGGTCATTAACTTTCGCCTTTACAATAGCCCACGTAAAACATGGCTCCCGGAAATTTAACAGTATCTGATAAATTGCTTACTGGCTTAAAATAACCATTTCGTATTATCACCTGATTACCAAACTGGTGAACTATTTTGTTATCATATTTCATAATGATAGTATCACCCTTTTTATTCCATTTCCCGGTGAACCATTCGTCGTAGAAGAAAACGCCTGTCCAGTTTAATTCAAAAGTATGATCCTCCCGGAACAATATGTATGCCTGGTTTTGTGTGCCTTCATAACAGCCACGAAGCACAACTTTACTCTGTAGTTTTTCAAAATCAATAGATGAACCAAGTATAGGTACTAAAATGTAAATGAGACCGGGTAAAAAAAATGAAAAAGATAAATCGCTCCTGTTTCTTACAATAATAACTATTCCCTTAACAAAGGAAACAATCATGGAAATAAACACTACGAATATTATAATCAAAATAAATATCCTATTAATATATCTTCCAATATAATCAGAGCATGAAATTAATATTACAAACAGGATCGTTATTACTAACGCCCTTATTATGGCAGGTTTGTTTAGGTCAACTTTCATAATAAAGCAAGGTAATTAGTAAATAACAATCACTAAATCTACAAATTAACATTAACACAAAACCCTCAAATAGCTAAAGGCTTTTTGTGTTGGCTTAGGGAGTCTCCGTTAATTTTCCTTTACAAAAAGATACGGGTCAAACTCCAAGCCGTCGTTCACTTTAATTTCATTTGATATTACTTTATTGTTCTCAGTTTTAAACTGTAACGGAAAAATACCATAGGCGGGGTTGTTATAGGTTAACAACCATTCGTTATTATCCATGTATTGCAGGGTGGCGGTAAGGTCCTTATGCAGCTTAAATTTAATCAGCAGATCTTTCTTGTTTACCGAAATTTCAATGGGACCATACAGCGTGTTTTGATATTGGCCGGCATAAGCTTTAAGTGGCAGCTCGGGCAGTTTTCCTTTTACGCGCGCCTGCATAGCATTGGTTTTCTTTACGGTTTCCTGCTGTTCTTCACTAAACCCTTTTAACATGGCCCGGCTGCGGTCAACAAAGGGAACGCCCAGGTAAGCATCCAGGATCTGGTAGCGCAGCGCTTCAAAAAAAGACTGGTTATCATTATTGGTTAAAATGGTAATGGCCAGCTTTGCTTCGGGTACAAAACAGGTGTTGGTAACAAAGCCATCTGCGCCGCCGGTGTGCCAAAAAATCTGTTTGCCATTATAGTCGGCCTCAAAAACACCCAGACCGTAGCCTCTAAAATGCGTTGGATAAACCGCCGATGCCCTGCTGCCAACGATGGTGTTTTGGTCGCGGGTTTTTTGGAGGGCTCTCCAGGATACAATTTGTTTACCTTCATACTTGCCGCTGTCCAACTGCATGGTGAGCCACTTGGCAACATCTTTTACGCAGCTTACTATACTACCGGCGGGTGCCAGGTTATCTATCTGGTCATAAGGTAGCTCTGCCATTTTACCTGTAAAAGCATTGGTATATGGTTTTGAAACTCCTTTACGCTCCGCTATGCCTGCAGTAAGCGGATAGGTATTGTTCATGCCTAATGGCGTAAGTATACTATCCTGAATATAGGTTTCCCAGGGCTTGCCGGTAACCTGCTGTATCACCTGGCCCGCGGTTAAAAAGCAACTGTTACAATAACCATAGCTTTGACGAAACTCCATGGAGGGTTTCAACAGCTTCATTTTATCTATAATTTGCTGGCGCGATAGGGTAGTATTCCAAAAGGTAAAATCGCCCTGAAATGTTTTGGTACCTAAATGGTGTCCCAGCAAATCCTTTATCGTTAATACAGCAGTTGTGTTGGCGTCATACACCGAATAATTGGGGAAATATTTAGTGATCTTATCGTTCAGCGAAAGCTTTTTAGCCTCATCCAGCTGGGCAAGCGCCGTACCGGTAAAAAGCTTGCTGTTGCTGGCAATCATAAACAGGGTATTCTCATCAACAGGCTCATTGGTTTTAATGTCCTTAACGCCGTAGCCCTTCATCACCACTACCTTACCATCTTTAACAATGGCGATGGCGAGGCCGGGCAAATTCCAGTCTTTGAGGCCTTGTTTAATATAAGTGTCAAGGTTGTTTTCAATAAACGATGGTTGTTGCTGCGCGAAAGTAAGCGTGGCGGCAAAAAAGTTAAATAATAAAAATAAGGCTGATCTCTTCATTTTGATTTAAAAAAATGAAAGATAGGAAAATCCCATAGACGAAAAAAACCTGCTATAAATAGCAGGCTTCCCTTAAAAATATATTATCAACCACTTATCTCAAGTGCATATTATTCATTTATTTTATACTGATAGCCATGCCGCCGCCCGAGGCAACTTTTTGTTTCAGTATGGTTTTAGACGTAACCCTGATCTTTCGGATAGCATAACTTTTAGGATTTTTATCATAGCTGGCATCTTTACCATCAGCATAAATGGTTGCTTCATAGGTTTTACCCTTAGGCAGATACTCAAAAGTGATATTGGCTATGCGGGGGTTTTCATCGGTAATGCTGCCAATGTACCATTCTTCTTTATTTTTAGCTTTACGGGCAATGGTGATATAATCGCCGGGCTCGGCTTCCAGTATGTGGGTTTCGTCCCAGTCAACAGCTACATCCTTAATAAACTGAAAAGCATCCATATATTTATTATAGGTTTCGGGCAGATCAGCCGCCATTTGCAGCGGACTATACATAGTAACATACAGGGCCAGCTGGTGTACCAGCGTGCTATGTACAAATGATTTATTTTCGGGGTTATACTCACTTACATGGGTTTCAAATATACCTGGTGTATAATCCATTGGTCCGCCCATCAGCCTGGTAAAGGGCAGGATAGTGGTATGATCAGGATTGTTACCACCAAATGCTTCATACTCTGTACCGCGCGCCGCTTCATTGCCAATGAGGTTGGGATAGGTTCGGCTTAAACCCGTTGGCCTGACGGCCTCATGCGCGTTGACCATGATCTTATACTCGGCAGCCTTGGTAATGGTGTACAGGTAATGGTTAACCAGCCATTGGCCATAATGATGCTCACCGCGCGGGATGATTTGCCCTACGTAGCCGCTTTTTACTGCGTTATACCCATTCTCTGCCATGAATTTATAGGCAGTATCCAAATGGCGTTCATAATTCCGGACAGAACCGGATGTTTCATGGTGCATAATGATCTTTATCCCTTTTTCGGCTGCGTAACGATGCAGTTCCTTTACATCAAAATCAGGGTATGGTGTTACAAAATCAAATACATAATCTTTGGTTTTACCAAACCAATCTTCCCAGCCCTGGTTCCAGCCCTCAACCAATACGGCATCAAAGCCATTTTTTGCGGCAAAATCAATATATTCCTTCACATGTTTGGTAGTGGCGCCATGCTTGCCGTTAGGTGTGGTTTTTGAATAATCGGTTACGCCAAGCTGAATGTTCTCAAGATCGGTATAGGCCCAGGTGCTTTTGCCGGTGATCATTTCCCACCATACCCCAATGTATTTAACGGGTTTTATCCATGATACATCCTTATATTTGGTTGGCTCGTTTAAGTTTAGTATTAATTTAGATGCCAGGATATCCGCGGCCTTATCGCTTACAACAATAGTGCGCCATGGCGACTGTGTAGGTGCCTGCATATAGCCTTTATCGCCAATGGCATCAGGTGTAAGGAATGACTCCAACACAAAATTTTTGTCATCAAGATTCAATGACATGCACGAGTAATCAACCAATGCCGCCTCATGTATATTGATGTACAGGCCATCCTTGCTTTTCAGCATCAGGGGCGTTTGCACTCCCGTTGGCGAAAACGTGGTTTGCGAAACATTAGGCGTAACCGCTGCTTTCATTTTGCCGCGTATTTCTGACAGGTTTGAGGTCACTGTTTCATATTCCTGGGTATCAAAATCGCCGGGCAGCCAAAATGCTTTGTGATCACCCGTTAAGGCGAATTGGGTATGTTCTTCTTTGATGATGAAATAATTCAGGTTTTTTTGTGAAGGGAACTCATATCTGAAGCCCAAACCATCATTAAATAAACGGAAACGGATACGTATAAACCTGTCCTGAACTGCTTTTTGAGTTAAAGTAACAACCAGTTCATTGTAGTTGTTACGAATGGTTTTCTGCTCGCCCCAAACAGGGTTCCAGGACTCATCAAAAGTATTTTGTTCTGATTTGGTTACCGTAAAACCATCCAAAAAAGAAGGGACATCTTTGGTTTCCAAACCCAGCTTGCTTGATTTGATAACCTCCCTGTGTTTGTAATTGAGCTGATAGGTGGGCACGCCATTGTCTTTAAGCTCAAATTTGAGCGTCAGATTTTTGTCGGGCGATGATATTTCCTGTGCCTGTAAAAACACACCATGAAGTATTAGTACTGCGACGAGTAAGGTTTTACGCATAATTTTTATAGGATTAGTATTGGCCTGGTCTATTGGTTACAGCAAATCTTATAATCCTTTTATCAGCCTCCTATTTATTTATTTAAAATATAAATAATTTTTTTATTAAGATTCTATATATCAATATGTTAAATATATTTCATTGTCATTTTGGTTTGTTTTTTTTAACAATATTATATGCTTTTTATGTGCTAAAAAATAAGAAAGCCCTAAATCTTCCGACTTAAGGCTTTTTTGTAATATTTGTTCTTAAGCAATATTATTTGCCAAATGCGTAGTAAACAGAAAGGGATAAATTATTAATAAGGCTCAAATTAAACGCATTGTTCGTACCTTCGGTATTGCCTGTAATTTTTTGATGTGAATAGCTCAGGTTAGCTAAACCAGCTGCAAGGCCAATATTTTTTGCCGGGTAATAAACAAAATCCAGACCTAAGCCTCCGCCATAGGTATCCCTATTATAACTACCGGTATTTGGTAAGTAAGAATAGGCGTAAGAGCTTTTGGTTCTGTCATAACTTACATATGGCCCTGTACGAATGCCTATTTTATTATCAAATAAAAAGTACTTTCTTAAAGAAATAATACCAAAATAGTCTTTATTAGTGCTGTTTGAATTGTTATCGTTCGGCTCATTTGTTTGGTGATTATAGCCATAACCCAACCCAATACCAATATCCAGTTTGTCGGCAATAAAATAGCTATAACTCGGTGCTATGGAATATGAGGTTGTTTTGCCTTTAACATTACCGCCATAAGTATTACTTGATGGGTTATAATCTTTGCTATTAGAACTTGTGGTTGATACACCAAAGGTTGCGCCCAGGTTTTGGCTGCCTTTTTCTGTTTGTGCCTTAGCGGTTTGAATTGTGATAATTGATATTGCTACCAACAGGAGTTTTTTGTACATAAATTTGTTTTTAAGTTAATATTTAGATAATAATTGCAGATATGACTACTATAATATTAGTTGGTTTAAGCTTTAAATATTACAATAATTAACCTGCTTATAATGTGCGGTTTAATTTAATAGCTTGGCAATACCGTCATATTTTTAAATATTTTCCAGATGATGTCCAATTCCTGAAATCTCACTTGATATGGTGGTATAATTCATAAATTCAATAAACCATTAATATGATTTGACATGAGAAAAGTAACAGTTTTTAATTTCGCGACCCTAAATGGTTACTATAAAGGACCAAATGGGGATATCAGCTGGCATCAGCATAACGCGCATAACCCGAAGGATGAAGAAAGTGAATATGCGATGGAAGGTATTCAATCTGATAGCACACTTCTTTTCGGACGTGTGACCTATGAGATGATGGCTGGTTTTTGGCCAACACCAGACGCTCTGAAAAGCGCACCGGCAATGGCAGAAGGAATGAATAAGGCCGACAAAATTGTTTTTTCAAGAACCTTGAAAAAGGCCGAATGGAACAATACCCGACTGGTAAATACCAGCATGGTGGAAGAAATAAAGAAAATGAAACAGCAAACAGGAAAAGACATGACCGTGCTGGGCAGCGGAAGTATTATAACCCAACTGGCCGAACAGGCTCTGATAGATGCCTACCTGATTATGATTGACCCGGTTGCCCTTGGGGATGGTACGCCCATATTTAAAGGCATAAACCACCAACTCAACCTGAAACTCACTGATACAAGAATATTTAAGAGCGGGGCTGTTCTGCTTTCTTACCAGCCGGTACAATAAATTGATTGGCGTAAAATTCATATATTTAATAACCAGATGCCTTTAACAGGCAATTAAACCAGAATAAAATGGATGAGTTCGTATTATTGTTCCACATGGACAAAACAATGGAAGCCCCATCTCCTGAGCAATTACAGGGATACATGAAACAGTATCATGACTGGGTGGGTGGTATTGCCGCCCAAAACAAATTTAGCGGGGGCACAGGTTTATCAACCGAAGGCAAAGTTTTAAAACCTAATAATGTAATAACAGACGGCCCTTATGCCGAGATCAAAGAGACCATTGCAGGTTTCATTGTGATAAAGGCAAAAGACTTTGACGAAGCGGTTAGCCTTGCCAAAGACTGCCCAATGCTGCTGGGAGAAGGCAACATAGTAGAGGTAAGAAAAATTACAGGGGTTCACAATAACGATTAGTACAATAAAAAGAACGCTGCATATAGGCATGGGCATTTTATTTATGGAGACTGACGAATTAATACCTCATTTATTCAGAACAGAGTACCGTAAAATAGTTTCGGTATTGTGCCGGCGCTTTGGCTTCGATCAAATGGAAATTGCCGAAGACATTGCCAGCGATACTTTTATGACTGCAACACAAGCCTGGGGAGTAAAGGGCGTTCCGCAAAACCCAACGGCGTGGCTTTACAATGTTGCCAAAAACAAGGCGAAAAATCATTTACAGCGTGGCTCCGTATTTGAAAGTAAAGTTGCCCCCGAAATAAAGAAAACTTCTTCTGAATTTCAGGGGGCAGAAATTGACCTGTCGCCGCAAAACATTAATGACAGTCAGCTGCAGATGATGTTTGCCATTTGCCAGCCTATCATTTCGGCCGAAGCACAGATAGGCTTATCGCTCCGGATCCTATGCGGTTTTGGTATTGAAGAAATAGCTGACGCGTTTTTGACCAATAAAGAAACCATTAACAAGCGGTTATTCCGCGCCAAAGAAAAACTCAGGGAGGAGAAAATTAAAATTGAACTCCCAAATGAAACCGAAATTGATGAAAGGTTAACACCTGTTTTAATAACTATTTATTTGCTGTTCAATGAAGGCTACTATTCCGTGAGTCAGAATAATACAGTACGCAAGGATCTTTGCCTGGAAGCGATGCGCCTGTGCACCATGCTTATCGAAAATAAAAACACCAATAAGCCACAGGTAAACGCCTTACTTGCACTCATGTACTTTCATGCCTCCAGGTTTGATGCCCGCCTGGATAAAAACGGGGAGCTTGTTTTATATGAAGACCAGGATCCAAATCTCTGGAACGCCGACCTGATCAGTAAAGGCGGATATTTTTTGAACTGTGCAGCCAGCGGTAATAAACTTTCAAAATATCATCTGGAAGCCGGCATCGCGTACTGGAATACCCAAAAGGCCGACACCAAAGAAAAGTGGGAAAGTATACTGCAGTTCTATAACCGTTTACTGCAAATAGCCTATTCGCCCATAGCCGCGCTCAACAGGACCTACGCGCTTTCAAAAGCAAACACCAAACAGGAAGCAATTGCCGAGGCTGAAAAATTAAACCTGACCTGCAATCACTTTTACTTTATGCTATTGGGCGAACTTTATACCGGTATCGACAATGAAAAAGCCATCTCAAATTTTAAAACGGCATTTTCCCTTGCTAAAACACAAGCCGACAAGCGGGCTATTCAAAAGAAGATAGATAAGCTTTAATAATACAAAATAAAACTTCACCAACAATGAAACAAAGAGAACAAATAATAACCAATTACATTAAGGCTTACAACAATTTCGACATCGACGGAATGCTTACCGATCTTGATCCGGCAGTAACGTTTGTAAATATTTCATCGGGCGAAGTAAACATGACCCTTACCGGCTTATCAGCGTTTAACGAGCAGGCCATACAAGCAAAGGATCTGTTTAGCATCAGGGAGCAAACTATAAAGTCTTTTAAACACTTTGAAGATCACGCCGAAATTGAGATAGCCTATAATGCCGTTTTAGCCATCGATTTGCCTAACGTATTAAAGAGGGGAGATAAACTTAACATTAATGGAAAATCAACATTTAAATTTTCGGGCGATAAGATCATAGAGATAACGGATATTAGTTAAAAATAAACCATACCTTTTTTATAAAACGGAGCGTAAAACCCATCC
>Ga0193743_1002768_pt1 | contig 12094 bp, 11 predicted proteins | sample L2c2metaG_FD_143038 | JGI IMG/M metagenome (GOLD analysis project Ga0193743, IMG submission 143038) | Soil microbial communities from a riparian zone of the East river system, Colorado, United States - L2c2 | ecosystem: Environmental > Terrestrial > Soil > Riparian zone | place: USA: East River... | reverse complement strand
CATCCGGATCGGCACCGTCGGCCGGCCGCTGCCCGGCGTGACCGTGCGGGTCGGCGACGACGGCGAGATCCTGGTCAAGGGCCCCCTGGTGTTCAAGGAATACTGGCGCAACCCCGAGGCGACCGCCGACGTGCTCGACGACGACGGCTGGTTCCGCACCGGCGACCTGGGCGAACTCGACGACGACGGCTACCTCACGATCACCGGCCGGAAGAAGGAGATCATCGTCACCGCGGCCGGTAAGAACGTCGCACCGGCCGGGCTCGAAGATCGGATCCGCGCGCATACGCTGGTCAGCCAGGCGTTGGTGATCGGCGACCGGCAGCCGTTCATAGCCGCGTTGGTGACCATCGACCCGGAGGCGTTACCGCGCTGGCTGGAGACTCAGGGTTTGCCGGCCGGCACGTCCGTGGCCGACCTGCGCAGCGATGAGAAGCTGCGCGCCGAGATCCAGGCCGCGGTCGACGACGCCAACAAGGCCGTCTCGCACGCCGAGGCGATAAAGGAGTTCCGCATCCTGCCGGCCGACTTCACCGAGGCGACCGGGGAACTGACCCCGTCGCTCAAGGTCAAGCGGAGCGTCGTGATCAAGGCACACCAGACCGAGATTGACGAGATCTATCGCCGATGACCTCGGAGGCGACCGCACCCACCCCCATCCGCGCCCACCCGCTCGCCGTGGCCGCGCGGATCGTGATGCTCGCGCTCGTCGCCGTGCTCGTGCTGCTCACCACGCAGCAACTGACGCAGCTGTGGTGGATCGGGCTGCTGATCATCGCCGGGGTGCCGGCCGTGGTCGTGCCCCGGCACCCGGTGCTGGCCCCGCTCGGCCGGTTCGCCGAGGTGATCATCGTGGGCATCGGCGCCGCCCAGGTCGCCGAGCACACCGCCAACACCTCGATCGGCCAGGGCGTCGGGGCGGCCGCGCTGCTGCCCTACCTGTCGGTGCCGCTGACCGTGACCGCGCTGCGCCGGCTGTCCCGGGAGAGCGCCGCGCTGCTCAGCGTGGCCACCCTGGCGCTGGTCGCGGGCGGTGCGATCAGCTCGAGCGACGGCAACCCGCTGATCGCCGAGCCGGTCTACCTGGTCGTCGCCGCGCAGTGGCTGATCCTCGCCTCGCTCGGCACGCTGGCCGCGTCCACCCTGCAGCGGATCATGCAGCAGCGCGAGAAGGCCGGGCGACCACAGCCCTACGCGGAGGCGACCAGGCTGTTGACGCAGCTGCGTAGCGTCGCCCGCCAGCTCCCGGGCGCCACGCTCGACCCGGGTGGCATCTCCGAGCACCTGGTCGAGGAGCTGCGCGCGGTGGCCCGCGCCGACCGCGCGGCGGTGCTCTCGGCCAGCGGCGGCGGCCGGCTGGTGGTGCTCGCCCAGGCGGGCGTCGACCGGGTCGACTGGGAGACCAGCCTCGACGCCGACTCGGCGATCGCCGAGGCGTGGGCCAGCCAGCAGCCCTACACCGCGAGCCGGTCGCAGGCCCGCTCCCATCGAAGGGGTGACGTTTCCGCCCTGGTGGTGCCGTTGGTGGCGGGCGTCCGTACCGTCGGATTGGTGATCGTCGAGGCGGACGCCGCCGGCCTCTACCCACCCTCCGTGGTGCGGCAGGTGACGGCGCTCACCGGTCCCGCCGCGCTGCGGCTGGAGGCGGCGCTGCTCTTCGACGAGGTCCGGTCGCTGGCGACCAACGAGGAACGGCAGCGGCTGGCCCGCGAGATCCACGACGGGGTCGCGCAGGAACTGGTCATGGTCGGGTACGGGATCGACAACGCGCTCGCCACCCTGCCCGACGACACCAAGGAGACGGCCGAGGAGTTGCGCACGCTGCGCGGCGAGGTGACCCGGGTGATCACCGAGCTGCGGCTGTCCCTCTTTGAGCTGCGCTCCGAGGTCGACCGGCAGGGCGGCCTGGCGGCGGCGATCTCCGAGTACGCGCGGACCATCGGTGCCTCCGGCGGCCTGCGGGTGCACGTGACGCTCGACGACTCGACCGCCCGGCTGCCCGCGGCAACGGAGGCCGAGCTGCTCCGGATCGCACAGGAAGCGATCACGAACGCCCGAAAGCACGCCGGAGCCACTAACCTGTGGGTCTCGTGTTCCATCGATCCCCCATACGCCCAGATCGAAGTCTCAGACGACGGTCAGGGCATCGCCGACCAGCGGCCGGACGGTCGCTACGGCCTTGCGATCATGGCGGAGAGAGCGGAACGTATCCGAGGCCGGTTGGAGATCAGTCCGCGGAGTCCGTCCGGCACGACCGTGGCGGTGGTAGTCGGGACGTCACCGCGACGCGATAGCGTGCGCGATAGCGTCACCGCATTTGAAGGGGAGTAACCCGAGCATGACGACCAGCCCATCGCCGACCACGCGCACCAAGGTTCTCCTTGTGGACGATCACGACCTGATCCGCAAGGGACTTCGGCACGCGTTCGAGCGCGACCGCCAGTTCGAGGTCGTGGGTGAGGCTGCCACCGCCGCCGAGGGCGTCCGCCAGGCTGGTGCCCTGCAGCCCGACGTCGTGATCATGGACCTGCGCCTGCCCGACGGCAGCGGCCTCGAGGCCACCCGCGCCCTGCGCAAGGCGAGCAGCACGATGGGCATCGTCGTGCTGACCATGTACGCGGGCGACGACCAGCTCTTCGGCGCGCTGGAGGCGGGCGCGAGCGCGTTCGTCCCGAAGACCGCGCCGGCCGACGAGGTCGTGGCCGCCGCCCGGCACGCGGCGTCGTCGCCGTCGGCCTTCACCGCGGCCGACCTGGCCGAGGCGATGAAGCGCCGGCTCGCCCCGTCCGGCCCGCAACTGTCCCCCCGCGAGGGCCAGGTGCTGCGCCTGCTGGCCGACGGCATGTCGGTGGCCGGCATCGCGAAGCAGCTCTTCGTCAGCGAGTCGACGGCCAAGACCCACATCTCGAAGCTCTACGAGAAGCTGGGCGCGGCCAACCGGGCCCAGGCCCTGATGACCGCGCTGCGGCTGGGCCTGCTGGAAGCACCCGACGCGCCGAAGTTCTAGTTGTTCGGGACCCGGGCGGCCATCGGCCGTCCGGCCATCCGGCGTGCCGCGAGGTAGAGCTCGCAGCCGAGGCAGAGCCCGAAGACGCTGTTGAGGAACGCCGCGGCCAGCCCGAACGCGGCGGCGACGATGCCGACCGCGGTGCCGGCGGTGCCACCCGCGCCGTAGGCGATGGCCGCGATGACGGCGAACACGCCGCCGAGCGCCTGGGCGAACCGGACCGGTTCGGCCGGTTCGCGCTCGGTCGGCGGTCCGAGGCGGGGCGCGACCGCGGTGCGGTAGATCAGCGCGTAGGGACCCTTGCGCGGGTCGACGGCGGTGATGGCGAAGACGACGGCCTGGGCCAGGGCGAGCCACCAGGCGCCGGTCACCAGGATCAGAACGAAGACGATCGCGGTCAGGCCGGCGGCGAAGCGCGGGCCACGGGGGTCGAGCAGCATCTTTCCCACCTTGGGGTTCGTCGGGCCGGGCCGGGGTGCCTGCGGGTCAGCGACAGAGGCTGGCGGCCAGGCGGCCGTGGTCGACGATGCGGCGGCGGGTGAGCTTGTCGTTCATCGCGCGGCCCGTTCGAGCATCGGCGCGATGGCGGCGAGCACCTGGGCCTTGGCTGGCACGCCGCTGGCCCGCTGCACGATCCGCCCGTTGGCGACGACGAGGGTGGTCGGCGTGCGCCAGATGTCCAGCGCCCGCACGGCGTCGAGGTGGCTCTCGGCGTCGACCTCGAGGTGGGTGACCCCGTCGACCAGCCCGGCGACGTCGGCGAGCACCCGCCGGGTGACCCGGCACGGCGCGCAGAAGGCCGACGAGAACTGCAGCAGGGTGACGGGTGTGGCGGGGTCGACGCCGAGGTCGCGCAGCGTCTGATCGCCCGCGGCGTGGTCGTCGGCGGCCAGTGTCGCCGGACCGTTGTCGCTGGGCAGAGGGCCGCTTCCCGCGTCGGCATCCACCTGATCCACACCTCCGTCGGCGACCGCCCGCAGCCGACCGTCGCGGCGGTTATGCCACACGCCGAAGACGGTCGCCACGAGGAGCACGGCGACAGCCACGACGATCCCGGTCACAGCGGAGCCCACCGATCTAAGGTGCCACGATCACCCCGGCCGGCGCCATGACGTGGCCCACGTCTCACCGCGTAAACTCCATGATCATGATCGAGCCGGACTTCGTCACCAGCACCCGGGCGTCCTACGACACGCTGGCCGCCGACTACGCCGCCCGGTTCGCCACCGATCTCCAGCAGCGCCCGTTGGAGCGCGCCCTGCTCACCTGGTTCGCGGAGTTGGTCGGCGACGGCCCGGTCCTCGACGTCGGCTGCGGCCCCGGCCGCACGACGGGCTTCCTGCGCTCGCTCGGCGTCGACATCGCCGGCCTGGACCTCTCCCCCGAGTTCCTGGCCATCGCCCGCGCCGAGAACCCCGGCGTCCGCTTCGACGAAGGCTCGATGCTGGCGCTCCCCCACCCGCCCGGCACCTTCGCCGGCCTCCTGGCCAACTACTCGTTGATCCACATCCCCGACGAGGCGCTGCCGGAGGTCCTGGCCGGTTTCCACCGCGCCCTGCGCCCGCGTGGCTACCTGTGGGTGGCCTTCCAGGTCGGCGACGAGCCCCGAATCATGACGGATGCCTGGGGCCACGAGATCGACCTGGTCTTCCGCCGCCGCCAGCCAGACCAGATGGCAGCGCTGCTGTCCGCGGCCGGCTTCGACGTGCGCGCCCGCGTCGTCCGCGAGCCCGAAGACGACGAACTGACCCGCCACGCCGTCCTGCTGGCCCGCAAACGCCCCGAAACCGACCTCCTCTGACCCGCAGGGCGGGCCCGGACGGCACTGGCCTTGACACAGCCGTGACGGATACGTGACGGGTCGGCGGGACGGTCTAAGCAGACGTCGGCACCGAGGAGCCACCATGTCTGTTACCACGACCTACCCCGGGGTCTACATCACCGAGTTGCCGAGCGGCAGCCGCACGATCACCGGCGTCGCGACGTCGGTCACCGCCCTCATCGGGTCGGCGCTGCGCGGCCCGGTCGACGAACCGGTCTCGATCGCGAGCTTCGCCGACTTCGAGCGCACGTTCGGCGGCCTGTGGCGCAGCAGCGGCCTCGGCTACGCGGTGCGCGACTTCTACCTCAACGGCGGGGGCGAGGCGATCATCGTACGGGTCGCGCACGGCGGTGACGACGTGCCGGAGAACGACGCCACGACCGCTTCGCTCGACGCGGGTGGGCTCGGGTTGCGCGCCACCGGGCCGGGCGCCTGGGCGAACGCCGTCGCGGTCGACGTGGTCTATCCGGCACCGGCCGACGCGATCGAGGTCGCCGCCGCGCAGGGCGTCACACCCGACGACCTGTTCTCCCTCGTCGTGCGGGAGTCGGCCGAGGCCGGCGCGTTCGTCGAGACGTTCCTCAACCTCACGGTCGTCGACGGCCCGCGCCAGGCCGACGTCGTGCTGGCCGCCTCCCAGCTGGTCGACCTGGACGGCGCGCTACCGGCCGACCGCCCCGTCGAGGGCACCTACCCGGTGGCCGACGCTGACGCCGGGCGCGACGGCGCCGTCCCCGGCCTCGACGACTACCAGGGCGACGCGGACGCCAAGACGGGCCTGTACGCGCTGCTCAAGGCGGACCTGTTCAACATCCTCTGCATCCCGCCGCCGACACCAGCCGGCAACGTGCCAGATGCGCTGTGGGCCACGGCCGCGGGTTTCTGCGCCGACCACCGCGCCTTCCTCGTGGTCGACCCGCCGGCCACCGCGACCGTCGACACGATCCCGACCTGGGTGGCCACGGACGCGGCGCTCACCGGGATGACCATGCGCAATGCCGCCGTCTACTTCCCCCGGATCAGGCGCGCGGACCCGCTGCGCGGCGGGGCCACGGGTGACTTCGCGGCCTGCGGCGCGATCGCCGGGACGTACGCGCGTACCGACGGCAGCCGCGGCGTCTGGAAAGCACCGGCGGGGATCGAGGCAGGCCTGGCCGGTGTGAACAGCTTGACCGTGCCGCTGACCGACGCGGAGAACGGGCGGCTCAACCCGGCCGGCATCAACTGCCTGCGCGCGTTCCGCGGTGTGGGTTCGGTCGTCTGGGGCGCGCGGACCCTGCGCGGCGCGGACGCGCTCACCGACGAATACAAGTACGTCCCCGTGCGGCGACTCGCGCTCTTCCTGGAGGAAACGCTCTACCGGAACACCCAGTGGGTGGTCTTCGAGCCGAACGACGAGCCACTCTGGGGCCAGATCCGGGCTTCCATCGGCGCCTTCCTCCAGAGCTTGTTCCGCCGCGGCGCGTTCCAGGGTTCGACACCGCGCGACGCGTACTTCGTCCGCTGCGATTCCGACACGACGACGCAGTACGACATCGACAACGGCGTGGTCAACATCCTCGTCGGATTCGCACCGCTCAAACCGGCCGAGTTCGTCGTCATCGGTATCCAGCAGAAGGCCGCCTCGGCTACCGCCTGACGCCAGTCCTTTAAGGAGCAGTTCGATGGCCGAGTTCACGGTGAACGCGACCCGGTTCGACCCGTACAAGAACTTCAAGTTCCGGGTGAAGTGGGACGGACGCTACGTCGCGGGGATCAGCAAGGTCGGCGCGCTCAAGCGGACGACGGAAGTCGTCAAGCACCGTGCCGGCGGCGACCCGAGCAGCACCCGCAAGGCGCCCGGACGCACCGAATACGAGGCGATCCTGCTCTCCCGGGGTGTCACCCACGACGTCGACTTCGAGCAGTGGGCGAACAAGGTGTGGAACTACGGCTCGGGCCTCGGATCGGAGACCTCGCTCAAGGATTTCCGCAAGGACGTCATCATCGAGATGTACAACGAGGCGGGTCAGCTCGCAATCGCCTACAAGGTCTACCGCTGCTGGGTTTCGGAGTTCGAGGCGCTGGCGGAGCTGGACGCCAACGCCAACGCGGTGTCCATCCAGTCGATCAAGCTGGAGAACGAGGGCTGGGAGCGCGACTACGACGTCAGTGAACCGACGGAACCGTCGTTCGTCGAGCCGTGACACCGACCGCCCGAGGGCAACGCAGCCTCCACGACGCGGCGACCGTGCTGGAGTCGTGGGAGGCCGCCGCGCGCGTCCCGGCCGCCCTCCGCGGCGTGGCGGTCCTGGCGGCCGTGCACCCGGCCGGCGACGCGGTGCTCGACCTCCCGTTGGCCGAGGTCGCCGTGCTGGCCACCGAACGGTTGGCCGAGATGTCGCGGGACGAAGTCGACGGCGTCCTGGAATGCGCCGATTGCGGGTTGCTGCTCGACGTCCACGTCCGGCTGTCGGACCTGTTCGCCGACCCGGGGGCGACCGAACCGAGCAGGGACACGGATTTCCGGATCCGGCCTCCGACGCCGCTGGACCTGGCCGTCGCCGCCGGTCAGTCCGACACGCGGGGGGTGCTGCTGCGCCGCTGCGTCACCCAGGCAGACGGAACCGCGGTCGACCCCGCGGCGTTGCGCCCGGCCGAGCTCGCGGACATTGACGACGCGCTGGAATCCCTTGCCGGGCCTGCCCTTCCGGTGCTCCGGGCGGCCTGCCCGAGCTGCGGCGGGATGGCCGCCGGCAGCGTCGATGTCGCGGATCTGCTCTGGCAGCACGTCGCGGTCGAAGCCGGTGTCGTGTTGCGGGACGTCGCGCGGCTCGCGGCCGCCTTCGGCTGGCGCGAGCCCGACGTGCTGACGCTGAGCCCGCTGCGCCGCGCGGCCTACCTGGCCCTGGCCGCGCGATGAGCGGCTTCCTCGACCGGCTCGCCGCCCACGCGCAGGGTGCGGCCCCGGTGCTGCGGATCCGGCCACGCTCGCGGTTCGAGGAGGTCCGGCCCGGCCCGCCGGACGAGGTGCTGGCGGCCGTCGCGGACGAGTTCCCGCACGACGATCCGGTGCCGCCGCCGGAGAAGACGGACGAGGTCCCCGAATCACGGCCGGCCGAACGCCCCGCCGAGGCCCAGCGCAGGCCCACGCCCGCGACGCCGCAGAAGGCGGACCGCCGGCCCGACGTTCGCCCGCCGCCGGCCGAGCGGCCGGCGACCCCCATCGCGGCTACTCCCCTCGTCCAGCCGTCGTCCGAGCCCGCGCCGCCCGCACGGGATGAACCGGCGTCCTCGCCGATGACCCACCAGCCGGCCGCACCGGCAGCAGCTCCCATCCGCTCGGCGCCGTCCCTGGTCGATCAAGCTCCGCCCGCACCCGATCCCGGCCCGCCGCCGGCTGGCCCGGTCGCGCGCCGCCCGGCCCGCACGCCGGTCCCGGCCAAACCCCCACCACCCCACGAGCCGGAACAGGACCACACCACGGCAGACCCGGAGCCCGCGGACGTACGGTGGCCGGCCACCGCCGAGGTCGGCCAGCGGGTGAGGGCGGCCTTGCGGGACGCCGGCCTGCTCGCGCCCGCCGCCGGCCGCGAGGCACCGACCGTGCGGTGGCCCGAGGAGACCTTCCCACCGGAAGCCGATCTCGCCGTCCGGCTGGCCACCGACCTGGGCGAGCCCGCCCGGCGCGGGCAGGACGTGCACCTCCACGTCCACCTCGACCGGGTCGAGGTGCAGCATCCGACGCCGCCCGCCCGCACCGTCCGCCGGGTCGACGCACCGACGGCCCACCGGCCGGCGTCCTCGGTGAACCATGACGCCTACCTCGCCCGCCGCCGGGAGAACCGACGATGAGCAACACCCTCGCCGTCGCCGCCGTCACGTCGACCCTGCGCTACGTGCTCGAACTGGCGCTCGGTGGCAGCCAGCCGGGACCGGTCGGCGGCGCCCGGGTGACCACACTGCACCCGGCCGACATCCCGGCCGGCGACACCGGCGTCGGCGAAATCCACAAGGGAATCAACGTCTTCCTTTACCAGGTCACACCGAACCACGCGGGCAACCTCACCGACCTACCGACCCGCCGGCACGACGGATCGCTCGCCCGCCGGCCGATGGCCGCCCTCGACCTGCACTACCTGGTCTCGTTCCACGGTGACGACGCCGAGCTCGACCCGCAGCGGCTGCTCGGCCGGACGGTGCTCGCGCTCGCCGTCAATTCGGTCCTCACCCGCGACGTAGTGACGCTCGCACTCGGGGAGTACGCCGGGGAAACCAGCACCGCCTTCCTCGGTCACGCCGACCTCGCGGACCAGGTCGAGCTGGTCAAGCTGGCCCCGGCCACGGTGTCCCTCGAGGAGCTCGGACGGCTGTGGCCGGCCCTCGGGGCCGGCTACCGGCTCGGACTGACCTACGTCGCGACCGTCGTCGTCCTCGAAGCCGACGTCGCGGCCCGCACGGCCCTGCCGGTCCGCAGCCGAACGGTCGGGGTCGCACCGGTCGGTCGCCCGCAGCTCGACAGCGCCGTCCCACCGGCCGGAACGGCGATCGCCACCGGGACCACGCTCGAGCTGCGTGGCAGCGGGCTGCGCGGACCCGGGCTCGCCGTCCTGGCCGGGAGCGTCGAGCTGGCGCCGGCCCCCGGCGCGCGGGCGGACCACCTGTCGGTCACGCTGGTGGACGCGGTAGCCGCCGGGGTGCGGGGACTTCAGGTCATCCACCGGACCCCGGCCGGTCCGGGCGGACCGGCCCGGGTGGTGGCGCGTTCCAACGCGGTGCCGATCCTGGTACGCCCCGCGGTGACCGTCGGACCTGTCACGGCCGACACCGTGACCCTCACCGTGACACCGCCGCTGCAGCCCGGGCAGCACGCCACCGTGACGCTCTCCCGGCCCGACGCGGTCCCGGCGGCGCTGGCGTTCGGCCTCCAGACACCCGCGCCGGGGGACCCGGCGGCCCGCACCGTGCTACTCGACCGGTCCGAAATCCCGGACGGCACGTGGCTGGTCCGACTCAGTGTCGACGGCGCGGAAAGCCTGCCGGTGCGCGACGGCGAGTCCTACACCGCGCCCGCCTTGGTGTTGCCATGAGACGCGAGCGCGAACTGGCCGCCCGTGACGCGCTGGTCGCCGAGTTGGCCGTGCTGCGCGCCCTCGTGCGCGGAGAAGGCGCCGACGCGGTCGCACAGGCCGGGTCCGGCGCGGCCGCCGCCCGAACCGCCGTCGACGGAGCGAGCGGCCTCGACGAGGTGGCCGAGGGGTTCGGCCTGTCGCCGTTCGAGCGGGCCGTCCTGCTGCTCGCCGCCGGTCCCGAACTGGTCGCGGCGACCGCCGACGAACTGGCCGCGCTCGGTGCGGGCCCACGGCTGACCTTCGGGACGGCGCTCGCCGTCCTGCCCGACGCGCACTGGAGCGCGATCACCCCGGCGTCGCCGTTGCGTCGCTGGGACCTGGTCCGACTGCTCGACCCCACCTCGCCCACCCGCAGCCCACTGATGGTGGACGAGCGGGTGCTGCACCATGTCGCCGGCGCCGGGCACTTCGACGTCGGCATCGCCGCCGTTAGCCGGCTGCTGTCGCCACCACCTTTGCTGACACCCACGCTTCTGGTTTGCGCCGACGCGGTCACCGCCGGTTGGCGGGCCAACCGCCTGGTCACCGTCAGCGGGCCCCAGCCAGCGAACGTCCGGGCCGTCGTGGCCGCGGCGGCCGAGCGGAGCGGTCTCACCGGGTACGTCGTGGCCACCGCCGACCTGCCACCGGACCCGGTCGACCGGGAACGCCTGCTGCGCAAACTGGAGCGGGAGACGGTGCTCACCGGCTGCGCGTGGGTGCTCGACGTCAGCGGCGTGCGACCGGAGGAGGCGGCGGCGGCCACCCGGGCGTTCGCCGGCCTGGACGCGCCGGTCGCCGTGCTCCCGGGCAGCACGGACGGCGGCGGGGCGGACGCCGTACCCGTGCGGGTCGAGCGGTTGCCCTTGGACGAGCGCCGGGTCGCGCTGGCGTCCGCCGCCAGCCGGGCGGGCGCGACCCTCGGCGCGGCCGAGCTGGACACCGCTGCCGGGGTCTTCGACCTCTCCCTGGACGACCTCGACCACGCCGCACGGGAGGCGGCCGCCGGGACGGGGATCTGGACCGCGTGCCGGACCCGGGCCCGGATGGCCGTCGACGGCCTCGCCACCGTCCACACGCCACGAGCCACCTGGGACGACCTCGTGCTGCCGGCCCAGCAACTCGACCAGCTCCACGCGCTCGTCGCTTCGGTCCGGCACCGCACGCTCGTCCTGGACGACTGGGGCTTCGCCGCTCGCAGCCAGCGCGGTCTCGGCTCGACCGCGCTGTTCGCCGGCCCGAGCGGAACGGGCAAGACGCTCGCCGCCGAGGTGATCGCGAACGACCTGCGCCTCGACCTCGTGCGCGTCGACCTGAGCCAGGTCGTCAGCAAGTGGATCGGCGAGACCGAGAAGCACCTGGCCCGCCTGTTCGACGCGGCCGAGGACGGCGGCTGCGTGCTGCTGTTCGACGAGGCGGACGCCCTGTTCGGCAAGCGGTCCGAGGTGCGCGACAGCCACGACCGGTACGCCAACCTCGAGGTCGGCTACCTGTTGCAACGGATGGAAGCATTCCGCGGCCTGGCCATCCTCACCACGAACTCCCGCAACGCGCTGGACCCGGCGTTCGCCCGCCGCCTGCGGGCCATCGTGACCTTCCCGTATCCGGACGCGGACCTGCGGACGTCGTTGTGGCGCAACGCCTTCCCGGCCGCCACCCCGGTCGCCGACCTGGACGTCCGCGCCGTCGCGGCCATCGACGTGCCCGGTGGCGGCATCGCGTCGATCGCGCTGACGGCGGCCTACCTGGCCGCCGAGGATGGCGAGGTAAGCGGGGAGCATCTGCGCGTCGCGGCACGCTGGGAGCTCGCCAAGAGCGGCCGGCCGGGCGGCGCGCCAGGCACTTCGCGCTAGAAGAGCACCGGCTTGCCGCTCGCGACGGAGGTGTCTATCTCGTGTCGCAGCTCGAGGATCAGCTCGTCCACCTTGGTGCGCAGCACGCTGGGCTGGTTCATGAACGACCGCAAGGCGTCGAGCTGTTCCTGAACCTTCCCGTTCCAGACCGGGTGCCCTTGGAGATCCCGTATCGTCTGCGCGTCAGGAATCGACTTCAGCGGCAGGTGCTGGCTCTCCAGCTGCTGGTTGAGCTGCACGTAGTAGTCCCGGCTGACCTGGTGCACCGGCAAGTCCTGCGCACCGGGAACGCCCAGCCTGGTGGGCAGCGCGTAGCCGTTCT
>Ga0193743_1002767_pt1 | contig 12094 bp, 12 predicted proteins | sample L2c2metaG_FD_143038 | JGI IMG/M metagenome (GOLD analysis project Ga0193743, IMG submission 143038) | Soil microbial communities from a riparian zone of the East river system, Colorado, United States - L2c2 | ecosystem: Environmental > Terrestrial > Soil > Riparian zone | place: USA: East River... | reverse complement strand
ACACTAACTCCTCACTGGTACAAAAGATCGGGCAATCCACGCTCTCCTCCAGAATCGGAGCCTGCAAAAAGATAATTCTTGCGGCCTATGACGACCGCACGCAGCGCTCTCTCTGCTGCTGTGTTGTCGAGTTCGATGCGGCCATCGTCCAGGTAGCGCACGAGGGCATTCCAGCGGGCGAGCGCTGGAAGGTTCTGGAGCTATGTGCGCGGCGATAGCCCAGCTGGCGATAAGATGCCACCGGCGGTTTGGTTCACTTACTCGCCCGATCGCAAGGGAGAACATCCGCAGCGACACCTGGCTGACTTCCGCGGCATCCTGCAGGCCGAAGCCTACTCCGGATTCAACAAGCTTTATGAAGACGGCTCGATTCAAGAGGCGCTATGCATGGCTCACATCCGCCGTAAGTTTTACGACCTGATGGAAGCACACCAACCGCCGATCGCGACCGTAGGTGATTCCGCTGGTGTTGTTGTAGGTCTTCCCTAACGTGTATTGAGCCTGTCCGGTGAAGTAACTTACAGGCCGGCCGCGAAAGCTGATCTCCAGCGCGTTGTTCTTCTGGTAGCCCTCTGACTGGAGCTGCCGCTCCTGTCCCAGGGTTGGATTCGGTCGAGCAATATAGTCAGGGGGCGCCGGCGCGTTCACGTCCACTGAGCGAAATAGATCGATTCCTCTCGAGCCGATATAGTTCACGGATAGAGAACTCTTTGCGTTCACTTGCTGCTCGATCCCCATTTCGTACTGAATGGTATAGGGGATGCGCTGCCGCGGATCAAGCACGACGCCCGTCGGCAGTCCTGCAAGTTCAGGTGGCGTAACCGGGTAGGTTGGATTTTCCAGAATGAACCGCTTAAGACGCACGCCATTGAAATGCAAGAGGTCCGAAATTGGAGATGGCCCGGTGCGGTCAAAGAAGAATCCTGCACCACCACGAATCACGGTTGTGCCCTTTGCGGAGGGAGCGTACGCAAAGCTGAATCGAGGCGCAAAGTTATGCGCGATATCGTGGAAGTAGTTCTGCCAGTAGTAGCGAACGCCGACCGCGACGGAAAGGTTGGGCTTCACTCGCATGTTGTCCTCGAAGATGCCGGCGACCGTTCTCTCAAGAAAATTTACATGCCCTTGCCCGCTCTGTACGAGGTATGAAAACGGCCGAGACGACTGGTAGTCCGCCAAGCTCGCAAAAGAGTATATGCCCGCTTGGTTTGTGAAGTCGTCGAAGCCTCGGCGGCTGATGTCTGGAACATCCACCCCAAAATTGATTACATGTTTACCCGCTGAGTAGGTGACAATATCTGTTCCGTCGAAGTGGTACTCCGTTCTCCTGAAGTCAGCCTCTGCTCCCCCGCCAGTGAAAGCCCCGGAGACGATTAACTGTGGATTCTCGTTCAAACTGTGGATCTGATTATCGAAATGACCGACGAGAAAATGCAGCTGGTTTAAGAGTCGTGGGGAGAGGACGTAGACATGGCCGACATTGACCTCATGCTCGAAGAAGAGAGTGTTCGTTCCCGCTTCGGGCAGGACTGTGTCACCGACCCCCATATTGCCCACCGTTTTATGTTCGTATGAATAACCCACCCAAAATTGATTTCCCTGGCCGTAGTCGTGGAAGACGCGACCAGAGATAAAGTAATGGCGCGTTGGATTGGGTACGTTTGCATTGATGGTTCCATTCGGTTCGGCCGCCAGAACGATTGCCTGTTGATTGTCGTTGTCTTTATCAAGCGCAAGCAGAAAGGTCGTCTTCTTGCTATGGCTCAGGGGACCTGTGAGTGACCCTTCATAGTAGGGGCGCTGTTCAGAGGGCTTGGTGATCGCGAAGGTGTTCCGAGCATCGAAGAGCGAATCGCGATAAAGGAAGTTTGCGGACCCGTGAAATTGCGGCGTCCCTCCCTTGGTTGTGATCTCGATCCGGGCCCGTCCTGGCCTTGAGTAGAGCGCGGTATAGGGGTTTTGGTTGATCTTCACGCTCTGGATTGCCGATGCAGTTACACCAGGACCATTCGCTTCGGCACCATTCACCACAAGGTGATTTTATTTGTACCGGTCGCATCTGAGTCGAGAAACCGAGAGAGCGTCGTAATGTAGTCCTGGTCAAACACCGGAAGCCGGTCGAGCGCATCGCGATCGACCGAATTCGCATTCTGGTTCTGCGAGATTTCTGTGCTCACCTGCGCTCGGCTATCGGGAGCGCCTACGATCACTTCCTCTTTCACGGACGAGACTGGCAGCACAATCCGCATCTGTTGCTGCATTCCAGTTCCGACCTTGATGGATCGCTTGACTTCCTGAAATCCCGCTTGTGTCACATCAATCGTGTAGTTACCCGTACTGACCTTCGTAAACCTGAAATTGCCGAATTGTCGTGATGCCTTGTGTGACGATCGTGCCGTCGGGAGCGGCTATGGTGACCTTCGCGCCAACGATCACGGCTCCGCTCGTGTCCTGAACGGCTCCGACCACGCCGGAGGGTTCCTTGGCGCTCGGCGTCTCCGCCGTCGCCAGACTTGCGATCAATCCGAAAAGGAAGATGACCCTGTAAAACCGAACCCGCATACCACCTCATCACTCCATACTGATTGGTAGATGTACTTGTTATCGGATCGGGGCTGAGGAGCCCATCTTCGGTAGACAAATCCGAAAAGTGGATCCGGGTCCCGGTTCGCATTGCACTTCGATTGTTCCTGCATGCATCGAGATCGCCCACTGTGCGATCGACAGACCGAGCCCAGCACCGCCTGCGACGCGGGTACGCGATTTGTCGACTCGATAAAAGCGCTCAAAGATGCGCCCACGATCTTCGAACGGAATGCCGGGGCCATCGTCTTGAACTTCTACAATCGCGTTACTTTCGGTCTCTCGAACCCGAACCCGGACTTCGCTACCGTCAGGTGAATACTTCACAGCGTTGTGGAGGAGGTTCACAACGGCTTGCCTTAAGAGCGTCCGATCAGCGGTCACGGTGATGGAACGGTTGCCATCAACTTGAATCGTCTGCTGCTTCTCCTCCGCCAGAACTTCCAGAAGTCCCACTGACTCGTCGGCGAGATCAAAGAGATTGACATCAACGCGGTGTAGCTGAATGCGACCAGCATCGGCCCGAGCCATGGTTAGAAGACTGTCCACCAGTTGGGCAAGGCGATTCGTCTCTTCGAGCATGCTTCCTATCGTGTCCCGATAGTGGTTCACATCTCCCGGTATTCTCAACGAGACTTCCCCGACACTCTGTATAGCCGTCAGCGGTGTGCGTAGTTCATGGGAAGCATCGGCCGTGAACCGCCGCAATTGATCGAAGGAACGCTCCAAGCGCGCCAGGGTTGCGTTGAATGCAGTGCCCAGTTGGCCCAATTCGCCATTCGGGTTCTCGATCTGCAATCGTTCATTCAGCTGTTCTGCTGTGATCTGCGCTGCCCGTTGTGCCATCGAATCCACCGGCTTGAGCGCACGAGCTGCTACCAGGTATCCGGTAAAAGCAACGAGAAGGACAGTCACCGGCAGACCAATGCCGAGGATTGTGACCATCTCCCAAAACTCACGCCAGAGAGGTTCCTCGCTGATGGCCAACCGCACAGTGACTGCACTGCCGTTTCCCAAGTGGTGAACTCGGTTTATAGTGCGCAATCGCATGCCCGACGGCAGCCGGACAGAACGCGGGGATTGGCGGCTGGGACCACTACCTATCCGCGCTGGGAGACCAAGTGCTTGATCATGCAGTTGTTCGCTGCGATAAAGCAGCTGGCCGTCCGCGGACCAGACCTCCAAGAGATAACCGCGATCCGGCTCGTCTTCCTCAGCCTCCCCTTCTCGCGAACTGATATGCAACGCTCCGTTCGCATCTGCGGAGAGTGCTCCTTCAACAGTCTCTACATCTCGATCGAGGCTCGAATCCAACTGCTCCCGCAAATTATGAAGAAACAGGGCCGAGACGCCGCCGGCATAGAGGAGAAGGGCAGCGGCAAGCAATGACGCATAGAGGACAGTCAGGCGGGTCCGAAGGTTCGCCTGCAGGAGGCCACTCATGAATCGCCCTCACTCAGTGTGAAACCGACCCCTCTTACCGTATGGAGGAGGTTTGCCTCGAACGGATCATCCATTTTCCTGCGTAGCCTTGCGACATGCACATCGATTACGTTGTCGAGAGGTGTAGCTCTCCCGTTTTCTTTCCAAACGTCACGGGCCAGCATTTCGCGGGATACAACGCGTTCATGGTTGCGCGCCAGGTATTCCAGAAGCTCAAACTCGCGGGCCGTGAGATCGATGCGCCGACCTTCCCGGTTGACCGTCCTTCTGATCGGGTCGATTTCAAGCCCGGCAATGGTGAGTACACCTGCGGCAGCCTCTGGCTTATTGCGACGAAGGAGGGCCCGAAGGCGCGCGCTCAACTCAGCGAACGCAAATGGCTTCACCAAGTAGTCGTCAGCCCCGGCATCCAGTCCCAGCACGCGATCCTCAATGGCGTCTTTCGCGGTCAGGAGAAGAACAGGTGTTTGGATCCCTGCTTGCGCAACGTTTGCAGCACTTCGATCCCATCCCGGCCCGGCAGCATAACGTCCAGAACAACGAGATCGAACAGTTGCGAGCTGGCATGAAAAAAACCTTCTTCCCCGGTCTGCGCCCAGGTGACCTCGTACTCTTCCGCCTGCAATCCTTTCTTCAGCGCGTCGCCCACTTTAATTTCGTCTTCGACTAGCAGAATCCGCACTGTACGACCTCTCTTCTATATAAACGCAATCAGTTCCGGTGCCCCTGAAGTGTTCCTGAAGACTTTCTGACTAAAAATTAAGGATTGCGTCAGGTTGCTCTCATGTGGCTCCGATGTATAGATGGAGAGACCCGAACCCGGGCTTGATCGGTGGCCCCTCAGAAAAGAGTTTACATTCTGGAGACACAAGCCGTAACGTCTTGGTGTAATGGTTATAACAATGACCGTCGAAGCCGCTCCCTGGCTCTTGTTGATCTTCAGCCTGCCGTCGAAGAAGGCCAGCGCGAGGGTGGGGATATGGAGAAAACTCCAAAAGTACGGCACACTCGCCTTGCGCAACTCCGGGTACGTGTTGCCGAATACGCCAGTGTGTCAGGAGCGTTTCGAGTGGCTGGCTACGGCAATAAGGGGATTCAAGGGGCAGGCCTCTGTGCTTCAAGTCCAGACGATCGACGACCTTCCTTCAGACCTGCTCAAGGAGCAGTTTCGCGAAGCACGCAAACCCGATTACATGGCGCTCATGCGGGAGATTCACCAGCTCAAACCCTCCGCGCAGGGATTCTCTGCACAGCTGGTGCGACTAAAGCGACGGTTCGGAGAAATTGCCGAGATCGACTTCTTCGAGTGCCCGCTCAGGGCAAAGGCCGAGGAATCTCTCTACAAGGCAGAACATCCAGTGGCAACGAAAAGGAATGCCGGGAAAGGCAGGATGTCCAAAATGGAATATCAAAAACGTGCCTGGATCACCCGTCCTCGCCCGGGAATTGATCGTGTCTCTTCGGCTTGGCTTATCAAGCGCTTCATCGATTCCAACGCGACCTTTTTCTTTGATAGCGACCCAAAGGTTCATCCGGAAGCCGTGCCGTTTGACATGTACCAAGCTGGCGGGTTCGGACATGAGGGGGAGCACTGCACCTTTGAGACCCTTTGTGCCCGCTTCGGCACCGCGGACAAGAAAGTACGGCTCATCGGACAGGCAATCCACGACGCCGACCTCGACGACGAGAAATTCGGCCGAACCGAGGGCGTCACCATCAATCAGATTCTGAAGGGATGGGCTAAGCAAGGCATTCCTGACGACGAACTGCTGAGAAGAGGGATGGACCTGATTGAGGGGCTCTATCACTCGATTGCATAACAAAGGGGAGAAACATGGCTCGACGTAAAATGTGGCTGGCTGCTGCATGTCTACTCGCTTTGAACTGTGCATATGCGCAAACGCAGGATGAATCCACTGCGCCATGGAAGCCGGTGGAAGCGGCCTTGGGCAGGTCTGGCCAGGCGCAGCCCGGTGGAGTCTATAAGTTCGCCATGCCGCGCAAAGACATGAAGGTCGTGAAAGATGGAGTGACCGTGGCGCCTGGACTCGCGCTCGGTTCTTGGCTGGCCTTTAAGAACATGGGCAGCGAGACGATGGTGATGGGCGATCTCGTCCTCGCGGAAGACGAGATCGAGCCTGTCATGTTGAAGCTCCAACAGGCAGGAATCGACCAAACCGCCATTCATAACCACCTCTTGGGCGAATCACCGCGCGTGATTTACATGCACATTGAGGGGCATGGCGACTCTGTTGCTTTGGCGCGATCCCTGGCCGCTGCCCTTGCTTTGACGAAGACTCCTGCGCCTGCACCCGCAGGGCCGCCGCCGGCGCCGCAGAGCGTCGACCTCAACACCGCGCAGGTCGAGCAAGCTCTCGGTTACACCGGAAAAGTCAATGGCGGCATACTGCAATTCTCCGTTCCGCGCGTCGAGAAGATCACCGAAGGCGCAATGGAAATTCCACCTGCAATGGGAGTTGCCACCGCCATCAACTTCCAGCCGACAGGACAAGGCAAAGCTGCGATCTCCGGAGACTTTGTCCTGCTCGCCAGCGAGCTGAACCCAGTGATACGTGCCCTGCGGACCCATGGAATTGACGTGACGGCCATGCATAATCACATGCTGTTCGAACAGCCCCACCTTTATTTCATGCATTTTTGGGCCAACGATGATGCCGTCAAGTTGGCACAGGGACTTCGCGCGGCTCTGGATCAGACAAACTCGCAAAAGCCACAGGTCAAGTAGGCCTGCATTCGTGCGTTTCTGGGCGCAGCGGGTGTTGGGCTTGCGAGGGAGTGAAATACACGCTCAATGTTCAAGTAGGTGAACCCTCCACCTTCTAGGGACCACAACTCCTGAGGCAAGGAACTCAAATGATACACCGATCCTTGATCGCACTCCTGGCAATAGCAATGTCCCTTTCCGGAGAATCATTGAAGAAGATCGCACTGATTGAATTGCCCGGTCCGAAGGGTCAACGCTTCGACTATCTCACCATGGATGCTGACGACCAATATCTCCTCTCCGCTCACCTCGGTCCAGGCACTCTATATGTCATCGATGTGCGAACGAACAAACTGGTGAAGGCGATCCACGGGCTGCCCGGTATTACAGGACTTGAGTACATTCCCGGGCTGCACAAGGTGTACACCTCCAATTGGGGCGAAGAAAAGATCGGTGTCGTCGACCTCCGGACGATGTCGGTCGTAAAACGTCTTCCCACAGAATCAAAGCCGAATGGAATGGCCTACGCAGAGCCATTTCGCAAGGTATACGTCGTCAATACAGTCGGCAAGGCAGTTAGCGTCATTGACGTTCACAAGGACGAGATTGTAAAGATTCTGCGATTTGACAGCGAAACCGGCACGCCAGCGTACGATGCCATTGCAAATAAGATCTATGTAACTTTACGTTCGACCAACGAGGTGGCGGAGATTGACCCCTCGACGGACCGCGTAATCGGTCGGTATCCGGTAGAAGGCTGCCGCTTCGACCACGGTATGGCAGTCGATTCAGAGCACCATCGAGCATTCCTGCTCTGCGGCGGAACTCGCAACCTTACTGTATTCGCCCTCGATCGACACAAAGCCATTGCTCATTTTTCTGTTCCCCCCGGAGGGGATGTAGTGAAATTCGACGCCGGGAATGGACGAGCTTACGCCGCAAGTTCTAGCGGCACCATCTCCATCGTGCAGGAAGACGATCCAGAACACTTTCGCAAGATTGAAGACTTTCCAGTGCAAAAACTGGTCCACAGCCTTGCGGTTGATACCTCTACCCATCGCATATATGCGTCGGAGCAGGAAGAGGATGGTCAGCCAGTAGCGCGCATCGTCGTCTACGAGCCTAACGACAAATGAATTGGAGATACACGATGAATCAAGCAGCATTTGGCGCCCTTCTCCTAACTCTGGCAGGGGTATCTAACGTTTCGTTGGGACAGTCCGCTCCAAGTGAGCTACTGAAACTGGAGACCAAGATACCGATGGCCGACGTTCAAGGGCGCATCGATCACTTGTCGATCGATGTGAAGGGGCACCGACTGTTTGTGGCGGCCTTGGGTAACAATTCACTTGAAGTAATTGATCTCAACGCGCGCCAACGGGTTCACACAATTCGCGGATTGGCCGAGCCTCAGGGTATTGCCTACATCCCTTCATCGAATCTCGTTTTCGTCGCGAACGGTAAAGACGGGTCCGTCCGATCATTCGATGCAGCCTCCTGGAAGATGCTCAAGTCGACTTCCTACGGAGATGATGCAGACAACCTCCGCCGTGATCCGAGCGGCGACCACATCTGGGTTGGCTACGGAGGAGGCGCCTTGGGTGAACTTGATCGAAACGGAACAAAACTCACGGACATCAGGCTAGACGCGCATCCCGAGTCGTTCCAGCTCGATAACAATGGATCGAGAATCTTCGTCAACTTGCCGGGATCGCGGAAGATTGCTGTTGTGGACCGTAAGTCGCAAGCGGTATCGGAGTCCTGGGGTACGGGAGGATCGCTAGCCAACTATCCAATGGCCCTGAACGAGCGCGACCATCGGTTATTCGTGGTAACCCGGCTTCCTGCACGGCTCATCGTGCTGGACACGGACAACGGTAAGCGGGTGGAGAGTCTACCCGCCATCGGCGACTGTGACGACGTCTTCTACGACGAGCGGCGTCACCGGATCTATGCGATTGGAGGCGAAGGCGGGATCTCGGTGTTTCAACAGCGTGATGCCAACCACTACGAAGAGCTTGGCCGAATCAAGACGGTCAGCGGTGCGCGGACGGGCTTTTTCTCGCCGGAGTTCGACAAGCTGTATGTTGCCGTGAGGAAGCATGAATCGCAATTTGCAGAGATTCGCGTGTACGCGCCGGCTCCCTAAACGCAAGCTAGCCGGGCCCCTCTATGGGGGTACTTCGTTATCGGGAAGTCGATGCGGTTGTGGCGGCGAGTTGCCGAACCGTCGACTGTCGATGATTTGATCTTCACGAAGAACGAATTGAACCTGCGGCGGAATCATTGTCATGCGACAACCCTTAGCTCTCTTGCTTTTTCTGGCCGCCTACGCGCTTTCAGCGCAGACCGTGGCGCCGTCACCTGGAAATCAGCCCCTTTCTCTTGCCGATGCTCTGGCAATGGCGCAAGACAAGTATCCAGCCATCAAGGCTTCGCTGGAACAGCAGGCAGCGGCGCAACACCAAATTGGTGTAGCCAAAACTGCCTACCTGCCCCGCGTTGACTTGCTGTGGCAGACCAACCGCGCTACCGACAACAATCGCACCGGGCTGCTTCTGCCCCAAAGCGTGTTGCCATCCATCTCCGGTCCTGTCGCCGGTGACGCCCCTGGCCGGAGCGCATGGAGCAGCGCCGGTGGCGCGCTCATCAATTGGCAACCTTTCGATTTCGGCGCACGCGCGACACAGGTCAACGTCGCGCGAAAGGGCGCGCTTGCTGCGGTGAGCGCCACAAACGTGACGCGCCTGGGGATCGCGGCAGCCACAACGGATGCCTATCTGGATGTCGTGACGGCACACCAGTTGGTGAGCGTTGCGCAAGCCAATGTCAGCCGGATGCAAACATTTGCGGAGAGCGTTCACGTTTTGGTGGATAACAAGCTGCGTCCGGGCGCGGACGCTTCGCAGGCAGATGCCCAGCTTGCCCTTACCAGGACGCAATTGATCCAGGCTCAAACACAGGAAAGGGTCCGGCTGGCGGCACTGGCGGATTTTCTTGAACTTCCAAGTCAGCAAGTCACGGTCGATCCTGCGAGCGTACTCTCTGCAGCCCCTGCTGATCCTGAAGCGACGTCAATCAACGCACATCCGGCAGTTCAAGAAGAAGCCGCTCTCATCGAGAGGCAAAGAGCTCAGCTTCATGTTCTCAGCCGTTCTTATGCGCCCGTTTTTAATTTACTTGGTTCGATTTCAGGGCGTGGCACCGGACTAGACGCCCAAGGCAATTTCATGGGAGGAACTTCCGGGTTGGCCCCAAGCACCTTGAACTGGGCGGGGGCGGTCCAAGTATCTTTCCCGGCATTCGATATTTTCACGATCCATCGGGAGAAACAAGTACAGGCGGACAACGTCCGTGCCGAGCAGATGCGTTACCAGCAAACAATGGATGACCTGTCCGTTCGGGTCGAGCAAGCTCAGGCAACGCTGGATGGCGCGAGACAGGTAGCGCAAAACACTCCCACTGAGGTAGCTGCGGCGCGGCAGAGCGAGCAGCAGCAGCGCACGCGCTTTCAATCCAGCCTAGCAACAGTTGTCGAAGTGGCAATAGCGGAAAACGTGTTGACTCAAGCCGAAGGAGACGATGCCATCGCGCGCCTTAATGTTTGGCGTGCACTGGCGGATTTAGCTTTGGCACGGGGAGACGTTGCACCTTTTCTGAAGATGTTGGGGAAATGACCGCAAGGTCGAAGCTGAAGATTGGAGTTCTAAATTCATGTGGCTCATTCGCCTAGCTCTAAGACGTCCGATCACGATCATCGTCATCGTGGCGGCGATAGCCCTCTCGTCGATCCTCGCGGTGATGCGAACGCGCATTGACATCTTTCCCACTTTAGACCTACCGATCATCTATGTCGCACAACCCTACGGCGGCATGAGCCCACAACAGATGGAAGGTTTTATCTCGTATTACTATGAGTACCACTTCCTCTACATCAATGGAATTGAGAGCGTGGAGGCAAAGTCCATTCAGGGCGCTTCTTTGCTACGGCTCAGCTTTCATCCTGGCACAAACATGAGCGAGGCGCTCGCGCAGACGGTTTCTTACGTCAATCGCGCGCACGCTTTCATGCCTCCAGGAACCGTCTCGCCCTTTGTCATTCGATTCGATGCTGGGACCTTGCCAGTAGGCTATCTTGTCTTCTCGAGTCCATCACGTACGTTATCGGAGATACAAGACCTAGCCCTCAACCGCGTTCGTCCGGTGTTCGCAACACTCCCTGGTGTCTCGTCGCCGCCTCCATTTGGCGGCAATCAGCGGACGATCGTCATCAATGTCGATCCGCACAAACTGCATGCTTACGGGCTTTCGCCTGACAATGTAGTGCAAGCCTTGACGACAGGCAACAGCATTCAACCCGCGGGAAATGCGGACATCGGGACAACCAATGCGTTGGTCACAACCGACTCCACCGTAACTCAAATCAACGACCTGCTGGACATTCCGTTGCATGCGGGGTCGGGGGCCTCCGTCTACTTGCGCGACGTCGGCAGTGTCAAGGACGCCGCGGATGTTCTTGCAGGTTATGCACTACTGAACGGCAAGCGAACCGTCTACATTCCCGTGACCAAGCGGCCGGACGCTTCCACGATCACGGTTGTGAATGAGGTGCGTCAGAGTATCGAACGGTTTCAGTCCCTCATCCCGCAAGACATCAAGATCACATACGAGTTCGACCAGTCGCAGTATGTGCGCGCTGCCCTTCTCTCCGTGTTGCGCGAGGGCCTCATCGGAGCTGGCCTCACCGGTCTGATGATCTTGCTCTTCCTCGGCGACTGGCGCAGTTCCCTCATCGTTGTCATCACGATTCCGTTTGCACTGCTGATAGCGGTCGTGTTGTTGCGGCTCACCGGGCAGACGATCAACATTATGACTCTGGGCGGCCTGGCACTCGCCGTAGGCGTGTTGGTGGATGAAGGCACGGTGCTGATGGAAAACATCCACGTACATCTGGCGCAGGGAGAGAAAAAGGCGCAAGCCGTTCTTGCCGCCAGCCGCGAAGTCGCGATCCCGCGCTTGCTAGCCATGCTTAGCGTGCTGGCTGTCTTTCTGCCGTCCTTCTTCATGACCGGGCCTGCACAATCGCTCTTTGTGCCCTTGTCGCTGGCGGTGGGGTTCTCGATGGGTGCATCGTATGTGCTTTCCAGTTCCCTGGTACCGGTGCTGGCCAATTGGATTCTCAAACAAGAGAAGAACGAGGCCGAACACCCGAAGGAAGAACGGTTCGATCGTTTTCGCAGACGCTTCCAGCGAGCGCTGGAACGCATCATGGAATTCCCTAGGTTGCTGCTGGGCGCGTACGCCATCATCGCGGTCGTGATTTTGGTGATAGTCGGACCCAGC
>Ga0193743_1002766_pt1 | contig 12105 bp, 25 predicted proteins | sample L2c2metaG_FD_143038 | JGI IMG/M metagenome (GOLD analysis project Ga0193743, IMG submission 143038) | Soil microbial communities from a riparian zone of the East river system, Colorado, United States - L2c2 | ecosystem: Environmental > Terrestrial > Soil > Riparian zone | place: USA: East River... | reverse complement strand
CTCAGTTCAAAAAACTGATTAGAATGGTACATAACATCACTATATTCCAAAAATAGCAACAATGTGAGATTTCTTATCTGAGGTTCCATTTTCCACATACATATACAGCATCACTACATTTTATAACAGATCATATTTTCAAACTCAGCTCAAAAAATGCATTAGAATGGTATATAACATCACTGTATTCCAAAAATGGCAACAAGGTGAGAATAGACATATCAGACAGTCTGTAGAGTCCTAGTTTGAGCAAAGTCTGAGCAAAGTCCTAGCAAAGTCCGAGCAAAGTCTGAGCAAAGTCCGAGAAGAGTCCGAGCCAAGTCCACTTATGCTGTTGAGTAGTAGTCTGAGGACAGTCCTAGGACAATCCTCGGACCGTCCTTGGACTACATACAGATTATTAGGACTCTCCTCGGACTCCTAGCGGACTCCGCTAGGAAAGAGGGGGGAGTGTAAAGTACTGCTCCGGGCTATGAGTGGAAGACAGCTTTCCAAACTTGTTACGGTTCCTTCAAGTGGCTGGTCATGCCATTTGGACTTACCAATGCTCCGAGCGTCTTCCAGAGGTTTGTGAATGAAATTTTTGCTGACTTATTGGATGTCTACATCCTGGTCTATTTGGACGACATCCTCATCTTTTCTGACAATATGGCTGACCATAAGAAGCATGTTAAGGAGGTACTCCAATGCCTTCAAGAACATGGCCTCTTTGTAAATGGTGACAAGTGTTGTTTCCACTCTGATTCTGTGGAATACCTTGGGTACATCATCGGTTCTGGCGGTCTCCGCATGGATTCTGCTAAAGTCCAAGTCATTCAGGACTGGCCCGAGCCCAAGAAAGTTAAAGATGTTGAATCATTCCTAGGTTTTGCTAATTTTTACAGACATTTTATTCATGGTTACTCCAAACTTGTCCTCCCTTTGACCTGCCTAACCCAGAAGGCTACTCCATGGAATTTTGACAATAATTGTCATTTAGCTTTTCAGACATTTAAGGATGCCTTCATCACGGCTCCAGTGCTCACCCACTGGAAGCCTGGTCATTCTCTCATTGTTGAAACTGATGCTTCCAATTTTTTAAGCTCGGAATTTGGACAGAGATGTCGGGTTCAAAGTCGTGCGAGGCGTTGGCTTCAACTTGTAGGTTGCGCTGCTCTCTTGATGGATGCCTTGAATCTCGGAGGTCTGGATGGAGTAGGAGAGTCCGGAGTCAAGCTGAGAAGAAGCTTAAGACAGATGAGAGTGAGTTAGGAGAAGTAGGTTGCTAAGTTGATATTCAAACTAGCAAAATACATACAACAAACTGGAGTTATTATACAGAGGAGAAACATGAACATATAAGGAGTTAACTTGGAAAGCATATGGTAGTATAATGAACATATAATGAAGAGACTCGTACTCCAAAGGGTGCCGACTCAAATCCTCACAAGTCCTTGTGGTGACTGAGACCCATGACCTTGAGAACTGGTGCATGCGCGATATGATTGGCCTGGAACACGGAACGTGTGTGGAGCTTGGTGGGGCTCTGGTTGTGCTGTGGTAGATAGCACATGGTGCTGGTTGGTAATGGCAATGATAGGAATGCAGGTTTGTTGGTGGTATTGGAGTGGAGGAAGTATTCCGACAAGGGTGGCCAGTGATAATAGTGGCACTGAACAATGGTGAGTTGGCCACCATCGGAGACTGTCGAGCCATCCTTTGATTGTTCTTCAGAAAGAACGTGACCGAGCATGGACCATGACACAATTACACTTTAGCAGGTATCTTGTCAATGCAGGATGAAAATTATGAAATCCATCTGATTGCATTTCTGTCCCGGACCTTATCCGGGGCCAAATTGAACTATGATGTTCATGACAAAGAGCTCATAGCTATTTACAAAGCTTTCCACTCTTTGCATCATTATCTTGAAGTGCTAGTTCCCAAATTGATGTTGTGACTGACCATAAAATCTAGAGTACTTTGCGACTACAAAATTACTCTCCTGCCGACAAGCCTGTTGGTCCAAGTACCTCTCCACCTTTAATATGGTGATAAGGTTTCAGCCAGGACATCTCGGCACCAAGCCCGATGCTTTAACTTGTCGTCCTGACCTCTACCCTAGTGGGGGGAAAGGTGATTATGGTAAAGTCAACCCTCACAATCTTAAACCCATCTTCTCTTCCGAACAACTTTCTGCTTCTCTCCAAGCTACTTCTTTGCTCCCAGCCATACTCTGTGGCATAATTTCCATGGACTTGGCTCAGCTGAACATGGAGATTCTGTCTGCTCTTGACACTGATCTGACTGTAAAGTCTTATCTGACAGATACTAATGACCCAAAATACAAGAATTGGTCTAGGGATGAACTAGGTTATTTTCGTATTAACAAACATATCTTTGTTCCGGAGTCTGGTCCATTCCGACTCCATGTCCTACAGTATCATCATGACCATCCAGTATCCAGTCATTTTGGTATAAACAAAACCCTAGCATTAATCTGCAGGGATTATGTTTGGCCAAATCTCTGTTCCTCTGTCACTGACTATTGTAGATCTTGCACTACCTGTTCATGCTCCAAGTCCAAGTGTCACAAGCCTTACAGACTCCTTCGACAAGTTCCCATTTCAGTCTGTCCTTGGGATTCAATCTCCATGGACTTCATCGAACAACTTCCGCCCTCCTCTGATGGTTTCACTGCTATCTTAGTAGTGGTGGACCACTTCACAAAACAATCCATCTTCATTCCAACGCACAACACCATTACCTCTGCTCAACTGGCAGAACTCATTGTCATCCATGTGTTCTCCAAACACGGTGTTCTGTGCCATGTGACTTCTGATTGGGGCTCCAAGTTTGTATCTCACTTCTTTAGATTGCTAGGAAAAGCCATTGATATAAAGTTGCATTTCACCTCCTGATATCACCTGAAGGGTGATGGTCAGACCGAAAGGGTCAACCAAACCCTGGAGCAGTATCTCCATATGTATTCCAACTATAAACAGGATAACTGGAGTTCACTCCTTCCTTTGGCCAAGTTTGCTTATAACAATGCTCTGAATGCTATCACTGGAGTATCTCCGTTCTTCGCCAACAAAGGCTATGACCCTGCCATCACCATCCATCCAGAATACAATCTTGTTTCCGCTCATGCCCACAAGTACATCACTGACCTCAACAAACTCCATTTGGAACTCTGAAATGCCATCACACTTTCAGGAACAGTACCAACGTTCTGCAGATAAGAATCAGATTCCTCCACTGGACTTCAAAGTTGGTGATCAAGCTTTCATCAAAGCAAAATTCTTCCAAATGACTAGACCTTCAAAGAAACTATTGGAGAAGTATCTAGGTCTGTTCAACATCATAGCCCAGGCAGGACCTTTGTCCTGGACTCTCTGCTTACCTGATAGTATGCGAGCTGTCCATCCTGTCTTTCATGTATCTATGCTAGAGCCTTCCATTCCGAACACCATTCCAGATCGAGTCCAAACTCCTCTGCTGCCAGTTATGGTGGATGGTGAACTGGAATATGAGATCTCTGAAATTCTCAACTCTAAATTGGACAATAGACAGTGCCTGTGCAAGCTTCTGTATCTGGTCAAATGGTCAGGTTATGAAGGTACTGATGAAGAAACATCTTGGCTCTTGGCTACTGAACTTGGTAATTCTCCTGAGCTAATCAACCATTTCCACCACCAGTATCCCCACAAGCCTGGTCCACTCTCTATCCCTTAAACTCTGTTTTCTGACACTCCAACATTCTCCATACATTTTCTGTCCTTCACTTTTCCATTCTCCTCAGTTTCCGTTTCGTCTCTGGTATATTCCGATATTCTTCCATTCACACTTTCTAACAAGAAAACAAAGTCCTATTTTACTTACTGTTCTTCCTTTCATTATATGTTTTCCCTTAATTAGCTTACTCCTTACTTTGAACAACAAAAAGAAGAAACAAACAGAACAAAAGGATTTTATTTTTCTATTTTCACTACTCTACTTCCATTCCCCTCTGTCTCCACTCCCATCACCTCCTCCGCTCCCCCCTCCATGTTTCCCTCCATTTTTTCCTCCTCATCTTCCTCTTCATCTTCATTTGACTCATCCACCTTCTCATCCAACTCCTGCTTGTCCATCTTCTTGTAATGGCCCTCCATCACTTCCAGCACCTCCACTACCCTCTCCAATGCTCCCACTAACCTCCTCAACAACCCCATCACCTCTTTGTTGACAGTCACCATTGCTGGTGGTGGCGGACCCTCTGACCTCTCCTTTCCATCCTCTGCTCCTTCTGGTCTCCAAAGGCACAGCCATGCTGCACTTTGTCTTGCGCTTGCTGCATCCCCAGCAGTCAGGCCCCCACGTCTTCTTGTAACCAATTGCCCCGGTGGCAATGCACTGCTCACAGGGGACCTCCATGCGAGTGGTGGTCTTTGCCACTGCTGGGTTGTGCTATGCAAACATTAGTATGTTCAAACTATGTAAAGGTTATTACTTACCTCTCTTTTTCTTTTTATGGACCCTTCATCCAACTCCTCTTCCTCGTCCACCTTTCTCTTCTTCCCCTTTGCCTTCTCTACTTTGCTCTGTTTCTTCTCTGCCTCATACTCTTGCTCTGCCTCATCGATCCTTTGCCTCCTCCGACTCTCCTCTGCCTTTTGTGCCAACTCCTCCTCAACAAGTTGTGTGTTACGATTGCATCTACGTACATATGATTTACTTGTTCTTTTTCTTTACTTTTATGCTCGGAACAACATGCTACGAAAGCATGTTCTTCTATTTTTACTATTCCTCATGCATAACGCGCATTTTACATGCTAGTGATGCATGACTTTCATACATGCTTTTTCCTCTTTACTGAACACATGTAGAACATGTTTCGACCATGTGCTATGCGCATGTCTTTACTTATATAAAATGTAGCTAGATACTTTGTAAACTCTAGCTAGTCTTTATTAGACAATCCTTCTACTTGAACTTAGCTCGACCCTAATACAATACCTTGGAATAAAACCCAAGGCATTCTTTTGAGTCTCTGAAAACCGAACGTCTTTAGCAATCAACTGTCTTTGGTCACAACTGTAAAGTCTGAACCAATCGAAGTCGTAACAAAAGACTAGCTGATCGATATTTCACTTTGTTTCTATACAAGCGAAGAAAAACCCGAAACAACTGAATGAAACCAATGTCATTAGAAGGTCTTTGACCCGGTGACATCCTCTTGAAACAGACAAGATGAATTCCAAACAAAACAGCCGAGCAAGTTCTATCAGAACAAGCTCACCATCAATACAAGAACCAGAGGACTTAGCTTGAAGCACTATCTTCTCACCAGGATTCAATCCATTTAATAGTTTCTTCCCTCCACCACTTGATCTTGAAGTGATCATCCCTTTCACCACTCTTATCCACTCCCCTCCCATTTCACCCCTTGACCTTGAAGAAACCATGAATCTTGGAACGGAAACCAACTCAAAAGGAAAGAAGGTTAAGCTTAACCTTCCAAAACCCTTCAATGGAAAATGCGAGAACCTAAAGACATTCTTGCAAGACTCTCAGATGTACCTTCTGATCAATGCAGAAACGTAAAACACAGACCTGAAGAAGATAGTCTTCATGCTATCTTTAATGGAAGAAGGAGACGCTGCCTCCTGGAAACAACAGCTTATTGAAGAAATGTTTGACCGAGCAATTCTTGCAGGGACCGATCCCAACTTTGGCACCATCGGAAACTTCATTGGCACTTTGAAAGATGCCTTTGAACCCTATGATTCAGAAGGTGACACGCTGGAAGAAATGAAAGTGAATCTGCTATGCACTCCTGCACTCACCCACCCTTTACTCACCCACAGCACCAATCCATCTCCCCAACTGCTCTAACCCATCATTATATCCTCATTCTTCCACCCTATGGATAGGGACAAAGACAAAAACAGGGCTCCTAGAAGCTCTCCTGCCACGCAAACCCGCAATGGGACCCCGAACAGCTCCCAACGTGGACTAGCAACCAGAGCCGAACTCAACGCCATAATTAACAGCAACCCTGGACTGATCTCCAACTCCGCTGATGCCCGCAAATGGCTGGAAAGCAAAAGTTGGATTTTGGCCGGGGAAGACTACAACCATACCAAAATGATCAAGATCCTGCTCACAGCTTCCCTGATGCCGAACCTTCCTCCCGATGCTGCACTTGCTATTCAAGCAGTTGCCTTCATCTTTGAGGACAACATAAACGACACTATCTCCACTGCACTTGCCTCTGCGATCTCTGACAAGGTCAATGTGAACCTGTTAGGGCAACTGCAGATGACTTAGTCGAGATCTAGCAGGGGTCCCTAAACATATATATAAACATAAAATACGACAGGAAAGCGCACCTAGCAGGGGATCCTAAAAGAAAAGGATAAAGCCCTGCTAAGGTGGGATGCATGTCTATATACCAAAGATCGGAGTGGAAATAATAAAATGATGAAAAATACTGAAATGATGAAAAAGATGGAGAATGGTGAAACAGTGATAGGAATGTTACATCACGTGATCATCGGACTCTGGTATCGGAGCCGCGAGTGCACTCCGTCTTGGACTGGCGATGATCAGAACCTGACTAACATAACAGTAGACCTACTCAAGACACAAGACTTCCTCAAGGCCAGTATGACACAACAAGCGTCAACAACCATCAATCTCAAAGAGGCTACCGCCAAGTCCCTTGCCACAACCAATAACTTAACCGCCGCCATCACTAAACTTACAGCACTGAATCCCACCCCCAACCCCAATGTTCAATGGCCATCCCTCCCCAGCCTCCACCCCTTGCAACCATCTATGATCACATCAACACACAATCCAAACCTCACCACCTCAAACACCCGACTGCAACAGCACCTCCTCCTCTCGGCCAGATAAATCCTCATCCAAACACAACCTGATGACCCCTCAGCTCCCAAAGACAGATCTCCCACTGCAATGCTCAAGCTACGAGATGAACTAAACAAGACCCTGGAAGACTTTGACAAAACAGAACACGTACCTGATTCCTTCTCAGACATTGACAAACCCAAGACCCATATTAGGGGCATACGAGCCCTGGAGAGAGGCACCTTCCTCCTCGACCTCGACTCCCAAGGATCTGCTAACCGATTTAGATCCTACACCGACGAACACACATTCTTCCTCCCTTCCATTCTGGGAACCTCAGCTACTATCATAACATGAGGATATAATGTCATCTTCAAATTTGTCCCCTGCACCAGTGATTTTAACCCGAGCGACACTGACTGCCTAGCCAATATAGAAACCGATAACAACCTCCCTCCAGGATCCATCACCGCTGCCACCTGGCTTAAACGCACGGACCGCCGCTCGCTGAACCAGAATGTCATGTCCCTCAAGGTAACCTGCTCCTCACCCGAAAATGCTAACCAACTCCTCTGTGACCGGATCTTCATTGAAGGCCACGCCATCTCCGTTTGCAAGGACATACGTGAACCTATCAGATGCAACAAATGTCAAGAATACAGGCACATTAGGGCATCCTGCAAAAATCCCGAAGTTTGCGCCCGTTGTGCAAGCTGCTTACACACCACAGCAAACTGTCCCCCAAACTCCCTGGTACACTGTCACTCATGTGGCCCAGAGTCCAACCACACTAGCTTTGCTCACAATTGCCCCACCTTCACTAACTAATGCTCAGCCCTCGATGCCAGATACCCTGAAAATAACATGCCGTTTTTCCCCACAGGCGAGACATGGACATGGGTGACATCTCCCCCAAAACTTTTAAACAACCCCCCCACACACCAACCCTGACTCTCCTTCCCCAGGCATCACCCCCTCTGGGAGTCGGATCGCAATCGTCACCTCAACTCAACCGAAGAAAACATCCAACCCCTCCTAGACCTTACCCAAAACCACAACATGGAGCAAATCCTCCCTCCTGATACCCCCACATTTGAGACAGCCACCAACAACTGGACCCGACCAGACAACGTCTGGCTCTCCCATCATGCCCTTAACCTCGTCATTACCTGCAATACTGACCCACACATCAGACCCATCCATGCTGATCACTTACCTATCATTACAGTTATCGACATGCCGGTTGCTCGCGCCTCTCCCAGAGCCGTTCCCGATTTTCGTAACACTGACTTTACTGAATTTAATAAATCTCTACAGATTCGACTTCAACAATCCTCCCCAGCCCAACGCATCAAAACCAAAGGTGAATTCCACACCAGAGTGGACCAACTAACCTCAGCAATACAAGACACAATAAACTTAACCGTCCCCATCAAGAAACCATGCCCTTTCTCCAAACATTGGTGGAACGCGGAGCTTACCACCCTCAAAAAGAAGAAGAATAAACTCAGCAACAAAGCCTACAAATTCCACGACATCACCAACCATCCAGCCAAAGCAGAACACAAGAAGATCACCAAAGAATTCACCAAGGCTGTGGAAAATGCGTCGAAGACTCACTGGACGGATTGGCTCAAAAACATCTCTTCACACCACATATACACTGCTAATAAATATGTTACTAACGAACCTACAGACTATTCCAACCCTCGCATCCCAACACTCAAAACCATATTAAATGGCTTACCCTCAACCGCAACTACCAATGCTGACAAAGTCAAAGCCCTCTCCTCATCCTTTTTCCCCCCACCCCCCGTAAACTCTCTTGTCCCAGCAAACTACGAATACCCTCCTCCTCTTCCAAGCATCAAATTCTTCAACAGGCGCCAAATCAAAGACACTGTCCACCGCCTCAAACCATACAAGACACCAGGTCCAGACGGCATACCCAATATAATCCTAATCAAATCAATCAACACCCTACTGGACCACCTATACTACATCTACAGAGCCATATTCGAACTTGAAGTCTACCACAACCACTGGCTGACCTCCACCACCCTAGTGCTCCGTAAACCGGGCAAACCAACGTATGACGTGGCCAAAGCCTACCGCCCTATAGGTCTCCTAAACACAATCGGGAAATTTTTCTCGACACTTGTCGCTGCTGACCTATCTTTCTTAGCTGAAAAACACTCCATGCTCCCTCCAAACCAATTCGGTGGTCGCCCTGGACGCAACACCACTGACGCTATCCAAACACTAACCCACAAAGTCAAGGACGCCTGGTGATCAGGGAAAGTAGCCGTTGCTTTATTCCTAGATGTCCAAGGTGCCTTCCCCAACACGGTCAAGAAACAACTCATCCACAACATGAAAGCTATTAGAGTTCCAACATGTTACACTCAACTAACTGAAAACCTACTAACCAACAGATCCACCCGACTTCAATTCGATGACTTCACCTCCGATCTCATTGAAATCGACAATGGTATGACCCAAGGCTGCCCGCTATCTATGATCTTCTACTCTTTCTACAATGAGTCCCTAATCTGTACAGCCACCAACAAAGATGAAACCTCCCTAGGCTATGTCGACGACTCAATGCTCCTCGCCACCAGCTACTCCCTCCCCATAGCAAAGGGAATGATCAAAGACATGATGGAATGCCCAGACAGAGGTTTCAACTGGTCTCTATCACATAACTCCCCATTCAAACTAACCAAAACCACCCTCATGAACTTCCCTCGCTCATCTCTAGACATCACTCCCCCAGACCTCATCCTCTCCAGACCCAACCCCGATGGCTCCAAGACCACACAAACGGTCAAGACCACAGTCAACTACAAATACCTCGGCGTCATCCTCGACCCCAAACTTCGTTGGGCTGCCCACCACCAGAAAGTCGTAGCTAATGCCACATGGTGGTCCCACCAAGTCACGCACCTTTCCAAAACTTCTGGGGGAATGCCTCCCAAATGTATATGCCAACTTTATAACACAGTAGCCATCCCCACTTTCACTTATGCTGCTGACATCTGGTATAAAGGCATCCACACAGCTCCCTCTGGCCTCAAACGCCTTGGCTCTGTCGCTATCACTCGCAAACTCTCAACTATCCAAAGAAAGATATCTAAGATCGTCACAGGCGCACTCGCCACCGCTGCTGGAGACGTCCTTGAGACCCACGCCAACCTCCTCCCAATCAAACTCCTCTTCAATAAGGCCTTATTTCGCTCAGCAACCCGCATTGCCTCGCTCCCTCCCTCACACCCACTATACTCCCCATCCCGCAAAGCTGCTAGACGCTTTGTCAAGAAACACCGCTCCCCTCTTCACAATCTTTTCTATACCATGGCAGTTTCACCATCATCCACAGAAACCATTAGTGCCACCCGACGTAGACCCAACTATACACCAGCATTCTCCACAACAATCCTCAACAGCAAGCAAGAAGCCCTCACTGCCACAATCAACCACCACAAGACACATGTATCAGTTTACTCTGATGGCTCTGGATTTGAAAACGGGGTAGGCGCCTCAGCTGTCATGTACATCAACAGCGTAGAGAAGCGTACCCTTCAATATTACCTTGGCCCTCTCTCCAACCATACAGTTTTCGAAGGAGAGATAGTAGGCTTTACACTTGCCTTACATCTATTAAAATCTCTCCGGTTCCAATTTCACTCATATACTATTATCAGTACTGACAACCAGGCCTCTATAAAAGCCCTTAACAACCAGTTTACCCACCCAGCACATCACCTTCTGGACCAAGTTCACGAAGCTGCCAAGAAACTCCAAACCATTTAACTCTGCCTTACTAACATAAACACTCGCCACCCTCCCACCAAAAACTCTCTCGACCTCCAAATCCATTGGACCCCTAGCCACTCCAACTTCCCTCCCAATGAACACGCCGATGAGTTAGCAAAGCAAGCTGCTCAAGGAACATCCAGCCCACCCAACTCCCTACCAACATATCTCCAAAAAAACCCAATCCCTAACAGCATCTCCGCATTAAGACAAAACCACCTCGCTCTCATCCGTAAAACCTGGAAAACTAGATGGAAGGCATCCCTCTGTTATCCGCTAATATACACAATTGATAAATCACTCCCCTCAAACAAATATCTCGACCTAGTTGAACCACTCAAATGTCACCAAGCTTCCACTATCACTCAACTCCAAACCGGCCACTCTCCTCTCAACCAGCATCTCTTTCGCATCCGCCACGCCGAATCCCCCTCATGCCCCCACTGCCATGGCATCGTAGTTGAAACGGTCTGCCATTACCTCATCCAATGCCCATACTACCAACATGAACATCACCACCTCCGACGAAAACTCAAACGCAACGCAGACTCTATATCCTTCCTACTATTGAACCCCTCTGCAACCAAACCTCTCCTCAAATTCATCCACGCCACCAAACGATTCCAAACTCAAACCCCCTACAACCACAACCCAAATCCGACCCACACTTCATAACTACCCCCATCCAAAGTTACATCCAGTCACCCTCTCGGCCCTCGTTCACCCTAGCCTCCCACCCCTAGCAAACCTTACTAACACTCCCAACAGCTAGCTTAGGCTACCCTTGAGATGCTCATTTCTGCAGCATATCGCCAAATACAAAATGCTTGTTACAAAGGCAAAACTCAAAGATGAAAACCCAATCGTCATCGACTTATTTCAAGAGACTCTATCAACGTCTCTGCAACAACAACTCCTGACTCTGGAAAAACCACCAAAGTCATTGAAAGAATGGTACAAATGGGCCTCGAGGCTTGACAACAACTACAAAAGGATCCAACGCATCCTTGGACGAACAAACACTGGGAAATCCGGAAAGAAAGACAAGAAGAAGACAGAAGGGAGAAAATGGAATTTCTCCAAGAAAGACCCAAACGCTATGGACGTTGTTAGGGGATGCTCTGCATCATCCGACATCTCCTCCAATATTTCTCTGTCACCTCTGTATATTCCTCCTCATCGTCGCTAGTCCAAGACGGAGTGCACTCGCAGCTCCGATACCGGAGTCCAATGATCACGTGACGTAACATTCCTATCACTGTTTCACCATTCTCCATCTTTTTCATCATTTCATTATTTTTCATCATTTTATTATTTCCACTCTGATTTTTGGTATATAGACATGCATCCCACTTTAGCAGGGCCTTATCCTTTTCTTTTAGGATCCCCTGCTAGGTGCGCTTTCCTGTTGTATTTTATGTTTATATATATGTTTAGGATCCCCTGCTAGAT
>Ga0193743_1002765_pt1 | contig 12106 bp, 12 predicted proteins | sample L2c2metaG_FD_143038 | JGI IMG/M metagenome (GOLD analysis project Ga0193743, IMG submission 143038) | Soil microbial communities from a riparian zone of the East river system, Colorado, United States - L2c2 | ecosystem: Environmental > Terrestrial > Soil > Riparian zone | place: USA: East River... | reverse complement strand
CCGCGCACTGGCCGGACACCCCGGATTCCGAAACGCATCGGCCCGCGACCACCTCAGCTGGCTGTTCACCGCCGCCGATTTCGCGGTGCTGGCCGACCAGCGCCGGACGTTCTGGGTGCCCGTCCCAGACGAGATCAGCGCGGCCCGCGTGGTGGCTGGCCTGGTGCCGGCCGGGGTCTGGCCGCCGGACGTGGAGCCGGAACGCCTCCGGCGGGCGGAGAACGGCTTGGCCCAGTACGCGGCGCCGGATCGGCGCTTGCCCATCCCGCTGCGGATGCTGGTGGGACGCCGGTGAGCGCCTACCCGGCCCGGCGGCCAGCGCACGCTAGGCTCTCAGTCGGAGCGGCCGTCGCCCCGCCACCAGCGTGAGTGGGGGCAGCGGCCCGGCTCACGCCCTCGTAGCTCAGCTGGACAGAGCACCGGACTTCTAATCCGACGGTCGCAGGTTCGAGTCCTGCCGGGGGCACCACGTCGCAGGTAGACGCCCTGCGGACGATCTTGCTCAAGATCGACTCACCGTTGACCCATCACTTTCAGATGGCGCGAGCATGTCCATCGCGGCCAGGCCACAAGGCACGCCAGTGCTCCTGGCCGTCGCGGACTTTGCCCGGCTTGTCGCTCACCAAGGCTGAGCGAGGGATCGCGTCCTGTGAGTGGTTGGGGTGGAGATGACCCGCTTCCCCCATCCGTCGCACTCAGCCTGCTGCCATGATCGCAGGGGAAGGGAGCCGCTGTCAGGGATTCGGAGCGCGAACCGGGCCAGAGCTGCTGTCGGATCACCCCGCGGGTGGGTCGACCAGTGCCCGGGCTTCCCAGCCGGGCCGAGGCTGTCGGATGGCCAGCTTGCCGTCCTCAACACTGAACCCGCCCACCCCGAACGACGTCGGTCGCAGCACCTGGTAGACCGCGCCGGCGCGGGTGGTCTCGCTGTCGACCAGGGTGTACGCCGAGGTGCTGGCCCCGTCCGCGAAGAGGCGCTTGCCGGAGCCGAGCACGATGGGGAAGACCAGCAGCCGGTACTCGTCGACCAGCCCGGCGTCGTGCAGGGTGCGGGCGAGCTGGCAGCTGCCGTGCACCTGCAGCTCGCGGCCGGGCGTGTCCTTGAGCGCCGACACCGCGGCGAGGACGTCTGACGAGATGACGTTCGTGTTCGGCCAGGTGGGGGCGGTCAGGGTGGTCGAGACGACGTGCTTCGGCAGTGTGTTCAGCGCGGTGGCGATCGGGTTGCCCGGGTCGGTGACGCGGGACCAGTAGCCCCGCATCATGTCGTAGGTCGAGCGGCCGAGCAGAATCTCGTCGGCCTGGCCGAACCAGGTCGAGGTGATCCGCACCTGGTCGTCGTCGGCGTGCGGCACCATCCAGCCGCCGTGCCTGAAGCCGTTGCCGGGGTCCTCGTCGACGCCGCCGGGTCCCTGCATGACGCCGTCGAGGGTGAGGAAGGTGTGCATGGCGAGCTTCATCGGGTGTCCCTTCGTCTGAGCGGTTGTACCTGCCCAGACGTCGAACGGACCGTGCCTGGATCGACACCCGACGCGAAGATCCTCCCGAGCGACGCAACTGCTGAGCTGTCGGCTGGGCCGGCTGCGTCACGTTCCGGCGGGTGCTCGTGAGCCGGGTGGCGGCGAGCTCTCCGCTGAAGACGGCGGCTTCGACGCCGGCGTGGGCGCAGTAGTCGCCCGCCAGGTAGATGCCGTCCGGCATCTTGGCGTGCAGCGAGTCGAGGGTGCCGTAGGGGCGGGGTTGGCGATCGACAGGCCGCGCTTGCAGTGGAACACGTGCACGAAGTTGAACGTGCTGGTCAGACGGCATCCGTAGCCTGGACGTATCCCGTCGTCGGCGCCCTGGTGCGGGCACCGCATCGACCAGCAGGACGGCATCCCCTGCGACTTGAGGGTTGTATTCGCCTTAGAAGACAACGACGGCGAGATCGTGCCGCTCGACAGCGTCACCGAAGACGATGGGTACGCCTATCTGGGGATCTATGAGGACGACCCGACGTGGCGCGATGACGACCGCATCGCGCGGATTCCGGAAGTAACGATCCCGTGGAGCGCACTGACGTGCCCGCCGGTGAGGACGGCTTCGCCGCCGGCCACGTCGGGCGGACCGCCGAGGACGACCGAGCAGGAACGGTTGGCGAACCTCGGCTAGCTCCGGACGCGCTTGAGGCGCCTCTCGGCGTACATGGTGCCCAGCACCGCAACCACGATCGCCACGGCGCCCAGGACGAGCACCTGCCGAAACGGCATGCCGCCGGTGAGCTCAGGCACCGCGAGCGAGACACCGAGTGTCCCCGCGAGCGCGGCGGCGACCCCGGCGATCCGTGCGCGGGCGTCGGCCCGGTACCGGCCGATCGCACCCGCCACCAGCACCAGGGCGATGACGGGCAAAAGGAACGCGATCACTGGGTCAGCCTAAGGCTTGCAGAGCGGCCCGTTGTCAGTTCGCCAAACCGCAACCGCGTCGGTGAGATACGTCGTGTATCCCAGCGCACTGGTTTGCGCCGCCGCCTGGTTGATCGCTGCGGTACTGGCGCCGGCATACGCGCCGAAGATCGCCGCGCAGGTAGCCGCACCGCCCTGACCCCAAGCCAGCTTGCATATGCCGACGACGGACGCCAACAGCCCACCCGCGGCGCCGGCTGACGCCGGAGCCAGCACGTTCTTGGTGTAGTGCGGCGAGAACACTGTGTGACAGGTGGGCCCATCGAGTAGCAGTCGTCGCCCGGTTCGAGGACGTTCGGCGCGAGCTGGCCAACGAGTAGGCTGCGGTACGCACCGAAATGCCCCCGCCAGCGTGCAGGCCAGCGGGGGCGGCCGACTGGTTGGAGTCGACGTGGCGGAGTCTACGGCCGAGGTCCCGGCGGAGGACCGGGCCATCGGCGAGCGGGTTCGGATGGTCCGTCGTCGGCGTGGCCTGTCCGTTGAGACGGCGGCCGGGCTGGCTGGCCGGCATCGACAAGTCCGGTTTGGGGTGGCCTAGTGGCCTACATCGACTATGACGAGTACGTGCGCAAGGTCAAGATGTTCCGCGTCGAGAACCGTGGGGTGACCTCCGGCGATGCGCACTTGAGGGTTCTCGCCGAGGTCGACGAGGCGGCGGCGCGCCATGTCGGGGGCTCGACCATGGACCCGTCGGCGCACATGGGTCGGGAATCGGTGCTGCTCGAGTGGCTGCGGAAGCGCTGGGCCTGACCCATCACGGACGTTGCCAGCTGGCAACAACGCGGCCCGGATGATCTTTAACGTCGGTCGGCGTGACTGTTCGGGACGCCTCGCTCACCTTTCGTGACCTGCTCAGGTTCTACCGAGCTCGGTTGTGGAGCTGGCGCAGGCTCATCGCGCGCCGGTTTCGGACCGCGATGACCGAGTGCGGGTGCGGACTCCCCCTCGAACCACCGGCCGACGTCCGGCACTGGCACCCGGATCGGGACGCATGCCCGGCCGGAGTGGCCGCTGTGGTGCGGTACGGACAGGCCCCAGAGCTGCGGCGAGCGGTACGGGCGGCCGGCGGGGTGGGCCGAGATGGGCGCACCTGGGCCGCGAACGCCTGCCTTCGCGGCGCGGGCGCAGAAGCGCGCACCTTGTGGAGGCATCACCGCAGGTCAAGATCGAAATGCAGCTAACTGAAAATCCGACGGATGATGATCCAACCCGTCCCTCCGGGCGCCTAACCCGCTCACGCTCCAGCTTCTGCTTACGCGCGATCATGAGCGGGTGGAACGTACTTTCGCCGCCCCCGAAGGCTTCCTCGCTATCCCAGACAACCCGAGTCCGAGGACGGGGGTCCTGGTCCTGTCGGGATCCAGCGGCCGCGTCGAGGTCGATCGGGTACAACTTCTCGCCGCCCATGGCGCGGCCGCCATGTCGATTCGCTGGTTTGGAGACTCCGATCAGCCCCCTGGGATCTGCGAGGTACCTCTGGAGACCTTCACTTCGGCCCTGGACCGGCTGGCCTCCCATTCTGACCAGCTCGCGGTAGTCGGCATCTCGAAAGGCGCGGAAGCGGCGCTGCTGCTGGCCGCCCGGGACACTCGCATCCGATCTGTCGCCGCCTTCTCCCCCACTCCCGTCGTGTGGGCCAACGTCGGCCCGGGCCTCGACGGCGCGGTCAGGCCTTGCCGATCCAGCTGGACGGCCGGCGGCCAGTCACTGCCGTTCGTGCCCTATGACGACACCTGGCAACCAACCGATGCCGCCGCACCCTCCTACCGTGGCCTCTATGAGAACAGCCTCACCGCCTTCGCCGACCAAGTAGCGGCTGCGACCATCCCTGTCGAGAACATTGAAGGCCGCGTATTGGTCACTGGCGGGGGCGACGATCAGGTCTGGCCATCCGACACCTTCGCAACTCAGATCGCTCAACGCCGCGCCACTCACGGACGAGACACCGCGCTCGTCACCGACCCAACTGCCGGTCATCGCGTCACTCTGCCGGGGGAGCCGCTGCACCTTCAGTCCGGCATGACGATGACCCGCGGCGGCAACCAGGACGCCGATACCACGATGGGCCAGCGAGTGTGGCCGCTGCTCCTAGACCTGCTCCACCTCACTGCCACGCCCGCCTGAAGTCCGCCGTGCCATCGCGCACCGACTGCCCGGGGACTTCGCGACGGCGTGTCCGAGTCGGCGGGAGTCGCGTCCTAGCTCATCGGCAGGCGAAGCGCGACCAGCGGCGGCGGCTATCGGGTCGGTGGCGGGCCGAGGATCTCGCACGCATAGCGGGCGGCGGCGTGCCCCAGCGCCGTCGGGTCGATCGGGCCGGGGTCAGGCAACCGGCGTTCCCCGGCGATTTCCCCGACCTCGGCGGCGAAATGCTCGAACCCGGATGGTGCGGTGATCTGCAGGGTCCGAAGGGGCTCGTCCGCGCCGACGATGAAGCTGTGTGCGAGGTTCACCGGGAGCAGGACAAAATCCCCCGGGCCCGCGTCGAACTGCTCGTCGTCGCAGTAGAACCGGACGGTGCCGGAGAGGATGTAGAAGGCTTCGTCATCCCGCAGGTGGCGGTGCAGCGGCGGAGCGAAACCTGCCGGATTCAGGAACTCCACAACGGTGAACCGGCCGCCGGTCTGCGCGCCACCCGCCTTGACCGTGACCAGATTTCCCAGGAACCAGAGAGCTTCGCCCTCATCGGCGTGATGCAGGTAGGGGCGGATCGGAAGGGGGGTGGACACGACGCCTCCTTCTTCGCGGTCGAACCGGCTGCGTCCGCGAGCCGCGGGCGGCGATTATGTTGTCGGGCGGACAGGCCCTTTTGTCAAGAGGCCGCCTCCGGCGGCGCGGGGCCTCTCGGGCGTGGCGGCGGACTTGCTCCATGAGTCGACGGATCAGCGCCAGATGTCGACAGTGATGCCACGGAGACGTTCGCTGAATCCGTCTTCGGACGCGGTCTCGTCGAGCAACGCTCGCAGACCAGAGTCGAAGACTTCGAACTCCGTTCCGAACAGATGCGGGGCCGAGCTGGACAGTGAGTAGATCGACGCTCGGGTCCGCGAAAGCCGGCGGCCCGATAAATGTCATCCTCACCGTCCGGCGTTTCGCCGCTGGGAAGTGTCGCTTGGCCCGCGCGACGGACGTCACCCAGGAACTGGCGGATCAGGGCGCGGATCGCGTCGCGGGGCGGTCGCGGAAGGGGTAGCTGCTCGTCTGTGTCCATGCCCTCGTGGGTCGTCGCGCCGACGTGCACCACCGCGCCACCGTTGGCGAGCATGTACCGCACCAGTCCCGCGAGAGGGCATGGGCCAGCCGTTCAGCGAGTTCCGGCGGGTAGGCCACCCGGCCCACAGGGTAGAACCGGGCGGAACCGGCATAGAGCGACGAGTCCCAGGACCAGCCTTGGACGGCCATTCTTGGACTCCAGCGCTCGGTACCGTCAGGCGTGCTGGGTGGAGGCGTCAGGTGCGCCGGCGCTCGCCAAGCTCACAGGCGCTCCGCAAGCTCTGCCAGTCGGTCGAGCGAGGCCCGCAAGCTGTCGGTCGTTGTGCTGCGTGCGCGCTCAACGCGTTTTTCATCGGTCAGCCGGGTCCAGTCGTAGGTGTGGGTGACCTGCGTGTGGGTTCCACTCACCGGCTTGAGCTCCCAGCGCCAGAGATGGCCCGGCGGTTGCTGGCCTGGGTCCGAGGGAAACCAAGCGATGCAACGCGCTTCGACGAACTCCACGACGTGATTCTCTCGGACGCCACCCGTGGTGAGCGTCATCGTGAACACATCTCCGATCCCCCGGATGCGCTGCTCCTCGGATGCCTCGGCGAGGTTCTTGTTGCCGTCCCAACGAGGCTGCAGGGAGGGGTCCGCGATCAGCGCGAAAATCTCTTCCGCACTGGCCGCGATCTCCCGACTGGCGCGCACGACCTGGGGCACGTCGGCACTGTGTGGCATGAGGCCAATTCAAGCAGTCAACGGCCTCCGGCTCCGCGTCGGCGGTACTGAGCCGCATCCCAGGCCAGACTGATTCTGTGATCAGCTACACCACGGAAGTCAAGGACCTGACGGAAGACCAGCTCGACGGATTCTTCGCCGGGTGGCCACGATCGCCGAGTTTCCAGCAGTTCCACGCTGCCTTGCACGGCAGCTACCGCGCCCTGGTCGCCACAGACGAGCACACCGGTAGCGTCGTGGGATTCATCACCGCCATTAGCGACGGCACCCTCACTGCCTTCATCCCCTGGCTAGAGGTCCTGCCCACCTACCAAGGCCACGGAATCGGATCGGAGCTCCTCGACCGGACGCTCACCGAGCTGGGCACCCTGTACTCCGTTGACCTCACCTGCGAGGAGAACCTGACAGAGTTCTACGTACATCGCGGCATGATCCCGCTCAGAGGCATGGCGACGCGTAACCCGGCCGCACTGGCCAATCCGGCTGGCTGACCCATCAGTTGCCATGCTGATGATCAGTGGCCGATCTTTCTGCCTGCCGGCGCTCACCGCGACCATGCTTGCCGGTCAGTGCTGCTCCGAGACCGGCAGCCAGTGTGGCGAGTATGCCAGCACCAGGGTTGCCCAGCGGCCTGTCCAACGACCACTCGATCAGTGTGGTGACCGCTACGAAACTGATGCCGCCGATGAGAGCGGCGACGATCCACGGAGGCATGATGCGCATCACACCGTCACTCTAACTCCGCCGGGCTGACCTCCGAATGGAGCAAACAAAGGGCTCGGACACCGGCGTGCAGACGGTCGAGGAGGGCGCCGAGATCATCGTGCTCTTCCAGGTAGCGGATGCAGTCGGTGATCCAGTCGACGTGCTGCTCGATGGACGGCTTATCCCGCCCCGCTGGCTGGACCCGACTCAAGCGGCCCCGTTGACAACCCGTGCCCGCATAAGTCGATCACCGAGTGGAGCCTCGACGAGGCTCGATCCTCCATACCGCCCGGGACAGGCCCCACAGCGCCAGGAACAGGAAGATATATGCGCCCGCGGCGGCAAGCGCCACCACTCCGCCGATCTTCACAGCGACCAGCAGCAGCAACACGACAATTCCTATGACGACGACCAGCGCCCGCCTTCTGGAGCGCAGACCGGCAGCAGCTACGGCGTCGTCGGTCTCTAGCTGGCGTTGAAGTTGTCTCCAACACTTGCGTTCGTAGGGAGTTAACGTCGCGTCGCGTGACATGGGCGCCTCCAATTCGAGGCTAGCTCGGGAACAGGGGCAACCGCACCCCCGCCAACTGGGTACCTCACCGCACCAGTACTCCTTCCAGGTCAAACTCGGGCCCGAGAGCGTTCGGTGACGCCCGGCAGAGCGGTCAAAGCCTCGCGCCGACCAGGTGTCCGATGCCGAAGACCAACAGCGCGGCCGCCCCGCCAATGAGCAGTTGACGTGTCCCGGACCGCAGCGCACCCCTGCCGTTGAGCAAGCCGATCACCGCGCCGACCACGAACAGGGCCAGGCAGGCCAACGCGATCGCGACGATCAGTGCGGCGAGTCCGGAGCCGAACAGGAAGGGCAGCACCACCACGATCGCGCCGAGCGCAAACGCGAGCAGGCTGGAGAACGCGGCCGACCAGGGTGAGCCGAGCTCGTCGGGGTCGAGACCCAGTTCCTCGCGGGCCATGGTGTCCAGGGCGGCGTCCTGGTCCTTCATGATGGTGGCGGCGATCCGCTCGGCCTCCCGCGGGTCCAGGCCTTTGGCCCGGTAGATCAGCGCGAGCTCTTCGGCCTCGGCCTCTGGGTCGTCGCGCAGTTCCTCGGCTTCCAGGGCGATCTCGCGCTGGTAGGCCTCCCGCTGACTGCGCATCGAGATGTATTCGCCGGCGGCCATGGAGAATGCTCCGGCGAGCAGGCCGGCGAGGCCGGCAAACAGGATGGTCGTGTTGGCCGCGCCGGAGCCGGCGAAGCCCATGACCAGCGAGGTGTTGGAAACCAGGCCGTCGTTGACACCGAACACCGCGGCGCGCAAGGCGCCGGAGCGATCACCACGGTGCCAGCGCTCGCGTTTCGCGATGCTCTTGGGATCGTCGGGGTCGGGCGTCCCGTTCCCGCCTTGATTCCGCAGGCGGGTGAGGACCCTTGCATGTGAGCGCTCGTCGACCGCCATCGCCGCCGTGGCAGCAGGGTCGCCGGCATACATACCGGCGTCGGCCTGCTCGGCGCGCTCCACAAAGGGCAGCACGGCATCGGCGGAGAACCGGCGGGCCAGCCAGGACAGCACCCAGGTGCGCAGGTCGGAGCGGCCCGGGCCGGGCACCGGCTCGCCCAGCTCGGTGAGCTTGTCCGCCCAGTGCGCGGCGTGCTTGCGCTCCACCGCGGCGAGCTCGGTGAAGATCTCCCGCCGCTCCCCGGTCGCGCCCTCGGCCAGCCCGGAGTAGAGCTCCGCGCTGCGTCGCTCGGAGTCCAACAGTTCACGGAACCGGCGGGCCTCCCCCGGGTCCGGGTGAGCCGGTGTGGTCTTGTCGATGGGGCCCGAGCTCACGCGTACACCTCCTCATCACCGGTGGCCGACGAGGCGGTGATGGCCGAGGCGACGTCATCCCCGCCGTGCCCCAGCGCGATGGCCTGCTGCCAGCGGCCGAGGAGCGCGGAGGTGAGTGGCAGCTCGGCGCCGTGGCTGTGCGCGGCGTCGGTGGCGAGCGCGGCGTCTTTCGCCGCGTGCCGCAACGGAAAGCCGGGGGCAAAGTCGGCGTCGATCATCGCGTTGCCCTTGTTCGTGGCATATGGCGAGGCCAGCGGTCCGCCGGCAATGGTCGCCACGAAGAGCCGTGGGTCCAGCCCCAGTGCGCTGCTCAGGGTGAGGGTTTCGGCCATGCCTTCGACCAGCACCGCCAGCCAGTTGTTCAGCGCGAGCTTCAGCCGGCTGCCGTCGCCGACGCGCTCCAGCCACAGGGTCTGGCGGCCGAGGACGTCGAAAACGGGCTCCAATCGGGACTGCTCAGCTCCGGCTCCGGAGGCGAGAATGAGCAGCTGCCCCTCCTCGGCCGGCTGCGAGCTGCCCGATACCGGGGCGTCGACATAGGCCACGTCGTATTGGGCCGCCAGCTTGGCGAACCGGTCGGCCCAATCGACCCCGACCGTGCTCATCTGGATCCAGACCGCCCCCGGCTCGAGCCCGGACAGCACGCCGTCCGGCCCGGTCATCACCTGTTCCACGGCGGGGCCGTCGGCGAGCATGGTGATCAGCACGTCGACCCCGGCAGCGGCGGCCGTCGGCGCGGACGCCAAGATCGCCCCATCGGCGGCCAAGCCCTGGGCCCTGGCTAGGGTGCGGTTCCAGACCCGCACCTCGTACCCGGCTCGGAGCAGGTTCCGCGCGATGGGGGCGCCCATGGTCCCAGCGCCCAGCACAGCGATCCGCTGGACGGCACCGGTGGACGAATGGACGGTAGTCATTGTTCTCCTCAATGAATCTGATGTGCCGGGCCGCGCGATGCTGCCCTCGGTGGTCGATCACCTCGTCGCTGGCATCGCGCGGCCGGACATCAGAGGTAGCGGCCCCGCCCCCTTTGGCGTCGGGTCTCGCCTGCCGCGTGAGCGCGGCTGATCAGGACTTTCCGTTGCGGACGGCGGCTTCGATCTTGTCGCCGGTCTCTTTGTCGATGTTCTTCCAGTACTCGAAGGCGCGCAGCAGGATCGGCTCGGAGACGCCGCCGAGCAGGTGCCCGGCCACGTTGTTCACCAGCCGCGCGCGGGCCGCGTCGTCGAGCACCTCGCGGACCATGATGTTGGCCTGGGTGTAGTCGTCATCGTCACGGCGCAGCGTGTAAGCCGAGCGGACCATCTCCCCGTCGGAGTACCACAGCACCTCACCGGTCCGTGCCGGGTCGGCCTTCGGGCCGCCGTAGGAGTTGGGCGCGTACACCGGGTCGGAGGCGTTGACCGTGCGACCGACGCCGTCCTTGGAGTAGCTGTGCACCTCGACCTTGGGCGTGTTCACCGGAATCTGCCGGTAGTTGACCCCCAGCCGGGCGCGATGCGCGTCCGAGTAGGAGAAACCACGGGCGAGCAGCATCTTGTCCGGGGACAGCCCGGTGCCGGGCACCTGGTTGTTCGGCTCGAACGCGGCCTGCTCGATCTCCGAGTGGTAGTCGGTGACATTCCGATCGAGTGTCAACCGGCCCACCTCGTGCAGCGGGTATTCCGCGTGCGGCCAGGTCTTGGTCAGGTCGAACGGGTTGATCCGGTAGGTCTTGGCCTCCTCGAACGGCATGATCTGCATCTTCAGCGTCCAGCTCGGGTACTCCCCGCGCTCGAGAGCGTTGTACAGATCCCGCTGGTGGTAGTCACCGTCCTTGCCGGCCAGATCGTCGGCCTCGGCCTGGGGCAGGAACTCGATGCCCTGATCGGTGATGAAGTGGTACTTCACCCAGAACTTCTCGCCGGCGGCGTTGATCCAGCTGTAGGTGTGGCTGGAGTAGCCGTTCATGTGCCGCCAGGACTTCGGGATACCCCGATCCCCCATCAGCCAGGAAAGCATGTGCGCCGATTCGGGCACCAGCGTCCAGAAGTCCCACTGCATGTCGTTGTCACGCAGGTTGTTCGCCAACCGCCGCTTCTGGCTGCGGATGAAGTGCTGGAACTTCAGCGGGTCCCGGATGAAGAAGATCGGCACGTTGTTGCCGACGATGTCGTGGTTGCCCTCGGAGGTGTAGAACCGCAGGGCGAACCCACGCGGGTCGCGCCAGGTGTCCGGGGTGCCCCGTTCGCCGGCCACCGTGGAGAACCGGATCAGCGTGTCGGTCTTGGCCCCGGGCTGGAATACCGCCGCCTTGGTGTAGGCGCTGACGTCGTTGGTGACCTCGAAGTGGCCGAACGCGCCGCCGCCCTTGGCGTGTGGCTGACGCTCCGGGATCCGCTCCCGGTTGAAGTTCGCCATCTGCTCAATCAGGTAATGATCCTGCAGCAGAATCGGACCATCCGGACCGACGGTCAGCGAAAGCTCATCACTGGCTACCGGAATACCAGCATCCGTGGTGGTCGGTTTGGGCTGTGCACTGCTCATGACTGTGCCTTTCATCGAAGGTAAACCCGTGCGTGGACGCCTCAGGCGGGTTATTTGTCGTCGGGGTTGAGCGCGCGGAACGCCAGCCCGGCGGCGACACCGGCGAGCAGTTCGGCGACCAGGTAGATCAGCGCGGTCCAGGGGAACAGGCCCATCACCGCGCCACCGAGCACCACCGCCGGGTTGAACGCCCCACCGGAAATGCCACCCACGGCTACCGCACCGACCATCACGGTGAACCCGATCGCCAGTCCGTAGAAGGAGTTGTCCGGGTGGTCCTTGCTGGTCGCCACGTTCAGCACCACATAGGCAAGCGCGAAGGTGAACAGCAGCTCCACCACAAACGCCGCACCCATCGCGTGACCGGACAAGTTCAGCGTGGTGGCCGAACCCGGCGCCACGACTCCGCGCACCACCAGCGCCGCGAGCACCCCGGCGACAAACTGCGCCAGCCAGTACCCGACGGCTTCCCCGCCCCCGATCCGGCCGCGCACCAACGCCGCCATGGTCACCGCGGGGTTGTAATGCGCACCGGAGATGTGCCCGCCGGCGTAGATCATCACCATCAACACCGCGCCGATGGCCAGCGGAGCCAGCGTGCTACCGCTGCGCACACTCGCGCCGACGGTGAACACGAGGAAGAACGTGCCGATCAGCTCAACGCCGAGC
>Ga0193743_1002764_pt1 | contig 12121 bp, 23 predicted proteins | sample L2c2metaG_FD_143038 | JGI IMG/M metagenome (GOLD analysis project Ga0193743, IMG submission 143038) | Soil microbial communities from a riparian zone of the East river system, Colorado, United States - L2c2 | ecosystem: Environmental > Terrestrial > Soil > Riparian zone | place: USA: East River... | reverse complement strand
CGCGAAGTTTTTCGGGGGTATAGACCGGCCTCTCAGTTGTCGGTGTGGTAAGCATCGGGATCCTCCTCGTGAAATGGCTCGTCCTCGCCCGGCGCCGGCAGGCTGACGCGCGATTCCGGGCATAACTTGAACTATGGACGCGTGAACTTGATGCCTCTGCACTTTAGTTCGACCAAGATCATTGAAATACTGATATCGGTCAGATAGCCATCGACCAATGACACGCGGACGAACTTCATGGCTTCGCGCACTTGGGTCTCCGGCGGCGGGATCTGTGACATCCAAACGCTTTCCGAATCGGGAATTGGTTGCGTCATATTTCCTCTATCCTTCTCTGCTTCCGCACCGCCACCATGCCGGCGTGTGTCCGAATATCTCGACGATGCACCAATCGCTGATTTCTTTTTGAGGCGGCGCTGTTTCCCGCTCTTAAACTTGCTCATGGGTTGCGCTCCGCATGGTGGGCGAACAAGGGGCCTTCTTTTGCCTTCGCACGATAGTCCTCGGCGACGTCGCTCAGGATCGCGATTTGACGGGCGGCCGTTTCCTTGTTGAGCGTCCCGTTCGCGATCAAGCGGCGATAAACCCGATGTCGCTGCATAATCTCGCGATCGATCTCCTTGAGCTTTTCCTCGTTGGTGAACGGCATCGTGACAGCTCCTATTGATCAGGCGGAAACTCGTCGTCGGGTGGCATGTCGCGCTCGTCAAAAAGCATCCGTTGCTGGAACGTCTCGGGCTTGCCCAGGATCGGCTTGCCGGTCCACCAGAACAGATTGTTTTGATAGCCAATGACCTTGAACTTTCGGAGGTTGCCGGTGGCGCGGGTCCAGCGGGAATTGATCGTATTGTCCGGCGCCACCTCGCTGCCGTCCTTCGGAATGAAAGTCGCCTTGTATAGCTTGATGACCTCGGAGCGATGCGCGACGCGAACATTGCTGGCAAGCCCCAGCTCGGGCGGCGCAGGCGCGCCGCGCTCCAGCGCCTTCCACAGCACGCTGAAAAAATGATCCTCGTGGCCGGTCAGCTTGAAGCCGGCCTTGGTGTCCGACTTTTTCTCTTTGACGTTCGCCTCGGCCTCGGCCTGCGCCGACCAGTTCGGCGTTGTCACCACGCAAGAGGTGCGAAACTTGCCAAATTTGTTCTTTATCTTTGTCTCGATGGCTGGCAGCACGAAATCGAATAGATGCCCAGTCGCACCCTCGCGTTGTTTCCACAAGTCGACGCTGCGAACTTCGCGTCCATCATCGTCCTTGACCTGCTCGGGCACTCGACTTTTCAGAACCGTCTTTTTCGTGACCGTGATCACCGTCTCAATATTGTTCGCAAGCTGCTCGTTACCGCGCATCTTGCCGAGCGCGTTAGTGTGGCCAACCACGATCACGGTGCAGCCGAACACGTCGCGGAGCCTTTTGTAGCGGACATTGATCTTCGAGATGGCCTCGCTGTCGATTTCCGACGCGCCCGGGGTAGCGGCGTTATGCGTATCAACGACAATGACGCCAGGGGGGCGGCCGTTAAACTCGGCGCGACACACACCTTCGATTTCCGTAATCAGTTCCTCAACATTGAGATCCTTCGACCACAGGTCGATCGGCTTTGCCAACGTCGCCAGCGGCATCTCGCCTTCATAACCGTAGTGCTTGTCATACGCCTGGTCGCGCGCCTTGACACCTCTTCCGCCCTCATAGGCACACCACACGACGGGCACAGGCTCGAGAATGCGATGCCCCATAAACTCGATGCCGCGCGCGAGGCAGTAGCACATGTGCCGAGTAAGAAACGATTTTCCCGCCTGTGTCGCTCCGATCACTAACACCAGTTCGCGTTCCGGAATGATGCCTTCAATGTATTCATCGTAGACATCGTCGGCCACGCTGTTGCGATCCGCCCAGGTCACCAGACCCATCTTTGACTGGAACACCTGGCCCTGCGCGGTAAGACGCCGTTCGCCCAGCTCGAAGATGTGATCAGCGAGGACCGTCGCCTCGTCCGGCGTGACTTCGTCGCCGACGCTGATCAAATATCCGAGCGCCTGCTTCCCGCTTCTGCCGGCGATCTCTACGCTGTCGCCGCCCAGCCATGTCACCAGCTGATCGCTGTCAGGCGCAAACCCATCAAGTGAGGCGATCCCGCCAAACAGGCGACCGAGCGCCCGATCAAAGAACAGCTCCGGCGAAACGAGATCGCGAATGTCGACCGAAATTTCCGGTTGCCTGAGCAGCGCGCCGACCAGCTTATGTTCTGCCAGCAAATCGCTCTCGGCGTTGCCGCCCCCGTCCTCGATATCGCCGGGCGGATAATGATCGAGCACGTCGCTCATTCTCCATCCAATAGATTTTCGAGAAACGCCTCGCCCTGGTCGAGCATGTGAACCACGAGCTGCAGCGCGAGATCGCCGGCCGCCATCGAATGCTTGACGGCGAGGCGATGGATCAGTGGCGAGTATTTTTCGGGGATCTTCACGACGTGGCGCGCGGCGAGCCGCGAAGGTCTTCCCGACTGTCCGCGCAACTGAATGTCAAACCGCTTGCAGACGGCATTAATGCGCGGCCCCTGCGAACGCTCCAGCCCGATGTCAACCGCGATAGCGGCAGCACTTCTGCCCTTCTCCTCCGCGAGATAGCGCACGTAGGCGACGCGCTGATCGGTCCAACGGATCGAAAAATAAACGCCGTTCGACAACCCGAAGTCTGGCTTGATCATCGCGTCGCCCTCTCGGATTGGTACTTCTGCACCCGCTGCAAATACTTCATGACTTCCAGATGCAGCATGATGCGTTCAATCTGATCGGGATGCGGCTCTGTCGTCAGCCCGCCCAGGAGACGGGCGCGCTCAGACCCCTGAAGCAGATGAGCTTCTAACGAGACGTGGTCGATCATCTCGGCGAGCGTCACCGGGCGTTCGGCAAATTCCAACGCGATCGTCAGGGTCTCGTCGACTTCCTTTTCAGCGAGTGAGGCCATCAGAACACCACCTTCTGCATTCGACCCATGTCGGTCTCAAACTGCATTTGGTGGAAGCGCTTTTTCTGATCCTCCGTGCCGTAGTATTCGACCATGAGAAACCACATCGCGACGGCGTCGGCCTCGTCATCGTTCTGCACGATGAGGCCGTATCGCCGCGCAGCCGCGACCATGTCCGGCTTCTTCGCGTTGCCGCGACCGGTCCAGAATTTTTTCAGCTTCGAGGGATTTACCTGCAGCACCTTGATGCCGAGATTTTCCTTGAGGCACAGTTCTTCGAGCGTCGTCACATAGGAACAGAGTTTGATTACTGTCGCGGGCGTCGTGATGCCGAACAGGCTCGGTTGTTCGTAAGCGATCAGCTCTGGCTGTTCGGCGTTAATGATGCGCGCCAGCCAGGCGCGCGCGTTCGCCTGATGACGCCCGAAGTTATCGCCAGTCGATTGAAAGACGTGCGTCCCGAACGTCGGCAGCTCATGCGGGGCGCCGACCGCGTAGCCGGTCGACGCCGCGAGATCGAAGGTCAGTATCTTGCCAGTGATGACGGACATGATTTTTCGTTGGCAGCAACGTGCTACCTGCTTGGCTGCGGCTGTACTCATGCCGCAGCTTTGTCTGAAATGCTTACTGAGAATTTATTAGAGCGAAGGTTCGTCGAGGCGCTGCTGGATCATGTCGCCGAACGGCGTGCCCGCCATCGCCTGCGCAAACTCGCGCAGCTGATCGAGATCGTCGTCTTCAAGCTCGGCGACCTTCTTGGTCGTCTTTCGAATTTCCTGCCGTAGCGCCCACATCGCGTTGAAGGTCTTCATCCGCACGCCAGTGCTTTTCATCTCAACGCGGAGGTCCTTCTGCTCGGAGCGCGGACCGTCTTTGCACTTTTTCATTCGCAGCCATCATGATCGACTGCGCTTCATCTTCCATGCCTTCGAAGCGGTCGAGGTACGCCTCGATGACTTCCTTTTCGATATGGTTCTCTGCTCTTGCCGTTGATGCCATGATGGCCCCTCTCCTTGGTTGATTACGCGCTACGCTGTTCGGGTTCGCCGTCCTTTTTCTCGATGCGCTCCAGCGCGTCGTCGCATTGCTGCGCCATGAGCGACAGCTCGTTGCGGATGCGGCGCAGCTTTTGCGCGAGGTTCGCCGGGTTCGGATAAGGGTTGGCGCGCAGCGCTCGCATCGTTTTCTTGTTCATGCCGTCTGCGCCATGCTGACTTGGATCTTCAGCAGCGCGTCGGCGGTCACGGCCTTGAAGCCGCGCTTCTGCTCGACGGTCACGCCGCCCTCAAGGCAGCGCTGTTGCGCGGCTTCGATGATCGCCGGCCAATAGGTGCTCGGGATCTTGCGCCGGACCTTGAACACCGCGACGTGGCTTGGCTTTAAGCCGATATCCCGCGCAAATTCAGCCTCGCTGGGCCATAGTCCGATCAATTCATCGAGCGTTTCGAACATCCGAGCAAATTCCCCACTACAGGCCGCCAATGGCTAACTACGTTCCGTATTGACGAATGTCAACTACCAAACGTAGCGGGAACCTAGTTATTATCTGAGTAAATTTTGAGTATCGGAACAATTGACCATGAGCACTACCCGTGGAGACCGCCTGCGCGCCGCGCGCCTGGCAAGAGGACTGAGCCAGAGTGCCGCAGCGAAGGCGCTCGGTATCCCACCGTCCACCTACAGCGCCCACGAGCGCGCCCAGACGCCGGGAGGACGTGACTTCAATCCGGAAGAGGCGCGCAATTACGCGCGGCTCTTCAAAACTCGGGTCGATTGGCTCATGACCAGCAATGGTCCGCCGCCGCAAGGCGTCGACCGCATCGAGAATGTTCGCGTCGGGCCCGTCGGTCGTCGCAAAGGCAAGACCTTGATCAAAGGCTATTTAGGCGCGTCAACCCTGACTGGCGCCCTTTACAATTTCGGCCCCGATGACCGCTTCGAAGAGATTGCCCGCCCGTCATTCGCGAGTGATTGGACCGCCGCAGTCGAGATCAAGGGAAAGGGTGCCGCTCCGCTGATAGACGGTATGCTGGTGTTTTTTGACGACAACCGAGCGCCGGTCACCGACGATCTGGTTGGTTCGACTTGCGTGATCGGTCTGGCCGATAATCGCATCCTGCTCAAGAAAATCGAACGTGCCCCTGGCGGCACGATCGAGGAAGTGATCGAGGGCGCCAAGATCGAATGGGCCGCGAGGATGATCGCGATCGCGCCGCGGTAGAGCTATCCACAGGCATTCACAAAAATTATTTTCAGGTGCATCCGCGGTGCATTTCCGGTGCAATGTTTAATATTTTAAGGTTTTCAAAATCGTCTGGCACGATCGTTGCTACGCGCGCACCCGCGCAGTTATTATATTCTTACCTATCATAAGCGCCCTTCAAGGGCGCGCTATATATAACCCAGATATTCTATAGGTCTGGCAGTGGGTGCATTTTCCAGATGCACCAAATGCACCAGCGCGCGCCTGACCGGCGCGCTAGCAAGATTATTCTACAAAACGTAGTTGACACGTTCCCGCTACGTAACGTAGTTATGCCCGACGCTGATTTGCGGCGCGTCGGAGCGGCACATGGCAACCCAGGAGCAGGTTCTCAAACTTCACCGCGCGCGACCTGATATGCCCGCGTCTGACATCGCTGTGCTTCTCGACTGTTCGTCCGGCTATGTTCGCGCCACAGCCCGTCGTCTGAAAATCAAACTCCCCGACCGACCTGACAGCATCGAGGCGCTCGGGCGCGCGGCGCGCGCTGCCGGCCTCTCCGTCGCAGACATCACCAAGATCGCGAAGGTGCGCCGATGAGCCGCGCCGATCTCATTGCGCGAATGGTAGCGGCGCTCCGCTGCGTTGACGTCGACTTGGGTAGCGAGCGCGACGTGATCCGCGCCCTGCAGACGCTTCGCTTTCTCTCGGGCGACATCGTCGCCTGTGTCGACGAGGTGATCGCGGAGACACGTCGGCAAGGCTTGAAGAGGAGCTGGGCATGACCGAATTACCGAACCCCTGGATCATCAATTCCGCAGAACTACCAACCCCTGCGGATACGGCTGTCGTGTCTGAATTATCGCCGCCCGGCGCGACAGCCGTCCCCTATTCGCCCGAACCGTTCTCGGAGTACGCGATGCGCCGCTGTTCGGAGATCGTGTCGCCGTCGATCGAGCCGAAACACGAGGAGCCGCGCGAGTGGCCGCGCGGCTTCGATCCCGAGCGCTTCGTCTGTGACATCGCGGGCGGTACGCCGCACCGCGTAACGCGGAAGGCGAGCCCGGCACTCCTGCGCGTCCTGTTCGAATTGGCGGGAGCCGAGCGATGACCCCGCTTGCCCACGCTATCGTTGCAAACGGGATAGTTCACTCTCACCATAGAGTGACGCTGTGAGCGTCATCCAAATTCCTATCACCGGAAGAGATCAGTGGCTCGATCTCCGCAAGCAGGACGTTACTGCGAGCGTCGTCGGCGCGCTGAACAATCTGCATCCCTTCACGTCGCGCCTTCGGCTCTACAAGGAGAAGTCCGGCGCCGACCTGGGCGAGGTGAAGCAGAACGTCCGGATGCGCCGCGGACTGATCCTCGAGCGCGCGGTGGCGCAGATCGTGATGCAGGACTATCCGAGTTGGCACATCACGCCGGCCGGCGTCTACCTTCGCGATCCAGATCGCCGCATCGGCGCGACGCCGGACTTTTTCGTCGACGCCGACGACGAGCTCGGGCTCGGCGTTTTGCAAACGAAAATCACCACCTATCGCGCGTTCCGGCAAAACTGGATGGACGACGACGGCGCGTTGATGGTGCCGCCGTGGATCGTGCTGCAGACGACAACCGAGATGATGATGGCCGGTGCCGAGTGGGGCGCGGTGGGCTGCTTCATCGATGACGCCTTCAACCCGCTGGACAAGGACATGTTCGTTTTCCGGCTGGATCGTCACCCAGCGGGCGAGGCGAAGATCCTCGCCGACGTCGCCGACTTCTGGCGCGACATCGAGCTGCGCAACGAGCCGGACGCGAACCCGAAACTCGACGCCGAGCTGATGAAGTTGCTCTATCCGCAATCCGATCCGCTGATCACGGTCGATCTTTCCGGCGACAATTATCTGCCGGGCGCGCTGGCTGCGCGCGCCGACGCGAAGGCGCGCATCAAGGCCGATCAAGCCTTCATCGAGGAAGTCGAAACCGATCTCAAATCGAAGATGGGCTTCGCTGAGCTGGCGTTCCTCAATGGCTTCACCGTCACGCTGAAGACGCAACACCGCAGCGCATACGCGGTGAAGGAAACCAGTTTTCGCAAACTCAACGTAATGGATCAGCGACCAAAGGAGACCGATAGTGGCGAACCGATTAGTTTCTGATGATCGGGCGCGCATGCCCGCAAACTACACCGCCGCCGATCATCCAGTCGGCGACGCGCTGCCGCCGCGTGATCACAATCGCCCGCCGTCCGTGGTCGAGCTGCTCACGTCAGAGCTGACCGAAACCTACGCGCTCGAATTCGCAAAGATCGAGCCGATCCGCGAGCGCGCCAACGCGCGAGAGCAGAAGATCGACAGCGACGAGGACCTGGCCGCCTGGACAACGATCTATGTCGACGCGAACACGCTGTTCAAATCGCTGGATGCCGCCCGCCTCAATGAGAAGCGCCCGCTAGAGGCGGCGATCAAGGATGTCTTTGAGCCGAAGCAAGCGCCGCTGTCGCGCATCACGGATTGGATCAAAAAGGAGGCGGACGATTTCAACCGCAAGAAGATCCAAAAGCAGCGCGCGGAGGAAGCTGCCGAGCGTGCGCGGTTGCAAAAGATCGCGGAGGATCAGCGCCGCGAGGCAGAGATCGCAGCCGAATTCGAGCAGGCCGACCAAGTCGTCGAGTTTGTGAAAGGCGGCATCGCCGCGCAACAGGCGGTCGATCAAGCTATCGCGGACGCAGCGAAGGCGTCGGACGTCGCGCGCGTGCGCACCGATAGCGGATCGATGTCGACGGCGCAGGCTGTCTGGAAATTCTCGATCGAGGACTACTCCAAGGTCGATCTCAATTCGATCCGCGCGTTCTTCACGCCGGCGGAGATCGACAAGGCGGTCGCGAAGTTCGTCAAGCTGCAGAAGGGCGCGACGAAGATCGAGGGCGTCAAGGTGTTCGAGGACGTCGGCACTTCGTTCCGGCGATGAATTACGAACGCGAAGAAGCCTACCGAATGCAAGACGCAACGGAGGAAATGATCCGGATGCGAGAACCCACAACCAACAGAGGATCGAAAATGGCTCCGAAGGCGACAGCGACACAGACGAGACAGCAGACGGCGGACGCACCGCAGACCGCGCCGAACGGCAACCTGCCGGCAGAGCAACAGCAGAAGCGGACGCCGCTGATCGTGGAATTCCGCGACTATGTGCAGGCGCGCATGGCGACGCTGGAAGATGCGCTGCCGCCGACGATCCCGCCGAAGCGTTTTGTCTCCGTGCTGATGACGGCGCTGCAGAACAAGCCGAAGCTTTTGGAGTGCACCTTCCCCTCGCTGTGGAACGCGTGCGTTCGCGCGGCACAGGACGGCTTGCTGCCGGATGGTCGCGAGGGCGCAATCGCGCCCTATGGCGAGAACAAGGACGGCAAGCGCACCGCGGAGATCGCGACGTGGATGCCGATGATCGAGGGTTATCGGAAAAAGATCTTCGAGACCGGCAAGGTCGCTGCATGGGAGGTCAACGTCGTCCACGAAAAGGACGAGTTCGATTATGAGCTGGGCGACAACGCGTTCATTCGCCACAAGCCGCATGTCGGGTTCGATGACGCAGGTCGCGTCGTCGGCGCCTACTCTCGCGCCAAGATGATCAATGGCGAAGTTGTCCGCGAGGTCATGTCGGCGTTTCAGTTGGCGCAGATTGCGGGGAAGTCGAAGGCTGGAAGCGGACCGTGGAAAGACCCGGCGTTCTTTGCCGAGATGTGCAAGAAAACGGTCGCCCGCCGCCACTATAAGCAGCTCCCGCACAGCGAGAGCATGGACGCGATGATCTCGCGCGACGATCAGGAGAACGGCTTCGCCGATCCGGAGGCGACGCCGATCGCGCGCACCGAACGCCGGCAACTCAGCTCGCGCGCCGTGATGGATACCTACGCCGGCGAAGGCAATGGCGAGATCATCGATAACGAGACCGGCGAAGTGACCGACGCCGAGCGAGGCGACTTCCAAGGCGACGGTCAGACGGCGAAAACGGAAATCACTCAAAGAAACGATGCGGGTGAGACGATGTCGAAAGTCACGATGACAAAAGATGCCGTGACGGTTTCTGTTGGCTCCGCCGGAGGGACAACGGGCGGGGCGAGCAAGGAGGCTGGCGCGTCCGGAGACGCGACCACGGCAGCGCCGGCCTCCGATCAATCGCAGCAAGACGGCGGCGAGCTGTCCGAAACCGACGGCTCCGATCGCCCCTGGCCGCCCGGCGAGGTGCCGACAGACGTCACCGAATACGAGCGCTATCTCAAGACAAAGCTCGCCGCGATGACGAAGGCGCACGAGGTCGCGCCGTGGTTCAACAGCTCGGCTGAAAAGGAACTGCGCGGTACCTGTGAATGCGCGCCGCGCTTCAAGGAACTGCAGGATCTCGCCATCGCGCGGCGCAAGGAGCTGCCGTGAGCGAGCGCCTTGCCACCGAGCGTCTAATCAAGACGCGGTACCGGATCATATGGACTGTCGGCGACGACACGATCTGTGAGGTTATGTGGCCGCGCGAGCCGGGCTATCAGCTAATCAAGGAGCTGATCGTGCCCATCTTGGAGGCGGACCTCGATCACGTCAGCGTCATGGCCGACTTCGACGGCGGCACGAATTACAACCGCGCCGACATGTTCGTCGACAGCGAGGGCATGCTCAAGGAACTGCCGATCAACGCTGAGGCGACCACGATCTATTACCGCGCGACGGCGCTGCGCGGTCAGCCGCGCGCAACGCATTCGATCCACGGCAACGCCATTTTGTTTGCTCGGAGGATTTGGTTCTGATGGCAGGCTCAATTAACAAAGTCATTTTGATCGGCAACCTCGGCAAAGATCCCGAGGTGAAGAGGCTCAACAACGGAAGCCTCCTGGCCAATCTCAGCGTCGCGACCAGCGAAAGCTGGCGCGATAAGAACAGCGGCGAGCGCAAAGAGAAAACAGAATGGCACAAGGTCGTCATCTGGAATGAAAAGCTTGCCGAGATCGCCGAGCAGTATCTTCGGAAAGGCGCGAAGGTCTACGTCGAGGGCGCATTGCAGACGCGCAAGTGGACCGATCAGTCCGGTGTCGAGAAATACATGACCGAAGTTGTCCTGCAGGGTTTCAGCTGCAAGCTGACAATGCTCGACGGGCGCAATGATGGCGAGCGCGGCGGCCAGGACGATGGTTCGTCATCGTCCGGATCGCGCTCGTCCATGCGCAGCAACGATCTAGACGACGATATACCTTTTGGTCCGGAGTTTCGCTGATGAAACGCTGCACCCATTGTGACGCCCTAAAATCGGAGGGCGAATTCTACAAGCAGCCCGGAACGTTCGACGGGCTAATGGGTAAGTGCAAACAGTGCCACAGGGAGCTCATGAAGCGCAATAGGCGCGACAATCCGATGGTGCAACAGCGCGATCGCGAGCGCGCCAAGCTCCCGCACCGTCGCGCTAAGGCGAAACGAGATGTCGCCAATTGGCGCAGAAAGTATCCCGACAAATACGCCGCGCTGACCGCCTTGCACAACGCCATCCGCGACAAAAAGATAAAGCGCGGCCGCGCGTGCATCGACTGCGGCGCGCGAAATAACGTGTACGGCATTCATCCAGACTACTCGAAGCCGCTTGAGGTCACCTGGCGCTGCGCGCTTTGCCATCACCGCGGGCGCTTCGCAGCGACGCCGGCCGACGTCGCGAGGTCAAGTCAACAAAGCGGATAATACGTGTCTCGCATCGAGTTCACCTTCGATTAACTCTCGGCGAACTTGTGACAATTGGAGACGTCGCGAGTGCGTTGCACACCATGCGACCTTCTAACTTCTGCAATGATGCAGCAAAAAGGAAACGGGGAAACAAAATGAACGAAGTAGCAGCGCGCGCGCGGATCAACATTCCCGAAGGCAATCACGATGCCGTCCTTCTCGGCGAGCATCACCAGATGGTCGACAACTGGACAGAGATCACACTCGGGATCGACGAAGCCATTCTGAGAAACTACGGCGAGAACGCCGGCCGGCGAATGGTCGATGTGGTGTCGGTGCTTTGCTATGCACGCATCGCCAAGTCGGCATGGGAGCTATGCAGCGTCGCCGAGATCCTCGAGGGCGACTTCGATCCGGTCGAGTTCGGCAAGCGCTGCGAGGCGATCGCGCGCGAGGAGATGGAGCGCTACCGCACCGCAACCGAGAAGGCGGGCAGCGCATGATGAATGGTCACGATCACGATCAACGGATCGTCTACGGCGCCAACTGCGCTTGGTGGGACGGCATCGAAAAGATCGGCCGCATCAGGACAGCGAGCGGACACTCACTGCCGTGCTGCCCGTTCTGCAAGGGGATGCTGTTCGAGATGCCGTCGCCGAAAGAATGGTGGGACAGCGTCGAGGCGCATCAGGCGAAGGGGAACGCTGGCTATCGGGCCTTCATCGAGTGGCTCAAGGGAAAGCACTTCGCGAGCTACGGCGATGCGATAACAGCCTACATGAGCAAGCCTGGCCGGACGGTGCAGACATGAGCAACGGCGTCGAAGCGTTTCCGGTGACTGGTCGCCCGTTGCACGCCAACGACCACTGTCGCCACTATGACTATGTGCGCGGCGAGGGTCCGAAGTGCGCTTGCGGCGTCGATCTGCCAGGCAGCGTCCTTCACTGTCTGCCGAACCCGCCAACGGCGTGCGGGTGGCGGGAGGAATACACGGACGCGGAACGCGCGACGTGGAAGGCGTGGGTCGATGATCGCTCGCTTAGAATGTTCCTGATCCTCGCTCAGATCCCCGGCTCGTCGCGCGACAAAAAAAACAAGCCGGAATGGGGCAAGTCTGGATCGTTCCCCTGCCCGGCGTGCGTGAACGGCACGGTGTCTTGGTTTCGGGTTAAATATAACGGGCACGTTCGCGCGGCATGCACAACGCAATTTTGCTGCGAGTTTATGGAATGAACCCGCTCCTCTTCCTAGCGCTCGCGATCGCAGCTG
>Ga0193743_1002763_pt1 | contig 12122 bp, 14 predicted proteins | sample L2c2metaG_FD_143038 | JGI IMG/M metagenome (GOLD analysis project Ga0193743, IMG submission 143038) | Soil microbial communities from a riparian zone of the East river system, Colorado, United States - L2c2 | ecosystem: Environmental > Terrestrial > Soil > Riparian zone | place: USA: East River... | reverse complement strand
CACATCTTCGATCATGCCAGCCGGGCACGACCCGCGTTGATTCTGTTGAGTGCGGCCGGGCGCGACTACCGTGCGCTCCAGCCACCGTCCATCGTGTACGACGCGCCGGTCACCATGCCCGCGCTCGGAGAGGCTAGCCAGCCCACCAGAGCCGCGACCTCCTCCGGTTCCACCAGCCGCTTGATCGCACTCTCGGACAGCAGGATCGTCTCGACGACCTCCTGCTCGGGGACACCGTGGGTGCGGGCCTGATCCGCGATCTGCTTGGTCACCAACGGTGTTCGGACGTAACCCGGGTTGACGCAGTTGCTGGTGACGTCGTGCGGCCCGCCTTCCAGCGCGGTCACCTTGGACAACCCCTCCAGACCGTGCTTGGCCGTCACGTAGGCCACCTTGTACTCGGAGGCGCGAATGCCGTGCACCGATGAGATGTTGACGATCCGGCCGAAGCGCTGCGCAAACATGTGCGGCAGTGCCGCACGGATCAGCAGGAACGGCACCTCGACCATCAACGCGAGCATCGATCGGAAGCGTTCCGGGCTGAACTCGACGATGGGGGCGATGCTCTGCACACCCGCGTTGTTGACCAGGACGTCGGTCTCCAGCCGCAGTTCCTCGAGCGCGCCGACGTCGAGAAGGTCAACGGCCCAGGCATTTCCGCCGATCTCCTCGGCGAGAGCCTTGGCCGCCACGTCGTCGACGTCGGCGACGGTAACGGTGGCTCCCCGCCCGGCGAGCTCACGCGCACAGGCCGCGCCGATGCCGCTCGCGCCGCCGGTGACGAGGGCGGTGCGGCCGGCCAACTCCGTCATCCGACCGTGGCCCGGCGTTCGCCGGCCAACTCCTCGGCGTCCGCCTCGTCGAGAGTCTTCAGATCGATCCCGTTGGTCTCACGGGTGAACAACACCGCGACGAGAGTGACGGCGCAGGCCACGGCCAGGTAGACGGCGATCGGCACCGAGGAGTCGTAGATCTCAAGCAGCTTCACGGCGATGAGCGGGGCAAGCGAACCCGCCACGATCGAGGTGACCTGATAGCCAAGGGACACACCGGAATAACGCATCCGAGTGGGGAACATCTCCGCCATGATCGCAGGCTGCGGCGCATACATGAACGCGTGGATCACGAGGCCGAGCGTGACCGCGGCCGTGATGATGACGTAGTTGCCGCTGTTCATCATCGGGAAGGCGAAGAAGCCCCAGGTGGCGCCCAGGATCGCCCCAACCATGTACACGGGACGCCGGCCGAAGCGGTCGGAGAAGTGCCCGACCAGGGGGACGACGGCGAAGTGCACCACATGCGCGACGAGCAGGTACCGCAGGATCGAGGTGGTGTCGGCGCCCACCTGCACCTTCAGGTACGTGATGGAGAAGGTGACCACCAGGTAGTACATGATGTTCTCGCCGAACCGCAGCCCCATCGCGGTGAAAACGCCACGCGGGTAACGCTTCAGCACCTCGACGACGGATAGCGAGCTGGCCTTGATCCGTTCGGCTTCCTGTTGGGCCGCAACGAAGATCGGCGCGTCGGTGACCTTGGTGCGGATGTAGTAACCGATCAGCACCACCACCGCCGACAGCCAGAACGCGACGCGCCAGCCCCACGACAGGAAGTCCGATTCGGACAGCGTGCCCGTGAGGACCAGCAGGACCACGGTCGCGAGCAGGTTGCCTGCAGGGACTCCGGCCTGTGGCCAGCTGGCCCAGAAGCCGCGCTGTTTGTTGGGGCTGTGCTCGGCCACCAACAACACCGCGCCGCCCCACTCGCCGCCGACGGCGAACCCCTGGATGAACCGTAGTGCGACCAGCAGCGCCGGTGCCCAGTAGCCGACCTGCCCGAACGTCGGCAGACAACCCATCAGGAACGTGGCCGCGCCGACCAGCAGCAGGCTGAACTGGAGCAGCTTCTTGCGGCCGTACTTGTCGCCGTAGTGCCCGAACACCACTCCGCCGACCGGGCGCGCGACGAAGCCGACCGCGTAGGTGGCGAACGCCAGGAAGATCGCGTTGAGCTCGCTGGTGGTCTCCGAGAAGAACACCTTGTTGAACACCAGTGTGGCTGCGGTGCCGTAGAGGAAGAACTCGTACCACTCGACGACGGTGCCCGCCATCGACGCGACGACGACCCGTCGAAGCCCAGTCGGTATCGGCGCTCTCATCAGACGACTCCTTTGTGACGCGGCACACATTCAGCTCTGAGTATCAACGCAGGTTCCCTTCGACGGCAATGGCCAAACATGCAGCACCAATCTGCAAAACTGCACATATGACCCAGGCCAACCGGCTCAGTGCCGACGATTTGCTGGTGCTTCTGGCAGTCGGCCGGTCGGGCCGCTACGTGACCGCCGCCGAGGAACTCGGCATCAACCACACCACCATCTCGCGGCGCATCGCCGCGCTGGAACAGTCGATCGGCGGACGCCTGCTCGCCAGGGTCGCCGGAGGCTGGGAACTGACCGAACTCGGCCGCGAGGCGCTGTCGGCAGCCGAAGCGGTCGAGTCCGCGGTGCGCTCCCTTGCGACCGCCGACGGGGTCAGAACCCTCGAAGGCGTGGTCCGGATGTCGGCGACGGACGGCTTCAGCGCGTACGTCGCTGCGCCAGCCGCTGCCGCCGTGCAGAAACGCCACCCCAAGGTGGCCGTCGAGATCGTCACCGCGACGCGGCGCGCGACCCAGCAGCGGTCCGGCCTCGACATCGAGGTGGTGGTCGGCGAGCCCCAGGTGCATCGCGCGGAGGCCATCCGGCTCGGCGACTATCGGTTGGGTCTGTACGGTTCGGCCGATTACGTCGTCGAGCACGGCACCCCGGCGTCGCGGGACGAGCTGGCAGGCCACCCGTTGGTCTACTTCATCGACTCGATGCTGCAGGTCGACGATCTCGACCTGGCCCGTCGCTTCGCGCCGACCATGCGGGAATCCGTCACCTCCACGAACGTCTTCGTGCACGTTGAGGCGACCAGAGCCTCGGCCGGGCTGGGCCTGCTGCCGTGCTTCATGGCCGACCGGCACGACGACCTGATCCGGGTGTTGCCCGACGCGGTCGCGATTCAGTTGACCTACTGGCTGGTGACCCGGCCGGACACCCTGCGCCGACCGGAGGTGTCCGCCGTCGTCGCGGCGATCCGCGCCCGCATGGAGGAGCAGCGCGACGTACTGATGGGCGTCCCAAAGACAAGCGGGGCCTGAGCGAATCCCTTGCGCGGACACCGGTTCACCTGGTGCAGTCGGAGCATGCCATTTCTGGACACCGACAACGGCCGCGCGTACTACCGGCACTGGGCGGCCTCCCGGCCCCGCGCCGCGGTGATCTTCCTGCACGGCTTCGGCGAGCACACCGGCGTCTACCACCGGTACGGCTTCGCGCTCAACGCCGCGGACATCGACCTGTGGGCCGTCGACCAGTTCGGGCACGGGCTCACGCCGGGCGAGCGCGGCGACTTCGGCTCGATCGAGGCCAGCGTCGGCCTTGCCGATCAACTCGCCGCGCTGGCCCAAGCCGCGACTCCGAGCATTCCACTTGTCGCGCAGGGCCATTCGTTCGGCGCGGTGGCCACGCTCTCACGACTGATCGACGGCCCCAGCTCGTACCGCGCCGGGGTGATCTCGGGTGCGCCGCTGGTGCCCATCGCCGGAATGCTCGACGCCGACAGTTCGTTCGACCTGGACCCGGGTTGGTTGTCGGCCGATCCGTTCTACCTGGACTCGCTGGAGAACGACCCGCTGGCCTTCGTCGACGCCGACGGTGCGCCGCTGACCCGGGAACTGGACCGGGCGTGGGACCGGTTCGGCACCGACCTACCCACTCTGACGGTGCCGACTCTGGCGGTGCACGGCAGCGACGACCCGATCGCCGACGTGGGCGCAGTGCGGGCGTGCGCGGAGCAGATCGAGGCGCTGCGGCTCGAGGAGATCGCCGGTGGCCGTCACGACATCCTCAACGACGTCACGCACCACGTGGTGTCGGACACCATCATCGAGTTCGTGGTCGGGGTCGTATCGTCGTGAACGCCAGGACGCGAGGCTGGGCCGGCGCGCTCGCCGCGTGCCTGCTGCTGGCGTCCTGCAACTCCCCGCAGCCGCAGCCCCCTGGGCCGACGTTCGAGGGCACGTTCAGCGCGCAGTTCGGCCCGCGGACGACCGTGCAGGGCGACGAGGTCCCCGACACCGCCACCGCGGTCACCTGGGTGGCCCGATCCAGCTGCGCGGATACCGGATGTGTCGCCGCCGCAACGGAAGTCGCGCCGCCGGACGCCGAAGATCCACGACCACCGAAGATGGTCTTCGACGTCGTCGACGGCCGCTGGGTGTCGGTTCGGGAGGTGCCGTCGCAGTGCATGACCCCCGAGGGTGAATCGATCGACGTCCAGGGCTGGCAGGTGTACTCGCTGGAACCCAGACCCGACGGCACCCTTGTCGGCACGTACACCAACAGGTCGTCGGTCGGCGGTGCGTGCCACAACTCCATGCAATCGGTCACGGTCACGCGCACCGGCGACGCCGATCCCGACGTCGAGGTCGGCGACCCCGCGGGCCAGCCGCCGCGCGTCTCCTCCCCCGGTTCGGCACTCTGGGGCGACTACGTCCAGACCCAGACCAACCCGCAGACCGGCCAGGTGTACCCGCCGGCCACCTATGGCGGGAACACCCAGTGCCTGCGCAGCGGTGACCGCTGCCTGAGCTATCTGGTCGAGCCGAACACGACGGCCCTGCTGGTGTTGACCTTCGCCGATGGCATGTGGACCTCCACCAGCGCACCTGATGACTCACCGTGCGAAGACGGACGGCCGGGCACCTCGGTGCTGACTGGTGAATTCGTGCTGCCGCAACCGGTTCCGGATCCGATCATCGTGCTGACCGGCACTCAGCGCACCGTGCGGATGGGTGCCTGTCCCGGCGAACTGACCCTCGACGTGAGACTCGACCGCACCGGAGACGGGCCGGGACGGTAATCGTTCGCTCACCGACGCCACAGGCTACCCGGGTCCGAGTAGGGTGAGCCCATGTTGAAGAGGTCGGTGATCGCCGCGGTGAGCGCCGTCGGGGCGGCGATGCTCTTGGCGGCGCCGGCCGGCGCCGAACCCGGCGACAATCCTTGCGAAATGGCGATCAGCTTCGTCTGTAGGTTCGTCCCGATCGCGCCTGACCTCGAGGGCGACATCGACCTGACCCAGCAGCAGCCGCCGGTAGACCCGGCCGCGCCACCGCCGGAGTCACCTCCCCCTGCGGACATCTGCGCGAACGGTTGTATTTAGAGCCAGGTGTCGGCGGTGGTGGTGGTGATGAAGGCCTCGAGGTCATCGCGCCACTGCGCTGGCGTGGTCTTGTCCGGTTCGATGCCGGTGTACTCGCCGCGGTAGAACAACAGCGGTCTTGGCTTCTTCTTCGGTACCTCGGACAACGAATGTACGGCGCCGAAGACCACGAAGTGATCGCCACCGTCATGCACCGAGTTCACCGCGCAGTCGATGTGCGCGAGCGTGCCATCGATCACCGGTGAGCCGAGCGCCGAAGGGCTCCAGTCGATTCCGGCGAACTTGTCGGGCTCCTTGGAGCCGAACCGGGCCGAGACGTCCTTCTGATTCTCGTGCAGAACGTTCACGCAGAACTTGCCGCTGGCTTCGATCGCCTGCCAGGACCGCGACACCTTGGTCGGGCAGAACAACACCAGCGGCGGATCCAGCGACAGCGCCGCGAACGACTGGCAGGCGAAGCCGACGGGCCCGTCGTCGTGCACCGTCGTGATGATGGTGATGCCCGTGCAGAACTGTCCCAGTACGTGGCGGAACGTGCCCGGGTCGATTGGTTCCGACGCCACCCGCCCGACCCCGGCTAACCCTTGAAGCCGACGGTGAAGTCGTGGCCCCACAGGCTGACGGCGGTGCTCTCCCGCGCGATCCAGTCGTCGTCGGCGACCGTACGTCCCTCACAGCCGAATTCGATGTCGAAGCCACCTGGGGTCTTCATGTAGAACGACAGCATGAGGTCGTTGACGTGCCTGCCCAGCGTGGCCGACATCGGCACCTTGCGGCGCAGCGCTCGGTCCAGGCACAGCCCCACGTCGTCGCTGTTCCCCACCTCGAGCATCAGGTGCACGATGCCGCTGGGCGTCTCGCCCGGCATGAACGCCAGGCTGTGGTGGCGTGGGTTGACTCCGAAGAATCGCAGCCACGCCGGGGGACCGTCTGCGGGCCTGCCGACCAGCTGCGGTGGCAGCCGCATCGAGTCACGCAGCTTGAACCCGAGCACGTCGCGGTAGAAGTGCAGCGACTCCACGTCGTCATGGGTGGTCAACACCACGTGGCCCAGGCCCTGCTCCTCGGTGACGAACTTGTGGCCGTACGGACTCACCACCCGGCGATGCTCCAAGGCCGCACCGTGGAAGACCTCCAGCGTATTGCCGGACGGATCGTCGAAGACGATCATCTCGTCGACCCTGCGGTCGGCCAGCTCGGTGGCGTTGGCCTCCTTGTAGGGCGTGCCCTCGACATCGAGGCGGTTCCGGATCTCCTGCAGCCCTTGGGCGTTCGCAGTCTCCCAACCGGACACCGACAAGCGGTCGTGCTCACCGGGGACGATGACGAGGCGGGCCGGAAAGTCGTCCATGCGCAGGTAGAGCGCACCATCGGTACTACCGGAGCCCTCGACCATGCCGAGCACCTTCAGTCCGTACTCGCGCCAGGCCGCCATGTCGGTGGCCTCGATGCGCAGATAGCCCAGTGACCGGATGCTCATGACTCAGCCTCCCAGAAAATCTACAGTCAGCTTGTTGAACTCGTCGAACTTCTCGAGCTGAGCCCAGTGCCCGCACTGGCCGAACACGTGCAGTTGCACGCGGGGAATCTGCTTGAGCGCCACCAGGGCGCCGTCGAGCGGGTTGACCCGATCCTCACGACCCCAGATCAGCAGCACCGGCTGGCGCAGTTTGTACACCTCGCGCCACATCATGCCGAGCTCGAAGTCGGCGCCGGCGAACGACTTTCCCATCGCCTTGGCGGCGGCAAGCGACTCTGGCTGGCTGGCGATGGCGAACCGCTCGTCGATCAGTTCGGGGGTGACGAGCTTCTGGTCGTAGACCATGATGCGCAGGAACTTCTCCATGTTCTCGCGCGTGGGATCGACGGTGAACTTGCCAAGCAGTTTGACGCCCTCGGTCGGGTCGGGCGCGAACAGGTTCACGCTCAGCCCGCCGGGGCCCATCAACACCAGCCGGCCCGCACGCTTCGGGTTGTCGAGGGCGAATCGCACCGCGGTGCCACCACCCAGAGAATTGCCCACCAGCGCAGCGCGTTCGATACCGAGATGGTCGAACAGGTTCAGCAACGCGGTGGAGCTGTACCGGTTGTACTGCTCGTGCTCGGTGTGCTTGTCGGAGTGCCCGTAGCCCGGCTGATCGACGGCGAGCACGTGGAAGTGCTGCGCCAGCACCGCGATGTTGCGTGAGAAGTTCGACCAGCTCGACGCACCGGGTCCGCCGCCGTGCAGCAGGACGATCGTCTCGCCATTGCCCAGGCCTGCTTCGTGGTAATGCAGCCGCATGTCCTCGCGGACCTGCGCATAGCGCGACGTGGACTCGAAGGTAACTTCCTGTACCGCAGTCATCAGACCATCGTGTCCTGGGGCGGCAGCCCGAACTCGTTGTTTCCGAAGATGAGGTACGCCCGTTCCGGATCGTTGGCCGCGTGCACGCGTCCGGCATGGGCGTCGCGCCAGAAGCGCTGTACCGGAGCGTCGAGGTTCAGCGCGGTGGCACCCGAGGCCTCGAAGAGCCGGTCGATCGAGGAGATGGCACGACCGGTGGCGCGCACCTGGTCGCGACGCGCACGGGCGCGCAGCTCGAACGGGATCTCGCGCCCGGCCTCGAGCAGTTTGTACTCGTCGCCGACGTTGCCCATCAGCTGGCGCCACGCGGCGTCGATGTCGCTGGCCGCCTCCGCGATGCGCACCTTGGCGAATGGATCGTCCTTGGACTTCTCACCCGCGAACGCCGCGCGCACGCGCTTGCCCTGGTGCTCGACGTGGGCGGCGTAGGCGCCGTAGGCCATGCCGACGATCGGCGCCGAGATGGTGGTGGGATGCACGGTGCCCCACGGCATCTTGTACACCGGCGCGGTGTTGTTCTGCAGGCCGCCAGCGGTGCGGTCGTTCATCGACTTGTAGGAGAGGAAGCGGTGCGTGGGCACGAACACGTCCTTGACCACCACCGTGTTACTGCCGGTGCCCTTGAGGCCGACGACGTGCCAGACGTCGTCGATGCGGTACTCGCTGCGGGGGATCAGGAAGCTGCCGAAGTCGACGGGGCGGCCGTCCTTGATGACCGGACCGCCGAGGAAGGCCCACGTGGCGTGATCACAGCCGGACGACCAGTTCCAGGAACCGCTGACCAGGTAGCCGCCATCGACCACGATGCCCGCGCCCATGGGGGCGTAGGACGACGAGACGCGGACGGTCGGGTCGTCGCCCCAGACCTCGTCCTGGGCCTGCTGGTCGAACAGCGCGAGGTGCCAGTTGTGCACGCCGATGATCGAGCCCACCCAGCCGGTGGAGCCGCACGCGCTGCCGAGCCGGCGCACCGCCTCGTAGAACAGGGTGGGGTCGCACTGCAGACCGCCCCACTGCTCGGGCTGCAGCAGCTTGAAGAAGCCGACCTCGTCGAGTTCGGCGACGGTCTCGTCGGGCAGCCGGCGCAGATCCTCGGTGGCCTGAGCGCGCTTGCTGATCAGCGGCAACAAATCGTCGATGCCATCTAGGACGGACTGCACGTCACGTTGTTCAATGGACGTCACTGGTTGCCTCCAGGATTGCGGGGCTGATACACGATCTAGACAGAGATTAGAACACGTTACGATTTGTGTCGAGTAAGGCCTTCCCATGGTCGCTAGACCTGCGGAAGGGCATTTTTGTAACATGTTCTAGTTCTGACCGCGAAGCGCGACGAGAGGAAAAGGGACCGTGACGGACGAGCCGCTCGGCAGCCACGTGCTCGAGCTGCAGGTGGCAGACGTCGTCGACGAGACCGCCGACGCGCGTTCGCTGGTCTTCAAGGTTCCCGATGGATCCACGATCCCGGCCGACCGGCTCCGCTACGCGCCAGGGCAGTTCCTCACCCTGCGGGTGCCCAGCGACCGCACCGGCTCGGTGGCCCGCTGCTACTCGCTGTGCAGCTCGCCGTTCACCGACGACGCGCTGACCGTCACCGTCAAGCGCACGGTCGACGGCTACGCGTCGAACTGGCTGTGCGACAACGCCCACGCCGGCATGAAGATCCACGTGCTGGCGCCGTCGGGCACGTTCGTGCCGAAGACGCTGGACACCGACTTCCTGCTGCTCGCGGCGGGTAGCGGCATCACCCCGATGATGGCGATCCTCAAGTCGGCGCTATCCGAGGGCGGCGGCAAGGTGGGGTTGATCTACGCCAACCGTGACGAGAAATCGGTGATCTTCGGCGCGGCATTGCGCGATCTCGCGGCCAAATACCCGGACCGACTGACCGTGGTGCACTGGCTCGAGTCGGTGCAGGGGCTGCCGTCCGCGGTGGCGCTCGGCGGGCTGGTCGGGCAGTACCTCGGTCACGAGGCGTTCATCTGCGGTCCCGGCCCGTTCATGGCGGCCGCCGAGGAAGCCCTCAAGACCGCGGGTGCAGCGCCAGGGCGGGTGCACATCGAGGTCTTCAAGTCGCTGGAGTCCGACCCGTTCGCCGCCGTGGTGATCGACGAGGACGACAGCGACGAGGGGCCCGCGACGGCGGTCGTGACGCTGGACGGCGAAACCCACGAGATCAGCTGGCCGCGCAACGCCAAGCTCCTCGACGTGCTGCTCGACAAGGGGCTGGACGCGCCGTTCTCCTGCCGCGAAGGACACTGCGGTGCGTGCGCGGTCCTCAAGAAGAGCGGCGACGTGGCCATGGAGATCAACGATGTGCTCGAGGCATCCGATCTCGACGAGGGACTGATCCTCGGGTGTCAGGCGAGGCCGACGTCGGATTCGGTCGAAGTCACCTATGACGAATAGGGCCCGGGCTAACATTCGCCGGAACCCGGCGAGGGGCCGGCGGGCAGGAGCGCAGCGACCCGGGAAAGAAGAGGGAGCACGATGAGACGGTTTGCCAGCGTCACCGCGCTGATCTCGGCGACCTGGCTCGCCATGGCCCTCGTCGCACCGATGGCCGTGTCCTCGGCCGCGCAGAACTCCGCCACCGCGTCGATCCCCGTCGACCCGGTGACCACGCTGGAGATCCACACGACCGCGAACTGCGTGAAGGCCGAGGGCCAGTGCTACTTCACATCGGCGGCCAACCTGCTCACCCCAGACGGTCCGACCGGCTTCCCGCCCCAGTTCTATGCCCGGCAGAACACCACGTTGCGTTCGATGGACAAACTGGTCTACCTGGACTCCGACTTCAATGCCCCCAACACCCGGATGTTTAAATCGATTGGGTCAGTTGAGTTCAGCACCGTGTACTTCGACGGCGGGCCGCCCGAGAAGTTCACTCTGGTCGGCAACACCTGGACCACCGACTGGTCCACCGGCCGACCGAAGACCGACGCCGACTACATCGTCTGCTCCTACATCCAGGTGGTCTACGCGAACGTGAACCTGACCACGCCGACCGCCTGCGCGCAGACCACGTACGCCTAACGCGCCCATTGCGGGCTACTGCGCCGGGACGAGCCCGCTGAACAGTGTTCGGGCGAGGTCCGCCGCGACTCGCTGCGCCGCTTCGTCATCCAATGGCGTGTCGTCGAAGCGGCTCAGGAACGCATGCTGGAAGCATGCGCCGAGTAGCAGTGCGGCACCTGCCCGCGGGTCGGCGTCGGCTCGCAGGCGGCCGAGATCCTGTTCGGCCGCAAGGTAATTGGCGACTACGTCGTTGACGTGGCGTGGTCCGCTGTCGCGTTCGTGCACCGCGGCACGGTGGGCTGCCAGCAACTGCGGTTCAGAGAACACCGACGCGGCCATCACGAAGGTTTCGTGATAGAAGCTCAGCGCCGCGCGCGCGACTTCCTGCAGCGTGTCCTGAACCGACCCCTCGCCTGCCCGTTGGCCGAGAGTGGCCAGCACTGTACCGAGCGTGCTCGGCACGCGCTCGGAGAGCACGGCCAGGAACATGTCGGTCTTGTCGCGAAAGTGCTTGTACAGGGCCGCTTCCGAGTAGCCGGCCGCCTTGGCGATCTCCTTGGTGGTCGCGCGGGCCATTCCGCGGGTGCGCATGACATGTGCGGCCGCATCGAGCATCCGGTCCCTCGTGTTCACACCGACCTCCCCTTGACAAGTTAGTGAGTCTTCACCAATCATAGCGGTGGGTGAGTATTCACTAACCTAGAGGAGATCATGAAGATCACGATTTTCGGCGCGGCCGGGGGCACCGGCACGCGGTTGCTTGACCTGGCATGCGTTGCCGGGCACGAGGTCACTGCGGTGGTCCGCGACCCCGCGCGCCTGACTGGCAACGATCCGCACCTGACGGTGGTCACGGCCAACGTCATGGACCTTGATGCGATCGGACCCGTCGTCGCGGGCCGCGATGCCGTGGTCACCGCGATCGGCTCGCGCGAGGGTCGCAAACCCACCACGGTGCAGACCGACAGCACGGCCAGCATCGTCACCGCGATGGGGCACCACGGCACGCGCCGGTTGGTCGTGGTGAGCAATAGCGGCATGTTCACCGAGGGAGATGGGCCGATGAGCCGCCTGGTTGTCAAACCGATCCTCCGCAGGATACTCAGGCATCCCTGGGCCGACATGCGGCGCATGGAAGACATCGTGCGTGACAGTGAACTGGACTGGACGATCATGCGCCCGCCGATGCTGACTGACGGGCGGGGCACCGGCTCCTACCGGACCGCGGTCGACCGCAACGTGCGCGGCGGCATCCGGGTGTCTCGCGCCGATCTGGCCGACGGCATCCTGCACTGCCTAACCGACCCGGGATCCATCCACGCGGCCGTCTCGATCGCACACTGACCGAGGATCGGGAGAACATGAGGAACTCGGTTCAACCCTTGCGGGTCGTCTGCGTCGGTGACAGCCTCACGCGCGGCCAGGTCAGCGTCGACTATGTCGAAATGCTGGCCTCACGCGACGTCGGCGGGTCGGTCAGTTTCACCAACGCCGGCGTCAACGGC
>Ga0193743_1002762_pt1 | contig 12139 bp, 4 predicted proteins | sample L2c2metaG_FD_143038 | JGI IMG/M metagenome (GOLD analysis project Ga0193743, IMG submission 143038) | Soil microbial communities from a riparian zone of the East river system, Colorado, United States - L2c2 | ecosystem: Environmental > Terrestrial > Soil > Riparian zone | place: USA: East River... | reverse complement strand
TTTACCCCAGTTTTCTTGAATTGGTCTCGGAAGAAGTCGTATCGCTTTGAGAAAAATTTCCATGCATTGACAAGAGGAAGGCCGCCCAGATTGTGGATTTTATTGTCAGAAGATGACCGTAAAACGATAGAGAGGGTAGCAATCGAGAGTGCGATGAGGACCGCTGTCAGAGAACTTCTGCTGGCCTGCCACTGAGAAGGTTGCGAAAATACGTTGGCAAAGGTAACATTCCTTGCGTAGGAGGACATGGCGGTGGACAAAATTTAGAGAGGGGGGAACTCTCGAAGGTCACAGCTATATAAACATAGTAGCAGTCATTGCACATGAATAAGCATCCTTACGACCGAAGCCGAAGATCGAAGGACCGCGTTAAAATTCCGAAGACAGCTGGAAATGCGACAGATGTTGCTGCTTAAGGGAGAAGTGCTGCAGAAGTCGGTACATCATTAGTATAATGTGATGATGTCGGTGACAAGGTCAAATAAGTCAGTGAGCTGAAGTCGGACTAGAAGTTAGTCAGTTGGGACCGGGAGTTCCGACGGCCACCGTCCCAGCTTCTCATAAGAGCCACAACGCACGCCGCTGACAATTCACGCTGAAGTATCGAAACTTCGAAAGGGCCAGTTGATCCAAAGATAGCTTTACACGTGATCGGCTATTTCCGACCATTTTCCCATCTGCGAAATATCCACTCAAACAAAAACCGTTCAAAGATCTTACTCATTTGTTTGTATTCCTGTCCGACTTTTGGATCTGACATTTTCGGTATCAGGGCCCAAATTTGACCGATTTGCCTATATGCACAGTCGGACCCTCATGACCCCTACGGTGGACGGCCCAGGGGGTGTAGAGAGGTACGCTAAAATAGACTCAAATCAATCGGAAAAAATCGGAAAAAAAATAAACTCATGCTATATGGGGTTACTGACATAGGTGTCGACTGTTTCGAATGCATCTATAGCCTCTGAAATATATCAGTTAAAACACTTTCTTTCGCACTCCTGGTCTCTTCAAGGCGGAGCTGCCTATTGAATGAGCCCAAGGGTGCTTCGAATTTGCGTGCGATGGGGTTGTTTGATTCATCAGTTTTTTCAGCGTATCTGCTAATGGTCGGTGCCGCATTGAAAACGTCTCGCCGAGTTGGACGGGGCTCGATGGGAAATATTTTCGTCAACGCCGTCTAACGTGTCGCGATTGAAGAACCGCCTGACAACTTGCCTGTCTTGATTGTTTCTGTAAATTTTAGAAAGACCTTTCTTAAGAATTCGTACGGGTTTGTGAACTATAGAAGTGATATTTTTGAAGTGAAAAAAACTTCTGATACTCTAATATGACCTATGGATTTTGCCGACGGAGTATGGGTTATGGGTTATTGCGGACCTATGGGCTATGGTATGCAATTTCCGGCAAACCAAGTTGGTACACGGCTCGAGCTATGGGCTATGATTTTTCGGTAGTATGGTTTATCAGGGGTGCGACTGTATTTTCAAACAACAAGTTGAGCTGACACCCAAATCGAGGCGGACATGAGGTTAGCATGGCAAATGAACGTTTGAACCTTGAAAATATGCCGGGAGTTCCCGACGGCCACCATCCCAGAGGTTCTTACTGGAGTTAAAACACATTAGGCCGCTGACAATTCAGGCTGAGGTGTCGAAAATTTGAGGCACCAGTTGATCCATGCCTCCCGGGTTCGAAATCGTTAGGCTGGTAACGTTCTGACTTATTGATTGGTGTCCAATGGGAGGCCGACATACCGGTGAAAAGGTAAAAAATCGACCAGAAGAAACTAACATATTTCGTTTTGCTTCGATATTAAGCCGCAATATTCGGCGGACTTTTTCCTCCAAAATCTGCTATTTTTGTCCAGGCAATGGCCATTTTAGGCCCTTAGATCCGCAAAAAATGGCCGGATCTTAAGCTGCTACGATAGATGTGGACCCACATATATGCACAGAAAATTTAGTTCCAACGTCCAAGATTAACAATGGCAATTCGATTGGACAGTGATCTGCTGACCATCATAGTAGCGAAGGCCGGCGAGCTCCATCTTTTCTTATAGAGGTTCGATTCAAATCACCTCTATTCATTTGTAAATTCTTACCTGAGATGAGTCTCGTGGTCGGGACCTGACTTAGTAAGTATGAAGTGTGTGAAACCAGAATTGAGGCAGGCAAGTGCACAAACAGGCTACCTATCTTCAACTGGTTTAAGTGGGCCGATGCTTTCAGCACGGCAGGTCCGAGTTCTGACTGAGAGAAACAACTCAAGTTATCAACCAGCTGATCGCCATCGCCACCCATTTTTTGGGATGCAAATATTGCAAATAGTTACAGTACGCTCTAATAAATAATTCTGATTTCTGTGTTTTCATTTTCATTGTCGAAGCCACGTGACTTGGTACTCCGACCGGCAATCACCGCACAAATAGATGCTGACCCGTTTTTTTTGCAGGGTTCAGGTATATAAGACCGAGTCCTCAATACTGAGAACTCGGAACAAGTTACATGTCAGCTATACGTAAAATAAATCTTTCAACAAAAAATACTTTTGCGCCGCGGCGGCAGCGATGGTATTCTAAGCCGAAATCTGAAGCTGTCCATTATTGCTAAAGTTTTTCTCCTTTTTTTTTGCCTTTATCTGTATTCCATTTTAATATTTGCTTTGTGGAAGAATTTTTTTTTTTTTGGATTACCCTGATGCGGGTCGAGACCAGTATTGTGCCAGCTACCAAACAGTTTCTGGAGTTACAAAATGTCAGCCAAATAGCGGCTACAATTTGATAAGAACTCTGACTTGGCCCCTATACGGTATGCGGGCAAAGAATTGTGGCATTGAGTGCCACACAAATGAAAATAACGTCGACAGATTTTTTGTAAATTGAATATCCATAGTAGAATACATATTGCTATAGAAAAATACTCGAAAAAGAATTTTAATCAAGCACCAGCAATTATATCCTCAAACCATTTACTAGGGCTGCCACCCGGACCCGTGTTTGACGGGTGGACGGGTGCCGTTACACGGGTACGGGTGCCGAACCGTCAGCCATTGAAGCTTGAAGCCTGACCTGGGACGGCACGGGTGTAGCGCAGCAGTGCTGCCGTCTTGAACCATGTTGGGACGGCCGTGTACGGGTGTCTAATTGTAATATCTCCCATGGTGGATCCACCACTTCGAATCCTTTTGGCACGCTTTTATTACCATGTAAGTACTCCTGGGTTTCTCAAAAAGTCTTAAATTAATGGAGCATGTTAGAGTTTAATATGTACCAAAACCAAAATTTTGCGATAGCAACACATTTGATTCTGCTGAACCTGTTGGGATTCGACTTCTTCAGTCAGGATTTCACCTAGCAACATCATCTTTTACAATGACCCTGAAGACGTTACCCCCTTTATGAGCAGGTGTTTTTTTCTGACCGTGTCGGACCGTACCCGTACCCCGACCGTTGTGGAATTTTTTTTTCACCACACGGCACGGGTCTGGGTTGGCTTGCACGCGTCCCCCCACCGTTATGGGACGGCCGTACCCGTACACGGCACGGGTGGCAGCCCTACCATTTACCAAAAGCAGGACTGTTTGCGTACCCAAACAACCGGTCCGGAGAGGCTTGAACCGAACCTTACAGGGTCTTGCACCGCCGTTTGCACAACAAAACATGTTTGCATTTGTATGGACCCTGTTGGATTGTCACGCATCGCACGTTGGCGAGGAGAGCATTCCCTACCATACCATGACATGGTGGTGGACAAAGGTCACAGATGAAGGTAACTCTGAAAGTTATATAGATACGTGTAACCTCAGGTAGAAGGACCACCCATTATTCGGTTTGAATGTGAATAATGAAACGACAAGTTCAAATGGAAACACGTCACAAATCGAAACCACATCGAACTCATACGTGAATTTCTCAAGTTCCCAAAACTCTTTGGGTAAAATCCCCACCACGAATCTTATGTTTTCAAAACGTATCCTATGACCCTTTCCGAAGATCTTGCTTTTAAAAAAACCAATCACCAAAAGAATAAGTACGGTCTGGATCGAAGTCGAGCTTACCAAACTTATATATCAACCATGGTTAACAGGCCACTGTCCAATGATATTGCCACATGCGCCTGTTAATTTTGGACGCTTGTAGCCAAGCGAATTTCTGGTAAAACACGGAGTAACTGGTGCATAGTTTCTCACCTCCTTGGCGTGTCAACCGTGACGTGTGCGTGCGTTTTGTGTATTAGCTGCAACTGCTATTCAAATTACCACGAGGATCTCTGTAACAAACTGGGTAAGATTGGAACACGCCGTACTACTTTGCCTACTATCTGTCCCATTTTATCAATCCGTGATGTAACGATAAACCGTCGGCCTTCATTATTGCAGTGATAGCTTGGTGTCAGCGACTTGATAATGGGCGTTCAAACTTTCTCGAGTCCCCCAACGTTCTCGTCTTGTCTACGTTAGTCAGTAGTGCGGCTTTATCTGGACAGTATGGATGTGAAACTTACTTCCATTCGTTTTCCAGTATTCTTTGATCAAACATCATGCGCACCGTGGGCTCAATCCGGTAAGAAGACAATAAATGTAGTCAAGACTTTCGAGTTCTGCGTACGAAATTATCATTACAGGTGTTATATTCATCAGAATATCATGATAGGTAAAAGTTATTACTTATACCTTTTCGTCAATAATGACTTGCATATGCATCTTTCGGCCCGTCTCATTACCGCTTGTATTGTACCCACGGAGTCAGCCAATAATTATTACCATTACCATCGACAGGGGGTGTGAACAACTGGGCACATCGATTGGACCGTGACGAGACACGGGACAGAGACCCGATTTCGCCTTTCGACCATGCAAAATTTCCGGCTTTGACTGAATGGTGGACAAGCCTAACTACTTGGGATAATGCGAGGTACGTGCATTACTTAACAAGATGGCAGTGCATCAGGAGACTCGTGATAAACAGGAAATGTCAAGTGTCTGACAGGATTCTTTCCCGCTAAAACTATTCGGACAGCTAGTCTCGTACTCGGGTGGACGGTCTTGTACTAGAGTAGGTCACGCAACGTAGCAGTATCATATCTCACCAACACTCCATTTTATTTGCATCTTTCTAAGCACTCAATACTATCCCTAGATGAGGATTAACGTTTAACAAAGAAATTGGCGCATTCCGCGGTACAGATTCATGGGGTCTAAGCTTTACATTGCCCTGATGAACTCCTTACTTTGATATAAGAGTACTGGCCGAGTCTGCGCTGCGGCCTGCACGCACATCAAAACCGGGTGATACCGGCGTACATGGAACGTTTGAAAGTTTTGACAACAATGGAATGTAAACACTGCTAAACAATTTTGCCAGCGAGTTCTCGAGAGCATCAAAAAGGACCGATCAGGATCAGCATCCGTGTGGAAAATATTTGGGCCATCGACGATGTTACAACCCATCACTTTCTCATCATCACCATCAGTTTCAACACCACTGTAAGTGAGTCATTGTAGTCGTCCTTTCCATGTAAAAGCTGCTCAAAATTACCTATATCAGTTACCACCGGTCGACAACTCTGGTAGAGCCTTTTCTTTTCTTTATCACGCATAGACAGGAACAAGTCTTTTTACCAAGAGTTGTTTGGTATAACCCACGGTCATGACAGCACAGATCCTTCCTTTCCCCAAGTCGACTCCTGGTGGCTTTGGTTTCTCTTTGAAGAGTCGTAAGCCGACGAAGGCGGCGGAAAACGACGAGGACTGGTATATTCCCTACAATGGCCCATACGAAGAGCCGCGCGAGCTTCGAAACCGACGGAGGGCCAGAGATAGTTGGGGAGACCCGGTGGAACATGAAGAGGATAATGATGAACTTACAGTGCTCAATGACAGGGAACTTCAATTACGTTACGGTGGTCATAATGACCTTATCGACCGTAATACCGGCAGCAGGTATCTTGAAGAGGAGCGAAAGGGTCGAAGCAGAGACAGAACATTTTCCCTTACCTCCGGGCACACCGTATCATCCGGCACCGTTGATCCAAGCAGACCAAGCATGAATACCAACAGACGCGTGTCAGGGGGAACCCGCCAGACCTTGCCATCTTATATCAGTCTTGATGCTGTAGGCGGTGTTGGAGAGTCACCCGTCCCTCCTCGCCGGAATTCAAAGGGACGGAACCGTATGAGTCTCGCTGGCATGTTCAACTTTGGTTCGCAGTCTCGAAAACCTTCCCCGCCTGCTGCCGCATTGTCAGCCGAGCGTGTCGTATCAGGCAGCTTTGTGCGCAAACCTTCGCTTCTACAAAGGTCAAATATTCGCACCGGCGATGACAACGAAAGGGTCTCTAATAAGATAGCTTCACCGGCGCGATATAGCTCATTCCCCGAACAGCATGCCAACCCATTAATGAAGGACAAGCATCAACAGCTCCATCACAGGGTAACACTGCAAGGCGGTAGACCCAGTTCGGACGCCGCCGAAGATGATTATTACAACTCTTATTACTCGACCCTAATCCATGAACAATCAGAACCGGCTCTTGACCACCACCACCAACGCCAACATTCTGCAACTCCATCTGAGGATTTACATCTTTCTCACCAATCTCACCAACCTTCGTTTGACCAATCCAGCTCTAACCGCCACAACTCTTCTTCTACTAGTTCAGGTCACCCGTATGCCCTTGCAATACCCCGAAATGATGTTGAAGAGTCCTCAACGGCTCCACCGATACCCCCAACTAATCCACTACGACTTACATTAACTCCACCCTCACACAATTTTAGCAATGTCGACTCATCTAATTTCTTACCCACTCGACTCTCAAGCGCAAGAGCACCGAAACTCAAAAACTCAAATTCTACTCCTGACATACGAAATTCAGCTGTTCTCCATGACCCCGTCGTAAACACTGTCATTCCAAACAAAAATTCAACCCCTCAACGAATCGCGACACCTCTTTTTCCAAAAGCTAAAGATCGTTGGCTTTCTGCTGAAACATGGTGTGATGCCCTTTTATTCCCGCGTCCGAGACTAAAAGTTGGAAATGGACCAGCACATGGGGGGAGTGGGAGGATTGTTAGTCCTCCTGAAAGTCCACTCGAATCGACGGGAACACGAGAACTCGGCGTCCCTTCCCGAGTTCTAGCTCATTCACGTTCGTTGGTGGATTTGCATAGACCGACTGGTTTTTCATCAAATTATAAATATCCTAATGTTTCCACTACTGTGTCCCATGGACAAGATTCTCAAACTTCTCGAGTTGGTGCTCCGTCAAGACCTCTACGGCCCACGAGTTTTGCCCAGGATGATTTGGCTCTATTGACACCTGTACCCTCATTGGCACAGTATGTTTTATTTTTCCCTTACTTCCGTTTGTTTCCAGAGGCGCTGATATGATGCTTTGTTAGTGTACTGGAGCAAGGACAACAGCTGGCTGACGAACGTAAAGCGTGGCAGTTGCAAGCTAAAGGTTCTTTCGGTAACAAACGCGTCCGAAACTTGTCCAGAACTCGTTCGAAGTCGTTGACACATAAAGGTCGCCTTAGAGGACATCAACCCCAAACGAGCATGGAATATCTTGCAGCACAAGCATGTCTTGGGAATCAAAGCCTAACCCCAAACCTGCCAGTGGCCGAATTAAATATGATGCTCTCCACGAAAACTAGCTCTTCGCGCAAAGGTTCTCATTCTCACGATGGCTCTCACGTCAAAACGCTCAGCAAGTCCTCTAAATCACATTCGAGGCACCATTCGAGGGGCGATTCCTGGAGCAAGTCGGCGGTGAAGGTGGCCAAGTCTACTGCGGCCATTTGTGGATTTTCAGCGACGAAGGATGAGGTTGCGGAGAGGGATGTTAGAGCAGCGAGTTTGGAGGGGGCACTTCAAGGAGATACGACAAAGGTCATTCGCCTTGCGGATCCAGCCGACATCCCCGCCGATCGTGGAGATAACACGAGTTCCAATAACTCAACAAGACGGACCCCCTCACTCTCTAATAATAGTGATCAGAGGGTGGGTATTGCTCTCGGAACTCCTCCAGAAGATGAACAGGGTGATTCATACTATCTTCCATCCCATCCTTATGCTCAAGGTGGTCTGTCCTTCGGCGTTCCCGATCCTTCTTCCAACCAAAGACATACCGATCGTGGTACAGGATTTGCAGGTCCTCATCGGTCCGTTAACTCAGGTGTTAGTATCACGCAAATTTCTGATAATCTTGCTCGACACAAATTACCACCTCACCTCCTTCTACATCCTTATGCTCAAGGATCATCTGCTCGAGATACCTATCTCGAGCAAAACGGACTTCTTGCTCAGTACCGTTCTAATGACGATACTCCCCAACAAAAGAAGATGTGGGCGCAACTCTCACCTGGAGTTGTTCGAGAAGTCTTGCCTGGTGATATCCAATATTCACCTTTTATACCGGACAACGATCATATATCGCCGGTCAGCACCAGTTCAAGTGATCCCCTATACCATACTATCGGCTTGGGTGAAACACTGGTGAATGCCGCACCTTTCCATAGACGTCAAGATAGCAGTGTTGAAACCCATGATCCTGACGCCCATGCCATGGCAGCGAAACCCATATCGCAAGCGGATTGGGATCGGCAGTCGCAAAACACTTTACCCGAATTTGGACCCAGAACTCTCCGAAAGCCAATCGAACACAACAATGTAGCACCATCTGAAGATTCAGAAGTCGCACAACAGCCATTCTTGACGAACCAGGTCGTCTCCGCTTCTCCCGAACGAATGGTAACTGATCGTGCCGACTCCGTCTCTCCTGCCGTTACTTCCACAACTTCAACTTCATCACCGCGTGTCACAGCCCACCATTTCAGCAGTCCTACGGACCTTGAGAGTTTCCAAGATCTTTTCTATAGACCCAATAATCATCTACGACCATCTCCTAGCGAGGCTGCGTTTCCTGATACCCCTTCCCCTCCCAACATTTCAACTACTGCTTGGGACCGCAACATGCAAGGACGTAGGACAGAAAGCGGCCTCACGAGTCTAGCGCGTCAGCTGAGTGAGGAGTTCGAACTGATGGCTTTGGAGCGAGAGAGGTCGAGCAGTCAATATTCTTTCACACGGTCCTCAAGTCGACAACAAGGCAGTCATATTTCTAGGCGGCCTACGGATGGCAGTCTTCAATTTGTTTTCGAGGAGGCTAGTCAATCGGAATCGCTACCTGAACTCGACGACGACCATCCTGCTATCCATGCGTTCCAGCCTTCAGGCAGCTTGCCAGAGGACGTGGAATCCTCACGTGCTTCTTCGCTTATCGAAAGGATGAAGACGGAAGATGAAGATGATACTGGTACGGGTCCGACCTATGATTTATGAACCTGCACTGACGAAAAAAAATAGTTATGCTTCGAGTTGGCGTCGTAGAGTCTGTTTTGACAACTCCCCCAAGTGTGCCTCCCCAACATCGTCCTAGTTCATCTATAGGAGAAACCAGCTGTTTTGCCACTATTAATAATAATAATGAACAGCCTCCTCAACAAGATCAACCTCAATCGCCTCCTACATCTTCTGAAATATCAGGCCAAGTTCGTGCACGGCCACCCATCACTACTGGCCTTCGACCTCCATCTTCTGAGGAAGTTCGAAGCAGTTTTTTGACCACTTCGACTGCATCGAGGATGTCCAACTTGTCGGATTTCCCATCTCCACCCGGAGATGATCATGATCATCATCACCATAGTATGACACTCGGTACCTATTTCAATGATGCCTTGGGCCAGGGCGTCGAGTTACAGACTCATCAGGACCCTTCCACTCCGCGCCTTTAGCAACAGTCACCAGTGCTTTTTGGGAAGAAGTCAAGATGCAGGCGACCTCGTTGAAAGGTCCTTTCATTCAACCCTGATTCATGATTCATGATTCATGATCATATCATTTATTTTCTGTTTATTTTTAAAAAAAAATCTTTTGTGCGGATCAACTTTCATTCATTCATTATTTTAAAATATATATATATCATTTAAAGTAGGTTTCGTTCTTTTTTTTTCTTTTTTTTTTTTGGCACAGACATTTGCATAAACCATTGATATGTTATATATAAAAAGATGAGTTCTACACCGCCAAATGTAAGATTAGCGGTCACGTTTTGTAGCTTCATGGCAAAAATATATTGGGTCAGATACTGAACCAGCTCCATTGCAGCTAAAATATTTGATGTTAGCTCACCTGCTTAGCACATGTTCAAATGTGACATGCATGTAGCACTTTGCAGTTCAAAGTGAGTATCATCTGTTCTATTTAATTTTTTTTTATCTGTCCTAATCTGCTTTGCTGTAGATCCCCCTTGGTAATTGTTTTATTGGTGTCATAAAGAGTCTTCCTATTAGAAGAACCTGCTGCTTCTTGTAAAACCACACAAAAAGCCTGCATTTTCACCAAGAACTGGTATGTAAAATTTGAATTTATTCAAATTAATCAGGATTTGCCTACAGATACCAACCCTCCTAATATAAGGCATGCTGGGGGTTACCCCTGGGTATAAAATCTCATACCCTTGACCCCTGAACACCCTACCCTTAGGAGTGGAAACATATAAGGGTTGCCAGGGGTATGACCCCTCTAACTATTGTATTACCACAAATTAAAGCTATAATGAAGCCATTATAATGTTGGACAACCCCCAAATCTGGATTTATTTGATGAAAATCTTGAATATGAACCTCTGTAACTGGAAATATTCTTATGTAACCATACCCCTATACCCTTAGTAAGGGTACAGGGATATGCAGGGGTATGGACTTCCAAACCACTACCTACCCTAACCCCTCATAGCCTAAACCCAAAGAGGTATACCCATACCCTTGTCATGCCTTATCCTAATATAGTTGGAACTGAACCTAATACCTCTAGACAAGGTATGCATTTATAAATTTGTGCCAAAGAATTAATGTTTATGAAATTTCTTTTCAGCCACACTCAGCCTCAAACCTCAACATGACCCCTCTGGTATGTATTAATCAATAGGGTTGTTCAGAGTAGACGATTTGAGGTTGATTGAGGTTGATTTGAACTTGATTTGAATTTTGATTTGAGATGCGGCACGTGGCAGTGAGTCAAATCAACTTTGATTGTAATTCAATTTGAGCCCAAATCGACCCCTTTTGCCGTCGGACTTTCAACATGGCTGTCTGACATAAGCGACCTTGAACATTGAAACCATTTGTCAAGTCACAGGTGCTCGGCAAGTTGTGACAAACCTTGCGACAAACTTCCATCCTTTTTTAAATTTCATTGCCAACTGCGTTGTGCACTCAAAAAACTTTCAGAATACATAATGTAAGGTACTAGATGATATTTATAAAATTTTATGTCAATAGAATGAAAATTGAGCTATTTGAAGTTGACAAAAGATGGGTCTGGGTAAGGTTGCTGATAGTATTGGCCTTATTCATCAAGATGGAGAGCCGGCTTAGCCCACCTATAAAGTTTTTAGAAACAAAAATACACGTAAAAAAAAATCACTTATTGAATTGCAGCTGGTTTTGACCGTTTCTTGCCCCTCCCTCTTGAGTCTTTTGTTTCGAAGAGAATCGATTTTCTTTGCTGCTGGTTGTTAAGCTCGGAGTTCGGACGGAGTTGTCGGGTCCGAAGTCGTGCGAGGCGTTGGCTTCAACTTGTAGGTTGCGCCGCTCTCTTGCTGGAGGCCTCGAATTTCGGAGGTCCGGACGGAGTAGGAGAGTCCGGAGTCGAGCCGAGAAGAAGCTTAAGAAGACGAGAGCGAGTTAAGGAGAAGTAGGTTGCTAAGTTGATATTCGAACTAGCGAAATACATACAACAAACTGGAGTATTTATACTGAAGCAAGACATAAACATATAAGGGGTTATCGTGAAGAGCATATGGTAGAAGAATGAACATATAACAAGGGGACTCGTATTCCGGATGATGCCGAAGGATGCCGACGTAAATCCTCGCGGGTCCTTGTGGTGACCGAGACTCATGACCTCGAGACTGGTGTGTGCGCGATGTGATTGGCCTGGAGCATGGAACGTGTGTGGAGCATGGTGGGGCTGTGGTTGTGCTGCGGTAGAAAGCACATGGTGTTGGTTGGTAATGACAATGATAAGAATGCAGGTTGTTTTGGTGGTAGCGGAGTGGAGGGAGTATTC
>Ga0193743_1002761_pt1 | contig 12141 bp, 10 predicted proteins | sample L2c2metaG_FD_143038 | JGI IMG/M metagenome (GOLD analysis project Ga0193743, IMG submission 143038) | Soil microbial communities from a riparian zone of the East river system, Colorado, United States - L2c2 | ecosystem: Environmental > Terrestrial > Soil > Riparian zone | place: USA: East River... | reverse complement strand
AGCTCATCATCAAAGAAGCAGTGACGACCCAGGTCCAGAAGGAGCTGAATGAGGGCAAGAAGCTGGGAGATACGTCTGCCGGTGTGGTCATCACCGAAGAGATAGTGCGACTCCAGCAGAAGCACGCAAAAGAGATGGCGTCCTTGAAAAAGGAGATGGAGGAGGCAGCCCAGAAGAAGAATGACGCTTTGAGAGCCGAGCTTGCTAAAGAACATCGAGCGTTAGAAATGAAGATGGAGCGTGCAGATGATGATAGGAGAAGATTGGAACAAACACTCAATGAGGCACGCGAAGATCTGAAGGAGGAAGCAAGAAAGTCACAGGAGATGCGGGAGAAAGCCGACGCCGAGTCTGCGAAATTCATGGAAGAAATGGTGAGAGCAAAGGAAGAGAGAGAAAGGATGAATATGGAAATGAACGCGGCGATGAAGAAGGCAGAGATGGACCGCCAGGAGATGAACAGGAAAGCAGAAGAGGAGCGCAAGAGACACGATGAACATATTAAGCATCTTCGTGATGAAATGAAGCGAGCGGATGCCGAACGCGCAGATATGCAGAAGAAGTTGAAAGAAGCGGAAGATAAAGAGAAGGCCGAGAATGCTAGAATGATCGAACGGCAAACAAGGCAGGCGGAAGGGGGGCGCAAGAAAAACGAGGGATATCTTCGAAATCTTCATGAGATAATGCAGAAAACGGCTAAGGATCGCGCAGAAATACAGAGGAAGATGATTGCGGCGCAAGATCAAGCGAAGGAAACCAACGCTCAAGCGGCGAAGAGAGTGACCGAATTGCAAATGAGGCAGGCCACAGAGCAGCGTATGCTGGCGGAAAAAACGCAACAAGCCGAAAGGCATCTTCATGAAGTCGAGAGAAGACGCGCACAGGCCGAACAGGAGGGATTCAAATGGCGAATTAATCGGAGAATTATACGCCGCCGGAATATCCGAGTCGTTGAGTTAAAATATACCCGATAGTTAATTCCTTTATTCCCTTTGTCCTTGCTCTTCCCCCCGTTCTCGTTGTATTCCCAAATCCAATTGATGGATATATTTTTCGTTTTATAAAAAGCTCGACTCTTTCGTAGCTGCAGGGCTTCAACTCAGTCGTTTTTCCGTACAAACAATGAAGTGAGATAATTATTTACCTTTTTCTTTCTATCGTTTACTTGCTATTTGTTTAGCACTTCGTGACTATGTAATACAAAAATGGTCGTTTCCCCGTCCACACACCTGAGCTCCTCGTGACTAGATTCCTAACTCAGAGGCAGGTAGTATTTGAACGAGGTCCAGGCCAACTGCACCTCCTGCAATCTTACCAATAACTGCGAACATCCTCGGCACAGCTACGCACCGTGTCACTGTACTCGCACCGGCAGTAGCAGGCTGGAGAATGGTCTATAAAAATTCGTCTCTTTTTATGCCCACTTCGATTTATGCCATCACTTGGTCCACCTCTCGAAGTACATAGCTATAGCTCTCTGCGTAGATTAGAGCATAGAGAGAGGCGTGACGTCACGCCAGACCTGTGACCGCCCCTCTATTATATATTAGTAACTATTATTAGTATACTATTACGAGTCCCCTTTATACTAAGGTAGTGGACACCAGGAACCAGCTACCTTATATAATATGATTATATAAGCGCCAAGAGCGGCAAAATATGGACTTTCAAAAAATAAAAAAATTTGGTTGCATATATGGGCGGGAAAATATCTAAATATGCTATACATTATCGGCCTGTGCACCATATCTCTTCTCGTGCTCATTTTTCAGCTTTGTGGCCATTTCCGGAGGTAATGTTCGGTGGCCATGATATTTCCGGTTTGCCCAGGCCACCTCCGGACCGCTTAAACCTTAATCATAAGCGCTGATAAACCGGGCAGCGCAATTCGCGTAACTGATAAGATTGATTATCGATCATGACGAGAAGTCCGAGGAAAAGAAGCTCACCGTCCGTAATTTTGCAAAAGGTAAATAAAAGAAGATAATAAATATTGCACTAAGCAAATAAAATATGATTATAAAAATAATTTTTATAGTTTAAACAGTTAGAAGAATTTAATTTTGGTTCTGATTGAATGTTTTTCAGTAGTTTTAAGACATGCAAATCTATTATTCTAGAAAAAAAAAATAAGTATAGAAAAAGGTGTAAAGGTGAGTAATGATAAATAAGATACCTATTAAAGTTATTATTAATAAAGCACTACCACTAAATTCTAAAATAGGAGATATTCTTATTAATAAATATATACCAGCGGTAACTAGTGTAGCAGCATGTAATAAAGCACTTACAGGTGTAGGAGCTTCCATTTTGGACAATTGGCACGTCATCAAGTGAGTTCTTGATGTTTTCTTCCATTTCCTTCATGTCCTTCGTCTTTGGGCTGATCCTGTAGATCAGCTTTTCTGCTCCCCAGTACTGCTCAATGAAGTTGAGCTCGCAGTGATACTTGGGATAAAAATCACAGATGTGAGCCTGAGATGTGATGAATTCTTCCAAATGAGATTTCTGATTTTCGAAGTCGGACTGTGTAAATAATAACTGATGACAACAACAATCAGTCTTCCCTTTTACACACTTAAACCCTTCACATTGCGCATTCAGTCCTTTCTGTGGCCAAAGCCTTCGTTTGCAGATAATAATTTCCATCCCTTTGAACCATCCGGGCATTGTTGGGTGATCATCTGTGAAGTAAAGGTCTTGAGGTGTATTGTTGACTCCAAAATTTGTAGTTCGCATTTTGGGACCGTCCTTGTGGTGCCACCAAGTCGGATGAAGGCCCTTGGGCATTTTTCGCACTGAGAGAGCATCAGGTGCTCATTTTTGATGGCTGGGAGCATTATCGAATAGGAAAAGGCCAGTAGCAAATCCATTTGTCTTGGATTCAAAAATATCAATTGCATTTTCAACCTGTTGAAGCAGATCATCAGCATCAAAGTACCCATCCCTGTTCTTCCCTGCTTTGAAAAACACACGAGCCTTGCTGTTTCGAAAGGTGAGTCCCACTGATGTCAGAATTAATAAAGCTGATTCTCACTTGTCTCCTTCCTTTAGCCGACCCCATCCTGAGGTTAAAAACTCGGACGCCATGATCGACTGCCCCTTGCCTTTCTTCTCTGCCACTGCCTTGGTGTTTTTATTCATCAAGAGGGTCTTGCGGTGGTCATTCTCATAGAATGTAAACTTGTCATGCGTCACCAGGATCAGCCGGAATTGTACACCCTGTGGGACGGGGAATCCGGTAGGTCTAGAAACAACATTTCCATCATTGTCATAAATGACAAAACATTTTTCGTACTCCTTCCAGCGTTTGATGAACCCCTTCCGATATTCCACCACATGCTCATGCTCATGACCATCAATGTACATCCCCTTCTTCTTCTGTTGATACCGCCAGTTCAGCTTATGCAGCCACCATCGAGCTGTTCGTACATGGATCCCACGTGCCCTCATTCCCAGCTGCTGCTGGACTTCTGGTGTTGCCACATAATCAACGATATCTTGTGTGCGTATGTATCCTTTCTTTGTGATTTCCATGAGATGTAACTGAATCTCTCTTTGGAAGTCCTCATCCTCCAGGATAGAAGAATGATAGGTTCTGTAACGGTGGAGAGGAAGCTTCTCTGAGCGAAGGTATTCCTTAATCCATTTTCGGAGATTTTGTGCATGATTCACGCCACATCCCAGGGCCTTTGGACTCCCGCCATGAGTATGACAGTTCTGGATCCAGGTAAAGGTTTAGTGTTGCAACCATGGATGTGATGCGACTCCGAAAGAAAACATGGAGCTTTGGGTCTTTAGCCTTGACAGTAAGTTTAGCTCGTGTGTGACGTAAAGCTGGGAAGTCTTTGTATGAGAGGCCATTTAGGAACTGATCTGTAGTTGTTTCAGGACTGTTGTCTTTGGGATGTCGGCCTTTGCGAAGGTCTTGAAGTAGTCCTTTAACTTTTTCTCTCGTTTCAGCAGCAGCAGAACCATCACTCTCGGAAGTATGTGGTGTGTCCGAGTCCGGTTCACTGCTAGTGGCCTGGTTAAATTGAGTAAGATTCACTTGTTTTTCATGCTTCAAAGAACACTCACTTCATGCTCACCTGGGAACAGCTGCTTCAAAGATGTTACAATTTCATCATCACCTTCGTCTGAGGAGTCCGAGTCATCAGCAATGCCAATAGCATCTGGTGGCCCTTCTTTTTCTTCCATAGGTGTTGATTCTGTCGCCTTTTTCATGAACATTGAACTGATGAGTTTTTGACCAGTTGCAGCTAGCTCTCGGCGCTTTTGAGTGTGATGTCATTTGGTACAAACTGAATTGCCCATGTAATGTCATTTATGCTTTGGTTTCTCACCAGCAGCCTCACATTCTGCCTTAATGGCCATAGCTTGGGCATGGGCAAGAACAGCATTGAAATGTGCAATGTCTGCCTTGTTTTCTAGCCCTTCGAGCTCGCCTTCATCAACTTCTTCATTGGTGTCAAAGCCATCCAAGTCTGAATCCTCCTCGGATGTGGGTTCTTCATCCAGGAAAAAAAATCCATGCTCCAGGTAGTCCTCATCTTTGAAATCCATGTCCTCATCATCAGGAACTTCTTCAATTTTTGGATTCTGTGGGTTCACAGGCTTTGCAAGGTTGTTCAGTTGAGCAACTGTTGCCCTGGCTCGTCGGCCCATAGTTGTCTGTCGAGTTGACACATTTTTAGGGTAGATTTTCCAGTTTTTTTTCGCATTGAAGGGTTCCTTTCCTTGCCCCCTGGAGATCACGTGCATTATTACATAAGCAGCAAAATGTGTTCAACTAAAATTTGAACTTTTTTCCTCCCACCTCCAATTGCATTTTTAAAGCATTTAGAACCTTTTTATATGTAAAATATTTTTTGGGATATACCCCAAGTTCAAGGGAAAATTTTTGAAAATAAAAACCATAGAGTTGGGGAACTACATGTTCTCTATCATCCCTAGGAGCTGAATTGCAAAAAAGTGTTGAGTTGTGGATGTTATTGCGCTCATCGTTGAGCATGTTTTTGGCTTACATAAGGTGGCTGGTTCCTGGTGTCCCCTACCTTATTAGGGACTCATTATTGCTCCTTCCAAAAGTGGCAGGTGTGACATGACCGATCACGATCAATCATTTTCGGACTCATGAAGGCCTCCTTCATATCTTTTTGTCATTTGTCAACTGGAACAGGTTTCTAATATTGAAAGCTCAGATGCAAACTAAAGAATGTGGTGAGGACGATGAGGTATTGGGAGGTAAACACGTAGTGTACAAGACAGTATACTACTAGTTTGAGTACATAAATCCTAATGTTTGAATTAACGAATCAATATTCCAACATCTAGCAGGCAAAAAATACTTTCAGAATGGAGGATACAACATATATGAGGTACTGCGAAGAAAAAGTCAACATTTTTTCAGGGTTTGACAACAGGATCCTTGGAATATATATTGCTTTTTGTCTCAAAATGGGCTTGATCACCCAAGAACGATAGATCGAAACACTTCTTTGCTTAACAAGCTGGAATTCCAGTGCGCGAGTGATTAACGAAGAGAATATAAAAAGGTCCGAGGCAGTTCATTAATATTTGAGCCCAAAAAATAGGTTTGTCTCATTGACTGATCAATGACTGTAGATTAGTGTGGCGGGAATAGCCAGTGGACCTAAATTAGCTAATTTGCCAGCGAATTAGGCCAAATTAGGTGTACAGTATACATCTTTCTATCTACTCCCATCTACTCCCATCTTCCCCACTTCTCATCCGCTGGTGCCAAAGTGTTTGCTGCGGTATTCTTCAATTTGGTGAGTAGTGTCTCCGGCTCTTTACTCTCTGATGTTTTCTGGGAGTCAGACACGTCAGCCAAGATATCAATATAACGTCGGATATCAAACTGCAAGGCAAGATCAAACTCTTGATGACCGTATCCAGACAGGTCTGGCAGCCCTTCATCCAACCATTTGAGGCAATGCTCCACAGGATCGGCAGGTGTGTCCATTTCTAAGTTTTTTTCCTCTGAATCCAAGCCTTCATTTTCAGGGACAATTTTTTTCATGGATAATGTGGTTTGCTGTATTATCACACATATATCCCACCAATTTACCATCACTGGCTTCTGAGGAGTCTCCTGGATAATGAGTTTGGTTAGTGGCTTATGCAACATACATTTCATGTTTGCTACACCTTTTCATTGAACTGATAAAAGCTACGGATGACCAGATGATCTGCCACCGTGGAAACTTTCTGATGCCTATGCCTGGGACTATTTAGCCATGTCACAACAGACATTGCACGCTCATCAACCATCGAGATGGGCATTGCAGAAAATAATTTTGCTGCCAAAGCCTAACTTATGATGTAAGTATCGATTTATGATCATGGATGATGTTGACTTACCGCAAGGATATCATAATTGTCGTCATTCAAGAGGCAACTCCAATACTCTCGAAGTGATTCTCTGCAATCTCATTTACAGTTGAACGGCTCCCTTCCATCAATGTAAGCTCAGAATTGATCCCTCAAAGCAGCAATGGCAGCTCGTGGCATGCATTGCACAAGATGTGGATTTGCATCTTGCATAGCCTTTGCTGCCTCGTCTGCAGAGCGTCCTTCATGATACTCATTACCATATTCTTTTTTCAGAAGAGGAAGTAGACTCAAGCCTATCTTGTCTATCATCCCTTTCCTTGACTGAACACTTGGTCCTTTGTCTTTCTGCTGGACTATTGTGATTGTGGGGACAGATAGTGGGTTGGGGTTAGAGAGGATAGGTGCAGCTCGGTTTTCTGAAGAGAGATCCAAGTCTCTCTGAAATTCAAATAAGGTGTTGTCATCATCAAATATTGCACTAAGCACCTGTTATGAGTTTGTTAATTCAATGATCAATCATAAGTATTAAGTATGGAACCTTGCTCTTGATCCCAAGACTTTGTTCTGCCATAATCTTTCTGAATGCTGGAATACCATCTAAAACAGAGTTGAGAGACCAATAGATTGATCCAAATCTTGTCTCTCCGATTGATATTAAACCTCTTTCAATATGTAAGTCTTGCCGGGCCTCATCGAAATATGCTAAAGTGTAAGATGTAAGGCTCATAAAATCCAACACATCCCGCAATTGACCAATAATCTGGTGTTAATGAAAGTTAATCCTCATGAAGAAAAACCATGATAAGATAAAAAAAGTACCTCTTTGAATTCAGGTAGATTGCAAATGTCCTTGCATGCATTGTGAAGATTATGGCAAGCATCTGCCATGTTAAGTATTCTTGGATTATATTCCGCAAGTAGACGTCAAGCCTTGCTACAATTGGCTGCATTGTCTGATGTAACACCACTCCAGCGGTTAGCACCAATTTTATCGACCCACTGCCGTACATGTTCAGAAATTGACAAGAAAATTAAAAGCGTGAGGTTACATACTTTCTTCAAAAGTTCAAAAATATATTTGCCAGTCTGGCTCAGTCGCATCAAGGCAAAAGGATTGGCGGTTGGGAGTGGTTGCGTGTACCGAGTAAAATTTCTTCTTTCCAAGCTTTCCACCATCAAAAGAGAGCATGAGGTCCCAACATTCCTTTAGATGATTGATTATGGCAACTCAAATAGCAGCAGCATACGATGGCGCAAGACTGTCCTCAAATGTTGACCGACTGGGAGGTGAGTATTTTCCATTCAAAGCATTAATGAAATCTCGGAAATGCCTTTTCTGTAGAACGCAGGGTGGGATGCCACAACAGATGATGAATTTGACAAGTGCTTGATCAACCTTTTCTTTAATTGCCTTCTTCCCCTCTGTCTGATACATTTCAGCAAAATTCTGACTGGGGTGAATAACCTGCTTCAATTTGGATGCGCTCTTGTTAAGTTCTGTGAGGAATGGCTCAGTCTTTGAACACTTCAAAGGAGGAACCGGGGTGGCATCCCCTGGAGTTTGAGGGGAGCTGGAAATTGAGAGATCTTCATGTGTGCGTTTCTTTGTAATTCCAACTTTTCTATTTAGGTGCTCCATGATGTTACAACTTCGACTGATTCAGTCTTTACAGACATGATCAGTAACAGTTGTTGGGCTAGTTTCAAATTTGTTTGGTTTATTCAGACCATAAGAATGCTTTGGTATAACCAAAGTATTGTCTTAAGTCGAGCCAATGTTCTCACGTATCAAGAATGTCTTTGTATTCAAACAAAGACTAGCTAAAGTTACATGGTATCTAGCTATGGTATATATAGAGTAAAACATGCATGTAGTGCATGGTCAAAGCATGTTCTACATGTGTTTGGCAATGAAGTAAAGGCATGATGTGCAGCATCAAGAATGAAAGACATGTGTCACTAGCATGTAACATGTGCATTATGCATGGAAGAAAGTAAAAATAAAAGAACATGCGTTCGTGGCATGTTGTTCAAGAAGTATTTGTAAAAAATGAAATTGTACGTGTTTGAGATGAAATTGTAACACTACCCTCGCTAGCTTCGAAGATCCCAGATTCAAAAATGTTCATCCAAGGTTGGGGCAGTCTTCAATAAAATGTCCGAATCTTTTGCACCAGGTACACACTGTTTCTCTACAGTCAAGCATAAGATGTCCGTGAAGGCCGCATCGTCGACAGATCATGGCGGGGGCTCCAGGAACGAAGATCGTGTCACAATAATCTTCAGAATGGTAACTGTTGTGTATGTATCAATGACATCTAGGGCATCGAGTGTTATCGGCAGGTGTCCTAGTTTCATTGTTGGAGTCATCTTCATTGACAACTATAGGATTGTGGAAGGAGCCAAGTGGGGCTCGAGGAATTGAAGGGCCAGAGTTATTCGAGGATTGAGAAGTAATCAGGGAAAAGTTAGGTCGTTGTCTTGGTCTTTGGATGGGGAAGGAAGGGAAGATGAGTCAGACGGTATCATCAGTGGAGACAGTCCAGTCCTATGATGATGGCAATGGTTTCTTTCTTCTCATAGATGTATCATTGGTTGTAAAATTGTGTCGTGTCCGCCGGTGCAAGTTTCTTGAAAGGCTGCTTCAGCAAACTCTCGGAGAAGGGCAAGTTCATTCTGTTCGTATTGTAATCATCTGTCTGATTCTTCTTCCTGTTGAATGATCATTTGTTGAAGGAAGACGAAGGTTGCGTAGTTGTCCTGAATGTCTCTTCGGCCAGAGAGCAATTGGTAGGCATGTCGAATGTCAGTGGTAGTGGACGAGTTTCAGAATAAAACATCGGAAGAGAAAGCGGTTTGGCAAGAACAGGAGTTTTGAGAGGGAGGCATTGTTCAGTAGAATCAATCAGGGAAAAGGCTTTGTAGGTTTTGAACATCAAAGTTTGGAACAGTCAGAATGGGAGAAGTTTCTCGAGGGGGAATCAAGAAGACTTCATTGTGTTCAGTGAAATGAACAGTCTTTCTTTTAAATGGAAGCCTCATTGTTTCCATGGTCAAATCTATTCTTGTTATAAAGTTGTCCAATTGTGTAAGGAATCTGGCATATTCATCGGCGGAGTTCTTCATGATTTGAATTCTTTCATCACAATAGTTATTGAAGGTGATGGAAGGGGTAATGGAGTCCATGGAAGTTTGTTTCAAGATAGATCTCATATTTTTGAGGGTTCAGAGTTGTTGTTGTCGTTTATAAAGTGACAACATGTTTCCGTCATCGGAAAAGGCCTGTTCAGGTTCCCATGATGCTTCGGAGATCGGGTATCCTTTCCATTTGACGTAGTATTGATATCCTTGTCCTCTTTTTCAATGATTAAGGATGGAATCCACTTCGTAGACTTCTTCATTGTGTTCTAGTTCCAAAGATGGTTCAGGGAAGTTGGGTCCATAGATTTTGTTTTCCTTGTAAGGTTCCAAAAGAGTGGCATGAAAACATTGCAGATTCTCCAAGAAGCAGGAAGTTGAAGGTGATAGGTTACTGGTCGGAGAATTTCAGTAATTAGGAATGGTCCTTCTCCTTTCGGTTTCATCTTCTTATTGTGTCGCGTTTTCATGTTTCTTGAATCCAGCCATACTTTTTCTCCTTTTCTGAATGGAATGAAAGTAGATTTCCGCCTATCAGCCATATGTGAACGTGCAAGTTCATGTGCTGCTAAGGCTTCTTCTCAATTTTTGATCAATGTTTTCATCCTGTCTTCAATTGCAGAAAACTTTGTGTTTTCAAAAGTAAGGGGTAAGGCAATAGGGGATTCTCCGAACATGAGTTCGAAAGGTGTTTTCTGTCTGTCTGCATGTCGTCAGTTATTATGAGTAAACTCCAGTAAATGGAGTGCGGTTGGCCATTCTTCTGGATGAGAGGTGCAATAAATTGAAAGATATGCTTCGATCTCTTGATTTACTCATTTGGTAGTTCCGTCTGTTTGTGGATGGTAGGCAGTGGATAATGCCAATTTGACGTTCAAAAGTTTAAGCAATTCTTTGAAAGAGTTAGAGGCGAATTGTGGTCCTCTATCAGAAATTATCTTGTCAGGTAATCGGAATCGTTTGTATATGTTTTCAAGCAAAAATTTGCCTGTGTCTTCAGCGGTAATAGTTTTGTTGCATGGAATAAGAATTACCCCCTTTGTAAGTGCTTGGTCTACCATGACCAAGATAGAATCAAAGCTGTCGGCAGGTGGCAAGTCGGTAATCAGATCCATTGAACAGTAAGAGAAAGGTCTAGTCGATTGAGAACCTTCTGTGGGTAGAAATGTGGGTTTCGAGGGGTTTTGGTCAATTTTAAACTGTTGACAAGTTCCACATCCTAGAACATAGTTCTTCACGAAAGTGCGTAAGCCAGGCCACCAGTAATGTTGTCATATAGCGTTATAAGTCTGTAATTCTCCAGGGTGACCAGCAGTTTCGTGATCAGGAAAATCTTTCAGAATATCCTTTCGCAATATGTTGTCTCAAGGAATATAGTTCTTTTCCCGATAGAAAAGGATATTGCAGTCGCTATATTTTTCCAGTGTCCAATCATCAGCAAGCTTTCTGTTCAACAGTAATAACAGTGCTGTCTCAGTGTCCTTATCCATCATGTCAATATTTGCAATTCTTTCTTGAAGATCAACATCAATGAGATCAATGAATAGGTTATCTGGTAATTAGAACCATGTCTTCATTGTCGTTGTCTTCAGCAGGACAATGATCAGGTCGTTGAGATAATGCATCAGATTGGATCATTTTCTTTCCAGGAGTATGGACCAATTTGATGTCATATTCTGACAAGAATAAGAACCATCATGCTTGTTGTATGTTCAATTTCTTGGCTTCTTTATGAGCAGTCAAATTTTGATGATCTGAAAGAACGACAGTGGAATGTCCAGATCCTTGAATATAATGGTGCCAAGCCTAATGATAGCCAATAGTTCTCTATCATGGATGTCATAGTTTTGTTTGGCAGGGGAAAATGTTTTGGAATAAAACGCTACAGGATGTCGATCACCATTTGAATCAAGTTGTGATAGGACTGCTCCAGTTGCATATTTCAAGGCATCTGTTTCGATTTGAAATGGTCAAGAATGGTCAGGCATGGCCAAGACAGGTTCTTCTGTGAATGGTTTCTTAATTTCATCAAAAGAAGATTGACATTCGGAAGTCCAAACAAATTTTCTGTCTTTCCTTAAGAGTTCATTCAGAGGTTGTGCGATGTCAGAGAAATTTCGGATAAATCATCAATAGAAGTTTCCAAATCCTAAAAATCCTCTGACTTGTTTGACAGTAGAAGGAATGGGCCAGTCTTGGATTCCTTTTAATTTCGAAGTATCCATTGATATTCTTCCTTCTTCAATGATCATTCCAAGATATTCAATCTTCATTTTGTGGAATTCACATTTCGACGGTTTCAAATATAAGTCGTTGTCCCGTAATCATCGTAGGACCAATCTTGTATTCGTGATCAGTGGTGATAAATCTTTTTCAAAGATAAACATGTCGTCCATGTATACGATAATCAAGGAATCAGAAATCATGTCATCGAAAATAGAATCCATCATTGCTTGAAATGTTGCTGGTGAATTGCATATTCCAAAGAACATGACCATTGGTTCGTATAATCCGTGATTTGTCTTGAATGCTGCTTTCCATTCATCTCCTTTTTTGATTCAAATATTATTGTATCCCCATCGGACATCCAGTTTGGTGAAGTATCTAGCTCCTTTGAGTTTATCAATTATTTCAGAGATGAGT
>Ga0193743_1002760_pt1 | contig 12142 bp, 12 predicted proteins | sample L2c2metaG_FD_143038 | JGI IMG/M metagenome (GOLD analysis project Ga0193743, IMG submission 143038) | Soil microbial communities from a riparian zone of the East river system, Colorado, United States - L2c2 | ecosystem: Environmental > Terrestrial > Soil > Riparian zone | place: USA: East River... | reverse complement strand
TAACCACTAAATGGGTATTTTTAATTTAATTTAGATTCCTTTTTCTTTCTCCACAATTGTAATATGTATTTAAATATAACTAATTGCAAATTGTCTACTTAAATAATCTAAGTTTGCAGGAAGGCCATATTTAGAATTAAAATATGATCAGAAACAGTCAGACTTGAAACTGATCAGATCTGGTGGGGGTAAAGTATTATTATTATATATATATATACAGTAGGATAATACTTTAACACAAGCTGCAGTCCATTGTCACTGTGTGCCCCAGTCTATTTATTAGGTGAGTCTGCAGGACTCCACTGGAATCCTCAGGAATCTACATCCTAAAATTTCCAGATTCCTGAGGAGTCCTGAGGAGTCCTGAGGATTCCTGAGGATTCTGGTGGAGCCCAACAGGAATGTGTGGGGGAGGGTAAAGTATTGGAAATTAACAAGAAAGGATACCAAACCTGCATCTCCAGAAATTGTTTTGGACAATCCTGCAATGGACATTAACCAGGGGGACACTAATTCACCCAATCCTGGCAGCTCTGGGCTTTGGGATGTGTAAGTGCTTATCTGTTATTATGTTAGTATCAGTACTCATCCAGCGAGCCATAATCATCAGATTTCTGGAATCCCCTCAATGCCCCTCCTTGGTGCATCTCATGCAGCTGCCATTCCAGCCAACGCCCACAGCCCCAAGACCCTTGAACAATGTGGAATGTCTCATTGCGGTAGTGGAGAGAAAGAGAAAATGGTAAGCAATCAAAGGCTCTCAGTGAATTCAAAAACTCAAGCTTCTTTGGTAGTGCCATAGTGTTGTCCTTAGCCAAAGAACCCAAAGAAAAGAAGCAAAAGATCAATAAGAACTATAGCGACAGCAGATTGATTCTGGTACGAGCATTTGCAGGACGAGGAGAGTTCCATGTTGCGGAAGCAGAAATCACATTAGACTCAGATGGAGCCTTTGCCATTGACTATGTCACAGCAAAATTACTACTGAAGGGAACCTTGTATGTGAGTGATATACCATTTGGCAGGCAGTAAGATACTCACTCGACTCAGATTATTCACCCAAGGAATCATTACTTGTATGAACCGGTGTCCCTGCATATTGTGAGCTGGGATGAGATCAAAGAACTTCAAGATTTCAGTGGAGTTCTAATGGTGACTTTGAATGAGGCATATTCAGAAGCACAGAGGAAAAGGTGTGATATTATTGAATTTATGTGTTAATTCTATATCTCGGTCTGCTTTGAGCCCCGCCTTCCCCAATGACCAGTTTCAACCCGAAAATCTTAGTTGGTGACAGAACTTCACAATAATCAGCCCACTTATGAATCGGCAAGTAGGCCACTGATCTGCAGATTATCGGCCCGCTTGGAATGCACTCAGTACACAATTTGCTGCGCTCACACATAAGTAGCAAATTAAACAATTAGGCTGCATCTGTGATATGCACATGGAGTGCGTCGTCAACGCACAGCTTAGTTGCTTGTCTTTTTTGTATCCTAGTTACTTAATTTCCTGCCTGACCTTCTTGTACTCGAATAAGTAATCTAATTGTTTATCTCCCTGCATCTCGCCACCTCACCAAATTAAGTAGTCAGAACAAAAAACGAAAAAGTAGTCAAATTATTTTATTTATTATTTTATTACCTGCGGCGTGACCAATGCACCCAAATATGTAGTCTGATTACTTTTTTGGCTGCTTGGACTCTAAGCAGCCGATGCCGCCATCAATTTGCGCATTTGTGTGTGCTTATGTGTGCTTTGGCCCTTACTCAACATCTCCAGCCAGGGGTGTATTTTATTTAGGAGTCTCAACTTTCCATTTGAAGTTGAGACGTGAGTAGTATAGTTTCATTCATTCGTACATATACTAATTGTTACCTACTATATATCTGTTCTAGGTATATATCTACAATAAAGGAACTTTCTATTTGAAGTTGAGACATATCTGTTCTAGCTGTGAAATCATTTTAACAATGGTTATCAGGTCTAGAGCTGAAGCTGGAACGGTGTTGACTTGGTGATGAATACAATTGCCGACACTGAGACATTGAAGTCGATATTTCCGAAAGTCAGAAGCACAATGAAAAGAAGGGGATTTGATGGCAAAAGAGACACGAAAAGTGCGTACTTATAGAGTTTGATAAAGCGCCTCAAGTGGTCTCACAAAATCTCACAAGTCTCATGAATTCACAAAATGTCTCACAAAGTCTCACAAAGTCCATTTCACGTTTGTCCTCATGACTTTAGCCACAAATGGAAAGAAAAATCAATGTTACAACCCCCTCGCTTGCCGTCCTATCCGGTAATTAATTCCTATTGATTCGTTGCAGTTTATTAGTATTGTGCCTACGGGTCTTCGGTTAAACCGAGTACTGAAATGATGTACCTATTGTAGGTCGAAAACATGTTGGTGAAATTAAACGATATATCCCCAAGTCCTGGCCTCCCACCTTCACGAGTCGCCAGCCAGCACTTCAACTATTGCTACCCGCCTTGTAAGTTTCAAATTTCGTCTGATGTAATAAGCCGCTTCCTCGAGAGACAAAGGCGGTGGTCTCTCATCCGACTCTTCGTTGTTACTATCTGAATCGTCGTCGTCGATTAGGGAATCTTCTTCGTCAAAATCACTATCACTCTCACTCGAACTGTATGGAAGGTTGACACAGAATATTACTTTCTGAAGCCGAGGTAGACGCTCAGAATTAGCTAAAGTTTTATCGAGATCAGACCACTTTGATGAATCTGATGTTTTGAACCGGTCTCGCAATTCTTCATTTCCTAGTGCATAACAGTCCATAGTGATAGTGATAAGACGTAGACTGGAGGGCGCTGTTTGTAGTAGATGACACCATGGCAAGAAACCTTGAACCGCGAGCATAGATATCTGTTGTGAGGTTAGCTCCGAATAGCGTTTGCCATCGGGTTCACCATCGGGATCGTTGTATTGTAGATGCTCCCCTTGGTCTGTCATAAATAGGACGGTGAATGAGAACGATTTGAGTGTCGCATGAGGCCGGAGAGTAATGTAAGGTAAAAGGTTAGGAGTCGCAGCTAGACAGATTGAACATATATTCCATATCAGAAAATAATACTCATGCTCACCATTGTGTTTGAAATAAAGAAATTTGAGGGGGTGATGGATGTTCGAATGTCGAAACTCAAGGTGTTGAAGAGATACCCCGGCGCGTGCGATGACACTCCACGACAGTTTGAGGTCATCTGGTTCGGATGATATATCGATTGTGATCTTTCGAAGGCCGGAGAAATCAAAATACGTATTTTCTAGGAAAATATGCAACAGGTGTGTGGAGTGTCCAAACGAAAGTTCTTCAAGTAAAATTGGGTCATGATATTGGCAAACTTCCGATCCTGTTACATGGCAAGACACTTGGTGGGCGTGAAAGGATTTAAGATGCCGGGCCTGTGTGAACAGAGGAAGTGGGATGTCTGATATCCCCGTAATTCGGAGCTTTTTAAGGCTGTATTGGGAGACCATGAAGAAGAGCGCGTCTTTCAGGGAAGTAGGTAAGGGATCCCATGGCAACTTGTCAGCGACGATCAACTCAAAGGTATGGAGAGAAGTTAAAAGTCGAATGATGTAAGTTAAACCTGGAGTTGTATATATCCAATTCCGGTGAAAGGGCCAAGTAGTTCCTACGGCCAGGATATGGACGGCGCGCGCGTACGGAATCAAGTGATGATTTTGAGAGAGAAACGTGGCGAACTTGTTAACGATATTCCATCCACACGTACTTTGAGAACCCGTTCGCAAATCAAAGCTATGGAATAAATGTTTTCGGCAGAAAGGGAGAAGAGAACTGCAGACGAGAGAGAAGGCGCAGAGAGCGTGCTTGGCATTGTCTAAAGCAAGCTCTTCGATGATCGCGATGATGAGCTCCACAGGAAGGGTAGTGACTGAGTGGGTGATTCCGGTCGTTGTGTCCATCATGAGTGCTGAGCGCTGAGCGCTGGGCGATCTGTCAACGTGTGAGTCAGATAAATACCCACAAGTCACAGAGGGTCACAAAACTCACAGTCACTCTTCCTCGTCTTACCGCTCACGCTTCTCTATCTCAAATACGTTTATCGCGCATGCATCTTTCGCCCGCACCACTTTATGTAAGCCAAGAGGTGACTTTCAAAAATTTATCCACCGGGATCCTACGAAGAGAGACTTCTGGCCTGGATTTATCTAGATGTAGCACCCACACGAAAGAAACATATCTCATAAACAGATGATGCCATTACAGTCGTCCACTCAGCCACCCTACAACGAATGCGCAAAACACACTCGAGACTAAGTTGACCTGGAAAATTCACCGTCAAGTGGACTGGCTTCTACTGAACCCGGAAAAGACAACTAACCTGATTATTAGTTAACAAATTCCTTCCGCTAATAACATTCACAGCATCAACATCCCTACTATCATCTTGCAACACCAACTTTTTCGATGTCGAATACCGAGTCTGCTGCACTGTAGCTCCTAAGAAAGAATCCACAAGGCTACCGAATAATCCGGCGAACATTCCCAATGCTATAGTTTCAAATAGTAGATATCCAGGGGCCTCAAGGCTGCATTGGACGTTCTCCAAGATCAACGTGATCCCGGTTAGTAGACCTACAAACGCGCCACCTGCGATTGAAGCGGCCGTACCAGCCAGGGATATTGCACCGTTTGTACCTGGCGGGACTGGTTTGAGAGTTGTAATTAAAAGTGGTTTGGATTTTGATAGAATGCCTAGTTCAGATGCCAGAGTGTCTCCTAGACAACAGGCGAAATGCCTTGTTCAGTGGCGAAGTTTAGTATCGTTGAAAAATGAAGCTTATAAGTAGGTACTCACCCGAGAGATGCAAATACCAACATCCGACTCCAACCTTCATTGATAGAACCAGACAAAGGACACCAATTTTGCGGGTTATATATTTCGGGATGGTCGATCTCAAGAATCATCCTGCTGACATCCACTCCTAACCAACTGACTATCCTCGCATGGGGGCTAGTGGGCGCAAAAGCAGCATTCCACAAGCAAGCAGCCGCAAGTGCAGAAACACTATTGCTGAGAACCTGCCATCCTGATCTATAACCCCCTTCATGATAACCATCTTCCAATCGAGCTTTTTTGTCCTTGCCATCTATATAGTCCATTTCTGCTCTTCTTATTTTGCGCATGTTCTCTTATTAAAATATGCTCACATTTGGTAGCACGGCTCCCTATGAGGTAAAACCCAATCAAGGTTACGCCGAAGACACGGGTAGCGCCTCCAAACATGAGAAAGCCGACCTGAAATGCAGTAAAGGCTCCACTTGGAGACAAAGACTTTTTGCGTAGGCCATGCGCGCTCAGTAAGAAAGCAAGTAATAAAGGGGTTAGAGGAGGCATTATTTTTATAATAGGAGGATCAATTGCCAGCGGCTTGTTGGGCGGTGGTTCGATTCGGGAATGAGTTACCGGAGTGACCTTTGTGACTTGTGTGATAAACGCATTTTTACCACATGCCAGCATCTCCCCCAAAACCATGGGAGCGCAATGGGCCCACAGCAACACCTTCAACGCTACCCACAACACCCAGCACATTACCTAACACGACTGCTCCAATCACATCAACAATGACAGCCTCTTCTCAACCGACAGTACCAGAAAGGCCGTCGGCTCTTGCTTCACCTTCAACAGCGATGACTTCCGCTTATTCTTCTTCATATGGAACTGCTTCTCCATACTCTAGGTTTGGAACTGGTGCATATGGTGGGGGTTATGGAGGCGTTGGATCGTATGGAGGCCTGGGATCATCTTATGGCGGGTATGGAGGTTTAGGCTCATATGGTGGTATCGGTTCCTACAGTGGTATGGGATCATATGGTGGTATGGGGTCTTACGGCGGTTTTGGTGCTTACGGCGGAGGAGGCTACGGTATGGGCGGCATGGGTATGGGAGCCATGATGGGTCCCAATGGTGTACCCACCGGACCAGACGGTAACCCCCTCCCACCTACGCTCACCCAAACTCTCGAATCAACAACCCAACATACATTCTCACTTCTACATAACATCGTACAAACCTTCACGGGTGTCGCACACATGATCGAATCTACGTTTATGGCTACACATTCATCTTTCTTCGCCATGGTGGGTGTGATCGATCAGTTTGGACAGTTGAGAAATGCGTTGGGGGGTGTTCTAGGGTTGTTTGGACTCATGCGGTGGATGAAAGAGCTGCTCACGGGCCGACCTGCTTCTGGGAATCTCAACCATGAATTCCGAGAATTCGTCAACGGTCGTCCAACCCAAAGTCCCATCTCAGGTCCACCACCACCCAAGCCAAGTAAAAAACCACTCATCATCTTTCTCCTCGCCATCTTTGGTATTCCATACGCCATGACTAAACTTGTACGTATACTTTCTGAACGAGCAAGAGCACAAGCAGCTGCCAATGGAGGCAATGCTGTACTTCCTGGTCAGATGCCACCGCTTGAACCGGCTTTGTTGACGTTCGCGAGGGCTTTATATCCTTTTACGCCATCTACTCCTACCGAATTGGCGTTAAAGGAGGACGAGATTGTTGCTATTACTGCGAAGCTTGATTCTCGCACTGGGGCAGAGGTTGATCCGAGATTAGATGTGGAAGGCGAATGGTGGAAAGGTCGTACGAGGGAGGGTAAGGAGGGTTGGTTCCCGAAAAAATGGGTCGAGGTGCTGCAGAAGCGAATTTCACCCAGAGCCGAAGACAGTTGATTAGTTTGGGATTTCATTTACATTGTTGGTTTTTCATGTTCCACGACGGCGAGCCGTCCCATATCTCTTCGTTCGATGGCTCGTTTTACATTTTTGTATTACCCTTTATGTTGCTATCACTGTTATTTATCATATCCTCCTTTACTTCTCCATCCCGCATATCGTCCATCGTTTTTCCTGATTATTCTGACACTACTTTATATGTTTGCTCCGAATGTAGCAACTACTGCGCTCAATCTCATTTCCCTTATCTAGGGCCTCTTGGTAGGATTGGGAAAGTAATCAAAAGTCCTGCATTGAGAGCACGCTATTTGAATGAGATAACTTACTTTTCTGAGTGTGCATGTCGACAGTCGATATGGGAGGTGTCTACCCCGCTTTGCTTTTCATCGCAATGAAGAAAATGACAACAGAGTTGTGTCGTGAGAGTGGTACCCTGGATTTTAGGTCTTGAGCCTGGTTGTAACGGTAAACATCAGTGGATTACGTCACATCTCGAAGGATGCGCCGCCCGCGGCGTTGCGGGCTTCACGTATCGTAGTCGGATAAAAAGGATCTAAAATGCGATGTGTTGAAGGATACATTCGTAGAGGAGTTAGTCACTCTAAATCACAGTTTGCACCTCGCTGATCATGTGTGTCAACTTATTCTTAGACACGGGCGCCTAACGGCCCAACCTCTTCCAGTGACAAACAGAGTAGATGAGAAACAGTGTAATGCCCCATGGTTAAATGGTAGATGTCTCGTCAGATGAATTTGGAACTGCATATCGTTGATCAGCGATCACTTCCTGATGAGGTTTAGCATGGAGGCCATCTTCAGCAGGTGATTTTGAACGTGGCAGGAATGTTCTAGATTCAGAAAGAATACAAAGTTTCTTAGAGAATGACAACGCCCGTGCGCTATTAGAGTTTAATTCAGAGTCACCTGCGGCGAGGCTGGTACTGGTTACTTCCCACCTTTCGTCCGATCCACTTAAAAACTTTTGAAGCCAACTTTCTCGTCCTGAATTCATCGTATATTGCGACAATGGACGATCTAAGCGATCGGTTATTTCGACTTATGACTCCAGAAATGAAGGCTGATGTAGAGAACTCCTTCAAACGCGATATGACCATTCAAAGCAAGAGTCTTCGACGTGTTCCTCCTGATCCAATGGCCGAAAAAAACATACCGGTTCCCAATATGAAAGACCTTGAAGAATCAGATCTGTTAGACCCAGCTGTACTTCAAGAAACACTTGTTCAATCTCTTCTACACATGAAGCCTCGTTTTCCCCCCCTGGAGAAGCTTCCATGTGCGAATGTCCAGGCTGAAAAATATACCGCTTGCGAGAATCGGGGAAATTTGGCGTGCAGTGCATGCAAACTCGTGTCTTATTGCTCCAAGGTAAGGGCCTATTTACCGTCTTAAACCTTCATATTACCCCCCATGCACTTCAGAAGTGTCAGATGGATCATTGGAAAATTCATAAGCAAGGCAAGCACTTGTTCAGGCAATCTTTTTGATTTGGCTTACCAACACCATCCTCAGACTGCAAGAATAAAATGAAATCTGAGGATTGGATGCCTATATGGGTCGTTGAAAATCGTCTTCCATCGTTCATCAACAGCCAGACCTCCGAGGAAGAATTTCGACAACAGAGAAACGATGAGTTTTCAGTCGGTTGTGCATTGTATGTTAGCAATTGTTCTTCCACATACAATCAGGGCTGAAATAGATATCATAGATGGGGAAACACACCTGCGATGGATGTGATCAACCTGGCCTACAATGAAAAGAATGTCAGGAGGGATTTCTCTCTAGCTTTCGTAGGTGCGTATATTAAATAGAATTTTGGAATGGAACAAGCTAACTTTAGATATACTACTAGCCTCCGGTGATCTTCGACACGTCGTCCAAACTGTCAATGCTCTTCCGTCCCATTTTTGGGGAAAACTTGATATCTTAATCAACGATGCGGCTTTGCCTGTCACTTGTCGCAACATCGTATTACTTCTCATATTAGGAAATATATCTGACGAAACCATCGCTGCCGACGTCGCTCTTCATTTCTGGTACTCGGCATTCATTCCCACTGAGTATCGTCTTCAAATATCAAACGTCCTCATGTCGTTTATACGACATGATTCCGACGAGTCACATGACTCACCTGCCTTCCCTCTTGGACCATGTTCCTCTCTATCTTGCTGGCTTGACCCCAGCGCGAAGAAGTACTTTTTACACCTATTTTCATCGTCTTTTTCCATTAGCGATGCACAAGACGAATATGATCGGGTCCGGAATGCGCCATCGCGCCATGATTACCGAGACCGGATGTATATGGGACTAAGGCCATCCCACCGAGTTGCTTTTCAAGAATTTCGTCGTTTTGGAATCGTCCTTCCCTTTGGCGCCGCGAACGCACATTTTAACTTTCCAAACCTTTCACTTTTTTCACCAGACGGCAAATGGTTACAAACCGATTACGCAGATCCACTTGAAGGCTGGGAGTAAGTCGATGATTATTCCGACTCGTTTCAGCTGTTTTGTTGACGATATTCACTAGCCTCGGTGTAATTGTTGAGGTAGGGAAGGCATACGGCGCTCATCCAGAGGATATATATGGATGCCTCTACTTCTTCCTCTCGGAAAAGCTACGTATGTTCGCTCAACGTCTCCGCAATTTCAAGATCAGCTTCAAAGTCCTTCCATTCGAGGCTTGCCAGCTTTCGAAGGGTATACGCCAGAATATACTTGCTGGGTGCGGTATCCCTGCATCGATCCGTTTTGACCGCATTGCAGTTTCCAACATCCTGGATGCCAATTATGTGGGATTGCGGGATGTCTTGACACACTGGGCTCCCCTGCTGGCCGAAAGTAGAACTTCTGCAATAGTTGGCTATTTCATGAATTGGATTACTCGGCAAGAAGATGGTCGTGCAGCCGGAGCGGGTAGCTATGTCGTCCGAAATATTACCAGACGCTTGATGGACAAGATAAAGGTGAGAAAGCGACAAACTGTTCTATTTCGGAAAAATAATCTCAGGCTATTGAAGGACAAAAATAATATGCAAAATTCTGGTACACCCTCATTTAGCAACCGTTACTAACCGCTAATTTACCATTTACAGATCATCTGACGAATCTGATGTACATGGCGGCTAAGGATATGGATGCTTTGTACGAAAACTCAAAACCTTTCTCAACATTCCTGAGGAAAGAAGGGCTAGAGGACATTCTTCGTGAAACGAAGCTAAGATTGAGAGAAAAACATACCATTGTTCCGCATGTATGTTTCTATCCCTGACATCACACTCTTCTCGACTGATTTGTACTACAGCGCGATCTGGCTCCCTTGAACTCATCACCGAATGCATTGCCTGAGTTCCCCGATGATGAAGCCTGGTATTATTATGTACGTGCGGTGTCAATCATAGTCCTAATTATCCGCGCTTACTGATATTATTATAGACTAGACTTTCCTCTAGCTCGTGGTCATCACGCTATGTTGAATTTGTTCGCGGATAAGCTGCTGATATATAAGAAAGATGAATATCTTGAATCATCATGTTACCTCCGAACAACGGTTAACCTCCGTGGATTACGTCACCCCTTGAAGGATCCGCGGCATTGTGGGCTTCATGCATCGTAGTTGAATGAAGAATTTAAAACGCGATGTGTTGCAGGATGTAACCGTGAGGCGTTATGCAATCTACCGATGAGATAAAAGTTGCTCTAATTCAGAGTTTGGGCCTCGCTGTTCATGCGTGTTCGACTTATTCTTAGACACGGGCGCCTAACGGCTCAACCTCTTCAAGAGACAAATAGAGTAGTTGAGAAACAGTGAAATAATCCTTCGTTAAATGGTAGATATCTCGTCAGATGAATTGGACGAAATGTGGAACTACATATTGTTGATCACTTCCTAAAGAGGTTTAGCATGGCGGCCATCTTCAGCAGGTGATTTGAACGTGGCAGGAATGCTCTAGAGTCAGAAAGATTACAAAGTTTCTTAGAGAATGGCAATGCCCGTGCGCTATTAGAGTTTAATTCAGTGTCACCTGCGGCAAGGCTGACACTGGTTACTTCCCACCTTTCGTCCGGTTGCCTTAAATGAACTATTGAAGTCAGCTTTCTCATCCTAAATTCATCCTCTATTATGACAATGGACAATCCAAGTGATTGGTTATTTTGACTTACAGAAGTGAAGGCTGATGTAGAGAACTCCGTGCGACGCAATATGACCATTCAAAGCAAGAGTCTTCGATGTATTCCTTCTGACACAATGGCCGGGAAAACACACCGGTTACCAATATAAAAGACCTTGACAAATCGGATCTGCCAGACCCAGGCGTACTTCAAGAAGCACTTCTAAAATCTCTTCTACACATTAAACCTCGGTTCCCTCCCCCTGGAGAAGCTTCCATGCATGAATGTCCAGGTTGAAAAATATACCGCTTGCAAGAACCAGGGAAATTTGGCATGCAGTGCATGGAAACTCGTATCTTACACTTTGGGAGGCTCAAGATTAAAAGCTGTTTTTAACTTAAGTCCTCTAGCAAATTGAATATTTTAAATAGAAAGGTTTGTATAAAAGTAAATTTAATTTATACTATCAGACAAGCTGCAGGAAAAAGATATACTCAAAATATTTAATGACCTACAAACTCCCTTACTAGCAAAATGAAAATTTCAACTGAAGAGCTGTTCTATATGTTGCTAAGTATTTGGAATGTTAGACTCACAGAAGAAAAAATTGTATTTAAAATTCAGAAAATTTGTATACAGAGATCAACATATAAAATATGTAAGAAGATATTGGAAAAATATACATATCAAATTTATGAAACCCCTATAGGCAGGATAACATATAAAATATGTTGCAAGATCTAGGGGAAGAAATAATTATTTTAAATATAAAACTGTCCTAAATCAATTGCCCACTCATTGCCAATTCATTGCCCGATCATTGCCCACTGAAAAAAAAATAGCCTTTTTTAGTTGTCTGACCAATGGCTTGATGGCAATATCAATCCTAAAAAAGTTTATAAAATTATGAGAATATTTATGTAGATACAGACTCTCAGAAGCCTGGGGTTCATCCCTTACTGTTACGACACTCTTTTTACTTTTACTTTTATTTTGAACACTTGAACTTTACTTGATCTTATCTTATAGATCTCTTGATCTCTTGATCACATCGATCTTATCTTGACGATCTTATCCTGGCGATCTCATCTCGACGATCTACGATCTTATCTTGATCTCTTGATCTTATCATCAGATGATGATCTAAGATACATTTCTTTTACTTTATTACTTACATGCATTTGACATGCCTTTGACTCATGTCTTTCATTGACGATTGACATGCATTCTACACATGTTGCTGCGCAACATGCTTTTACCATATGTTTTACATGTGTTTG
>Ga0193743_1002759_pt1 | contig 12142 bp, 16 predicted proteins | sample L2c2metaG_FD_143038 | JGI IMG/M metagenome (GOLD analysis project Ga0193743, IMG submission 143038) | Soil microbial communities from a riparian zone of the East river system, Colorado, United States - L2c2 | ecosystem: Environmental > Terrestrial > Soil > Riparian zone | place: USA: East River... | reverse complement strand
TCAACAGGGTCTAAAGGTAGAATCGGCTGTTTCGGCCTCGAGCCCTTGTATTCAATTATGGCCATCATGTGTGTATGTCCAAAGTCGTCCTTAGGTATCACGGGCCATCGTTGTTGGCTCCTTGCAGTGGCAGCCATGGGAGCATTGTCCTTAGCCCTCTCCTCCTCAACACGGTGCAGGTTAGATTGTGAGTGAACGGGAGTGTTGCGGCCGGAGTTGTCGGATATGACAGAGGTGACAGATGGGTTACGACGGCTGCCAGGAGCTGGCATCGACCTGGTGTTACCCGTTGGCGTCGTAGTCCCAGGGCGTGAGCTTCGATCATCACTAGATAACCCTTTCGTGCTTGGTAAAGGACGAATATATATCGCAGGCGCAGGAGCCGCCTCAACATGGGCATTTTCACTTGGCATCCTCGTGGTGAGGGCAACCGATCCTGGTGTGATTGATCGAGGCTGTACTTCTGCATCATTTGTAGAGTACTCGGAAGGCGAAATAGACCGAAAAGAAAGTTGTTGGCTATCTGTGCTTGAATTAAGCGATAGATGCTTCTCTTTGCCTTTACCCTTCCTGATCTTGTGAAGGAAACGGTCGAGTTTCTCGCTAATGCCATCCTTGTTTCGATTGAACACTCCTTCGAGCAAATCGTGCTTATTCGTGGTATTCATATCCCGCCACTCCTGTTCAACGACATCGCTGATATCATAGCTTTCGCCGTCAGGCTCGACATACGAATATCGCAGTCTATCCCCGGTGTTGTAGCGAGAGCTACGAAGTATAGCGTTGCCCGGCAGAAGGACATCCATCCCACGAACCGAATTACTTTGTGCCGACACAATGGCGCGTTGAGTTGCCCTAGTAGCAGCACGTTGCGCAGCTATGATTTCTTGACGAGAAGGCTGCTTCAATTTGCCTTCATCGATGGGAGCTTGTGCATCGGAATTGTAACTGGATGTTGATTCACGATGCATGTGCAGGTGCTGTAGCGCAATTTCATCCAGGGGGGCAGAAGAACGACGGCGAGAAGTGGAGTTACGGTAGGCAGTCGCACGACGAAGGACAAACACGGGATCATCCGGTCGAATATCGTCAACCGATCCTAAAAGTTGGCCAGCGTCGAGAGAACGGCGTTTGCTAACAGAAGCTTGTCGGTCTGAAGGCCTATACTGAGGTGGACGTGGGAAGGCGTCGATAATTTTGCTTGACGGCGATAACTCTCGTTCTATAAGCTTTAGGTTAGATCGTGATAACTGATTTATCAAAAATAGCATACCTTGCCCATCAATGCTAACCATCAATCCATACCTGACACGAGAGGCGCTACGTCTCTTTGTCGTTTTGTCCTCCACTTCATCCCCTCCGTCAATCACCCCATCTTGTATACCAAATCTTTCCAGCCCAAGTTCTGTAACTTCTGCAACAGTGACGTTCTTGGGGTACATAAAAACCTTGCGTCTCAAATTGGGTGAAACCACCACCGGTACCGATGGGTCTAGAAGAACATTTTTATAGATAATGGCTTCGGTCGTAGGATGGAATTGCATATCTTCTGGAAGATCTTCCGCATAAATAACAAGTTGGAGTGGGAACCTGATCGAAGGCGAGGTAAATCGCTCAGGTGTCACGTTGGCGCCCTGAGGAGAAGTCGCAAAATATTGCTGAGGTCTGGATCCTTGGATCTCTAAGGAATCATCAAGGGATGCAGCGATCAAGGTTTCGTCGCCTTCATGGCCGTTCATGCTGTCGTCAGGATTACCATCACCTCGCCGATTGAGATAAAATTTGACCGCAGAGTCATCGGTGAAATCGTTCATCGATAACTTCTTTATCGCAGGGAGCATAGAAAGGTTGCTCGAGACGGAGCTTATACTCCCGACGCTACTTCTTTTCACTTTGGGTAGTTCTGTAGCCTCGACGACCAAGTTGTCAAAAACCACAAGAGGATGTTCCCTGGGATCTAAGATGGCGAAAGCTCCGCCTTCAACCTGTTTGATAGTCAAGTAATAGTCGCTCTCAACCTCCGCCGAAGGGAGTCTGAACCTTTGAATAGCCTGACGGACCAGGTCAGAGGCAGTTGTAGACGGGTTCAGTAAAACCGTTTTGAACGTTGCCTCGGTCTGCAAATTTCTTCCAGCAAAGACCCGAATGACACTGAGGTTTTGGGCTTCGCTGGATTGAGGGCTAGAGAGAATCAAAGATCCTGGACGAGGTCGCGAGGTAGGTGGACCCAAAGCAGAACTTGATGGCGGAGAGCTGAGCATAACAGCCGAAACTGATTGTAAGCCATACGACGGTTGCGTTTCAGGCGGTGAAGAAGGCGAACGGTTAAGATATTGCTGATACAAAGCCTGCTGCTGTTGATCTCGCTGGCGGAGTTGGCTAGCATGCTGCGAAACTTGCGGAGTAGTCGACCTTTCAGGCGTGGATGGCGCAAGCTGGTCTACTTGCTGTGTGGTGGCGCGGTTTTCAGGGAGAGAGGTTGCTGAGCCAAGTGCTTGCTGTTGCTGCTGGGCCACTGCGGTAGTTGGGGAAGTGGTCCCATCCGCAGGCAGACGCCGTGGGTCGGATTTGCCCGAATCCTCCGAGTCGTGAGCGGTGTACTCGCTCTCCACCGACGCGATGGAGGCGGACCCTGCGCCCTTCGTTTCCTTTGACCCTTTATCTTTCTCTTTCTCTTTCTTGCGTCCAAATAGCCCACCAAACATTGAACTCTTCTTCTTCTTCTCCTTGCCCTCATCATCGGTGGTATCTTTCGAGTCTTTTGACGGTACTTTTCGCAGCTTCGAAGGTGGTTTGTTATACATAGTCGAACTCACGGGGGCAGCCATTTTATCTTTTCCTTTGGCCTTCTTCAGAGACTCGTCAGACGATTCATCATCACGCATCCGCTTCGGTTTTTCATCGCCTTGTTGTTTCTCGATAACAATTCTGGGAGGGTACGGTTGTTGAACAGCAACTGGTCGTTCGTCGTATTCACGAGCGATGGACGGTGTGACAGTCACCTTGAGTGTGTCGGTAGCTTCAGCGGGATCAGCGCGCCTTGGACCGGACGACTCTTCGGACAGTATCTCGCGAGGGCCAGACGTAGGGAGAACCTGTCGTTGTTGCTGCTGTAAAGCTTCTTGCTGCGAAGCTTGTTCTGCAACAACCTGTTCTAGTGCAACTACTTGTTGCTGTAGCTGCTGTTGTTGTTTTTGTTGAGCAGCTAGATCTTTCTGTTGCTGTTCCTGTTGTTCCTGTTGTTGAGCACGGAGGTTCTGTTGTTCCCTGAGTTCACGTAGTGACCCAGGTTGCAGGGCATCAGGGATTGCTAGAGGTGTGGTAGAGACATCTTCATCCCATTGCATCCCATCATCCTCCTCCATACTTTGCATGTACATCTGCTCTGCTGCAAGTTCGAGATCTTCGTCTTCGAACCCTTGGACATTCCATTCATCATCATCTTCTTCTATTTCACCATCACGAAGTGGGGGGACATAACGGTACTGAGAGCGAATAGAGGTAAAATGAACGTTACGAGTCTGATTCTCGCCACTCCCTGTCCTATTCGGAGGAAGAGGGGAAGGGGTGTGATGGTCAGTTCGAGAGGTCACATTCCCGCGAGGGGTATTCGAGCTGTCCTGTTCCTCTTGGGTTGGTAAAGCAAGCTTGGGACGGTTTAGAGTATGAATATAGTGAGGATTATGATGCTTACATCAATGTTGCGATGTTTGTTGAGTCGTGCTAGACGCTCGAACGGCGTTTCGATGTTTTCAGCAGGAATGTACCCGACTTCCTGGGTTTTGAGGACACGAACAAGCCACCAGTAGCTATTCGTATCATCCATAAGGTATAAGCTATCGCCTTTAACGACATTTGCCTGACCCTCTACCGTTGCAGCAAAGCTATGGAAGGCGTACACCATGTCAAAGTCGATAGATTCATTGGGTATGGAAAGGGTAGATGATATGTCGTCCTCTTCAATGTAGTCTTCGCCATCCTCTGCTTCTGAATCGTCTTCAAGAACCGAATGCTCCTCGTCGTCGGTGCCATAGTTCATGGTAGCATCGGCGTGGGCTTGGATATGCTGGTGGTCGTCAGAGTGGATCTGGTCACGCAGATCGAAGGTGTCCTGGTGCTGAAGTCTTCTCTGGTCGACCTGCATAGTATACAATCAGCCCCAAAGACGACGTGTTATGGCGTCGGACGTCGCCAGGGGACGGCTGGCTGTTGGCTGGTTACACTTATGTTAACTTTCAAAGAATTATCTAATTATACTGATACTTTTTTACCTTATACATAATTATTAAATTAATTCATTATATCGAACGTTGACTCCTCCTGTATATACCACTCTCTGATCCCCAGAACGTAGCATTTAAATAATCTGTAAAGAAGCCAGCATTCAGTGGCCTCTGCGACAAGGCTCGTCCAGCTCTGAAAGCTTTCCTGGATCATGCTAAATATCTGAATCGTTACCACAGAGATCGCCGCGCTTCAAATTCTGGATTGTTGTCAAGCCAAAGCTTAGATCTCGGTATGCATGTAGTCTCGACTGTTCTGAGGGTCATCTACCTGACAACCAGCATGCAAACCTCGATGAAAATATAAGAGATATCCGTTATAACTTAAGGGAGGCTTGTGTTTCCGGCATTAGGAGAGACTATCTTTGGGGAACGCGCACGGACTCCTTGGACTACATCGATGAGCGGGTGGACGATCCTTATTCCAAGCGCGGTCTCGTTCTCTTCGGGCAGGCAGGTACAGTGAAGTTGTCTATTGCGCATGAGATTATCCAGCACTTTCGAGCCATGAACCGTCTCAGTTCATACTTCATCTTTCTTCGGGTAGAGTAACCCAAACGCCAGAATTATCAACCATCCTTCATGATCTATCCGACCGATGTCCTTCATTAAAGGCGCTTTGGGAAAGCAATTGAGGACAATAAATTTCCTCAGGCTGCGCAAACTATCATACGCTTTTTTGAATCCTTGTTCCTACAAACGCTCAAGGATGTGCGCACTGTTGGCCCTATTCTTATCATCATCGACGCCTTGGATGTGAGTGCGGATGAAACTGGCGGAGATGGACCACACACTTTTCTTGCTGAACGCCTCGCTAAACCCCCATCGGGCTTCCGCATTTTCACAAGGCCGGTGGCTGACATGCGTTCGTTCGTCATGGCATCCGGGGAGCCATTCCAATTTGTACACATGAATGGCTTGTAGGACAGGTTCTCGAAGGATACTTCGAGTCGACCTTCGTACGGATCGATTTGCGACAGTATTCTCTTGGTGACCGTGATGGTGACGATCCCGTCGTTATGATTGTCAACCATCTTGGCTCTCTGCTGAGCGTTGTCACTCTAGCTGATCAAACCCCACCCCACCGTTCCTCTCCACACTTCATTCCGCGACTTCCTGGCCGACAAGAAAAACAGTGATTCCTTTTACCACATCGATCTTGGTGAGGCCCATCGTCAGTTGGCGCATTCGTGCCTTGGTCTAATGCTTCTCGATCCTAAATTCAACGTATCTCCCCAACAGCAAAGGTCCAGACCTTGATCCCGCATCATTTTCTGTGCTAACCGCATCACACGGTGCTGATAGTTCTGATATATATATATACGTGTAAATATTCCATTGTTATGTCTTCTACGTCGACTGTAGAATTATATAAAATAAGAAAAGGAATTACAACCCCAAGTCTGCAAGACCATTTGAGTTCCTACCCTCCCTCACACACCTTGCTATTAATTCGTTGAACTTCTCCTCCCCCTGGAGATGGATGCTGTGGCCTGTGCCTTCCCACTGCACCAACTCAACCCTCAGATCTTGCCCACCCTTCCCATCCTTCTCCTGCTTGCTTACCATTTCCCTCCACAACCTCCTTGACCCCTCAGGTGCCACTAAATGGTCCTCATCCCCTGTCACAATTATGATTTTCGGTATCCGAGCACCAATAAATGCCAACCGGGAAGGCGAGACATGATGCGTGAGTGCAGCAGCCATTTGCGAGATGTGTCCCAGGAAATGCTGGGGTTTAGTGATTGATGCACGGGTTAGGAAGGCCTTGGATGTAATTATTTTAAAAAAATTAGTTTACAGAAAACCCATAGGAGAGGAAAGGTGAGAAAAATAGGGGACCCAACACACCTCGCCTTGTACTTGCCGATTTGTCCTGCCTTTGTCGTCGTTTTCAGCTTTGGAATCAAGCCATTCGGAAGGAAAGAGCATCCCCAGTATTGTTGGCACTTTTGCTACTGGGTCTGGAGTAAATGTAAGCTTAGCAAGACTGAAGAGTCCTTTCCACTGAGGGTCATGTTTAAGTTTCAAGATATTGGGACAAGGAGGACGGACACTCACAGGAGGAAAATTTTCCCATATATACCCGCCTGGAGTTGTCACTGCTAAAAGAAGCGAAGAAATGCGGTTCGGTATTCGGTATGCAAGTTCTATATATTCAGTCTTCATGAAGCGCACACAACGTAAGTTAAGATCTGGGTTCAATAAACTGACCTTGTGCTATCATTCCACCTAAACTTATGCCAACGATGTTCAGCTCCTTTTCTACCGTCCAGCCAAGGTAATCAAGCAGACAGATGACATCTTCGGCCATAGCACTGGTCCTATATAGATAAAGTATTACTGATGAATCAGCTTATTCAATTCCTCCAGAAAAAACTCACGTGTAAGGCCCTCTCGGATACCCAGAATTCCCTACACCACGATTATCAAAAACAAGAGCTGTATATTCTTCCTCCACTTCTCCAGCAACACGGGGAACACCGCCACCGAAACAGTGCACCTGGGGACCCCAAGAAAAACAACTCGAGTTCAACCCCATTATGAATACCATTTTATTTTTCAACTTTTTCGGGGATACATTATCTTCGATTTCATTCATGCCGGAATGAATGGAAATAGCTGCGGCTGTCGCTGGGCTTCCATGGACTTCATAATATAGTGAATGGCTTTCTAAGAGTTCGGGTCCTTGAGAGCCTCGGAGGGATGATACAGGGCAGAGACCGCGCTGAAGGCAGGTAAGAGCAGAGAATGCGGTTGGGAGGTCTAGAAGTGAGTTATCCGAGTAAGCAGGAGAACTGGAGGGCGTAGGTGGCATGGTGGTCGTGTATCACAGATTCGGGGGAACGAGAAATGAGAAATTGATCCGGGATCACATGAGTGATCACGAAGCTCTGTCAAGCGGTTGTACTCAGTACTGGCCTCCGACCTGGTACTTTTCTTTATAAATGGGTTCTTTCTCTGAAAAAGGAGTTCAGATCAGATTCATGGTGTCCCATATGATAGGTCTGGGCAGGACCAAGAATTTGGTTAACTCGTCGTTGTTAACTTGCAAGTCGAATTCATCAGACCATTTCCATATACTTACTTATGCAGCTATGGCTGATAAGGAAAACCTGGAAAATTTAACCGAACTGCATGACAACCCCGGCCCAAAATATCAAACGGCGAAAAAAAAAAAAAGGGCTCGAGTCATGTTTGAAAATGTCCCATCTCGCGTCGATGTTTCTCTAGCTTTCTTTCTACGGAAGCGGACGAACAACAAGTCTCGTCTTGAGCTACGGAGCTAGGTCAGCATCCCCTAGGCCAAATACAAAGGTTTCGTTTTGCCACATGCTATACCTCGTCTAGAATTTGCTGAAGGAACTCATGTCTACTTCCTGAATAAACCCACTCCCTATCCAAAACGAAATCCCCACTCATGCACTCCCGATGGCTCGGACTTGACTTCTCAGAGTCGGTGAAGTCACAAATTCTTAGTTATACTGGCAGAAACTGGCAAGGGTGATTACATTCTAGGAGGATGTCGTTCCTTTGTCTCAATGGAAGCACTGCGGTCAAACCCGTCATCGAGCGGTTTGTTTCTTCTTTCGAGCTCACCCCCGAAGCAGACAGCGAAGACAACAGTAAACTTCAAGAAGGATTCACCAACTCTCTCCGAACCGAGTTCTGAGTGCACTACTTTCTGCGTCCATCTCACTCTCGGTTTTAACCATCCCCAAATACTTCTTAGCAGCGCTGTTAGGGATGAGTTGACTCCATTGATACTGTTTCGAATCTTACGGGACACAGGGATCTCGCCAATTATACCCCAAGATATAATCCAAGATATAATCCGCCTAAAGTAGCCAATTGGCCGCACTATTCAAAATTTGACAATGCATAGAGTGCACGCAAAATGTGCAAATATTTTTATTCATTCGACCAGGCAGCCAGCTAGATGCGAGTTGAGTCGCAGGGATGAGGTGCAGGTGTTGTGGTGGAGGATGGGGGGTTGGATGAATCGTAGTAGTACTGTGGAGTGGTTGATAGTAAAAATAAAAGGAATGTGGTCGTGATATGTTTGTATGTCAATGTAGGTTCGAGGTAAAATAAATAAATAGATGTATAATCAATGCAGGTTGCTGCGGTATAGTGATGTGGAGGAGATACAAGGGAGGGTAAAAATACGAGAAACACATGCCATGCCTTACAGGTCTTTTCTTTTCTGCGAGTTGAAGTGCAGATTTGGGCTGGGACTGGATATTGAGATAGAGCAGGACTTTTTTAAAAAACTGTTTGAGAGTACAAGAAATGAGTTGAATGAGAGCCAAAAATACCACACGGAAAAAAAGGGGGGCACAATGCCCTCAGACGATGTCCCAGAGTTCTTCTAAAGCGCAACAAAACTAAGAAAGAAAACCCAATAAGTTGGTCAGCACTATCCACGACAGCAAAAAATATAAAATGATGGAAAAAAAAAATACCTTCCCACAAGCCACACTGGCACTCAACGCATATTCACTGATACTAATCTTCTCATCGACATAGGCATCTGCGAAGTCGTCCCGGCCTCGTGCCATGGCACCGACGAAAACAGCGAGATTGTGTGTTGTAGGTAAAGTGGGTAGATATTTAGACAGACGTTGAGTTGGACAGTCTCCGGAGAGAGCTGGGGTACAAACGAAAAATTGAGTGGAAAACCAACGGAGGGAAAGCAGAGAAACATACTTATTTTAACTGTGTTCGGAGGTAGGTGGTCTACAACTGGGTTCTGCGATCGCGAATCAAAAGATGTCAATGAAAAGAAAAAGGTATAGAATCAAAAACTCACTTTGATCACTTTAAGCAATTTTTCTGGGCCATTGACGCCTCTGATGGAAAGTTTGTGAAGGAGTTGGACTGAAGTGAAAAAAATTATTGCAGAAATTCAGATCACGGATAGATGTAGGAAAGATCAAGAATGGAACGAACCCATCAGGCCACTGAATCGCTTGAACGTTCTCGGTATGCGAACATGTGGATTAACCTCGATGAGCACTCCACGGGCTGTATGGATGTAGACTTGCAGCAACCCGGCCTTGTTCAGTGGCGAATCGAGGAGTGTTAGGAGACACTAGGAACGAAAAAAATGGGGGGGTCGTCAATCATAACGATGGATCGCGGGAAGAATGTAGGGGAAAAAAAAGAAAAACAACTACCTGATGCGTGATATCCGGTCTCGCATCTGCGATATCTCGACCCGTCTTCGCCAGAATACCTTGATGGTCATCACAATTCAATAGGGTATACTTGGCTTCACCACTGTCTTTTCCCCTTCTATCTTTAGTTCCCGGAATGCTTTTGCTGCCACCTCCAGAGATTTTGTATGCTTCCAAGCAAGCTTGTTCCAGGATAACGTAAAGCCTTCTCTGAGATGCAGCTGCTGGTCCGCGAGCAACATGGGCTTGAACAGGGAGCATAGAGGGGTTGGCGACGGGTTGGATTGGAGTATATGGATTAGAGGCTGCGGACAGTGTTGAGGGCATTTTCCGGGCTTTGGATGATGGGAGGGGCCGAGTTGGACGATCGTTGGCCATTGCAATGGAAGGAGAAGTGTGACTGCCTTTGTGTTCGTCACTATCGACCTGCATTACCTGGGCCTGCATTCCTCCACTAACCGCATCTGTACCCCCATCTTTTTCACCCTCGCTATCTGACTCTGAACTATGTGTGGGGCTTTTCTGTCTCCTCCTCTGGGCTGGTCGTTCTCCAGGTGTCGATTTGGGGCGTGGGGGGGGAATGACTGCCGAGGTAGGGCTAAAAAACTTCAAGGCAGTTGTGTTGAAATCGTTGTTGTCAATAGAGCCGGAATGGCGCCTTCGACGAGCGGGGATGATGACTGATTCCATATGCTTTTTGGGAATTTTTGAGATTGGATACGATGTCAAAAATATTCTTGGTGGACGAGTAGAAGGTAGTGGCGACTGTAAATCTAGAATTACTGTTTAATCGGCAGAATTCAAGAACTTATAACGTTATGACAGTAACGATTCGGTTTTTTTTTTTGACAGTACATATTTATAAAAAAAAAAGTCAAAATGCGGAGTATGTATGTAATTCGGGATTCAGCGCCGATTGTTTTACACACCTTGCCAATGCCCCTGCAACATGTTCTGGGTCCCTTGATTTCATTTCTAAAAAACTTGTACTTGCTCTCAATGACTTTATTTAAACGGGGGGGCGCCTTACATAAGTTCAAGTTCGACCCAGAATACGTGGCGCTGACTTCCATACTTCAAGCTTCAATCTCGACATGCTTGCGTAAATATAATGTTGCCATGAGGATGATATATGGCAATAGCCGCAGGGCACTCCTAAATGCAAGTGAGTACGCTTGTCCTGATACGAGGTCGGTAAGTTATTTCACGCGCAATGAGGCCAAAGATTTCAAAGGCTCAGCGTTTTCGAATAGGATGATTTTCTTCTAAGTATCTAAATATCACGAATTTACATCTTTTTATTTATTTAATCATCATCGGCACCTGGTAAGCAGATGATATATTGCATGACCCACTCACGACCCACCGCAGTCACACCGCTTGCAATTGTACTTTTATCGATCATCTCGGCCCAGTATCGACCCATGGGGCATATCTCCAACTTGCGCGGGAGCCACACCTCTACCTCTCAAAACCTGCATTATTTCGCGGATCGATCCGTTTCTCGACGGCTTCAACATGAGGGTATGTACTTAGGCAGCAAAGCCTTGTAACCGGCACTCGGATCTGTCGTCAATCAGTTTGACGTCAAAGATTCGAAGAGTGTTAGATATTGTAGGCGAGTCTCAGCATAAGGCCGTGTGTCGGTGGCATTTCCTAGCGATGCTTCGAGATGGTATCGATTTTCTAATTGTCTTGAAGATCTCGACTGAGATGCAACAGCTTACGACTCGAAGTCTTGGCAAATCCTTTTTCGAAGCAATCCAACTACTTCCAAATCACAGAACAATCCTTTATCCATGAGGTACACGTATTCGCATCTGGTCTACTATGCTTTCCTTGCCTAATCGTTCATGTGGACTTATAATTGTTAAGTGAGATCAGTGACCGATCCTCGTATGAGGATAGACCAGGATGACCCCTCGATACAAGGATGCTAGATCTGAGTTTAAATTACTATTTACGATCGAGATTTTGATGGCGGTCGTTCTCCCATTCACCTCCACCCACCTTCAAAGGAGTACACCATTATTGTCAGTGCATCTGATCCTTCTGTCGATGTGCTTCAGAAAGGTTTGCTCTGTTCTCAGCAATGCTAACACGCAAACCCCAACAAGGTGACTGTGTCACCAAGACTGCATTCTGTGTTCGAGATCGGCTCATCGTAGATAACCTCGTCAATCTCACGGGGAACGCTAGTCTTGCAGGTAGACAAGATATACTTTCCAAAAACCTCGAGGTGGCAGGAGACTTTTGTTGTTGATTATTATCTTTGGAACACCTCCTAATACATACAGTACACCTGTTCATAGCGCTCATCCTCTAGGAATGTCACAAGAAAGTGACCATATGAATTCAATCTATGCAAGGCTGTAATCATCAGCGGTGACACGCACGAGTTCAAACATGTGCCAACCACACACCTCCACTCTTTCATCTCCACCACGAACCTATGGATCAATTCTCTCTTCCTGCTTTAGGTGCTGCAGCTGTCCTGGGTAGTTTACTATTCTACTACGGATTGTCATTGACAAAGAAGAAGAGATTACCACCTGGACCACGTCGATTACCTGGAATAGGCAATGTTCACCAGATGCCAACGAAAACGCCGTGGTTGGTTTTCGGCAAGTGGGGAGAAGCTTATGGTATGGACTTTTGATATTACTATGTAGTGCAAAA
>Ga0193743_1002758_pt1 | contig 12143 bp, 9 predicted proteins | sample L2c2metaG_FD_143038 | JGI IMG/M metagenome (GOLD analysis project Ga0193743, IMG submission 143038) | Soil microbial communities from a riparian zone of the East river system, Colorado, United States - L2c2 | ecosystem: Environmental > Terrestrial > Soil > Riparian zone | place: USA: East River... | reverse complement strand
GGCTATGGCGTCTTCTGGGCTCCGCAGGTGGCCTTGGGAGGTCCCATCAGCACGCTGGGATACGCAGCCACCACGGCCTTTACCGGTAGCACCAATGCGCAAGGCTCGCCCACGCCGACGCTGTCGAACCCGTTCCCCACCGGACTGATACAGCCGGCCGGCAACGCCGAAACCGGCTTAGGCCAAAACTTCTCCCTGCAATCGCCAAGCGCGAGGTCGCCGATGATCCAGCAATATTCGATCGACGTCCAGCGTCAACTGCCCGGCGATATCGCACTGGAAGTAGGTTACGTAGGTTCGCATTCCACTCACCTGACGCTCGGGGCCGGCATGCTGAACATCAACGCGCTCAACCCGAGCCAGTTTGCTCTGGGCACGGCGGCGCTCAATACCCCAGTCGCCAATCCTTACTTTGGAAAAATCAAAACGGGCACCCTATCGCAGGCGACCGTACCGGCTTACGATCTACTTTTGCCGTACTCTGCCTTTGGAACTATCACGGAGAATTACAGCGATCAGAATCATGCCCGCTATGACTCCATGATCATCAAAGGGCAGAAACGCTTCAGCAAGGGGCTTACCTTCCTGAGCACCCTTACCTGGTCAAAGAATTACGACGAAAGTAACAATCCCGCCGGCAACTATCTCAACGCGGGCGCTCGGACGTATCCGCAAAACCCATACGATGTAGCAGCGGAATATAGCCTGTCGAATTTCAGTTCCCCCTTCCGCTGGGCCACCGCCTTTACTTACGAACTGCCTTTCGGTAAAGGAAAGCAGTTCCTGAACACCAACACGCTAGTCAACTACATCGCGGGTGGATGGTCCATCAACGGTGTACTAAGTTACCAGACTGGCTTCCCGCTGCAGATCTACCAAAACAATGCAAACTCCGGTTATGGATACGGCGCGCAACGTCCGAATGCCACGGGTGTGACGCCTGGAACCAGCGGCAGTGTCCAAGAACGGCTAGGCAACTACATCAATCCGGCCGCCTTCTCCGCCGCCCCGCAAGGCACCTTCGGCAACGTATCGCGCACCATCTCGTTGCTCGGTCCGGGCCAGAAGAACTGGGATCTCTCTGTTTTCAAGAGCTTCACCTTCAAGGAGACGCTGAAAGCACAGTTCCGGGCGGAAGCGCTCAACGCCTTCAACTCGCCGTTATTCCTAGCGCCGAACACCAACGTCTCAAGCTCCACGTTCGGTGAAATTACGGGTCAGGCCAACTTCTCGCGGCAGTTACAGCTCGCCCTGCGTTTCTCGTTCTGAAGGAACAGATTTAGTAAGTGACGCCAAACGGGGTAGCTCCGGCTACCCCGCTTCGTCTTTATCCGCGAGCAGCAAACTCGCAGTTTCTTTCACCTGGACGCCGCTTAGCTGTCTACGCCGGATTTCGCCAACCAGAAATAAAAGCTTGTGTACCGCAACTTCGTAAGATAAGCCCTGCGCATGAATATTCGAAACGCAATTGCGCTCGGCATCCGTTCGTGCAAGGTCAGGATTCCAAGTCAGATACACACCCAAGCTATCCGGTGTACTTAAACCGGGCCGTTCGCCAATCAGAACGATAGACAAGTCGGCGCCCGTCAGCGAGCCGATCTGGTCTCCAATGGCCACCCGCCCTTGCTGAACAATCCAGATAGGACGCGCCTCCTCAGGGAAACTGCCAAGCTTTTCCAGGAGCCCCACGGCGTGGCGGTGAACGGCCAGGGCGGACAGGCCATCGGCCACAACGATCGTCACCGGACCACACCCGGAAAATTGCGCAACTTCAGCGGCGGATCCGCTATTCAGTCTTCTCCCTTTGTCGGGACGGCGCAAATATTCTTCACGGTCTCTCGCCTGGCTGTGAAGAATCCGGGCGCTCCAGCCGCGTTGTGTCATTTCCGCTGTCAGGGACGAACTATCCAACGGAAAGTGAACGGCATCGCGAGCACGGGCATGCGCCAGACGGAAATCAAGCAGCGGCTGTGTGGGCAGGCTGTCACCCGTGAGGCCCAAGCTCACTCGCGCCGAAGTGTAGTTGCCCAGCCTAGTCAAGTAGCGCCGCCACTTCCGGCAGCACCGGCCGGTTCGTCAGCCATGCTTCGAACTCCGGCGCCGGACGCAGGTTGAAGAGCGAACGCAGAAACAGCGCGTCATGAAAGGAACTACTCTGGTAGTTCAACATGATGTCGTCGCCCCCCGGCACTCCCATGATGTAGTTGACTCCCGCCGCGCCCAGCATAGTGAGGATGGCGTCCATGTCGTCATCGTCGGCCTCCGCGTGATTGGTGTAGCAGATATCGCAGCCCATCGGCAGGCCCAGCAGTTTCCCGCAAAAGTGGTCTTCCAGGGCGGCCCGCAGAATCTGCTTCCCGTCATACAAATACTCGGGTCCAATGAACCCGGCCACCGTATTCACCAGCATGGGCCGGAACCGGCGCGCCACGGCGTAAGCCCGGGCTTCACAGGTTTGCTGATCAACGCCGTGATGGGCATTTGCGGAAAGCGCACTGCCCTGCCCTGTTTCAAAGTACATGATGTTACCGTCCGCCGGACCGCGCTTCAGCTCGCGAGCCGCTTCGTGCGCTTCCGTCAGCAGGGCTAGATTGCAGCCGAAGGAAGTATTAGTGGCTTCAGTGCCGCCGATGGATTGAAACACAAGATCCACTGGCGCGCCTGCGGCAATGGCTTCCATTTGCGTGGTGATGTGCGTAAGCACGCAGCTTTGCGTAGGGATGCTGCAGCGGCGGCGAATACTGTCGATCAGGAACAGCAGTTTCCGAATTGTCTCCGGATTGTCAGATGCCGGATTGATGCCGATGACGGCGTCGCCGCTGCCCAACGACAGGCCGTCTACGATGCTGGCCGCGATGGCGCCAGGGTCGTCCGCCGGATGGTTAGGTTGCAGCCTCGTGGATAAACGGCCCGGCAAACCCACCGTGGTTCGAAAGCGCGAGACCACATGGATTTTACTTGCCACCTTGACCAGGTCTTGCAGGCGCATGATCTTTGAAACCGCGGCTGCCTGTTCGGGCATCAGTCCAGGCGCCAGACGCGTCAGCGTAGCCCCGTCGGCGGCATCGCTCAGTAGCCAGTCGCGAAAATCGGCTACCGTCAAGTGCGAAATAGCGGCAAACGACGGACGGTCTTGCGTATCGAAGATGAGCCGTGTGACCTCATCGGCCTCGTAGGGGATCAGGGGTTCGGCTAGAAAATCTTTGAGCGGCGCGCCGGCCAAAGCCATCTGAGCGGCCACGCTCTCTTCGGCGGTTTCGGCGGCGATGCCTGCAAGTTCGTCGCCTGAACGCAGCGGGGTGGCTTTCGCCAGTAAGGTTTTCAGGTCCGGAAAAGTATAGACCAGCGAGCCGAGAGTAGTCCGGTAGCGGGAAATACCTCTACGGTAGCGCAAAGACGACGATAATGTCTGAAGATGCCGTTTCCCCCTAAGCTCGTTTGCCGCATTGTCTGCTTGATAGCCGTCGCGGCGGCAATTCCCGCGCACAGCGCCACGGAGTCTCCCCTGGTGGAACGCGTAGACACCACCGCGTTCATACAAATTGAGGCCAACAGCTTTAACGGTCTGACACCCCGCCAGCAAGCGCTGGCCTATTGGCTCACGCAGGCGTCCATCGCCATAGACCCCATCATTTACGATCAGCTTTCGCGCTTCGGATTACGCGAAAAACAATTACTCGAAACGGTTGTCACTCACAAGGAAAAGGTGGATGCGGTTGTATATGACCGTATTCTGGAGTTCACCAAGCTCTTCTGGGCAAATAAGGGAAATCACAACGAGCAAACCGGGCAAAAATTCTCGCCGAAGTTCACCGCGCAGGAACTGAAACACGCCCTGGAGCAATGCGGCAAAAAGGATCTGGCCGCCGAAGTAGAAGCCGTCAGTCAGTCGTTTTTCGACGCCAAATTCGAGCCTATTCTGACGGCGAAAACACCACAAGACAGCAAAGACATCATTGAAGCGAGCTCCAACAACTTCTATCTGGACGTGAAGCTTGCCGACTTGAAAAACTTCAAGGAAAAATACCGGCTGAATTCGCGAGTGGTGAAGAAAGGCGGCGCGCTGTTGGAGCAAGTCTATCGCGCCGGTACGCCTGACGGCCGCGTCCGCCCAGGGCTCTATGCAAATTACCTGAGCAAAGCGAATCAATATTTGGAAAAGGCACGTGCCTATGCCGAACCCGCGCAAGCAAAGGTGATCGGCGATCTGATTCGTTATTACCAGACAGGCGAGTATGCGGATTGGATCCAGTTCGGCGCCGGCTGGGTGCTGGACAACGCTCCCGTCGACTTCGCCAACGGCTTTATTGAGAACTATCGCGATGCGCGTGCGGCCAAAGGCACCATGCAGAGCTTTGTTTGTGTCACGGATCAGAAACTGTCATCCGCCATGCGGAGGGTCGCGGATAACGCGCAGTATTTCGAAGACCGGGCCCCTTGGGACGCTCGTTATAAGAAGCAGGGAGCGAAGCCGCCGCTGGCAAAGGCGGTGGAAACGCTCATCGAAACTGCCGACTTTCACGTCACGACCATTGGCGACAATCTGCCGAATGAACAGGAGATCCACGAGAAGTACGGCACCAAAAGCTTTCTCTTCACCGGCAGTTCGCGGGTACTCGCCAAGGCAACCGGCAACAAAGTGCTGGAAGAGTTTGCGGCGTCCCGGGACGATGCCGCCCGCGATGAAAAGTATGGCTCTGAAGCGCAGGAATTGTTGACGGCGATGCACGAAGTCATTGGCCACGGCTCCGGAAAGTTGAACCCCAAACTGACGCGGGATCCCGGTTTCTATCTGAAGGAATACTACTCAACCCTCGAAGAAGGCCGCGCCGACTTGGTCGCCCTCTGGAACGTGTTCGATCCGAAACTGAAAGAGTTGGGATTGGTTTCGTCGAACGAAGTGGGGCAGGCGATGTACGATGCTGCGGCCAGGGTCATGCTGACCCAGCTCTCGCGCATACCCGCGGGCGACAGTATTGAAGAAGACCACCAGCGGGACCGGCAGCTGATTGCACGCTACATCATGGCCAAGACCGGCGCCATTTCGCTCCTGACGCGCGATGGAAAAGCGTACGTTGCAGTCACCGATTACAAGAAGATGCGCGAGGGTGTGGGCATGTTGCTGGCCGAGCTCATGCGTATTAAAGCCGAAGGCGACTATCCGGCCATCAAAGCGCTGATCGATCAATATGGAGTCCACTTCGACCCAACTCTGCGTGACCAGGTCGTCGAACGCTACCGGAAGTTGAACTTGCCAACCTACTGGACAGGCATCAATGCCGATCTGAAGGCACAGTTCGACAGTGCCGGTACGGTGACCAAGGTGGAAATCTCTTACCCGCGAGACTACATGAAACAGCAGCTGGATTACAGCGCAATGTATAAATAAGACGAGGCTATCTTTTGGCGGCGTCGGTTTCTCTATTCACGTTCGCGCTGGCTCTCGCAGTCTGTCCGCTGTGCTCGCAGTTTGAGATGAAGCTGGATCCCCGCACCAGCCAGGCTTTCGATAGTTACGCCAAAACGGTAGAAGAACAGCTAGCTCAGCGCTGGGCCGGAGAGGGCCCTTTTCTGTCCAGCGGCGAGTCGCCCAAGGGCAAGCACCGGTTGTTACGGGGCGACCTGTTGATCACGCCCGGATCTTCTCCGAACCCCATCGAAGTGCCGGATGGACTCATTCACGACTGGGTCGGCGCTGTGTTCATTCCGAACACAACACCCGAAAAGGTGATCGCCACGTTGCAGGATTTCGACGCGCATTCGAGCATTTATCCCGAGATCCTAAAATCGCGGATGATCAAGCGGGACGGCAACGATTTGACCGGCTATTGGCGTGTGGAGCGGAAACAGCAGTTCGTCCCCGCGACGTACGACATTGAGCAGGAGGCGCACTACCAGGAAGTGAGCAAAGGCAAATGGATCTGCCGGGATCACTCCACCGTCATTCATGAGGTGAAAGATGCGGGAAGCCAGCATGAGTCGCGGTTCCCGGCGGGCGAGGGACTGGGATTGCTCTGGCGGCTGAACGCCTACTGGAGCTTGGAAGCCAGCGGCAACGGCGTCTTGGCCGAATGCCGGGCCATTTCGCTTTCCCGAGGTATTCCCAGCGGAATGGGCTGGATGATCAAGCCCTTTATCCAGAATGTTCCGCGCGAATCACTCACTTCCACGCTGCGGAATACGCGCAAAGCAGTCGAAAAATAGTTGTGGTGTGGAAACAGCATGTAGCGATTCCACCCTAGAGTGGATCAACCACTCAGAGGCAAACATGACAGACAGTCGAGATAGAGCTTTACAATTTGCGTACTTCTTAATCGGCCTTGCGCTGCCATTGGCTGGATGGGCTCTGTGGTCCAAAAACCACGCTCACAGTGAGAAAGCGCAAGCCGACAGCGCGCGTGACGTTACCATGGAGGACAGCTTCCCGGCCAGCGATCCGCCAGCTTCCTGGTAATAGTTGCAACGGCCGGCGCGGAAAGACTCCACAGCCCTGATGTCCGGCCGATTTTTCACCACCCTATTGCTGTGCGCCCTGGTCTGCCAGTTGAGCAGCGGCGCCGTAACCAAAGTAGAAATAACAGACAAAACCGATCTGCAAAATGGCAGTTATGAATTATTGACAGGGAAGGTGTATTTCGCTGTCGATCCCGCGCTGGCTCCGAACCGGATCGTTGCAGACATCGATGTGGCGCCGAAAAATGCCAAAGGACTGGTGGAATTTTCTGCGGATTTCTCTGAAGTGCGTCCCCGCAAGGGCGGGAATGGGACGGCGTTGGTGGAAATTTCCAATCGCGGCGGGAAAGCCCTGGCCAGTGAATTCAATTTCGCCCATGGCTCAAGAGATCTGAAGAATCCTGAGGCCATGGGCGATGGCTTCCTGCTCCAACACGGCTTCACGTTGGTCTGGGTCGGCTGGGAGTTCGATCTGCCCGCCAATGCAAATCTGTTGCATGCCGACCTGCCCGTTGCCACGGACCAGGGCAAGACAATCAGCGGAATCGTTCGCTCGGAATGGGTGGGCGATACGCGGGTGGAGACCATTCCGCTGGGCGACCGCGGCCAGACCGGCTATGCCGTGCTGGATGCGGCATCGGCGAAGAACAAGCTCTACGTGCGGGATGCCGTCGCGGCTTCGCGCACTCTCGTTCCCCGCGAGTCGTGGCATTTCACTGATGCGGCGCATGTATCCCTCAAGGGCGGCTTTGTTCCCGGACGTCTATACGAAGTCATCTACGAGGCCAAAGATCCGGTCATAGCGGGGCTTGGTCTGGCCGGCGTGCGCGATTTCGTGTCGTATCTCAAATCGGGCGCCCGTTCTGGCTCGCAACCGGAGGTGCAACGCGCCATTGGCTTCGGCGTTTCGCAGAGCGGCCGCTTCCTGCGCGAATTTCTTTATGACGGGTTCAATGAAGACGAAGCGCACCGCCAGGTTTTCGATGGGATCTGGGCGCACGTCGCAGGTGGTGGCCGAGGCAGTTTCAATCATCGCTTCGCGCAGCCCTCGCGCGATGGGCATGCCTTCTCTAACGTCTTCTACCCTGTCGACACGCCCCCGTTCGACGAGGAGCCTTTGATGCAAAAAGCTCACCAGGCGCACGTCATGCCGAAGCTGTTCTTGACCAACGGCTCCTATGAATATTGGGGCCGCGGCGCGTCGTTGATTCACACCACGGCGGACGGCAAAGCGGACGAGCCGCCATCCGAACACGCGCGGATTTATTTCTTGTCGGGATCGCAACACACGATCGGGGCCATTCCGCCGCAAAAGACGTTGGCCCACAATTTGGCGAATACGAACGACTACCGCTACAGCCTGCGGGCACTGCTGTTAGCCATGCAGACGTGGCTGAAAGAGGGAAAAGAGCCGCCGCCTTCCCGCTTTCCCCGGCTGGATAAAGGGGAGCTGACCACACTACCGAACTTGAAGTTTCCGAAGATCCAGGGAGTGCAGCTGCCGCTCCACAAGCGCGAAGTGTACCGCCTGGATTTTTCCGAAGAACCGCCCAAACAAGGCGCGCCATTTCCCACCTTTGTTCCCCAGGTAGACGCGGACGGCAACGACCTGGGCGGGATCAAAATGCCTGAGATCGAAGTTCCGCTCGCCTCTTATACCGGATGGAATCCACGTACCGATGCCATCGGAGCACCCGGCGAGATGCTGAGTTTCATGGGATCATGGATTCCATTCGCGCGGACTAGGGCCGAACAACTGCGGACTCACGACGAGCGCAGGCCTGTTGAGGAGCGCTACCCCAGTGAACAGGTCTACTTGGATCGAATCGATGAAGCCGGGCGCAAGCTTGTGCAGGCCGGATACGTCCTCGAAGCGGATTTGCCGCTCCTGCACGAACGCGCGGCCCGCGAGTGGGCCTACTTGCATCACTCGTAGCGCAAGGCTTCCGTCGGATTGAGCTGCGAAGCGCGGCGCGCCGGCAGCATCCCGAATCCGACGCCCACGAGGAAAGACACTCCAAACGCGACTAACACGGAGATGGGCGATATAGGAACGTGAACCTGATCGGTGATCAAATTGACGGTCAACGGGAGCGCCAGGCCGATGGCAATGCCCACGCTGCCGCCAACCAGGCTTATCAATATCGATTCAACCAGGAATTGCAGCAGCACTTCGCGGCGTGACGCGCCAACCGCCATGCGCAGCCCTATCTCGCGCGTCCGCTCAGCCACCGTCACCAGCATGATATTCATGATGCCAATGCCTGAGATCAGCAGCGCGAGCGCGGAAACAATCACCAGTACAATCGTCAGAACCGAAGCGATTTGGTCGGCGGTATCCAGGATCGCGGCGAGGTTCTGGACATTGTATTTCGCCCCGGGCCGGTGACGGCTTTCAAGAATGCTGACCACTTTATCCGTCACTGCCAACACATCGCTGGCGTTGCGCACTTGCAGATAGACCGGCTCAATGCGTTCATACTCGGTGAAAAACTTCATCACACTCACGGGGATGAGAATGGTCTCATCTGAGATCTCGCTTTGTCCGAAGGTGCTGGTCCTTTCTCGAAAGGTCCCAACAACCGTGAACTGTAATTGGCTGATTTTGACGGTTTGCCCTAATGCGGCATCCTGGCTGCCGAAGATCCGTATGGCCAGCTTGTCCGTAAGCATGGCAACGCGCTCACGCAGACTCATATCGCCGGGATCGAAGAAACGGCCGCGCAATAGTTTCAAATTACGGACGCGAGAGTATTGGTCGTCCACGCCATCGATGGTGACCTCGCGAATCTTCCCGTTCACCACGATTTGGTCATGCACCGTCATCACCGCGGTCGCGGCGATAATTCGGTTGCCCAGAATATCCCGCATCGCCTGCACATCGGCTAGTTTGACGAAATCTGCCTGCACCTTGGCGACATTGGAGCCTCCTGGCTCATAATTTGCGTAGACCAGGTTGGAGCCGATGCCGCGGATTTGATCCAGGATCAAATCTTTACTGGCAAGCGATATGGTCACAACCAGGATGACCGAGGCGTTCCCGATAGTGGGGCCCAGCGCGGTGAGGAACGTTCGAAGCCGGTTGGCGGAGAGCGCCTGAAAGCTGAAGCTAATCGCTTCTCTTAAATTCATCGGCCGGGCTGCTGCAGGTCTTAGGCTCCGCCCACTTGCTTCAGTAACCGGCGGGCTTCGTCTTTGGGCGGATCGTCCACGGAAATGGAGGCGCTCACATACTTTTGCAACAGCGCTTTGGCTTCATCCAAATTCCGCTTTTGCGAGATCAGAACATCCGCGCGGGCAAACCACAGTCTCGCTGAATTAGGATTCACCGTCTGCGCTTCCGCAAATACCGCGTCGCTCTCGCGAATGCGGCCTTGCGTCGCCAGGAAGCGAGCTAGCGCGATCAAATGACCTACCTGCTTGGGCGCCACTGCGATCGCACTCCGGAAATGGTCTTCCGCCGAGTCATATTCTTTGCGCTTCTGGGCCAGCTTAGCTCCTTGAAAATAACCTTCCGCCGGATCGATGGCGGAGGTCTTCTCCGCTATATTCATCGCTTTGTCCATGCCGCCGCCCAGGAAACCAGGAGCTTCCAGGTAATAATCAAAAAGGTCGCTCAACGCCTCAGGGTTCTTGGGGTCGAGATCGACAGCCTTTTCGAATGCTTGGCGCGCCTTTGACGCAAGGCCGGGTGCAAGGAGCGGGTTGGAGGTCTCCGCCCGCTTACCATAAGCGCGGCCCAACCAGTCCATATAGTCGCTGTTCCTGGGCTGACCCGTTGTAGCCTTCAACAAAAACTCGATGGATTTCTTGAATTCGCCCATCATAAAATAGTTGCGGCCCACCAGGAAATTCGTCGCCGCATCTGAGCTATGCTTGTCAAGCAGTGTCAGCGAAGCTGCAAAATCCGTATGCTTATAGAAGTTTTCGGCCTTTGTGAGGTCCTGACCCAGCACCACTGTCCCCAGCAGCGGAAGAACACACAAAGCGATCACCGACGTCTTACGTAGACTGTCCAAAACCATTCCAATTCTGTTTCCCAACATTTTAGCCTAATTGTGTTCCCCTATGCGTACAAAGATGCTTCGGCCCGTAGTAAGGTTGCGGGTTCCCAGGACTCCTGCTAAGTGATTGATTCCAGGCGTGATCCACAGCCCGTAAACGCCGCCTCAGCCAGAATATAGTATGCTAAGGCTGAAAAATAACTTTTTAAAGGTAATTGGAGGATGATAAAAAATATGTTCGCCCGGTTTCAACGTCCGCTTTTATTAGGGGGCATCGTCTTCCTGGCGGCCTGTAGTGCATGGGCCCAGACCACCACGTTGGAAGGCGACATTAAGGATGAGAACGGCCAGCCGATGAAGGACAAAGGCGCGGTAATCGTGCTGGATCGCACTGACATTAAAGGTCACTACCAAGTAAAGTCCGGCAAAAAGGGCCACTGGCTCTACACCGGCCTGCCGTTCGGGAAATACGACGTGAGCATCGAAATAGACGGCAAAGTCGTGGACAAAGTATCCGGCGTGGCAACGAAATACGGCGATAGCACGCCGGTTGATTTCGATCTGCAGAAAATGAAGCAGTCCCAGGCCGCGACCCAGCAAAGCGGCCAGACCGGCCAACTCACGCAAGAGCAGGCAAAAGGCATGACGAAGGAGCAGAAGGACGCCTTCGAAGCGCAGGCTAAAAAGAATTCCGAGGCGATGAAGAAGAACAAAGCGCTGAACGATGCCTTTAATGCCGGGCAGGATGCCTTGAAGATGGCGGCGGCCGAACAGGACAAAACGCAAAAGGGTCCTAAATACCAGGTTGCGATCGACAGCTTTACCAAGGCCGGCGAGCTGGATGCCAGCCAGGTAGCTGTTTGGAATTCGCTGGGAGAAGCCTACAGCGGCCTGGGCGACAGCCAGACCGGCGATGATCGCAACAAGTCCTATGACCAGGCGATTTCCGCTTACAACAAGGGTCTGGCGCTGAAGCCCAATGACGCCGCGGTCTACAACCAGATGGGCAACATCTTCGGCAAACAGAAAAAGATTCCGGAAGCAACAGACGCCTTAACCAAGGCAGCACAGTTCGACCCGGCGATGGCTCCCAAAGCGTACTTCAACATGGGCGCCAACCTGGTGAATGGCGGCCAGCCTGAGAAGGCGGCGGAGTTCTTCAAAAAGGCGACCGAAGCAGACGCGAACTATGCCGAAGCTTGGTATCAGTTAGGCAGTCTGGACATGATGGCAGGTAAAGTCGATGCGAAAACCGGTCAGCAGGCTTACCCGCCCGACACGGCCGTAGCGCTGAAGAAATACCTCGAGCTGCAACCTGCCGGCCCGCACGCAGCGGAAGCAACCGCCATGCTGCAAGCCATGGGCGAAACCGTCCAAACCAAGATCACGGTACCCGGTGCAAAGAAAAAGAAGTAACCAGGCTCTAGAATAAGGAGGGAGGCTCTGTTGAAGGGCCTCCCACTGATTCGAGCCACGCTTTCATGTTTCGCGCACTCATTGAACTGTTCATCACCATCCTGGCGGCAATGGTGGCTCGGGCAATAATCAGTAGCATCATGAAAGGCCTCTCAAACGCAACCTCCAGCGCCTTTCAACAGCAGTCTCAATCCCCTCCAAATCAGCAGCGGACCTCCCACAACGGCAGACAATCCGGCCAGCCCGACGCGGGCGGTCCTAAAACTGGCA
>Ga0193743_1002757_pt1 | contig 12144 bp, 9 predicted proteins | sample L2c2metaG_FD_143038 | JGI IMG/M metagenome (GOLD analysis project Ga0193743, IMG submission 143038) | Soil microbial communities from a riparian zone of the East river system, Colorado, United States - L2c2 | ecosystem: Environmental > Terrestrial > Soil > Riparian zone | place: USA: East River... | reverse complement strand
GATCTCGATCCTGTCGAACAGTGCCGCGGCGACCAGCAGTGTGATGGCGTTGGCCGCCGCCGCGAGCACGATCCGGACCACCCAAGGGTTGACGTTCATGGGTTCTCCTTCCAGGGGGTGCCATCCCCATACCCGGAACGCCCGGCCGAGTCCGACCACGTCTAGAACCTGTTCTCGCCCTCGCTTGCGCACGGGGCCGACTCGTTGGGTAGCTTTAGGACACGCGGCGACCCCAAGCCTGAGTCTCCGCCGACTGGGTTTGGGGGGCACCTTGGGGGTTTCCGCCGACCTACCTTGGCAGCCGCAACGAGAGGTCCCCTGCTCCGCCACGGGCAGGGGACCTCTCGCATAAACGCAGGTTGAGCCTCAGTCGTCGTGGTCGAAGGTGAGGACGACGCTGCCGACCTTGTGGTCGGTGTCGACCCGGCGGTGCGCCTCGACGATCTGCGAGAAGGGGAGGACGGTGTCGATCACCGCCTTCAGCTCGCCGGTCTCGCCCAGCGACATGAGCGTCCGGAAGAGGTCGGCGGTGACCTTGGGGCTGCCGCCGATCACGGGCTTCTGCCGCGTCGCTGCGATCATCTGCGGGAGGTCGGCGATGACCTGGAGGAAGCGCCCGCCCGGCGCCAGCGACCCCTTCACCCGGGAGTAGGGGGCGTTGCCGTGGTTGTCCATGATCACGTCGTAGCGCCGGCCGCTCCGGGTGAAGTCCTCCGCCGTGTAGTCGACCACGTGGTCGGCCCCGAGGCCCTTCACCAGCTCGGCGTTGGCGCCGCTGCACACGCCCGTCACCTCGGCGCCGAGGTGCTTGGCGATCTGCACGGCCATGGTGCCGACCGCCCCGGAGGCGCCGTTGACCAGCAGCGTCTCGCCCTCGGCGAGCTTGCCCATCCCGAAGAAGATGAGCGACGTCGTTCCGCCGAAGCAGAGGGCCACGGCGTCCTCGTAGCTCAGGCTGTCCGGGATCCGGGCGATCAGGCCGTCCTCGGCCACGGCGACGTGCTCGGCGTGGCAGCCGAACTTGAACCCGCGGGAGGCGACCACCCGGTCGCCCGCCTGGAAGGCGGTGACCGCGCTCCCCACCGCCTCGACCCGACCGGCCACCTCGAAGCCCATGATGGGCTGCCGAGGTCCCGTGAAGCCGAGCCGCAGTCGCATCATCGGACTCACTCCCCGCGGGACCCGCAGCGCCCGCACCCGGGCGTCACCGGAGTTGACCGTGATGGCGTAGGACTCGACCAGCACCTCGTCGTCCGCCGGCACGGGGGTCGGCACGTCCTTGATCTGGACGACCTCCGGCGGCCCGTACCTCTCGATGACTGCTGCCTTCATCGTTCGTCCACCCGTTCCGTCGCTGGTCTCGACGCCCAGCATCCCACCCTCGCCTCCTGGGCGTCGGGGGTCCACTATGGAGGCATGTTCGACACCGACCAGCTGATCGTCGATTGCCGGGAGGCGTTGGGGGAGACGGAGCCCCGGCGGGCGGTGCGCCAGGTGCTCGATCGTGCGTTGGCGGCGCCCGGGGCGCTGGCGGACACGTTCAAGCCGTCCGAGGGTGGCCTCACGTTGCTCCACCAGGCCGACGACCTCACCGTGCTGCACGTCGTGTGGGCGCCGAAGATGCGCCTCTACCCGCACGACCACCGCATGTGGGCGGTCATCGGCATCTACGGCGGGCAGGAGGACAACGCCTTCTACCGCCGGGCCGACACGACGCTCACCGAGTCGGGCGGCAAGACGCTCGCCACCGGCGACTCGGTGATCCTCGGCGACGACACCGTCCACGCCGTCACCAACCCCCTCGACCGCCTCACGGGCGCGATCCACGTCTACGGCGGCGACTTCGTCAACCGCCCCCGCAGCCAGTGGGGCCCCGGCCCCGTCGAGGAACGCCCCTACGACATCGAGGAAGCCCGCCGCGAGTTCGCCCGAGCGAACGCCGCCTGGTCTTCCGGCTGACCCCAACCTAGGGCATTGTCCGTTCCTGAAACTATGAATATAGTTACCCTTGAAAGAGGGAGAACGTGCGATGACCCAGATCGAGGGAACCGACGCGGGGAGCTTCGCCGACCTGCTGGACACCAGCGGCGTGCTCGACGAGCTGATCTTCGTGAGCGTCGACGACCACATCATCGAGCCGGCCGACATGTTCGAGGGCCGGCTGCCGGCGAAGTACCAGGACGACGCGCCCCGGGTGGTGACCCGCGACGACGGCTCGCTCGCCTGGGTCTACGACGGCGACGAGGTCACGTCGATGGGCCTGAACGCGGTGGTCGGCCGCCCGCCGGAGGAGTGGGGCCTCGAGCCGGACCGCTTCGAGGACATGCGCAAGGGCTGTTACGACGTCCACCAGCGGGTCAACGACATGAACGTCGCCGGGGTGCTGGGCAGCATGTGCTTCCCGAGCTTCGCCCAGTTCTGCGGGCAGCGGTTCTTCCGCACCACCGACAAGGACCTGGGCCTCGCCGTGCTCCGTGCCTACAACGACTGGCACATCGACGCCTGGTGCGGCGCCTACCCCGACCGCTTCATGCCCCTCGGCATCATCCCGCTGTGGGACCCGCAGCTGATCGTCGAGGAGATCCGCCGCATCCACGCCAAGGGCGCCCACGCCATCACGTTCTCCGAGGACCCCTACAAGCTGGGCCTCCCGCCCCTCCACGACCACCACTGGTACCCCATGTGGGCCGTGTGCGAGGAGCTCGAGGTGGTGGTGTGCCTGCACCTGGGCTCCTCGTCGAGCCTGCCGGCCACGTCGCCCGGCTCGGTGATCGAGACGTCCCAGACGCTCGCCCCGCTCAGCCTGCTCAGCACCGCCACCGAGATCGTGTGGAGCGACTTCCTGCGCGACTTCCCCAACCTGAAGATCGCCCTGTCCGAGGGCGGCATCGGCTGGCTGCCGTACTTCCTCGAGCGCTGCGACTACGTCTACCGCCACCACCGCCACTGGACCGGCACCAACTTCGGCGACAAGCTCCCGAGCGAGGTCTTCAAGGAGCACGTGATCTCGTGCTTCATCGAGGACCGGCCCGGCCTGGTGCTCAAGGACGACATCGGCGTCGACATGATCTGCTGGGAGATGGACTACCCCCACTCCGACAGCAGCTGGCCCGCCGCGCCGGAGAGCTTCGCTCCGTCGCTCCCGCACCTCACCCGTGAGGAGATCGACAAGATCACCTACGAGAACGCCTGCCGGCTGTTCAAGTTCGACCCGTTCCGGCACCGCACCAAGGCCGAGTCGACGGTGCAGGCGCTGCGGGCGCTGACCACCGAGGACGACCTGCTCTACAAGTCGGCCGAGCGGCTGCGGGGTAAGGGTGTGATGCATCCGACGGCGGACGCCCTTACCAGCCAGTTCGTGTCGAGGTGACGATGGCAGATGTAGAGGTCGAGGTCGAGCGGCGGGGTGACGTCGGCTGGATCCGGCTGAACCGCCCGGACCGCATGAACGCCTACGACATGGCGATGGGCCAGGAGGTCATCGCTGCCGTCAAGGGACTGAGCGACGCCGGCGTGATCGTGATCACCGGGAACGGCCGGGCGTTCTGCGCCGGCGGGTACCTCGCCAACCTGGCCGAGCCCGACCCCGCGGAGCTGCGGGGCATGTTCATGGCGTCGCTCGACCTGTTCGATGCGATCCGCCTCAGCCCCCGGCCCGTCATCGCCGCCGTCAACGGAGCGGCAGCGGGCGGGGGCAACGAGCTGGTCGTGGCCTGCGACCTGGCCATCGCCGCCGAGAGCGCCACCTTCGGCCAGACCGGGCCGCGTGTGGGCAGCGCGCCCGTGCTGGGCGGCACCAACCTGCTGGCGATGTCGGTGGGGGAGAAGCGGGCCAAGGAGGTGGTGTTCCTGTGCCGGAAGTACACGGCGCAGGAGGCCCTCGACCTGGGCTGGATCAACCGGGTGGTGCCCGACGACGAACTGGAGGCCGAGGTCGAGCGGTGGGCCGACGAGATCCTGGCGCTCAGCCCCCGCTACCTCGAGATCGCCAAGATCAGCTCCAACGTGTGGTGGAACGCCTCGCGCGACAACTTCGTGTCGGGGCTGGGGATGCTGGTCCAGGCCATCGGCTCGGAGGACATGGTCGAGGGCGCCACCGCGTTCGTCGAGAAGCGCAAGCCGCAGTTCCCGGGCCGCACGCCGAAGGCCCAGCCGTGACGACCTACGGGACGCTCGTCCCGACCTTCGCCGACCGGTCGACGTGGACGCTGCCGGCCGTGCTGCGCGCCCGGGCCGCCAGCCACGGCGGCCGGGTGTACCTCGACGTGCCGACCGAGGGCGTCCAGCTGACCTATGCCGAGGTGCTCGACCGGGCGGAGACCGTCGCCGGTCGGCTGCTCTCGCTGGCGGCGCCCGGCGACCGGGTGCTGCTGATGGCGGCCAACAGCTCGCCGTACATCCTCACCTGGTTCGGCTCGGCGCTGGCCGGGATGGTCGAGGTGCCGATCAACACGGCCTACCGGGGCGCGTTCCTGGAGCACCAGGTGGGCACCGTGGCGCCGCGGGTGGCGCTGATCGACGCCGAGCTCGCGGCCCGCTTCGTCGAGAGCCGGGAGGCGTGCGGCTCGATCGAGCACTTCTTCCTCCTGGGTGCCGACGACGAGGTGGCCGAGGCGCAGAAGCTGCTGTCCGACCACGGTTGGGCGGCCGAGCCGTTCGAGGCCCTGCTGGAGCCGGTGACCGACGGTCGGCTGCTGCCGGAGGTGGGCGCCAGCCAGCTGGCCTCGGTGTTCTTCACCTCGGGGACGACCGGGCTGTCGAAGGGCGTGATGATGCCCCACGCCCACATGTACTTCTTCGCCGACGAGTGCGTGACGCTCACGCGGCTCACCGACGACGACGCCTTCCTGTCGGTCGGCCCCCTGTTCCACGGCAACGCCCAGTTCCTGGCTGCCTACCCGGCGCTGATCGCGGGCGCCCGCTTCGTCCTCCGGCCCCGGTTCAGCGCCTCGGGCTGGCTGCCGGCGATCCGGGAGAGCAAGGCCACGGTCACCAACTTCGTGGGCGTGATGATGGACTTCGTCTGGAAGCAGCCGCCGACCCCGAACGACGCCGTCAACGACCTGCGCTGCATCTTCGCGGCGCCCACCGCGGCATCGATCCTGGAGGCGTTCAAGGAGCGGTTCGGCGTCGAGGCGTTCGTGGAGGTGTTCGGCCTGACGGAGACGTCGATGCCGATCCTCTCGCCCTACGGCGTGGACCGGCCGGCGGGCGCGGCGGGCCTGGCGCTCGACGAGTGGTTCGACGTGCGGCTGGTCGACCCGGACACCGACGACGAGGTGCCGGTCGGCGAGGTGGGGGAGCTGACCGTGCGCCCCAAGGCTCCCTGGACCACGTTCCTCGGCTACTACGGCATGCCCGAGCGCACGCTGGAGACCTGGCGCAACCTCTGGATCCACACCGGCGACGGCCTGCGCCGCGACGGGGACGGCTGGTACTACTTCGTCGACCGCCTCAAGGACGCCATCCGTCGCCGGGGCGAGAACATCAGCTCCTACGAGGTGGAGCAGGCGATCCTCGGCCACGACGCGGTGTTCGAGGTGGCGGTGGTGGCGGTGCCGGCCGACAGCGAGGCCGGCGAGGACGAGGTGATGGCCTACCTGGTCCCCGCCGGCGAGCGGCCGGATCCGGAGGTGGTCTGGGCGTGGTGCGACGAGCGCCTGCCGTACTTCACGGTGCCGCGGTACCTGGCCTTCGTCGACGAACTGCCCAAGACGCCGTCGGAGAAGGTCCGCAAGGTCGAGCTGCGGGAGATGGCCTCGGCCATGACCCGCTTCGACCGTGACCAGCGCTAGAGACGGCGACCGACCTCGCGGCCGTCGCGGATCGCCTCCAGGACCGTCCGCGGCGCCACGCAATCGCCGATGCGGTGGACCTCCGGCCCGGTGAGGTGGTCCTCCGTCGCGACGTTCCCCGCCGCGGCCACCAGGGTCGTCGCCGGCAGGGGTTGCTCGGCGCCCGACAGCACGTCGCGGACCCACAGCGCTCCGTCGGCGATGCGCAGGGGTGCCGAGTGGAGGACGAAGCGGACGCCCTTGCCGGCCAGCCGGCGGATCATCGTCTCGGCGGTGGTCGGGTCGAGGGCCCAGCCGGGGGCGAAGCGGGACGAGACCAGCGTCACCTCGGCTCCGGCGTCCCGGAGCGCCTCGGCCGGGACGTAGGCGGGGAAGTGGCCGACGTCGTCGAGCACCACCACCGACGCCGGCCCGCCGAGCCCGTCGAGCGCATCGTGGGGCGACCGCACGGGCACCGAGCCGTCGTTCGGCAGGTCGAGGGGCCGTGGGGTCGACCCGACCGCCGCCACCACGACGTCGGCCCCGAGATCGGCGAGCGTCGCAGCGTCGGCCCGGACGCCCAGCCGAACGTCGACTTTCAGGCGCTCCAGCTGCCGCTCCTGGAAGTCGACGATGTCGGCCAGCTCCCTCCGGGCCTCGACGCCCGCTCCCAGCCGCACCTGGCCGCCGAGCCGTTCCGAGGCCTCCAGCAGCACCACCTCGTGGCCCCACCCGGCCGCGGTCAGCGCCGCCTCCATGCCGGCCGGCCCGCCCCCGACCACCACGACCCGCCGGGCCACGGCAGCCGCCGTCTCCGTACCGATCCCAAGCTCGCGCTCGCGTCCGACCGCCGGGTTCACCGTGCAGCTGATCGGCCGCACGAGCGCGAGGTTGCCGTAGCAGCCCTGGTTGCAACCGATGCAGGGCCGCAGCTCGTTCCGTGCCGACGCCGCCTTGTGCACCCACTGCGGCTCGGCGATGAGGGCGCGCGCCACGGCGACGGCATCGGCCTTCCCGTCGGCCAGGATCTGCTCGGCGAGCTCGGGTGTCTTGATGCGACCGACGGCGATGACGGGCACGTAGACGGCGTTTCGCACGGCGGCGGCCAGGTCGGCGTACACGCCCTGGGGCACGTCCATGGGCGGGACGATCGCCTGGTTGTGGCTCGACCGCCCGGCGCTCACGTGCACGTAGTCCAGGTCGGCGTTCGCCGTGACGTGCCGGGCGACGGCGACGCAGTCGTCGGATTCGAGCCCGCCCTCCACCAGGTCGGAGCCGTTGAGCCGGATGCCGACGACGAGGTCGTCGCCCACGACACGTCGGATCCGCTGCGCCACCTCGACCGCCAGCCGGCAGCGGTTCTCGAGCGAGCCGCCGTACTCGTCGTCGCGGCGGTTGCTGAGCGGCGAGAAGAACGCCGAGAGCAGGTACTCGTGGGCGGCGTGGATCTCGATGCCGTCGACGCGGCTCGCGACGACGTGGCGCGCCGAGGCCTCGTAGCCGTCGAGCAGGTCGGCGATGTCGGCCCGGGTCACGGCGTGGGGGACCTCGGGCGAGTTGGCGCTGCGGACGTCGGACGGCGCCCACAGGGGCTGCCGCGAGTCCTGCGTGCTCATGCGCGAGCCGCTGTGGGCGAGCTGGAGGATCACCCGGCAGTCGTGCTCGTGCAGCGCGTCGGCCAGGCGATCCAGGGATGGCACGATCTCGGGGTCGTAGGCGAGGAGGTAGTTGGGGAACTTGATCGTGCTCGGGTGGACCGCGGCGCCTTCGACGATCACGGCGCCGACGCCGCCCCGGGCCCGGTCCAGGTAGTACGCGAGCATGCGGTCGCCGACGATCCCGCCCTCCGAGAACAGGGTCTGGTGGCCGGGGAACACCACCCGGTTCTTGAGGCGCAGGCGACCTCCGTCCAGCCGGCTCAGCAGGTGCGGGTACTCCACTGTTGCCTTCGCTCGCCTATTCATGATTACTATAAACCTAGTCAATGCAGATCCGTGGAACGACTCGATGCGCTACCTTCCGCAACTGGGCCCGCGCCTTGGGTGTCGCGGCTGAAGGAGGCTCCTAGGTGGCGACGAACTCGGCTGGCAACGGTCGGCGGCGGGAGGTGCGTTCGCCGAAGCCGCAGAAGACCGCGGTCCTGTTGGCGCAGCGGATCGTCCGCAACATCGTCGACAACAGCCTCGACGCCGGCTCCACCCTGCCGCCCGAGCGGCAGATGCTCCTCGACTACGAGGTCGGCCGGGGCACGCTGCGCGAGGCGATGCGGTTCCTGGAGATCCAGGGCGTCGTGTCGATCAAGCCCGGGCCCGGCGGCGGCCCGGTGGTCCGCACGCCGGACGAGCGCCACCTCGCCGGCACCATCGCCCTGCTGCTGCAGATGTCGGGCACGCCGTTCCGCTCGATCGTCGAGGCCCGCGCGGTGCTGGAGCCCCACCTGGCCACCAAGGCCGCCGAGCTGATCAAGCCCGAGCTCCTGGCCGAGCTGCGCGAGACGGTGGAGAACATGCGCGACAACCTGGGCGACCCGCAGATCTTCCTGCGCGAGAACGAGCGCTTCCACGACATCATCGCCTGGAGCTCCGGCAACGACCTGTTCGGCTACCTGGTGACGTCGCTGCACTGGATCACCGACGGCACGGCGCTCGGCGTCGAGTACCCCGAGCGGCGCCGGCGTGACGTGCTCAAGGCGCACGACGCCATCTACCAGGCGATCGCCGCCGGCCGGCCCGACGAGGCGGCCAAGACCATGCGCGACCACATCGGCGGCTTCACCCGGTACATGGAGGCGAAGTACCCCGAGCTGATGGACCGGCCGATCCCGTGGGAGGTCGTGTCCGCCGGCTGACGGTTGATCGCCCGCTCCTTGTCATCTAGGTTAAAGATGAACCTAGATTAGATCGGGGGATCTCCCATGAGCGAGCGAGCACCGCTGCTCGACGACGAGGCCGACCATCCCCACGAGGTCGTGCACGCCAAGGGCGACCGGCGGGTCGTCGCCATGGACTCGGCCCGCTACGTCGACGGGCGCAACACGGGCACCGACGTGGTCGTCGCCTCGTCGTACCTGGGTGTGCTGCCGGCCCGGCTGATGGCCCCGCACAAGCCCCGGGCGGTGATCGGCCACGACGCCAACGTGGGCAAGGACGGCGCCGGCATCGCCGGCCTCGGCTACCTCGAAGCCCTGGGCATACCGGCGGCCACGGCGGCGGGTGACACCGCCGAGCTGGGCAACGGGCTCGACCTGTACGAGACCGGCGTCGTCTCCTACGTGAACATCCTGGCCGAGCGCTGCGGCGTGAAGGAGGGGATGACGGTCAGGGAGGCGGCCGACGTGCTGCTCACCGCGGATCCCGGCGACGTCGACCCCGGCAACAAGATCCGCCGCGAGGTGGTCGAGACCGCCGACGACGGCAGCTCGGTGGTGATCACCGACTCGATCGTGTTCGCCCTCCCCGAGGACCACGGCCGCAACGTGCTGGTCACCGCCGGCCACACCGGGCTCAGCGGGGCCAAGTTCCTGTTGGAGGTCAACCCCAAGGGCTTCATCTGCTCCGACGGCGGCAAGGGGAAGAACGACGCCGGTATCGCCGGGCTGGCCGTCACCGGCGAGGCGGGGGTGCCGGGCGCCACCGTCGACGCCTGGTCGGCGCCCATCGGCGACGCCTTCCTGGCCTACGCCGAGGGCACGATCAGCGCCGTCAACGAGCCCGCCGCCCGCAAGGGCGTCCGGGTCGGCCAGACGGTCAAGGAGGCCGCCAGCATCCTCCTCTGCGGCACGGACCACGAACCGGACCCCGAACGGGGGAGGGTCCGCGCCGAGCTGGCGGCGGTGTCGCCCAAGTTCGCCGAAGGGCTGGCCCGGGTGCGGGACGTCACCGACGCCGACGGCGCCCTGCCCGCCTGGGCCAAGGCGCTCTTCATGGCCGCCGCGGCGGCGGTGAAGGGCCACGACGACATGCTGCGGCGGGAGCTGGCGCGGTCGGCCGGCTCCGGACTGTCGCCGGAGGCCGCCCGGGGCGCGGCGGTCGCCGTCCTCATATCGAGGGGCGAAGGGGTCTACGAGCGGTTCACGGCGGCCGTGGACGGGGCGTTCGGCGCCCGCATCACGCCCGCCGCCGGCGCCGCCCCCGAGTTCGCGGCGTCCGCCGAGACCGCCACCGAGTACTTCGACCGGTACTTCGGTTTCGTGCCCGACTACATCACGCTGATGGCCGAGCGTGCACCCCGGGCGCTCGAGGGCTACATGCTCATGCGGGAGTGGGCGCTGGCCGAGAACACGCTGGAGCCCAAGCTCGTCGAGCTGCTGCTGTGCACGGTCAACGCCGCCGAGTTCGAGAGCCGTTTCGTCGACGTGCACGCCGGTGGCGCCCGCCGGGCCGGAGCGACCGAGGACGAGATCGTCGAGGCCGTGGTCTGCGCCATCCCCGTGGCCGGGGTGGCCTCGTGGTTGCCGGGAGCCGATGGCATCGCCGGAGGCTGACGCCGACGCCGACGCCGACGCCGACGCCGACGCCGACGCCGACGGTGCGGGTGCCCGGCCCGTTCCGGAGCCGTCGCCGCTGACCGAGGAGTTCTGGAGCGCCGCCCGCGCCCACATCCTCGTGCGGCCGGTCTGCTCCGCGTGCGGGCGCAGCCACTTCACCCCCCAGGTGGCGTGCCCGCACTGCCTCTCGACCGACTGGTCCTACCGGCCGTCGACGGGCACCGGCGTCGTCTACAGCTTCACCGTCGTGCACCGGCCGCCCGGCCCGGGGTTCGACCCGCCCTACGTCATGGCCGTCGTCGACCTCGACGACGGCTGGAGCATGCTCACCAACGTCGTCGGCTGCGACGTGCACCAGGTGCACATCGGCCAGGCGGTGCGCGTGCGCTTCGACCACGTCGCCCCCGGCGTGGTCCTGCCGGTGTTCGAGCCGGCAGCCGACCCGAAGGAGCTGTCCTCGTGAACGTCGGACTCGCCATCGCCCGCTCGGCGCGGCGCTACCCCACCCGCACCGCCGTCTTCGAGGGGGAGCGCAGCCTCGACTACCGGGCGCTCGACGAACGTACCAACCGCCTCGCCAACCTGCTGCTCGCCCGCTATGGCCTGCGGCGGGGCGACCGGGTGGCGCTGCTGGTGCCCAACCGCCCGGCGGTGATCGAGGTGCTGGGCGGGGTGGCCAAGGCGGGTGGCGTCTACGTCGGGCTCAACTTCCGCCTGACGGAGGACGAGCTGCGGTTCATCCTCGGCAACGCCGAGCCCACGCTGGTGGTCACCGAGACGGAGTTCCTCGACCTGGCGCAGACGCTGGCGGCCGAGCGGGACATCCCCGTGCTCGACGTCGACAGCGCCGAGTGGGAGGACCTGCTGGCGGGCGCGTCGCCCGACGAGCCGTCGACGCTGCACGAGGTCCGCCACACCGACGACTTCTGCATCGTCTACTCCAGCGGCACCACCGGTCTGCCCAAGGGGATCCTCTTCGACCACGCCGCCTCCATCCAGCACGCCACCGTGGCCTGCATGGAGTACGAGATCACCCACGAGTCGCGGTACCTCGTCCAGATCCCGCACAACTCCAGCGTGAACATCACGATGGTGCCGTGCCTGGTGGTGGGGGCCGCCGTCGGCTTCACCGACCACCGGGGCTTCGACGGCGGGCGCTTCGTCGCCGAGGTGGTGGACCGGGCCGTCAGCCACTCGTTCCTGGTGCCCACCCAGCTCATCCGGGTGCTGGAGCAGTTCCCCGGCTCGGTCGACCTGGCCGGCCTGAAGACCATCGGCTACGGCTCGTCGCCGATCCCGCCCGACCGGCTGGGCGAGCTGCTCGGCCGCTTCGGGCCGGTCTTCAACCAGCTCTACGGCATGGCCGAGGTGGCGTCGATCGGCACGATCCTGCGCAAGGAGGACCACGTCCGGGCCCTTGCCGGCGAGGCGCGGCTGCTGGCGTCGTGCGGCCAGCCGTCGTACGCCGTGGACGTGCGGGTGGTCGACGCCGAGGGCCGCGACGTGGGCGTGGGGGAGCGGGGCGAGGTGATCTTCGGCGGCCCCCACCTGATGAAGGGCTACTACCGCGACCCCGAGCGGACGGCCGAGACACTGATCGACGGGTGGGTGCACTCGGGCGACATCGCCGAGGTCGACGGCGAGGGCTTCCTCTACGTGGTCGACCGGCTGAAGAATCTGATCATCCGGGGCGGGCAGAACATCGCTCCCACCGAGGTCGAGAACGTGCTGTCGCGGCACCCGGCGGTGCTGGAGTCGGCGGTGATCGGCGTGCCCGACCCGGAGTGGGGCGAGGCGGTGCTGGCCGTGGTGGTCGCCCGGGACGGTGTCGCCGCCAGCGGGGAGGAGCTCATCGCCCACTGCCGTTCGGCCGGGCTGGGCTCC
>Ga0193743_1002756_pt1 | contig 12145 bp, 13 predicted proteins | sample L2c2metaG_FD_143038 | JGI IMG/M metagenome (GOLD analysis project Ga0193743, IMG submission 143038) | Soil microbial communities from a riparian zone of the East river system, Colorado, United States - L2c2 | ecosystem: Environmental > Terrestrial > Soil > Riparian zone | place: USA: East River... | reverse complement strand
TGAGCCATCACCAGGCGCGCTTTGCGCAGGGCATCGCCCTCCAGGCAGCCACCACTTATGGCGCCGGTAAGCTCTCCATCTTCGGTGATCAGCATTCTGGCGCCAGCGCGGCGGTATGAAGAACCTTCTACATGCACCACGGTAGCCAGTGCCGTTTGCTTTCCATTTTTATCAGCTTTATCAAAAGCCTGCACAATATCCTGTAGTTCTTTCACAACCAGTAATTAAATTGTAGATAGATAAAATATAAATCAAAGGTATTAATATCGATAGAATATCGGATATCAACAATTTTGCGTTTCAAAAAGTACAATTAAAAAACATTACAGCCACTTGTAATATTTAACTTTACTTTACAATACTTAATTTTTACAGCAAACATTGTTTTAAATAAATTTTCTCTTGCTAACAGATAATCACGGCCGAACAATCAATTACCTGCGCCTCGCGGTGACAGACAGGTGCAACCTGCGCTGTTTTTATTGCATGCCCGAAGATGGTTTGAACTGGTTGTCGCGTAAGGAACTCATGAGCTATGAAGAAATGCTGCAAAGCTGTGCCTTACTGGTTAAAATGGGTATCGAAAAGATCCGTATTACCGGCGGCGAACCTTTTGTGCGTAAGGATATCATGCAGTTGCTCACTTCGCTGTCGCAACTAAATGGTTTAAAAGAGCTGAGCCTAACTACTAACGGGGTTTTAACCGCGCCCTATGTGCCCGAATTGAAAAAGATAGGGATACGGTCGGTAAACCTGAGCTTGGATACGCTGGATGCCAACCGTTTTTTTACCATAACCCGCCGCGACGAATTTGCCAATGTGATGGCGGCGTTGGAGGCTTTGCTCAAGCATGATATTGAAGTGAAAATAAATGCCGTAGTGATGGACGGCAAAAACATACAGGACATTATCCCGCTGGTTGAAATGACCAAAGACATCCCCGTGAGTGTAAGGTTTATTGAAGAAATGCCTTTTAATGGCGATGGGCACATTTACACCGGCTTACAATGGGATTACGTGCGCATATTGGATGAAATAAAAAGTAAATATCCGCAGATACAAAAATTGACCGATCCATCATATTCTACATCGTATAACTATCAGATACCTGGTCATCAGGGCACTATAGGTATCATAGCTGCCTACTCCCGTACATTTTGCGGTACCTGCAATCGTATCAGGATAACCCCGCAGGGTGAGTTCAAAACCTGTTTGTATGATGATGGCGGCCTTAATATTAAGGATTTGATGCGTAATGGCGCAACTGATGATGAACTAAGGGCAGTGTTACTGAATGCCTTTGGCAGCCGCGTCAAAGACGGATGGGAGGCAGAGCGCAAACGGGTGGTTCATCCCGGTATTCACGAATCGATGGCCACTATAGGCGGTTGAACAGCATCAAGTAGCGCGTATCAAGTATCAGGTATCAAGACAGCTGCATTTATTTTATAAGGTCTTCAAAAATCTTGATACTTGACACGTGCAACTTGATACTATATAACTTCTTTTTTTGTACAAAATATATATGACAACTGTTGAACAAGCCGAAAAACTGATACTGGCAAAATTAAAAGATTACGGTACCGAAAACCTGCCATTTGAACAGACCCTGGGCAGGGTATTGGCCGAAGCTATAAAAGCCGACCGTGACCTGCCCCCATTTAACCGGGTAACTATGGATGGCATAGCCATTAACTACCAGGCCATTGAAAACGGCATCCATACATTTCATATTAAAGCTACCCAGGCCGCGGGCGATGAACCCGCAACAATTAATGAACTGGATGAATGCATCGAGATCATGACAGGAGCTGCAATGCCGGCATCGATTAATACGGTGATCCGTTATGAAGATGTAGAGATACGGACCGGCCTGGCCAGTGTGCTTACACAGGATATAATAAAGGGGCAAAACCTGCACTTGCAGGGAGCTGATAAAAAGCAACATGATATTTTGGCCGCAGCAGGCCGAATGATTACACCGGCTATTATCAGCCTGGCTGCATCGGTTGGTAAAACTCACTTGCTGGTAAAAAGAATACCTCGCGTGGTTATCATATCATCGGGCGATGAACTGGTTGATGTACATCAAACGCCATCACCTTATCAGATCAGGAAATCAAATAACTATACAATAAAGGCGGTTTTACAGCAACACGCGCTACAGCCCGATATGATACATATCCCTGACGATCCTGAAGTTACACGGCAGCAAATACGGCAATGCCTGCAAAATTATGATGTGCTGCTGCTTAGCGGCGGTATATCCATGGGTAAGTTTGATTATATATCCCAGGCGCTCCAGGACTCCCGGGTAACCCGGTGGCCACATTCATGTGCCTGCATAAATACTTTTTAACCTGGCTGAGGGCAACCTTAAGCTTTGCAGAACAATTGCCTGTGTACGCGGTTTTAGATAAAGATTTTACTTTTCAACCGGCTTTGCAATATTTTTTGCAGGTGAAACTGCACAGCAACCCGCAGGGGCAGCTCATGGCATCGCCAATTGAAGGAAATGGTTCAGGCGATTTTGCTAACTTAGCAGATACAGATGCTTTTTTAGAATTACCCCTGGAAAGGAGCGATTTTAAAGCAGGAGATGTGTTTAAAGTGTTGAGGTTCGATTAAAAACACCAGACAAAAAGAAAACAAATAATGTTAACGCATATAGATAAACAAGGCAACCCGGCAATGGTTGATGTGACCGAAAAACAGGTTACCCACCGCACCGCCACGGCGCGCAGTGTAGTTGTTTTGCCTGATGAGGTGCTGCAACACCTGGTTGACGGTGATTTGATGAGCAAAAAAGGTCCGGTGTTTCAAACGGCTATCATTGCGGGTATTATGGCGGCCAAAAAAACCGGCGACCTGATACCGCTTTGCCATCCTTTGGGTATGGATAACTGCAGCGTAATCATTCAGGTTAATGGGCAGCAGGAAATAGTAATTGATTGTACAGCAAGCATTACTGCTAAAACCGGTATCGAAATGGAGGCGCTGGTAGGTGCATCCATAGCAGCGCTTACTGTTTATGATATGTGCAAGGCCATGAGCCATGATATTGTGATAAAAGAAACCAAACTGATAGCAAAAACAGGAGGTAAACGTGACTTTAAACGAGCATAATCAGTCTGCCGGCAGGCATGAAAAACACGCTAAACTGGCAAGGCCGGAATCAGGCAACTTCGGCCGCAATGAGTGGGCCATTGTGGGTGGGCCGTGTACTGTTATAAAATTGCTGGCCGACGACGTTATCCGGGCGTTATCGCCAACCTATAAATGCGCTTATGCCGATACATCACACAATGACGATATTACGCTGGTCCCTGGCAGGCTCACCAATGGGGCCATGCTTGATTATACCGATCAGATAAATTATCAGCAGTACAATTTTCAAAACCCGGTGATGCCCCATCAGCTTAAACAGCAGTTTGCCAACGCCGATCTGGTTCTGGTAAATGGTAATCACCAGCAGGCCAAAGCGCAGGTGGTCATTATCGATATTAACAAAAGGGCGTCCCTGCTAAAAAGACTTGAACAGTTAACCAACGTGCAACTGTTTTTATTAGCCGACAACAGCGACGGGGTTTTTGATTTTATACAGGAAGCCATGCCGCACTGGCAGGATATACCGGTTTACAGGCTATCAGACAGGGAAAGGGTCATCGCTTTTTTTGAAACCAATTTGAAGCTGGCCAAACCCGTATTGAATGGCCTGGTGCTTGCAGGCGGTAAAAGCCAGCGCATGGGTTTTGATAAAGGACATGTTAACTGGCACGGCAAACCGCAAAGATACCACATGGCCGATATGCTGAAGCCTTTTTGTAACGAGGTATTCATATCCTGCAGGCCTGGTCAGCATGGCGAGGTCGATGCGCAATACCCTGTTTTGGTTGATACATTTACAGGTCTGGGGCCATTTGGGGCAATATTGTCGGCCTTTCGCGAAAAGCCCGATAGCGCCTGGCTGGTGATAGCCTGCGATTTGCCGTTGATGGATGAAGCCACCCTGCGCAACCTGGTTGCCTGGCGCAACAGCTCGTCAACAGCTACAGCTTATCACAGCCCGGTAACCGATTTTCCCGAGCCGTTGATCGCTATATGGGAACCAAAAAGCTACCCCATATTGTTGTCGTTTTTGGCACAGGGGTATTCGTGTCCGCGTAAAGTATTGATCAATACCGAGATCAACTTGTTAAATGCGCCCGATCCGGAGGCGTTGACCAATGTGAACACACCCGAGGATATGGAAAAAGTAAAAAGAGTTCTCCATCAAAAAACCGCTGCTAACTGATGATCATGGATATTTCAAAATATAGCTGCCAAATTGCCCTGCCCGGTTTTAGCGAAGAAGTACAACAGCTTTTGCAGCAAGCCCGGGTATTGCTTGTTGGTGCAGGCGGACTAGGTTGCCCGGCCGGTCAGTATTTAACATCGAGCGGTATTGGTACTTTGGGCATTGCCGATTATGATCTGGTATCCATGAGTAATTTGCACCGGCAAATATTGTATTCGCCTGCTGATATAGGCCAAAGTAAGGTTGACATAGCCTGTGAGCGTTTGCAGAAGCAAAACCCGGATGTTAAGCTGGTACCCCATACCGAAAAGATCACGTCAGGTAATGTATTGAGCATTATTGAGCAATATGATATTGTGGTTGATGGTACCGATAATTTTGAAACCAGGTATTTATTGAATGATGCCTGTGTAATGACAGGCAAGCCGCTGGTTTATGGTGCTATTTACCAGTTTGAGGGGCAGGTTGCAGTATGGAATATAGTTTATGATGAAAATTCCAGATCGCCCAATTACCGCGATCTTTTTCCGCAGGTTGATGCTACCCAGATACCCAACTGTACCGAGGGTGGAGTGATCCCTACGCTGGCGGGTATCATAGGTTGTATGCAGGCAAACGAAGTAATAAAGTACATCACCAAAACCGGCGAACTGCTGGTAGGGAAAGTATTGCTTTTTGACGCGCAAAGTATGCAAAGCCGTATCATCAAAATTGGCAATACTTCAAAAACGCCGGCCAGGGGTCTTTCTGCAACGGTAAATAGCCCCACTATATCAGTAACTGAACTAAAAAAATGTATAGAAGAGGATCTTATTGAACTGGTAGATGTACGTACCGAACAGGAGCGCGACGCCTTTGACATCGGCGGCATCCACATCCCTTTAGACGAACTGAAAGGCTATATGGCCTACTTTACCGATCCCAAACCCAAAGTACTTTACTGTGCAACAGGCAAACGAAGCGAAGAAGCCGTAAAACTCATCCTAAAAGAAATTCCTGACGCCAAGGTATTCTCTTTAGCAGGTGGGTTGAAGGCATACCTGGAAGATCAATAATAATTTCATCATAGGAGATCCTTCGTTCCTCAGGATGAAAAGCGGTCATTTTAGGATTTAGAATTTAGTTTTTAAAGCTTAGCGCTCACCCTGCAAGTCCGTTCCTGGACTTGTAAAGGCTGTGGTTGTTTGCTGGACCGTGATGTTAATGCTGCCATAAATATTAAAAACTTTGCACTTAAAAAACATTTGTCTGCGGAACACAGACTTAAAAATCGGAACGAGCTGCCAACATTGGTTGGAGTTTTGACTTCCGAAGCTGCTAGCCCTTTAGGGTAGCGGTAGTTCACAATTAACTACGGATGTGCTGCCACCCAAATATCGCCATCCTCAAAAGCTTCCTTTTTCCAGATCGGCACGGTTTGTTTCAGGGTATCTATAATGTAGCGGCAGGCGTCAAAAGCGGCATCGCGGTGAGCGGCAGATACGGCTATGATCACTGGTACTTCGCCAACCTGTAATACACCTGTACGGTGATGGATCAATACTCTTTGCACCGGCCATTTATCAAAAGCCTGCTGTACTATCTTCTCCATTTCGGTGACGGCCATAGGTTCGTAAGCTTCAAAATCGAGCTTTAAAACCGCTTTACCTTTGGTGGCGTTGCGTACGGTGCCAATAAATACATCTATCCCCCCTGATTCGGGCGACATGACCCAATCAATACAGGACTGAATGTTCAGGGTTTCGGCAGAAAGTAATATTTGTGTATTGGTCATGTGATGTTTTGATTAAGGATAATTAACTGATCGAGGATAAAAAGATAAAGGATCAAGGACTCCTTTGTCTTTCTGTCTTTTATCTTTTGTCCATCTGTCCTTGTTCCAATGATCCTTGCTCCAAAAATCATCCTCCGCTTACCGGCGGAATAATGGCAATTTCATCTCGTTCATGTATGGTATCACCGGGCAGGGCGTACTCATTATTAACCGCGACCATGTACGATGCCAGTTGTTTCAGGCGTGGATATTGCTGCTCCAGCAGGTATTTTAAATTGTAAATAGTGGCATCGTTTGTTAATTCAAGGCTAACCAGCGAACTCCCAAATATCTCCTTTGCCACACCAAATGCCAGCACGTTAATCTTCATATTTCAAAATTAGGGCAAAATAGGATATAAAAGGCACGAAAAGTAAATTATTTGGAGCGCATTAAATGTATGCGATCTATGCCGTCGCTTCAGTTCCAGCCGAGCGACTATTATTACCAGGCCTCTGGCCTGCGAATATACCGTTGTTTGATAGTCTGCAGCGGCGGGACGCCGCTGTGATGGTGGTCACTCGGCCGGAGCCGAGTGACGGCTAATTAATGGGAGACACATGTGATGCGTCTCTACAAAATCCAATATCCCCCTTTTTCAGGAGGCAAGGATTAAACAAATCAACACCCTAAATTGTATATTTACATATGGCCATTAATTCCACATATAGTACCCGGGTTATCAAAGTAAATGCCAGCGCCGGCCAGACAACTACCGATGCTGTTGCCATTGAAGAGCCACTGGAAATAAGGTTGGAGCATGGGCCGGCGGGGCAAAGACAGGTGCAAAATATATCAGTTACCATGCGTACCCCTGGCCATGATGCCGAACTGGCAACCGGTTTTTTATTTACTGAAGGCATCATCAAAAACCCGGAAGATATTGCCAAAACGGAGCATTGTTTTATTGCCTGCGCCGAAAATAAAGAGAACGTGATACAGGTAAGTTTAAGCCCTGATACCTTGCCTCACATGCAAAATACCGCGCGTAATTTTTATACCACGTCAAGCTGCGGGGTTTGCGGCAAGGGCTCTATTGATGCTATCCGTACGGTGAGTAGTTTTGCCGGGCAGCAGGCCGATCAGGATACGGTGCAAACAGCTGTTTTATACCAACTACCTGTTATATTGCGCAAGCACCAGCGGGTGTTTGCAGATACGGGTGGTTTACATGCATCGGCCCTGTTTACCACTATGGGCGAGCTATTACTGCTGCGCGAGGATGTGGGCAGGCATAACGCGCTCGATAAACTCATAGGTGCCGCGCTTACCTATAACTGGCTGCCCCTGCACCAAACGATGTTGCTGCTAAGCGGCAGGGCAAGTTTTGAGCTGGTACAGAAGGCGGCTATGGCAGGTATCAATATCATCGCGGCTGTGGGGGCGCCATCGAGCCTGGCCGTTCAGCTGGCCGAAGAATTTAATATTACCCTGATAGGTTTTTTACGCGACGAGCGTTTTAATATATATACCGCGGCACACCGCGTACCGATACCAAGTGATGAAACTATCATTGATGATAACTCCATCGCCATTAAAAACGAATAAGACTGATGAAAATACGTATTAAAGGCAATTCATTAAGATACAGGCTTACCCGTACCGATACAGCCCTGCTGGCCGAAGAGGGACATTTGCAGGAAGAAGTTGATTTTGGCAGCCAGCAACTTTTTTATGCGCTGCGAGTGGTGGATGATGAACAGCTCTCAGCAACCTACAGAGACAATATCATTACCATGTATGTGCCTAAAAGACTGATAGTGGAGTTCGCGGATACCAATAAGGTAGGTTTTGAAGGTATACATGGCAGCCTGCACCTACTGGTTGAAAAAGATTTTACCTGTTTGGATAACGTGGCCGAAGATCAGAGCGATAATTACCCCAACCCATTAGCGGCAAAAAAGAAATGAGCAAGGAGACAGATGAACAGCCGGCGGCAGAAAACCCCGAAGAACTGCTTGACCTTAAATTAGATGATCAAAAAGAATGGGCCGCAGGCATACCAGCGGTAACGGCGGCCATGGCTGATATTTTACACGAGGCTGGTTTTGTGCGCGGTATGGAGGGCTTGTTTAAAATGAACAAGAAAGGCGGCTTTGATTGTTCAGGCTGTGCCTGGCCTGATCCGGACGATGACCGTTCACCCATTGCCGAATATTGTGAGAACGGAGCAAAGGCCCTGGCCGAAGAAGCCACTACTAAAAAACTCACAGCCGAATTTTTCGCCCAAAACTCCGTGACCGATCTGGCCAAATTAAATGACTATGAGATAGGAAAAAAGGGTCGCATAGCCCAGCCGGTTTATCTGCCCAGGGGCGCAACACATTACCAGCCCATTAGTTGGGATGATGCTTTTAAAAAGATAGGGGATAAACTGAATAGCCTGGCGTCGCCAAATGAGGCGGCTTTTTATACCTCGGGACGTACCAGTAACGAAGCGTCCTTTACATATCAGCTGTTTGTACGCGAATACGGTACCAATAACCTGCCTGATTGCTCAAACATGTGCCATGAATCAACGAGTGTTGCTTTAGCCGATTCCATTGGGATAGGCAAGGGTACCGTTACCCTGAATGATTTTTATGATACTGAAGTCATCATTATTATTGGGCAAAACCCCGGTACCAACCACCCGCGAATGCTTACCGCATTGCAAAAGGCCAAGGAAAAAGGATCAAAGATCATTGCCATAAACCCACTGCACGAGGCCGGACTGATGGGTTTTAAAAATCCGCAAACGATTAAAGGCTTGTTGGGCATCACTACCCAGCTGGCCGATCTGTACCTGCAGGTAAAAATTAACGGCGATATGGCGCTGTTAAAAGCCATTGAAAAGTTATTGTATGAAGCCGAATTGGAAAACCCCGGCAAAGTTTTCGATCATGAGTTTATAAAGAGTAGCAGCGAAGGTTATGTGGCGTTCCTGAACCATTTAAACCAGTACGATATTGATAATCTGGCACAGGAAGCAGGCGTGCCGCTGGCACAAATCGAGCAGGCCGCTGATATGCTAAAAGATAAAACCAGGATCATCATTTGCTGGGCTATGGGTGTTACGCAACACAAAAACGGGGTAGATACAGTAAAGGAGATTGTTAACTTAACCATCCTGAAAGGAAGTATTGGTAAGCCGGGCGCTGGTTTATGTCCCGTACGCGGACACAGCAATGTACAGGGTAACCGTACCATGATGATATATGATAAGCCCTATCCCAAACAGATGGATAAACTAAAGGAGGTTTTTGGGTTTGAGCCACCGCGCGATCATGGGTATGACGTTGTCGAATCAATACAGGCCATGCATCAGGGTAAATTGAAAGTGTTTTTCGCGATGGGAGGTAACTTCCTTTCGGCTACGCCGGATACTACGTATACTGCCGAAGCATTGCGTAAACTCGAAATGTCGGTTCATGTATCAACCAAGCTTAACCGTAGTCATTTGGTGCATGGCGAGGAGGCGCTGATATTGCCAACCCTATCACGCAGTGATAAAGACACAGTTAACGGTGAAGCACAATTCATCAGCTGTGAAAATTCGATGGGGGTTATCCAGATGTCTAAAGGGATGCTGGAACCCATCTCAAAGGATATGATGAGCGAAAACCAGATCGTGTGCCGCCTGGCTAAAGCAACTCTGGGCAGTCGTTCGGTAGTCGACTGGGATAAATACGAAAAAAGCTACGATGCCGTGCGCGATGTAATTGCCAAAGTAATACCTGGTTTTGAAGGTTATAACCAGAAGGTACGTACCCCCGCGGGCTTTTACCTGCCCAATGCCCCAAGAACAGGCAAGTTTGAGAGTGAAAAGCATGGCAGCAAGATTTTATTCAACCTGGCCGATCTGCCTAAACATGAAATGGCCGCGGATGAATACCGGATGACCACCATCCGCAGTCACGATCAATTTAATACCACTATATACGGTTTAGACGACCGCTACCGCGGCATTCATAACGAGCGCCGGGTAATATTCATGAACGAGCGGGATATGCAAAAGGCCGGGTTTAAATCGGGCGAGCAGGTTGATCTTTTTAATAATTTTGGAGGGGTTGAGCGTGTGGCCCATCTGTTTGTGGTGATACCTTATAGTATTCCTGAGGGCTGCACCGCCACCTATTACCCCGAAGCCAATGTTTTAATACCGATAGACAGCGTGGCAGAAAAAAGTAATACACCTACATCAAAACTGGTGTTCATCAAAATAAAAAAGCATCGGGCGGCTTAGTAATACAAATAATCTAAACTATGGGGCACAGAACCTACCTTATTAAAACTACTGCAGAGGAATCGAAAGACATCTTTGAAGCTAATAACAGTTTGCCTGTTTTTTGGCTTACGCTCATCAAATTGCAGGATATGGAGGCAGTAGAGGGCGAAATGAAAAAGGTTTATAACCTTTGGGATGATGAAGAAGTTTATGAAAAATATGAAGAGGAACACCCCGGATCTGCTCATGTGAAAGTTTATAAGCCGCAAGCCATGAGTAATGCACAATTGACCCTGCCTTTTATCAATAATAATTTTCCTGTACATGCTGCATTCTTTCATGAGTTTATCAATTATCTTGATTTGATATTTAAGGATGATGATATACTGGAGTTGGATATTATCTCGTTAGCTAACTACTCAGATATAGATATTTTTATAAAAAATGTAAAAGATGATCTGGAAGCAATAGCCACGCAAAATGCACAAAAAGTAAGCGGGTATTTTAATGATAAAGAGTTCAGGTATGCATTAACAGGATTTGATATTTTTGAAGGCTACAGCTTTAAAAATCATTCAAAAGCTTACCAAATTGCTGATGAGCGCTCAGTACAGGCCCACCAACAGTATTTTCATGAAAAAGCGGTACTAAGCGAGTCGCAAAAAAAGAAACGCGCCCGTAAAGCTATTATACTGATCATCTTTGGGATATTGTTTTTATATGTACCATATCGCGGTGTTATCAAAGTAGGTATAGCCAACATTTCGGTTATTGCATGCCTGCTGATATCGCTGGCTGCCATCGGAATAGGTATATCGAAGCTGAAAAGTGCAAGATCTCAGTAATTTATTTAACTAAACGAAACTTAACTGCTATAATCTTTTTGTTCAGATAGTACTTGCCGTTGATATAAGCCGGTAATTGTTCATAAACATCCTGTATATTGTTAAGCATGAAATAGCCTTGCCAGAGTTTTTGGGTGGAGTGGAATGTTAGCCGGCTTTGATCGTCGGCTGTGCCCATATCTGGGATAAATAAAACCGGTTTGCCTTTGTCGGTATTAAATAATGAAATTTTACTGGTGCCGATGTAACCATTGGCTAAAGCCAGCTGGATAGTTCTGCCATTCAGTTTTCCGGTATATTGTTCTGTTTCATAAGCCTTTTGGGCAAAGCCGCAAAAAGGCCGCACAACTAATAATAAAATGAACAGAGCTTTGTGTTGCATAACTATTGTATCTGTAAATCGCAAAGATAGTTTACTCTGCCAGTTTTAAGCACCATGTAGCCCGGATGCGTCCTGCTTTTCCTAAATTGTTAAGCTGTTCTTCAGTTGCATTTGCCTTTAGATATTTTAATGTACTTATATGTTGATATCCCCGTCCTGCTTCTTTTTCAATTATAAACCCGTCCTCTAATATTAGCCTACCATATAAATTGTATCCTTTCTAAATATCATCTGGTCAAAACAAAAGTTGCTCCTGATGTTTTTATCAATAAAAAGTATTATGTCATTTGATCAATACCACGAGCCGGCACACGAACTATCTGCCGAGACCAGAACATTTGCCAGGATGATCGTATCCTTAACCGAAGAAGCCGAAGCTATTAACTGGTACGAACAGCGCATAGCTGTTGAAACCGATAAAGACGCCAAAGCTATCATGCAAAACGCCCAACAGGAAGAATTTAAACATTTTGGTATGGACCTGGAGTTTTTACTGCGACAAAAACCGGTTTGGCAAACCACACTTAAAGCCATATTATTTCAAAAGGGCGATATTGTAAAGCTTGGTACAAAAGGCGAAGAAGCCGCAGAGTAAATGCAT
>Ga0193743_1002755_pt1 | contig 12147 bp, 9 predicted proteins | sample L2c2metaG_FD_143038 | JGI IMG/M metagenome (GOLD analysis project Ga0193743, IMG submission 143038) | Soil microbial communities from a riparian zone of the East river system, Colorado, United States - L2c2 | ecosystem: Environmental > Terrestrial > Soil > Riparian zone | place: USA: East River... | reverse complement strand
CAGCCGCTTCCAGGTGCCCAGCGTGTTGTCGATCCAGTCGCTGGGCGTCCACGCCGCCGACTTGGTGGTACCGGCGGGCAGTGGCGTCACGCCGTCCAGCCAGGTCTCGGCCAGGCGCACGGCATCGGCGATGGCGGTGGCGGTGGCCTCGGGTATCGGCTTGACGAAGCCGATCGAGTTGGCCGCCAGCTGACGGGCAAGGTCGTAGTTCACCGGACCGGATTGCGTGCCGCCACCCATCGCGTTGCCGCCGCTGAACATCTCACCGAGCTTGGTGAAGATCTGGCCCAGGTCGGACACGTCGAATCCGGCCCCGCCGAACCCGAACGGATCCGGCTGTGAGCCTGGATTGGGGTCCTTCTTGGGCTTGTCGCGGTCGGGGTCGTCCCCGGGGGAGAAGCCGAAGGGCAGGTCAGACATGCTTCAACGGTACTCACCGCAGGGGCGTCACGTGGGCCCGCGGGTCACGCTGAGAGTGAATATGCAGCAGAGCCCTAATGTGGGCGTCGTGAACAGGCGGATTCTGACCCTGGTGGTGGCGCTGGTGCCGATCGTGGCGTTCGGCGTACTGCTGTCGGCGGTGGCGGTGCCGTTCGTGGCGCTGGGTCCCGGTCCGACGTTCGACACGCTCGGCGAGGTCGACGGCAAGGAGGTCGTCGACATCGAGGGGACCAAGGTCTATCCCACGTCGGGGCACCTCAACATGACCACGGTGTCCCAGAGTGACGGCATCACGCTCGGTCAGGCGCTCGCGCTGTGGATGTCGGGTCGTGACCAACTGGTGCCAAGGGACCTCGTCTATCCGCCGGACAAGTCCAAGGACGAGATCGACAAGGACAACAACAACGACTTCCAGCGTTCGGAGGACAGCGCCGAGTACGCCGCGTTGTCGTACCTGAAGTACCCGACGGCGGTCACCATCGAGAACGTCACCGATCCAGGGCCGTCGGCGGGCAAGCTGCAGTCGGGCGACGCCATCGACATGGTCAACAACACGCCCATCGCCGACCTCGACGAGTTCACCGCCCTGTTGAAGGCCACCAAACCCGGCGACCAGATGGTGATCGACTACCGTCGCAAGGGAGACGGAGTCGGCACCACGACGATCACCTTGGGCAAGAACGAGGACCGTGACTACGGCTTCCTCGGCGTCGGCGTGCTCGACGCGCCGTGGGCGGACTTCAAGATCGACTTCAACCTCGCCAACATCGGTGGACCGTCCGCGGGCCTGATGTTCAGCCTCGCCGTCGTCGACAAGCTCACCACGGGCGACCTGAACGGCGGGAAGTTCGTGGCGGGCACCGGCACGATCACCGGCGACGGCAAGGTGGGCCCCATCGGCGGCATCAGCCACAAGATGGTCGCCGCGCAGGAAGCGGGCGCCACGATCTTCCTGGTCCCGGCGGACAACTGCGACGAGGCGCGCTCAGCGCACGACGACGGCCTGCAGCTGATCAAGGTCGACACCCTGACTTCGGCCGTCGATGCGATGCACGCGGTTTCCGCCGGTGGCGAACCTCCCCATTGCTGAGAATTCCCTTGGCGACCAGTGCGTAGAGTTGGGGCACGTCGGAAGCGCGACGTCACCAAGTAGGGACACCCGAGAGCGGAGTTGACGAGTGGGTATGCGGCCCGCGGCGAGGATGCCGAAGCTGACGCGGCGTAGCCGAATTCTGATCGCCATTGCGTTGACCATCGTCGTGCTGTTGCTGATCGGGCCACGCCTGATCGACACCTACGTGGACTGGTTGTGGTTCGGCGAGCTGGGTTACCGCTCGGTGTTCTCCACCGTGCTGGTCACCAAGCTCGTCGTCTTCCTGGTCGGTGCGCTGGTGATCGGTGCCGTGGTGTTCGGCGCATTGACGCTGGCCTACCGGACGCGGCCGGTCTTCGTCCCAACCGCGGGTCCGAACGATCCGGTCGCCCGGTACCGCACCGCGGCGATGGCCCGGCTGCGGCTGTTCGGCATCGGAATCCCCTTGTTCATCGGGGTCCTCGCCGGCATCGTCGCCCAGACCTACTGGGTGCGGGTGCAGCTGTTCCTGCACGGCGGTAGCTTCGGGGTCAACGACCCGCAGTTCGGGATGGACCTCGGTTTCTACGCGTTCGACCTGCCGTTCTACCGGCTGGTGTTGAGCTACCTGTTCGTGGCGACGTTCCTGGCGTTCGTCGCCAACCTGCTGGGCCACTACCTGTTCGGGGGCATCCGGCTGGCCGGTCGCACCGGAGCCCTGAGCCGGTCTGCGCGCATCCAGCTGATCTCGTTGGGCGGCACACTGATTCTGCTCAAGGCGGTCGCCTACTGGTTCGACCGCTACGAGCTGCTCAGCCACACCCGGGGCGGCAAACCGTTCACCGGCGCCGGCTACACCGACATCAACGCGGTGCTGCCTGCCAAGCTGATCCTGCTGGCCATCGCGGTGATCTGTGCGGTCGCGGTGTTCTCGGCGATCGTGTTGCGGGACTTGCGCATTCCTGCCATCGGCGTGGTGCTGCTGCTGCTCTCGTCGCTGATCGTCGGCGCGGGCTGGCCGCTGGTCGTCGAGCAGATCAGCGTCAAACCCAATGCGGCACAGAAGGAAAGCGAATACATCAGTCGCAGCATCACCGCGACCCGGGATGCCTACGGACTGACCGACAAGAACGTGACGTACCGCGACTACAGCGGCAACAGCTCTACCACCGCACAGCAGGTGGCCGCCGATCGGGCGACGACGTCAAACATCCGCTTGCTCGATCCGACGATCGTCAGCCCGGCGTTCACCCAGTTTCAGCAGGGCAAGAACTTCTACTCGTTCCCCGACCAGCTCGCCATCGACCGGTACAACGGGCCGGACGGCGATCTACGCGACTACGTCGTCGCCGCGCGGGAGCTGAACCCCGACCGGCTGATCGACAACCAGCGCGACTGGATCAACCGGCACACCGTGTACACCCACGGCAACGGCTTCATCGCCTCGCCGGCCAACACGGTGCGCGGGGTTGCCAACGACCCGAATCAGAACGGCGGCTATCCCGAGTTCCTGGCCAGCGTGGTCGGCGCCAACGGCACCGTGGTTGCGCCCGGCCCTGCGCCACTGGATCAGCCCCGCGTCTACTACGGCCCGATCATCGCCGGGGCGGCCGACGACTATGCGATCGTCGGCCGAAACGGCACCGATCGCGAGTATGACTACGAGACCAACACCGAGACCAAGAACTACACCTACACCGGCTCCGGTGGGGTACCGATCGGGAACTGGCTGTCGCGCTCGGTGTTCGCCGCGAAGTTCGCCGAACGAAACTTCCTGTTCTCCAACGTGATCGGCTCCAACAGCAAGATCCTGTTCAATCGTGATCCGGCCAAACGGGTGGAGGCGGTGGCGCCGTGGCTGACCACCGACAGCAGTGTGTACCCGGCCATCGTGAACAAGAAGATGGTGTGGATCGTCGACGGTTACACCACGTTGGACAACTACCCGTATTCGGAGTTGACGTCGCTGTCCTCGGCCACGGCGGACTCCAGCGAGGTGGCGCTCAACCGGCTGCAGCTGGACAAGCAGGTGTCCTACATCCGCAACTCGGTGAAGGCCACCGTCGACGCCTACGACGGCACCGTCACGCTGTACGCGCAGGACGAGTCGGATCCGGTGCTGCAGGCGTGGATGAAGGTGTTCCCGGGGACGGTGAAGCCGAAGAGCGACATCTCGCCGGACCTCGCCGAGCACCTGCGCTACCCGGAGGACCTGTTCAAGGTGCAGCGCGCGCTGTTGGCGAAGTACCACGTCAACGATCCGGTGACCTTCTTCTCCACGTCGGACTTCTGGGACGTGCCGCTCGACCCGAACCCGACAGCGAGCAGCTATCAGCCGCCGTACTACATCGTCGCCAAGGACATTGCGCAGAACGACAGTTCGGCGTCATTCCAGTTGACCAGTGCGATGAACCGGTTCCGCAGGGACTTCCTGGCGGCCTACATCAGCGCCAGTTCCGATCCGGCCACGTACGGCAAGATCACGGTGCTGACCATTCCAGGCCAGGTCAACGGGCCCAAGCTGGCCTTCAACGCGATCAGTACCGACACGGCCGTCAGCCAGGACCTTGGTGTGATCGGGCGGGACAACCAGAACCGGATCCGCTGGGGCAACCTGCTGACACTGCCTGTGGCACAGGGCGGCCTGCTGTACGTGTCGCCGGTGTACGCCTCGCCGGGAGCCAGTGACGCGGCGTCGTCCTACCCCCGACTCATCCGCGTGGCGATGATGTACAACGACAAGGTCGGCTACGGTCCGACCGTCAGCGACGCGCTCGACGAGCTGTTCGGGCCGGGCGCCGGTGCCACGGCCACCGGACCCGCACCGGTCGCGGGTCAGCCGGGCACACCGCCTGCTGCGGCGCCGCCAGGCAACGGCCAGCCGCCTGCCGCGCCGCCGCCTGGTCAGCAGGGCCGCGCGCCCGAGGTGCCCAGTCCCGTCGCGGTGGTGCCGGGAGGCGGGCCGGTGCAACTGTCGGCCGCCAAAGCCGCAGCCCTGCAGGATGTCACCGCCGCACTGGACGGGATCCATACGGCTCAGCAGAGCGGCAACTTCGCCCAATATGGTGAGGCGCTGCAGCGGCTCGATGACGCGATGACCGCCTACCGCAATGCCAAGTAGCCTGTCCGCGAGCGTGCGTGTCTGTCCCTCGACACACCGGGAAATGGCAGCATTTCGCGCACGCTCGCGCCTGGTCAGGGAGCGATTTGGTAGTCGGCCGGTCCTTCGGTAACCTTGCGTTTACCCGTCGCGGGGTGGAGCAGCTCGGTAGCTCGCTGGGCTCATAACCCAGAGGTCGCAGGTTCGAATCCTGTCCCCGCTACCAGTAGAAACGGCCCCCGGAGATCACTCCGGGGGCCGTTTTCATGCCGCTTGGAAACGGATTTGTGAACGTCAGCGTTTGCTGATCGTCCTGATTGCTCTCGAATCTTCCTGGTAGTGCGCGGCAGAATCGAGTTGCAGTCAACGAATCAAGGTTGCTACGCGAGCCTGGAAAGAATTGCAACGACCTCACCCAGACAGGTTGCGCCTCAAGTAGTGCCAGTTCGCACAGTCTCAAAAGATGCGTCAAAAGCAGCGTCTCGTATTGACATGTTCGGAGACTTTTGAGACGGCCCGGCAACAGCTGTGGTGAGGAGTTTCTTTACTGGTATCAAGGAAGCCGACGACTTACGGAACCCCGTTGATACCAGGATGCTGTCCGGGGCTTACACCCGGCGCCGGAGTCGCCCGAACCGGCGGAGTGAACAAATTGCCGCCCGTGGGGTTGATGCTCTTCTCGCTTGGCGCAGGTGCGGACGTTGTGGTCGTGGTGGTCGTGGTGGTCGTGGTGGTCGTTGTCGTGGTTTCGGGTGCCTCTGTTTCTTTTCCGCAAGCGGCGGTCATCGCGCCCATCGCGATGATGGCGGAAACGCCCGAGATGGCCGCGAGTCGACGGCTCAACAGGCGTGGATCCATGGTCTGTCCCTATCTGTGTCATGACGGTCATGGCGGGGCGCGGGAGACACCTTCGCGAAGGCGAGTGTCAGCGACCGCGTGGCTTCATCAATTGTTGTGGCGGTGAACCCCGGGAGGCTCTGTCGGCGCAGGCGGTGCATAAACCGGTGGCGTGAACAGGTTGCCCCCGGTGGGGTTGATGCTCTTCTCCGACGGCGCGGGCGCAGAAGTAGTGGTCGTGGTCGTCGAGGTCTCGGGCGACTTCTGTTCTTCCTTGGCGCAGGATGCGGTCACGCCGACCATCGCGACGATCGCGGCGCCTCCGGCAACAGCCGCAAGACGCCGAGCCAATCGAGATGACTCCATGTGTGTTTCCTATCTATATGCCCGAGGACGGCATGGCTACACTCCCGCCACCGGCGCGGTGCTTAGTCGTCGGTGAGTGTGATGCGTTCGGCCAATCGCTGTTCAGCGAGCGGATCGTGGGCGGGCAGCAGCACGGTTGGTTCGGACCGGGCGAATGCGGCGATGCGGTCGAGGGTGTTCAGCGACACCCCGATGTTCTCGGAGAATCCGTCGACGATGCGCTGCTTGAGCAACTCCTCGTCGTAGGTCGCGTCGCCAGCGAGGAAGTAAGTCGCCTCGGGGGTGCGGACCACCACCGACATGTGGCCGGTCATGTGACCCGGGGTGGGGACGGCGAAGACCGTCCCGTCGGCGGTCAGCGGGTAGCTGCGGTCGAATGACTGCGCGGGCGACCCGTCGAGGGTGACGCGGCGGGGTGCGAACCAGGACGGCCACTGTCCGGGGACGGCGCCGAGTAAGGAACCGGTGATGCGCGGGCGGGCGGCTTTGAAGTTCTCGTCGGAGACGACGATGTCGGTGCCCGCGAAGTGGCCCAGGCCGTCGGCATGATCGTGGTGCAGGTGGGACAGCACCAGGGATTTGAGGTCTTTGGTCGGGTCGATGCCCAGTGAGCGCAGCCGGGGGCCGATCTCGTCGTCGGGTTCGACGTGGATGTCTACCGCGCAGTTGAAGAATGGGTTCCACCACGGGAACCAGCCGGGCTTGGTGCTGCGGGCGGACTCGCCGCAGTCGAGCAGGAGCAGCCCTTCGTCGTGTTCGATCAGGTAGGTGTAGATCGGCAGCGGCTGGGTCCAGTCCCGGTCGAGGATTATCGCCAGCCGGCGGCGCCACCTCGGTTGGCTCATGTCGGTGGCGCGGTGTGACGGGCGGATGCGGATGGTGCCGGTTTTGACGGCGCGGATGGTGGTGGCCATGAGCTGCTCCTGTCGGTGGGAAGGCGGTCGTTGGCGGGGGTGTCAGCGGGCACTCATCGTGCGGGCCTTTCTGGGGTGAACTGCGCCCGCACGACGCGTGCGGGGCGGATGATTTCGTCGCTGCCCGGGCGGTGGTACTCGATGGCCGTGTGGCCGCCGTCGGTGGTCACATACGCGATCTGGCCGTAGTCGGCGGGCCCGCGCGCCCAGGCCGCGCTCGAGGGTCCGACGAGTTGTTCGTCGAAGGGGTCCCCCGCCACGATGCTGCGGGTGGCACCGTCGGCGCCGGGGTGGATCGGCACGCGAACGATGGTGTTGTCGGTGTGGGTGGTCAGGTAGGCCACGCCGACGTTTTCATCGAGGCAGAAGTCGTCGGCCGTGATGTCGGCGGCGACGACGTCGGGCTGGCCAACCGGCGTGTGTGTAGCGGGGTCGACGGACACACGCATGAAAAGCTTTTGCCCCGTGGAGGTGTAGTACACGACGTTGGTGCGTGCGGCGAAGCGGATACCGTTGATTCCGGGCTGCGGGCCGAACGGCGAGGTGAACCCGTTGTCGGGATCGGGCGCCATGCTGTGGTGGCGCAGCCACACCGAGGCGGTCGCGGTAAGGCCATCGTCGGTCAGGTCGACTCGCCAGATCAACCCTGCCAGCGAGTCGGCGAGCAGAATGACGCGGGGCGTGAGCAGACACGCGCCGTTGAGACCGGCGGGCTGATCGAAGGTCAGGACCCGTGTCGGCGTCACGGGTGCCCCGGGGACCCAGCCGCGCATGTCGAACCGCTCGAGGGTGGCCTGGTGGAGCGTGCTGACGTAGAAGATGTCGGGCTCGGTTTCCACGATGCCCATCGCAAAACCATCGAAGGTGTGCACCAGTACCGGAGTGACGGGCGGGCCGCCATCGGGGGCCGGGACATACCAGAGTTGCTTGTGGTTGAGCACGGTCACCAGGATCGAGCCGTCGGCGCGCACCGCAAGGTTCTCCAGGAAGAAGTGCCGCGGGAAGCTGGCGATTGGACTGATGTCGGCACGTGCGGCGGTTGCCATGGTGGTCTTCTTTCTGGTCGTGATGGTCTGATCGGCCGTGATGACACGTGATCTAGTTCGGTGCGGGTACCGCGAACAGGGTGAGCGCCGCACAGACCGTGTGGTATTCGCCCATCAGGGCGGCGATGTCGAACAAACCCGTTGTGCCGAAGGCGTGTTCGGCCTCGCGATACAGCTCGTCGTCGACGCGGTGGCTGGTTGACAGTTGGCGCGCCAGACGCGCTGCGATCTTCTCGTGTTCGCTCAGGTCGTCAGGTATACCGGCGTTGGCAAGTGTCGTGACGGCAACGTCGGAGAGGCCGGCGTTGCGCGCCAGGGCACAGTGCGCGTAGAGCTCATAGTCGGCACCCCACACGGCGCCCACCGCGATGATCACCACTTCGCGCACCCGCGGCGGAAGCGTCGTGTAGGTCGCCTCGGCGGCCTGGAACTCCGAGAACTTCGCCGCCACCTCGGGGTGCAGAAGGAAGGTGTTGTACGGACCGATCAGCCGCCCGTCGGCGGTCGTCATCTGGACCCCCGCCTTGTTGCTCAACGGCTCCCACGTGGCCTTCAGCGCCTCGAACAGGTCGTGCTGTGCGCCGGTCAATGCTGCCGGATCGGCAAGCGGTAGCCGCCCGCCCAGGTTCTTGGTTGGCTTGGTCATTGTCGCTGCTCCTTGTCTAGGTTGTGCTGGTTGCTGTTGTCGGCCGTCCGGCGCCACGGTTGTTTGGCTATGGGATGAGACCCGCCGAGTGAGACGGGACGTCGTAGGCGGCCAATGTCAGCGACACGCCGGTGAACCAACCCAGCAGGACGGTCACATCGACGATGCCCTTGTCGCCCAGCAGCTCCCGCGCCCGCTGGTAAAGTCCTTGCGGCACCACGCGCGGGCCGATCAACGCCGACGTGAATTCATAGACGACCTGTTGGCGCGGGTCGTCGAAAGACGTTGGTAACCCGGCGATCAACGCCTGAACCTTCTCCGGCGCCAAGCCACCGGCGACCTGCCCGATCTGCTCGTGTTCGGAGTTGCTGTAGGCAGCGTGCCACTTTCCGTTGATGAGATTGGTGGCGATCTCGATCTCGGCTTTGGTCAGCGTGGATTCGGTCTGAAAGTACGCGCCGGTCGGCGTGATGGTCTGCAGCAGCCTGGGATTGGCCAACCAGATCTTGCTCGGGCCGGGCAGATGACCGCGCATCCCGAGGGTGAACTCGTAGGCCGCTTTCATCTCGGGCGGCAGATGCTCGACGGGAACCTCTTGGTAGCGGCCGAATGTTCCCGAGTCCGAATTCTCGGTCATGTGATCGCCTCCGCTCTTGGGCTGGTGCTTAGGTACCGAAGTCAACCCGCCCGCCGGCACGTTGATAGCGGCCATACCGTGATTGGGGCACCGCCATATCTTTTGGATATCGTGGTGGTACGGAAGTGACGAGACGGGATACGATGGATTTTGTGAATCGTCGGAGTGGGCGATGCCGGATTTTGCGTAATGACGTTGCACAGGAATTAAATTGACCGTTTCACGGTCCGATACCAGGCGGACGCGAGCCCTTCCACGCCGCAGCACGGACCACCATAAGCCTCGCTAGGCAAAGCAATTGATCCTGTGGATCGCACAGCACGCTTGGGTGTCGGCAGCGCACGTGTGCGATGTTGGCACCTTTGGTCAGGTCGGTCTAATTAGTTGAAGGTACGGATCACACGGATCGGTACACGCGCTGGAGGAGTAGTCACAATGAGTCCCACCGTCGATCGGAATCTGGAAGGCAAGGTTGCGCTGGTCACCGGGGCGACATCGGGGATCGGTCGGGCCGCCGCGGTACAGCTGGCCGCGCAGGCGGCAGCCGTGATCGTGCACGGCCGCGACGCCGGGCGCGGCATCGCTGTGGTCAAAGAGATCGAAAATGCCGGAGGCTCAGCCCGATTCGTGGGAGCCGACTTCGGCCAACCCGCAGAGGCGCTGCGGCTGGCCACCGAGGTCGGTGACGTCGACATCCTGGTCAACAACGCGGGATTTGCCTGGTTCGGCCCGACGGAAAAGCTGTCCGCCGACAACCTGGCTCAGCTGTTCGCCGCCAACGTGCAAGCGCCCTACCTGCTGGTGTCGGTACTCGCGCCGCCGATGGTGGTCCGCGGGCACGGCGTGATCATCAACGTCGCCAGCCGTGCCGGCGCCGTCGGTCAGCCCACAACCGCTGCCTACGGCGCCACCAAAGCCGCCCTGGCCTCGCTGGCCCGCTCCTGGTCTGCCGAATACGGACCCGCCGGCGTCCGCGTCAACTCCATCTCGCCAGGACCGGTCTACACCAGCGCAGCCGAACGGGAACTGTTCGATGCCATTGGCGAGGCCACCGTACTAGGTCGCGCCGGGCAAGTGCAGGAGGTCGCTGACCTCATCGGCTTCCTGGCGTCCCCCCGAGCCTCTTACATCACCGGTACCGACGTGGCCATCGACGGCGGTCGGCGATGAACACCGCAATCTCAACGACCGTCAGTGGCTGCATCCGATGCGCCTCGCCTCATAAAGTATGTGACATCCGAGAACCGTGTGGTGGCAACAGATGCCGCACGGATCGCGGGAGTGTTGCGTTGGACCAGACCGGTGAGTATGTCGCCGGGCCCTGTCTCGATCGCGACGGTTACGCGAAGCTCGCCCAGCAGCGACATCGCGTCCGCCCACTGGACGGTGTGCGACGCACTTTGTGCGAGGTCATCCAGCACGTCGGTACTGCGTGACACCGCGCGGGCGGACTTGTTAGTGATGTAGGTGGCGGTCAATGCGCGGGTGGGTATCGGCTTGAGGCGAGTGACGAGCATGTCGGTGACCGGGGCCATGAGCGGGCAATGCGATGGCGCTGCGCTGTCCGGCGGATTTCTCGCACATGGCCTGCAGGCCAACCAGATCGTTGCGCTGAATGATCCCGGCGTGGAAATCCACGCGATGCACAAGGCCGCTGCTGCGCGTATTACCCGGAACATACAGCCACGACCGACGTGGTGCGACCGCCATCATCGCTTGCCCTTGGCACCGTCGGCCAGCCCAGCCGCGGACAGCGAGCGAGTGTCCCAGACCGGCTCAACGTCGGCGAACTGCGGCCCATGACCGCGCCGATACACCATGAAGGTGCGTTCAAAGGTGATGACGATCTTGCCTTCCGCCGTGTAACCGACCGTGCGGACCGTCACAATGCCCACATCGGGCGCGATTTTGATTCCCGCACCGAGAGCACCTCGGACTGCGAGTAGACCGTGTCGCCCTCGAACAGCGGATTGGGGCAGCGCACCCGGTCCCAGCCGAGGTTTGCAAAGACGTGCTGCGACACATCCACCACGCTCTGCCCGGTGACCAGCGCCAAGGTGAACGTTGAATCGACGAGCGGCTTGCCGAACTCGGTTTGGGCGGCATAGTGCACGTCGAAGTGCACCGGGGAGGTGTTCTGGGTCAACAGCGTAAACCACGAGTTGTCGGTCTGAATAACGGTGCGCCCCAACGGATGCTGGTAGCGGTCGCCGACGGCGAAGTCTTCGAAGTAGCGTCCCTGCCATCCGATGGTTGGGGTTGTGGAACCTCGCTCGGCAGTACTGGTCATCGTAGTCTCCTCGGTTACTCACTGTTCGGCTGAGACTGAGCAGGCAAACGCGGCAACTGGTCGTGGCGAATTCGCGCCGTGGTGCGGTTACCAACCACGGCTATCAACTGCTTCCGTCGTCAGTACTGCTCGTAGTTCTCATGCAACCAATCGCCTCCGTTCTCCGCGTTGCTGCTCATGTGTTGAAGTCAACGCGGCCGCCAGCGCGCTGATAGCGGCCGTACCGTGATTGGGTCACGGCCATATCTTTTGGATATCGTGGTGGTATGGATGTCCGGCAGCTGCGGTACGCGTTGGCTCTGGCAGAACACCAGCACTTCGGCCGGGCGGCCGCGGCGGTCGGCATCGCTCAGCCGCCGTTGTCCAAGGCCATCGCTCAGCTCGAGCGCGAGGTCGGCGCCAAGCTGTTTGATCGCACAAGACAAGGTGTGTTTCCCACCGCGGCCGGCGACGCGCTGCTGGCCCGGGCGCATCACATCGACCAGGAACTCACCGCGGCCGCCCACGATGCCCAACGCGCCGCGCGAGGAGAAACCGGCAGCCTGCGCATCGGTTTCATCAGCTCCGCGCTGCTGTCGATGCTCCCGCCGGTGCTGCGCAGATTCCGGGCCGAACACCCCGAGGTGCGGCTGCAGCTGCAGGAGATGGTGACGGTGGAAAGCAGCCGGGCCCTGGTGGCCGGTGAACTCGATGTCATCATCTGCCGCGGCGCGCCACGCGGGCGTGGAGTCCAGCAGCTGGTCAGCGTGGCGGTCAGCCGCGACTACCTGATCGGCGTCGTGAGTACCAGCCACCCGT
>Ga0193743_1002754_pt1 | contig 12147 bp, 14 predicted proteins | sample L2c2metaG_FD_143038 | JGI IMG/M metagenome (GOLD analysis project Ga0193743, IMG submission 143038) | Soil microbial communities from a riparian zone of the East river system, Colorado, United States - L2c2 | ecosystem: Environmental > Terrestrial > Soil > Riparian zone | place: USA: East River... | reverse complement strand
TTCGAACCCGACAGCCGCAACGAAGCTTCGTCGCTGGGCACCCATACGATTCCAGGTTTTGGCGATACTCGCTAGCCGCACCGGCAGATGGTGGCCCTTGGTTATAAACGTATCTTCTCGCCTAACGTCACAGGCGAGCTGCGTGTGGGTGGAAACCGGTTGCACCTCGAGTTCACCGCCGATGCCGTGACCGGCAAACTCACTCCCGCTGCCTTCGGCATGAATACCGGCGTGATCAACAACTTTCCGGACATCCGCATCTCTGGCGGCCCGGCTTTTGGCGGCTTGTCCGGGTACCCGCAGGGCCGCACTGACACCACTGCGCAAGCCACTTATGTTCTGACTGGCTGAAGGGCAAGCACCCCGTGAAGTTCGGCGGCGAATATCGCGCCTTCTACCACCACGCCCATAACGGCGGGACCGGGGGCGTCATTAACTTCAACTTCAGCTCCATCGCCACCTTCCTCGCGGGAACACCTACTACCGCAACCATCCAGCGCGGGTAGTTACGCCCGCTCTCTCAATCCCTTCTTACACGGGATTCATCCAGGGCGATTACAAAGTGACACCGCGTCTGACTCTCAACCTGGGCCTGCGATACGAGTACAACAGCCCGCCCAGCGAACGGCATGATCGTATGGCGATTTTCAATTTCGCCACCAATTCACTGGCCCAAGTCGGAACCAACGGAGCCCAGATCCTTACGCCGGATCGCCGCGATTTCGGCCCGCGTGTCGGCATCGTTTGGGATCCGTCCGGAACCGGCCGCACAGCGATCCGCAGCGGTGCGGGGATCTACTACGACGTGCCGCTGCTCAGTGTTGCCGGCTCCATGGCGAACAATCCGCCCTTTGCCACGAGCTTCAGCTACACTTACCCCGGCATCCCGCTCGCAGCACATTCGTGCCCGGACCCACTGTAGCTCTCTCCCAACGCCATCGTGCCGGGTTACAAGGGCGCGCGCGTGCCGCAAGACAACTTCAACATCCAGCGTTTGCAATGGGCCACAGTTTTTCAAATCGGGTACGTCGGTTCGGCCGGACGAAGGCTCGCTCAGACGATGGACTACAATCAGGGAATTCTCGGCGTTCGCCCAATCGCGGGCTATGGCGCGATCAACCTTTTAAACTCTTCCGGCCGGTCAAGTTACAACGCTTTATGGCTGAGCGCGACCCGCAAGACCGCGAAAGGCTTGACCTTCGATACTTCCTTCACTTACTCGAAATCGATTGACATCACCTCCACCTCAGGCGACGCGCAGATTCGGAATGCCTATGACTTGAACTCCGAGAAAGGGCTCTCGGATTTCGACGCGCGCTTCCGGTTTGTTGCGAGCGTCCTCTATCAATTGCCGTGGACGGTCAAGCGTCCCCTCAAGTTTTTCCAGGATTGGAGCTTGGGCATCATCGGCAATTATCAATCCGGCAATCCGTTCAGTCCCATTATGGACAAAGTCTTTCCGTGCCTGATCCGGACCCGAGCCACTGGTTCAACACGGCTGCATTCACGCTCAACCCGCTCAACACTTTCGGCAACGCTGGACGCAACATCCTGACGGCGCCGTCATTGCGCGACGTCGATCTCACGCTGCTCAAGAACTTTCCAGTGCGGGACAAGCTGAATATTCAATTCCGCGCGGAAGGCTTCAATCTGACCAACACTCCGAACTTCGGCCAGCCGGGGAATTCGGTAACGGCTTCCAGCTTCGGCGTGATCCAATCTACCCGGTCGCAACTCGGCGACTACGGTTCCTCGCGCCAAATCAAATTTGCCCTCAAGGTGATCTTTTAACGTGTCGATTTGAAGTTTGAAATCCAAGCCAGCACATCGGAGGTACTGCTGACGCAGCACGCTACTGGCTGTAGCGGCCGCTTCACCAGAACCACGGGGATTCCCAGTTCTCTCGCGGCTACGATTTTTGAGTAAGTCGCTGATCCTCCGCTATTCTTGCTGACGAGGACATCGATGCGATGCTCTTGTAACAGCGTCATTTCCTCCCGCGGATCGAATGGGCCACGGCGCAGCAGTATCTCGTGCTGCAAAGGTAGCGGAGGATCTGGCATTTCGATAGAACGAATGAGGAACCACACACGGGGGAAGGCGGCAAACTGCGCGAGATCTTGCCGGCCGACAGTTAGAAAGAGGCGCCTTCCCAATTCTGCGCTCAAGCTGGCGGCAGACCCCATATCTTGGACTTCATACCAACGATCTCCGGCAACTGGCGACCACTGTGGCCGCTCCAGGACAAGTAAGGTAACATTCGATAATTGACAGGCCTTTGCGGCATTGCTGCTGATCCGCGCCGCGAACGGATGGCTGGCGTCTACCACCAGGTCAATTGCATTCGCGGATAAAAAATCGATTAGCCCCTGGACTCCTCCGAACGAGCCGATTCTCACCTCACCTGCTGGAAGCCTAGGCTGGGCTGTCCGGCCAGCGAGCGACGAGATCACCCCAAATTCCCTATTTCCCGACAGATGAGCAGCGAGTTCCATGGCTTCGCTGGTTCCTCCCAAAATCAAGATACGGCACGGAGTAGCCGGAGATAGTCGCATGGATGGCTCAGCGTTCCCGTTCTCCGGAATATAAATAGCTTTCGATTTGTGTTTGCGGCGCCAGCGATTTGCCAATCAGGATAAGCGCGTTCCTGTCAATGCCGGCCTCGCGAACCTGACGCGAGATGTCGGCAAGCGTGCCTCGAATGATTCGTTCGTCGGGCCAGGAGGCGCGATAGACAACAACGGCCGGACAGTTCTGTCCATAGAACGGCGTTACCTGATCCACAATGTTTTCAAGATTCGCCATAGAGAGATGAAGTGCCAACGTGGCGCCGGACTGACAGAGAATTTGCAGATTCTCACCAATCGGCATCGGCGTGGAACGGTTGGCAGTACGAGTCAATATGAGGGTTTGGGCCACTCCGGGCAAGGTCAGTTCCTGCCGTAAAGCAGCAGCGGCGGCGGCGAAAGCCGGCACACCCGGTGTGACGTCGTAGCTTATGCCGAGCGCATCCAGCCGGCGCATCTGCTCAGCCATGGCGCTCCAGATAGATAGATCGCCCGAGTGCAGCCGCGAAACATCTTGATCCTGCTGGTGAGCAGACACAATCTCCGCGATAATTTCGTCGAGTGTCAGGTTCGCTGTGTTCACAATGCGCGCATCAGGCCCGGCGTGCTCCAAAACAGCTTCAGGAATTAATGATCCCGCATAGAGACACACGGGCGATTCACGAATTAGCCTTTGCCCGCGCAGTGTAAGCAGATCGCTAGCTCCAGGGCCAGCACCTATGAAATGGACGGTCATGAAAGTTGAGCGAAGGCGCATGTACAGCGCCGGCCTGTTTGCCTGGGCAAGAGTAAGCGTCCCGTTGGTCCAAGGGCAGCGAGAGCCGCCGCCTCCGCAACGCTGCCAGTGCCCACGGTAGTAAAGGCCAGAGAAGAATGCGTGACCGTTCCTTCTGTTACGGCCAGTATCTCCGCGGCAAACAAGGCGAGAGGAATTCCCAATTTCGTGGAGACAGACGCGGCAATTTCGCTGCGGCGGTCAATTGTAGCCAAGATAGCGCCAGTTGGAAGAGCGTTTAGATCAATGGCGGAAGCAATCAGACGGATGACATCCTCGGGAGACGCGCCGGAAGCGCAGCCAATGCCAATGCTGAACGTTGCTTGCATTATTTTGAAACCGCCCATTGCGTAACAGGCGTTGCGGCACGCCAGCCAAGCACATTGCCGATGAATTCTGAGCGTGAGATGGCGATGCGAGTCAAATCTCCTCCCAGTTCGGACTGCCAGCGCGCGAGTGTGGCTTCACCGGAAATCGTGACGGTATTGGAAACCAGGCGTCCACCGTGACGGAGTTTTTCCCAGCAAGCTTCCACCATTCCATCCGTGCTGATTCCACCTCCGATAAAGATTGCGTCCGGCGGGTCAACATCGCGAAACAGCGACGGAGCTGAGCCAACAATCACATCCAGACCGGGAACCCCCAACTGGTTTGCGTTGGTAATGATATTTCTGGCGCGATCTTCTCTGCGCTCGAATGCGATGGCGCGGTTGCGGGGATGAACTCTCATCCACTCTATACCGATAGACCCGCTGCCGGCGCCCACATCCCAAAGGACTTCGCCTGGAAGCGGCATGAGACGCGCTAATGTGGCCGCGCGTACTTCACGTTTGGTAATCTGTCCGTCGGTCTGAAAAGCGCTTTCGGGAAGACCTGGCACAGTTGCAAATGCGGCTGCTCCCGGATCGGCCAAGCAGGTAACCGCAACAACATTAAGATCGGCGTGCCGCCTTACCGGCCAAGCTTTCGCAACGCCCTCGTACTGCTTCTCTTTAGGTCCGCCCAGGTGCTCGAAGACGGTGAGAGCACTTCTCCCGTAACCGCTCGCGTGCAGGTGCGCCGCAATCATGGCCGGTGATTCTCCGCTTTGCGAATACACGATGAGCTGCTGGTTAGGCTGCAAATAGCGGTTCAACTGTTCGATAGGCCTGTTCACCAGCGTCACGAGAAAAGTATCGGCGCCCGGCCATTTCAGGCGCGCGCAAGCAAGTGAAAACGCGGAGACCTGCGGAATGACTTGGAACTCCGAAGGCCGAAGACGGCGAGCGAATACGTTACCCACCCCGTACAGTAACGGGTCGCCACTGGCTAGAATTGCAACGTTACTGCGTCCGCCGTACTCCGCGATCACTTCTTCGATTGCCGGCAGCATGGGAGAGGGCCAAGCCTTTCGGAGCGCTTGCGTTTGCGGCGCGAGCGCAAGATGACGGGAACTACCATATAGCACGTTCGCGGATGACACAGCAGACTTGCCCGCGGAACTGAGCCCCTCCCAACCATCCTCGCCGATGCCCACTATGGATAGCCACGCGGAACTGCTTTTGCCGCACACGGCGATGTCTTCGTTCTCCACTCGTCTTATGATCGCAATATGGAATATGCAGAAAGTCTTTGTCCCGGCGTGCTGCATCCAACCATGGCGAAAGACGGAATTCTAGTGCGAATCCGAGTGCCTGGCGGGCTCATATCTACTGACAAATTCCGCCTGCTAGGGGACTTGGCTCAGGAGTTTGCGAGTGGTTACATAGAGATCACGGCCAGAGCCAATGTGCAACTTCGAGGAATCGACGGTGCACGTGTAGAAGAGTTACGTGGCGCTCTGGAGAAGTTTGGGTTTCTACCGTCGCGGCTACATGATCGAATTCGGAATATCCTCGCAAGCCCGCTGGCAGGCATTGATCCCGAAGAACTCATTGATACACAGCCAATCGTGCGGAACCTTGACGAGTGCCTCCAGAATGATAAGGATCTGGCCAAGCTGCCCGCCAAGTTTGGCTTCGCCGTTGATGGCGGCGGCTACCGATTTGACCGGGGTGGTACCGATCTCGCGCTTAGTGCCGAGCGAATCGCAACGGGGCTTCAGTTTCGTTTATTCATCGGCGTGCAAGCGACGGACATCATCGCTGCGCCAGGTGAAGAAAGTGAGCTGTTACTGAAGGCAGCGCGAGCCTGCCTGGAGGTTGCAAAGGAATTTGAGATACCCGCGCGCGGACGAAGCATCATAGGGCACACTCTTGCACGTGAGCGATTTCTTCAGTGCCTCAAAGGATTTGCGCAGCGAAATCAACACGAGCTGGACGACTCATGGAAATCTGCTGGTTTGCGTATACCGTTCGGCGTCATGCTGGCTAGTCGCGTGGGGAGAATCGCGGTAATCCCTTCCGTTCCGCTCGCGCGGCTTACCGCAGCGCAGGTGCTCGCAGTCTCTCATATCTGTGAAGAACACGGAGCCGGCGTCCGGGTTGCTCCGTGGCGCGGCATTGTCCTCAGTGAAATACGGGAATCTTCCGCCGGGCAAGTTTGTGCTGCCCTAGAGAACATAGGTTTGCCAGTGGACGGCCGCGACGGATTTCAGGGCCTCGCCGCTTGCGCCGGAACAGACGGCTGCTCAGCCGCACTGGCTGATGTGCGAGCGGACGCCGTGGTCCTTGCCGGCCTCTTAGCCGGACTAACGCCAAGTCCCGGCTGGAAAATCAACCTGGCTGGATGCGAAAAACGCTGCGGAATGCGAACGGATGCGATGATGGATCTGATCGGTACGGCTTCAGGCTATAGCGTCCACATGCAAGGTCGCCCGGCGCACACCGGTTGCTCGCCCGAGAAGGCCATACGCCTTGCGGCTTCGTTCCGTAAAACAACGGTTACTGGATCATCAAAGTGAACTCTTATGTAAAGGATGGGTCGGCTATTTATCAGGAATCATTCCGCATCATACGTGCGGAGGCCGACCTGCAGCGTTTCCCTCCAGTGCTTGCCCGCGCCGTCGTACGAATGATCCATGCGTGCGGAATGACGGATCTGGCTGCCGACATCGCGTGGTCAGAAAGCGCGGCTGAGGCCGGACGTCAAGCGCTGTTGAATGCCGCCCCGGTGTTATGTGATTCCGCCATGGTTGCAGCCGGTATCACGCGCAAGAGGCTACCCGCCGGCAATGAGATTGTTTGTACTCTCACTCATCCCGATGTTCCAGCGCTGGCGGAACAACGTGAAACTACGAGGAGTGCGGCTGCCCTGGAGCTCTGGCGTGAAAGGCTTGCTGGTTCGATTGTAGCAATAGGCAATGCTCCAACCGCGCTCTTCCGATTGCTGGAGATGCTCGAATCAGGGGCTTCCCGCCCCGCGCTTATTCTTGGCATGCCGGTTGGATTTGTGGGTGCGGCCGAGTCAAAGCTGGCGCTTACCCAGAGCCCGCTGGATTTACCGTTTATCACAGTTCGGGGACGGCGCGGAGGAAGTGCCATCACAAGCGCCGCTGTCAACGCGTTAGCGAGCGAACAGGAATGACGGATCAAGCGCGGCAGGGGCGTCTCTGGGGAGTAGGTTTGGGGCCCGGTGATCCTGAATTGATTACCGTAAAAGCTTTGCGGATCATCCAGCAGGCCCACGTAATTGCTTACCCTGTCGCCAAGCACGGCCGGAGCAATGCCCGTTCGATTGTCGCTTCAGTGCTGACGGAGCGTCAGATTGAATTGCCGATGGTTTATCCGGTCACAACCGAAGCGACAGATCACCTGCAGGGCTACGATGCCGCCCTGTGCGAGTTCTATGATCAATCGGCCGAGGAAATTGCCGGGCATTTGGATCAAGGTCTCGACGTTGCAATTCTTTGCGAGGGTGACCCGTTCTTCTATGGGTCTTACATGTATTTGCATGATAGACTCGCCCACCGGTACACAACAGAGGTGATACCGGGCGTACCCTCCGTCATGGCTGCGGCAGCACGGTTGGGGACCCCGCTTGTAAGAAGGGATTCCGAAACCACCATTCTTCCAGGCACACTTTCGGAAGATGTTTTGACTGAGCGGCTATCGAACGGCGGCGCTTGCGTCATCATGAAAGTCGGCCGGAATTTCGACAAGATTAAGGCCGCAATACAACGCGCCGGCGCTTTAGATCGCGCCCTGTACATTGAGCGCGCAACGATGAAGGCAGAACGGATTCTGCCGTTTGAGAAAGTTGATCCTTCGGCTGTTCCATACTTCTCGCTGATCGTCCTGCCCGGGCCAGACACCAAGGCTTGTGCAAAGCCAGAATCACCGCAAGGACAGTTGACCGTCGTTGGTTTGGGCCCGAATGGTCCGCAATGGCTTACGGCGGAAGCCCTAACTGCTCTTGAGAACGCCACGGATCTTGTCGGTTATCATACCTATCTCAAGCGGTTACCCGCCCGTGCCGGCCAGCGGCGCCACGGATCCGACAACAAGGTCGAGATCGACCGTGCTCGCCACGCTTTATCGCTTGCCGGCTCAGGCTGCCGGGTGTGTGTTGTCTCCTCCGGTGATCCAGGAATTTTTGCGATGGCGGCTGCTGTCATGGAGTGCTTGGAACAAGGCCCGGAGCAGTGGCGCGAGCTACCCATCCGCGTGCTGCCCGGAGTGTCGGCAATGCAGGCTGCTGCCGCAAGAGTGGGAGCCCCGCTCGGCCATGACTTCTGTGTGGTTTCGTTATCCGATCGATTAAAGCCTTGGAGTGTACTGGCTTCGAGACTGGAAGCGGCAGTGAGGGCGGACTTTGTCCTTGCGCTTTATAATCCGGTTTCCTCCGAACGAAGATGGCAACTGGCCGAGGCTCGCGAGTTATTTCTACGCTATCGAGTACCGGAGACGCCCGTCATTTTGGCACGCGACGTTGGTGGAATCGGTGAGCGCATCCTCATTACAAACCTCGGCGCTCTGGATCCAGCCTCTGTTGATATGCAAACAGTTGTGCTGATTGGATCATCCAAGACAATCGTATTTCAGGGTTCAGCAGGCCAGCGGTGGGTCTATACACCCAGAAGCTACCAGACCGCGGAGTCTACGGAGCCATTGGCTGCAGCCTCAGCAGAAACGTGATCGGCGGAAACATGGTTGGCGGGAAACATCTTCGCCGCGGCTGGACAACGGGAGCTTGTGCGACAGCGGCAGCAAAGGCCGCTTACGTTGCTCTGGTGACTGGCAGTTTTCCCGATCCGGTCGAGATCGTATTACCTGGGGGACGCCGTGTTTCTTTTGCTCTTGCAACCCAGCACCTATCGGCGGAGCAAGCCACCGCGGGCGTTATTAAAGATGCCGGTGACGATCCGGATGTTACTCATGGCGCACTTATTACAGCAACTCTTCGAATAACGGGCTCCGGAATTACTTTTCATGCTGGGCCGGGCGTCGGGATTGTAACTAAGCCAGGACTGCCCATCGGTATTGGTGAGCCCGCCATTAATCCCGTACCTCGCAAAATGATGCGGGACACGGTTACGCAAGCGGCTGCCGACTACGGTGGACCCGGTGATGTATCCATCGCAGTCTCCGTTCGAGATGGCGAGGAGATTGCCAAGAAGACGATGAATGCCCGCTTGGGAATTATTGGTGGTCTGTCGATCCTTGGCACTACGGGAATCGTCATACCGTATTCGTGTTCGGCCTGGATTGCCTCCATCCGCGAAGGGATTGACGTAGCTCGTGCTTTGGGCCTGCAACACGTGGCCGGCTCAACGGGTTCAACTTCGGAAGCTGCAGTCGCAAGTCATTACGGATTGCCGGAGAGCGGATTAATAGAGATGGGAGATTTTGTGGGAGGCATGCTGAAGTACATTCGCACCCATCCCATTCCGCGCGTTACCATTGCGGGCGGCTTTGCGAAAATCTCCAAGCTGGCGCAGGGCCTCCTCGATCTGCACTCCGCACGCGGCGCCGTAGATTTGGAGTATATGGCCTCGGCTGCGGGCGAACTCGGGGCTTCTAATGAGGCTAGAGATGGAATCCGCCATGCGAATACCGCTCTGGAAGCACTGGAGATCGCTCGCGTTCACAATATTCCCATCGCGCATGAAATCGCTGTCAGGGCGTGGGAGACCGCGGCTCGTTTACTAGAAGACGTTCCAGTAACAGTAGACATTTTCATTGTGGACCGTGAAGGAAAGTTGTTGGCCATTTCTGGTGGCCCACAGGCGCAATTGTGATGACCATGGCCAGTAGAATCTCTACCGCTATTTGTAGTAGAGTATCTGCTACATGCCGCCGCCTGACAAACTCGATGTACTTCAGGGCACGCTAGACATCCTGATTCTGCGGACATTGCAGTGGGGTCCCCAACACGGACACGGCATCGGACAGGTGATCCGCAGCAGATCGGATGACCTGCTGCAGGTAGAACACGAAAGCCTCTACCCTGCTTTGCATCGCCTGCACCGGGCCGGCTGGATCGACCCGAAATGGGGTGTCACGGAGAACAATCAGCGGGCGAAATTCTATCGTCTGACCGAGAGCGGTAAAAGACAACTCGCTGTTGAGGAATCGAAGTGGAAACTTCTCGTTAGAGCTATGTCTCGAGTGATGCGGCCACAGGATTAACGTGATCGAAGGGGTGCTTGATGCGGCGCTGGATCTCAAAATGGTTTTCTCGCCATTGTCAGGAAGAAGATATCCGGGACGAGATTCAAGCGCATATCGAAATCGAGACGTCGGAACAACTCGCAGCCGGAAGATCGCCACAGGAGGCCGAGCGAGCAGCCAGGTTGGCTTTCGGCAACTCGTCGAAGACACAAGAGGATATTCGCGAAATTTGGAGATGGGTGACCATGGAGCAATTCCTGCAGGACTTTCGACTTGGAATTTGAACACTCCAGAAATCGCCGGTATGGACTGTGGTTGTCAGTGCGACATTGATCCTCGGCATTGGCATGACCACGGCGATCTTCAGTCTTGTCTATTCGGTACTCTTGCAGCCTCTCCCTTACCTGGAGCCTGATCGAATTGTCGCTTTGTGGCCTACCGCGGCAAAAGCCGGCGGGGATCGGTTTAGGCCCAGCGCGGCGCTTGGGAAGTATTGGCGGGAAACCTCAAAAGCGTTGAACAAATTGGTCTCACCCGTCCGGTAGCGAACTTCAACCTGACTGGCGTCGCCACACCTGAACGCCTGCAAGGCGCTCGTTCAACGTTTAACGTGCCGCTGACGCTTGGAGTCACCCCTAGTTTTGGCCGGTACTTCACCAGAGAAGAGCAATTGGCCGACGCCAGGGTCGCAGTGTTGAGCCATGGTTTTTGGGTGCGAAGATTTGGGTCGGATCCTTCCATCGTTGGCCACAAGCTTCAACTCAACGGGGAACCCTTCGAAGTAATCGGCGTGATGCCGCCCGCTTATGCGTATCCGGACGTTGCTTTCGAACTGTGGACGCCGCTCTACATCCCCGCTTATCGAATTTCGGCATGGCGTGAATCATCAATACCTGGCGATCAGAAGACTGCGCCGTGGCGCCAGCGTAGAGCAAGCGCGCGCGGAAATGGCAGTAATAGCCGGCCGGTTAGCGCGGGAGTACCCGACGCCTACCGGGCCGGCGACCAATGGATGGGAGGGCTTGCGGAGTCGCTCGCCGATAGCCAGTCCTTCCCGGTGCGCGGGACGCTCCTAGCCCTGATGGCGGCAGCCGGGTGTCTGCTGCTGATCGGCTGCTTGAACCTCGCCGTACTGCTGATCGCTCGCGCGACTGCGAAGTCTCGCGAAATGGCCATGCGCGTTGCGTTGGGCGCGAGCGCCCAACGCCTCCGCCGCCAACTTGTGACAGAGATGTTGCCGCTGGCTGTGTTGGGCGCTGGAGGAGGTGCTCTACTTGCGGGCGGGCTGATCAAAGCGATGGTCCCTTGGCTGCCGCCGGAACTGCCCCGGGCAGAGACCCTCGGGTTGCATGCTTCCGTTCTGGTGTTCGCGATCGGATCAAGTCTAGCGGTGACTATATTTGCAAGCCTATTACCCGCTCGACTGTCGACGCGAGTGGAAATTAGCGAAGTTTTGCAGCAGAATTCAAGGACTGTCTCAGGACGCGGCGGTTCGCGGGAATCGCTGGTGATGGCTCAAATTGCACTCGCGGTAGTCCTCGTGTTTGCAGACGCGCTTCTTGGACACAGCCTCGCTGTTCTCCAAAGTGTCTCGCCCGGGTTTGCCGCCCAGAACGTATTGACGCTGCATCTCGCGGTCACTCGCGCAAAGTATCCGACGGATGCCCAGATTGCTGACTATTACCAGCGAATCGTGGCAAGTGTTAAGACGGCGCCCGGCGTGCTGAAGGCAGGCATTATAAATCGGCTTCCACTCGGTGGTCTTACGCAAAACGGAGGCGTTCAATTCGACGGACGTGAAGGCGTATTTACAGCCGACTGGCGGGTAGTCACCCCGGAATACTTCGCCGCAATAGGCATCCCGGTCAAGCAAGGTCGAGCGTTTTCGGATATGGACCGCTTCACGGGCGCACGAGTGGGCATAATCGATTCAGAACTCGCGCGCGGAGTTTTTGGGACCGATAGTCCCGTGGGAAAGCGATTTCGCCGGTACATGCCCGGATTACTTGAGCAGAACGCTTGGGTGGAAATCGTCGGCGTGGTCGGGCATGTTCTGAACGAAAGCCTTGAGAAAGATCCGCGGCCTCAAGTGTATTGGTCGGAATTTCAGAGCCCGCAGGACCGCGGAGTTCTTGTCGTAAGAACGGCAGGACGTCCCGATTCGTACGCGGCCACGGTCACCAGTCAGATTCGTACGGTGGACCCGGACCAGCCGGTCTACGAAGTTCGTTCGATGGAGGCGTGGGTTGCCAAAAGTATGCAGTCCCGCACTCTG
>Ga0193743_1002753_pt1 | contig 12148 bp, 11 predicted proteins | sample L2c2metaG_FD_143038 | JGI IMG/M metagenome (GOLD analysis project Ga0193743, IMG submission 143038) | Soil microbial communities from a riparian zone of the East river system, Colorado, United States - L2c2 | ecosystem: Environmental > Terrestrial > Soil > Riparian zone | place: USA: East River... | reverse complement strand
GTCGACAGAAAGGTTGGCCAGCAGCGCGACCTCTTCCCGCCGCAGGCCGGGCGTGCGGCGCCGGCCGCCCGACGGGATACCCACGTCGGACGGCCGGAGCGCCTCCCGCCGGCTGCGCAGAAAGTCGCCTAACTCGCCGCGTGCCACAACTGCCTCACTCCTCGATGGCGGCCATCGCCACCGGCGTGTAGCGGGCACCGACGGCGGCACCGACCGGTGCGGCGGCGCTGAGCTCCGCGCGTACCGCCGGGCTCAGCTCGACCTGCGCCGCGGCAACGTTCTCCGCGAGATATGCGCGGCGCTTGGTGCCCGGGATCGCGGTCACCCCCTGTGCCAGGACCCAGGCTAGTGCGAGCTGGGCCGGGCTGAGGTGCTCCCGCTTCGCGATGTCACTGATGCGGTCCACGATGAGCAGGTTGCGGTCGAGGTTGTCGCCGGCGAGCCGGGGCCAGGTCTTGCGGAAGTCATCGTCGGGCAGATCAGCGAGGCTGCGTACGCCGCCGGTGAGGAAGCCCCGGCCGAGCGGTGAGTAGGCGACGAACCCGATGCCCAGCTCCCGCACGGTGTCCAGCACGCCGTTGGCCTCGACGTCGCGGGTGAACAACGAGTATTCGGTCTGCACGGCTGACAGCGGCGCCGTCGCGTGCGCCCGCCGGATGCTGTCCGGCGCCGCCTCGCTGATGCCCAGATAGCCGACCTTGCCCGTGGCGACCAGCTCGCCGAGTGCCCCGAAGGTCTCCTCGACCGGCACCGCGGGGTCCACCCGGTGCAGGTAGAGCAGGTCGATGTGATCCATGCCGAGCCGGCGCAGCGAGTGGTCGACAGCGGCGCGGAGGTAGTCAGGGCGGCCGTTGGCCGGACCGACGATCTTGCCTGCGGCGTCCAGGGTCACGCCGCCTACCTTGGTGGCGATCACCGCGTCGGCGCGGCGCTCGGCCAGCGCCCGGCCGAGCAGTTCCTCGGACGCTCCCTGGCCGTACATGTCGGCGGTGTCGAACATGGTCACGCCCAGCTCGAGCGCGCGGTGCACGGTGGCCACCGCCTCGGCGTCGTCGCGCGTGCCGTATGCCGAGGTCATGCCGAAGGTGCCGAGACCTTCGACGCCGGCCACCAGGCCCAGTGTGCCGATCGGGTGCTGCCGCAACGTCATCATGGTTCCTCTCAGGGTGTCGGCCTCCACCCTGCGTCGCGCCGGCGCCGCTAGCGGCGCCCCGGTTATCCCCGACCTGGCAGGGCGAGGCTTGCCGGAATTTGTCGAGGACGTCTCATCGAGGTCGCTGCGGTTGACACCCCGGCGCGGGCGACCGTAGCGTCCGCATCGAGTGACGATGGTAGGAAGCCGGTGAAAGTCCGGCACGGTCGCGCCACTGTGACCACGTTTCGCGCGTGGGAGTCAGACCCTCCGCCGTCACCGAAACCCATTGTGGGACGCGTGATCCCGAGGAGGTTCGCCCCGTGTCCAGTCTTTCGTCTTCCGCCACCCCCCGCCCGGCCATCCAGCCGGTTGCCATCCCGTGGCGTCAGCTCCAGCCCTGGCTCCTGTTCGGCGCCTTTCTGGCACTTGCCCTGCTCTACTTCGTCGGCACCGAGCAGGGTGTCTTTCACCTGATCGGTGGCAGCAGCGTGCACGAGTTCGTGCACGACGGCCGCCACCTTCTCGGTTTCCCCTGCCACTGACGGGCGGGGAAGCATGCTGTCCCCCCGCTCCCTGTTGATTCGCGGCATGCTGGTGGGACTGGCCGCCGGCGTGCTCGCGTTCGTGTTCGCCTACCTGGTCGGCGAAGGCCCGATCGACGCGGCGATCGCGTTCGAGTCAGCTCATGCCGACGCCGGTGAGCCCGAACTCGTCAGTCGCACCGTGCAGAGCACCCTGGGTCTGCTGACCGCGACGCTGATCTACGGCGTCGCGTTCGGCGGCATCTTCTCGATGGTGTTCGCCGCCGCCTACGGGCGGATCGGCCGGCTCGGCCCGCGGGCGACCGCGGCCCTGGTCGCGCTGGCCGGCTTCGTCACCGTCGCGCTGGTGCCGTTCCTGAAATACCCGGCCAACCCGCCGGCGACGGGGTCGGAAGACACCATCGGCCGGCGTACCTCGTTGTATTTCCTGATGTTGGTGATCGCGCTCGCGACGCTGGCCTTGGCGATCTACATCGGACGGTCGCAGGTGGCGCGTTTCGGTGTCTGGAACGCCACCCTGATCGCGGCCGGCGCGTTCGTGGCGGTGATCGCCGTGTCGCAGGTGCTGCTGCCGTCGATCGAGGAGATCCCGGAAGGGTTCTCGCCGATCGTGTTGTGGAACTTCCGCCTCGCGTCGCTCGGCACGCAGGTGGTCGTCTGGGCGACGCTCGGCCTCGGCCTCGGCGCCGTCGTCGAGCGCAGCGTCCGCCGGGAGGCCGTGCTCAGCGCCTGAACCACGCCCGCCCGCCGGCCGCCACCTCAGTGCTGGTGGTGGTGGTCGGCCGGGTGGGCGTGTGGCAGTTGGGCCGCGCCGACCGCGTGCTCGTGGAACGGCAGCGCCACCCGGTATTTACAGGTGTCGCAGTTGGCGCGGATGTCGCCGGCCAGCGCCTCGGCGTAGCGCTCCACCACGATCTCGGCCAGCCCGGCGCAGTCGCCGATCACCTCGGCCGTGCTCACGTCGGCGCCGCGGTCGGCCGCCCAGTCGCTTGCCTGCGCTTCGACCCGCCGCGGCAGCACGCCGGTGAAGAGGAAGTAGGGCAGCACCACGATCCGCTGCGCGCCGAGGGCCCGGCAGCGGTCCAGCCCGGCCATCACCCCGGGCTGCGTGAGCGAGACGAACGCGTATTCCACACCGGCCACCGGCGTGGTCTCGCCCAGCAGCCGGGCGACCTTGGCGACCTCGGCGTTGGCGTCCGGGTCGGTGGAGCCGCGCCCGACGAGCAGGACCGTCGTGTCCGCGCCGGCGCCGGCGAGCCGTTCGCGCAACAGCGCGAGGATGCCCGGATGCGGGCCGAGCGGCCGCCCGTAGGCGAACGACAGCCCGGGATGCCGGGCCCGTTCGGCGGCGAGCGAGGCCGGGATGTCGCCCTTGGCATGACCGGCGGCCACGAGCATCAGGGGTACGCAGGCCAGCCGTCGCGCACCGGACCGGACCAACTCGGCCACCGCGTCCTTGACCGGTGGCGGCGACAGTTCGATGAAGCCGCCGGCGACGGGGACGTCGAGGATCCGGCCGACCCGGGCGACGAAGCGGCGGAAGTCGTCAGCGCCCTGCGGGTCGGAGGTGCCGTGGCCGGCGATGAGCAACGGGGTCACGCGAGCGGGTCTCCGTAGAGCAGGGCGTTCACGGCGGCGGCGGCGACCGCGGCGCCGCCGCGGGCCGAGCAGTTGGACAGTTGTGGAAGCGTGGTGCGGCGCAGCGCCGCCTTGGACTCGGCCGCGCCGACGTAGCCGACCGGCAGGCCGATCACCAAAGCGGGCCAGACGTCGCCGCACGCGGCCAGCCGGATCAGTTCGGTCAGCGCCGTCGGTGCGTTGCCGACCACCCAGACCGCGCCGCCGGGGTGCGCCGCCGCGGCCTGCCGGACGGCGGCGGCCGAACGGGTCAGCCCGGCCGTGCGGGCCAGGTCGGCCGTTTCGGGGGCCGCGACCAGGCAGGTGGCCGGGTAGGCGGTGACCCCGGCCGCGACCATCGTCACGTCGGTGACCAGCGGGGCGCCGCCGGCCAGCGCGCCCGCACCGGCCGCCAGCGCGTCCTCGTCAGTGACCAGGTCGGCGAGCCAGCCCGGGTCGGCGGTGGTGTGGATGATCCGCTCGACCACGTCGCGGGTGTGCGGCGGCAGCCCGGCGGTGTCCGCCTCGGTGCGCAGGATCCGGTAGGACTCGGCCTCGATCGGATGCACGGTGCGCTTCACGACAGCCACGCGTACTCCCGCGGTGTGACCATCCGGCCGGCCACCAGCCGGGTCCGGCTGGAGCCGACCAGCACCACCGACCGCATGTCCACGATGGACGGATCGGCGGTCAGCTCGGCGAGCGTGCGCAGGTGCACCCGCTGGCCCGGTCGGGACGCGTCGCGGACCACGCCGACCGGGGTGTCCGGTGGCCGGTGCGCGCCAAGGATCGCGAGCGCCTCGGCGAACTGCGCGACGCGGGTCCGGCTGCGCGGGTTGTAGAGGCAGGCGACCAGGTCGGCGGCGGCCACCGCGCGGAGTCGGTCGACGATCACCGGCCAGGGCGTGTGCAGGTCTGACAGCGAGACATAGGCGTGGTCGTGGCCGAGCGGCGCGCCCAGCAGCGCACCGGCCGCGAGGGCCGCGGTCACCCCCGGCACCGCCTCGACGTCGACGTCGGCGCCGGCCAACTCGAGCGCCGGCGACGCCATCGCGTAGAGCCCGGCGTCCCCGGAGCCGATCAGCGCGACCGCGTGCCCGGCGGTGGCCAGTTCGACCGCCTCCCGTGCCCGCTTCGACTCCTCGCCCAGCACGGACGCGACGATCCGGGCGCCGGGGGAGAGCAGGTGCCGTACCTGGTCCAAATACTGGTCGAGCCCGACGACGACGGACGCCCGGCGCAGCCCCGCGGTGGCCCGGGGCGTGCGCAGGTCCTCGGCGCCCGGGCCGATCCCGATGATGGTCAGCCGGCCGCGCGGCACGAGCCGGGCGATGGCGGCGGTCGCGGTCGGCGTGACCTGCTTGGGCACCACCAACTCGGCGCTCCGCCCGGCGTCGCGTGCGGCCCGCAGCGCGGCCGCCTCGGCCACGCTCGGCGTGCCGACCGCGGCCCGCACCACCTCCGACGGCGTCGGCACGTCTTCGGTCGCGAGTTCGGTGGCCGGGAAGGTGAGCAGCGGCCACCCGCGCCCCGCCGCCAGCGCGAGGATGCCGGCCTCGTCGGCCTTGACGTCCACAGTGGCCAGTGCGCGCACGGCACCCGGGTCGAGCCCACCGGCCGCGAGGGCGGCGTCCACCACCGCGGCGACCGCCTCGGCCGTGACACCGCGGCTGGCGCCGACGCCCACCACCAGCGACGGCGGCCGGTAGACCAGGTCACCGGTCGCGTCGGTCCGGTCGGAGACGACCAGGCGCAGCGGGTCGCCGCCGCCGGTCGGCAGCGGCGGAACGGGCCAGGTCGCGCCGGCGACCACCGTGGCCCCAGCGCCGTCGAGCAGCGCCCGGGTCACCCGGGCGACCGGCGTCGGGTCGGCCAGCCGGAAGCCCAGGTCGGCGCCGAAGCCGTCAAGCGGCGGCAGGCCGAGGCTGTCGGTGGCGGTGGTGACGACCGGCTCGGCACCGAGCAGGGCACCGATCCGGCGGGCGGCGTCGTTGGCGCCGCCGTCGTGGCCGCCGGTGAGCGCCACAGCGAACCGGCCGGCCTCGTCGACGCAGACGACGCCGGGGTCGGTGTGCTTGTCGGCGAGCAGCGGAGCGATCAGCCGCACCGTCGCGCCGGTGGCCAGGAAACAGACCACGACGTCGCTGCCGGCCCAGGCGGCGGCGAGCTGTTCGCGCACCGGCCCGTCGTGCGTGCGTACCTCGCCGGACCAGGCGTCGGCGAGCCGCGCGGCCAGCCGCCGTCCGGCCGTGGTCGGCGCGACCACCCCGATCATCGTGCTCCCCAGACCAGCGTGACCGGGTTGGTGGCCGCCAGCCGGTGCCGGCCGACGATCTCCGCCAGCCGGTTGGCCTGCACCTGCACGCCGCCGGTGGTGTAGCCCGCGGCGGTGAGCGCGTCAGCCGCCGGGCCGACCGGCTCCAGCGCGGCGAACGCGGCCACCACGGTGGCCGGGCGGCGCGCGAGCACGGCGGCGAGCACGTCGGGCCCGCCACCGCCGACGAACACCGCGTCGGGGTCGGGCAGGTCGGCGAGCGCCGCCGGCGCCACGCCGATCAGCACCCGCACGTCGACGCCGTGCCGGGCGGCGTTGGCGCGGGCCAGGTCGGCCGCGGCCGGGTCGCGGTCGACGGCGACGGCAGCGGCACCGAACCGCGCGCACTCGACCGCGACCGAGCCGGAGCCGGTGCCGACGTCCCAGACCAGCGTGCCCGGTGCCGGGCGGAGGTGAGGCAGCGCGACCGCGCGCACCTCCGCTTTCGTGATCATCGAGTCGCGATGGTGGAACGCGTCTTCGGGCAGCGCCCAGCCATCGGGCACCCGCACCCCGCCGGCGAGCCAGCCCGCCGGGCCGCCGGATACGTTGCCGGCGAGCGAGATCACCACGTTGGGCTCGGCCCAGTCGCCGTCGGGCCCGGTCAGCCGCTCCTCGGGCGTGCCGAGGCGGGAGGCCACGATCACCCGACGGGGCCAGCCGGTCAGGGCCGCCGCCAGCGCCGGCGGCTCCGCGCCGGGGCCGGTCAGCACGGCGACCTTCGGGTAAGCCCGGCAGACGTTGGCCGCCCGCCGCAGCCCGCCGTCGCGCCCGTGTGCGGACACCACGACGGCGTCGTCCCAGGACATCCCGAGCCGCGCGAACGCCCGCGCCACCGACGACACCGCCGGGCGGACGACCGGGTCGACACCCGCTCGTCGCAGGGCCCGCACGATGCCGAAGAAGCCAGGATCGCCGCTGGCGAGCACCGCGACCGGTCCATTGTGGGCAGTGACCCGGGCGAGCGTGGCGCCGACGTCGCCCATCACCACCCGCTCGGCGTCGGACTCGACGGCCGAGAGGTGCCGGGCGCCGCCGACGAGCAGGGTCGCCTCCGCCACCGCGGCCGGCAGCGGGCCGCCGTCGCAGCCGAACACGGTCACGTCAGCCACGGCGGGCCTTGAGCTCGTCGCGGGCGGCCGGGTCGGCCCGCCGGTGGCCGTGGAAGTGGCCCGGGTGGTAGAGGTGGCTGCGGGTGCCGTGGGCGGCGAGCGCCGGGCCGACCAGAAACAGCGTGTGCTTCCACAGCTTGTGCGCGCGGACCGTCTCGGCGAGCGTGCCGATCGTGCACCAGGCCAGCAGCTCGTCAGGCCAGCTCACCCGGGAACCGACGACGACCGGCGTCTCGGCCGGGTAGCCGCCGTCGAGGAGCTGCTCGGCGAGCTGCTTGGCCCGCGCCGCGGACAGGAACACCGCCATCGTGGTGCCGTGCCGGGCGAAGTCGGCGATCCGCTCGCCGTCGGGCATCGGCGTCTTGCCGCCTTCGAGTCGGGTCAGGATCACCGACTGGGCCACCTCGGGCACGGTCAGCTCCCGGCCGGCGGCGGCGGCGACCGCGGCGAACGCGGAGACACCGGGCACGATCTCGGTGGTCAGGTCGAGCCCGGCGCAGGCGTCGAGCTGCTCGGCGACCGCGCCCCACAGGCTCGGGTCGCCGGAGTGCAGGCGGACCACGTGCAGGCCTTCGGCCGCGGCGCGGTGGTAGATGTCGACCACCGCCTCCAGCGGCACGGCCGCCGAGTCGACCACCTCCGCGCCCGGCCGCACGTGGTCGAGCACTTCGGCGGCGACCAGGCTGGACGCCCAGACCACCACGTCGGCCTCGGCCAGCCGGCGGGCCGCCCGCAGGGTCATCAGGTCGGCGGCGCCCGGACCGGCGCCGACGAAGGTCACCCGACCGGTCACAGCTTTCCTCCCCGTCGATGGCGGACGGCCGGGATGAGCACCGTCGCCAGGTATGGCAGCGCGCCGTCGACCGAGTCGAGCGGCTGCACCTTCTCGTCGGGCAGCCCGAGGTGGGTGCCCACCACGGCGCCCCGCCCGGCCGCCGCCTCGGCGATCGCGGCCATGTGCCGCCCGCCCTTGTAGACCACGACGGTGGCGTCCCGGGCCAGCGCCTCGTGCAGCGGAGCCAGGTCGACGCGCGCCATCGGCAGCAGCACGAGCTCCTCGCCGCCCTCGACCAGCGGCCGCCCGGCCGCTGCGGCCAGCGCCTGCATCGCGGTGATCCCCGGGACGGTCTCCACCTCGACGGACGGCACCAGCCCGCGCACGGTCTCGGCCAGGTAGCCGAACGTGGCGTACACGTTGGGATCGCCGATCGTCGCGAACGCCGCGGTGCCGCCGGTCTCCCGCAGCCAGTCGGCGACCCGGCGCCCGGCCGCGTCCCAGTAGTGCTCCCGCCGGCCGGCGTCCTCCCGCTCGTTGAGCGCGAACACCAGCCGCTCGATCCGGTCGTGGGAAGCGTGCGCGCGCACCGTCGCCTCCGCCCGGCCGACATCGCCGGGGTCGAGCACGGGCACGAACACCCGGCCGGCGGTGGACAGCTCCCGCACCGCCTTGAGCGTCACCAGCTCCGGATCACCCGGGCCGACGCCGACACCGATCAGCCGCATGCCGCCACCAGCCGTTCCGCGATCTCCGGTGCACCCGCCCAGTGCAGGTGCAGATATGAGGCGTGTACGTTGCCCGCCACGAAGCCCTCGGCCGGCCGCTCCCGCCAGCCCCACGCGGGCGCCGCGCCGGCACCCGGTGTCGTCGCGGTCCGGTGGAACTCGTGGCCGGTGACCCGGGTGCCGACCGGCGCGAGCCAGCTCGGCGAGATGGCCACTGCGTCCCGGTAGCCGAGCGTGAGCCGCCCGGTCATCGCCGCGTCGGCCGGCAGTACGCCGCACATCGGCGCGCCGTCGAGGCTGCGGGCCAGCCAAAGCAACCCGGCGCATTCGGCGGCGATCGGTGCACCGCTGGCGGCGAGGGCGGCGACGGCGGTGCGGAGCCGGGCGTTGGCCGAGAGTTCGGCGGCGTACACCTCGGGGAAGCCGCCACCGACCACCAGCGCGGCGGTCCCGGGCGGCAGCGCCTCGTCGCGCAGCGGGTCCAGCGTCGCGACCTCGGCGCCGGCCGCGGTCAGCAGTTCGATGGTTTCGGTGTAGCCGAAGCTGAACGCAGGACCCCCGGCGACCGCGACCACCGGGCGGCGCCTTGTCGGAGCGACTGGTGGCGACCACGGCTCGACCGCCAGCGGCGGCGCGGAAGCGGCCTCGGCGGCGACCGCGTCGAGGTCCACACTGGACGCGATCAGCTCGGCAAGCGCGGCCATCGCGGCGGTCGCCTCGGCGCGGCGTTCCACCACGGGCACCAGTCCCAGGTGCCGCGACGGCGCGGCCACCGTGTCGCTGCGGCGCAGCACGCCGAGCACGGGCGTGCCGGTCTCCTCCAGGGCCTCGCGCAGGATCGCCTCGTGCCGGTCGGAGCCGACCTTGTTGAGGATCACCCCGGCCAGCCGCAGCGTCGGGTCGAAGCCGCGGAAGCCGTGCACCAGCGCGGCGACCGACCGGCCGACCGCGGAACCGTCGACCACCAGCAGCACCGGCGCCGACAGCAGCTTGGCGACCTGCGCGGTCGAGCCGTGCTCGCCCGCGTGCGCCCGGCCGTCGAACAGCCCCATCACGCCCTCGACCACGGCGAGGTCGGCGCCGGCGGCGCCGTGCGCGAACAGCGGCGCGATCCGCTCCGTGCCGACCATGACCGGGTCGAGGTTGCGGCCCGGCCGGCCGCTGGCCAGCGCGTGGTAGCCGGGGTCGATGTAGTCCGGACCGACCTTGAAGCCGGCCACCGTTTCACCGCGCGCGGTGAACGCCGCCATCAGCCCGCCGGCGACGGTGGTCTTACCGTGGCCGGACCCCGGCGCCGCCACCACGATCCGCGGCGTGGCTACCACTCGATGCCCTGCTGTCCCTTGCGGCCGGCGTCCATCGGGTGCTTGACCTTGGTCATCTCGGTGACCAGGTCGGCCGCCTCGATCAGCGCGGGCGCGGCGTCCCGTCCGGTGACCAGCACGTGCTGGTTGCCGGGGCGCGCCCGCAGCGTCGCCACCACTTCGTCGACGTCGACCCAACCCCACTTCATCGGGTAGGTGAACTCGTCAAGCACGTAGAACCGGTAGCGCTCGGCGGCCAGGTCGCGCTTGACCTGCGCCCAGCCCTCGGCGGCCTCGGCGGCGTGGTCGCGCTCGTCGCCCGGGCGGGCCAGCCACGACCAGCCCTCGCCCATCTTGTGCCAGGTCACCGGTGCGCCCGCTGCGGTAGCCGCGTGGTGCGCGCCCAGCGCGGTCAGCGCGGTCTCCTCGCCGACCCGCCACTTGGGGCTCTTCACGAACTGGAAAACGACGATCGGCCAGCCCGCGTTCCAGGCCCGCAGCGCCATCCCGAACGCGGCCGTCGACTTGCCCTTGCCGGTGCCGGTGTGCACCGCCAGCAGTGGCTGCCGCCGCCGTTCGCGGGTGGTCAGGCCGTCGTCGGGAACGCGGTCCACCTTGCCCTGTGGCATGTCCTCACACCGCCTTCAGCGCGCTGGCGGACAGCGCGGCCAGCGGCAGGTATTCGGCGTCCAGCGCGCCGGCCAGCGTGCGGGCCATTCCGAGCCGGACCGGGCCGCTCTCGCAGTCGACCACGACGCTCGGCACGCCGGCCAGGGCCGGCGCGACCGTGCGCGGGTCGGGGCCGCGGGTGAAGCGCCCGTCGGTGACGACGACCAGCAGCGGCCGGCGCAGCGGGTCGCGGCGGCGCTCGCCGGCCAGCGTGCGGGCCGCGGCGGTCAGCCCGGCCGCGAGCGGGGTACGCCCGCCGGTGCGCAGGTCGGCCAGCCGGCGCACGCCGACCTCGTGGCTGGCGGTCGGCCGCAGCACGGTGGTCGCGTCGCTGTCCCGGAACGTGATCATGCCGACCGTGTCGCGGCGCTGGTAGGCGTCGCGGAGCAGCGACAGCACCGCCTGCTTGACGGTCGCCATCCGCTGCCGGGCCGCCATCGAACCCGAGGCGTCGACCACGAACAGCACCAGGTTGGCCTCGCGCCCGATGTGGACGGCTTCGCGGAGGTGCTGCTGGCGGATCGCGATCCGGCCGCCGCGGTGGTCGCGGGCGGCGGCCAGCACGGTGTCCGGCAGGTGCAGGGCACCGATCCGGCCGCGCGGCGCGCGTGAACCGGCGACCCGGCCGCGCGCCGCGTAGGCGGGCGAGCGCCGTCCACTGTGGCCGTAGCGGCCGCGGGAGCGGGCGGTCAGCGTCCTGGTTTTGTAGGCGGCGCCGACCGGCGCGGCGGACGCGGGCGGGGGAGTGGCCGGTGCGCCACCCGGCCGGTCCTCGGCGTCCGGCGCGGCGGCACCGCCTGGGCCGCTGTCGTCCGGCCGCGGATCGTCGGGATCCGGTCCACCGCCGTGCCCCGGATCGTCTCCGGGTTCCGGGTCGTCGTCGGGCTGCGGCGCTTCGGACTCGCCGGCCTGGGTCAGCGCGTCGTCGAGGGCCTGCTGGTCGGCGCCCGGCGGGTCGAACGGGTCGCGTCGACGCCGGTGCGGCAGGGCGAGCCGGGCCGCGTCGTCGACCTCCTGGTCGGTGACCGCGGACCGGTCCCGCCAGGCGGCCAGCGCGACCGCGGTGCGGGCGATGACGATGTCGGCGCGCAACCCGTCGACCCCGTACGCCAGGCAGATCCGGGCGATCCGGTCCAGTGCGGGGTCCGGCAGGGTGACCTTCGGCAGCCGGGACCGGGCCGCGACGATCCGCTCGGCGGCGTCGGCGTCGGCGTCGGCGAAGCGGGCAGTGAAGCCCTCGGGATCGGCCTCGTAGGCCAGCCGGCGGCGGACCACCTCGGCCCGGTCGCCGGCCTCGGTCGGTGCGCCGACCTCGACCACGAGCCCGAACCGGTCGACGAGTTGCGGCCGCGGCTCGCCCTCCTCCGGGTTCATCGTGCCGACCAGCAGGAAGCGGGCGGCGTGCCGGAGCGAGACGCCGTCGCGCTCGACGAACGCGCGCCCCATCGCGGCCGAGTCCAGCAGCAGGTCGACCAGGTGGTCGGGGAGCAGGTTGACCTCGTCGACGTAGAGCGCGCCGCGGTGCGCGGCGGCGAGCAGGCCCGGCTCGTAGGCCTTGATGCCCTCGGTCAGGATCCGCTGCACGTCGAGCGTGCCGACGACCCGGTCCTCGGTGGCGCCGACCGGCAACTCGACCAGCCGCGAGCGGCGCACCCGCACGGTCGGTTCAGCGTGCGGTCCGTCCGGGCAGGTGGGGTCTGGCGCGTCCGGGTCGCAGGCGAACCGGCAACCAGGGACCACCGCGATGTCCGGCAGCAGCGCCGCGAGGGCGCGCACCATCGTCGACTTCGCGGTGCCCTTCTCGCCGCGCACGAGCACCCCGCCGATCACCGGCGAGACGGCGTTGAGCAGCAGGGCCAGGCGCAGGTCGGCCAGGCCGACGACGGCGGAGAACGGGTAGGCGGGGCTCATCCCGCGTGCCGGCACGACAACATGGCGCTCAGTCACTTCGC
>Ga0193743_1002752_pt1 | contig 12150 bp, 13 predicted proteins | sample L2c2metaG_FD_143038 | JGI IMG/M metagenome (GOLD analysis project Ga0193743, IMG submission 143038) | Soil microbial communities from a riparian zone of the East river system, Colorado, United States - L2c2 | ecosystem: Environmental > Terrestrial > Soil > Riparian zone | place: USA: East River... | reverse complement strand
TCGAGAGCGGAGGAGTACACGGAGTCGGCGGAGTCCGAATCGGAACTGCGAAAGACGACTATGGTGGACTAGCTATCTGCTGGGATCAGTCCTCTGGGAGATCCTTTTCTGATGTTAGGGCAACTGCAGACGACTTAGTCGAGATCTAGCAGGGGATCCTAAATATATATATAAACATAAAATACGACAGGAAAGCGCACCTAGCAGGGGATCCTAAAAGAAAAGGATAAAGCCCTGCTAAGGTGGGATGGCTGTCTATATACCAAAAATCGGAGTGGAAATAATAAAATGATGAAAAATAATAAAATGATGAAAAAGATGGAGAATGGTGAAACAGTGATAGGAATGTTACGTCACGTGATCATTGGACTCCGGTATCGGAGCCGCGAGTTCACTCCGTCTTGGGCTGGCGACGATGAGGAGGAATATACAGAGGTGACGGAGAAATATCGGAGGAAACATCGGAGGACGTGGAGCGTCCCCTAACATGGCCCTGCAAGCGCGTTTGTGACCCCAGGATGAGGTAGCGGAGAGCGAGACATTCAATGTCAGTGGCAGGTGCAGCGGGGCAGTGGGCGAGAGCGGGCCATCAGTGGTGGTGCATGAGGTAAGCAACTGCCTAATCGGGCATGACCCAGGACGGCAGGTCACGACAGGCTTGCTAGGGAACCAGAAATACCTCAAAAATAGCAGAAAAAGCGAAGAAAATGACCAAAAAAGTGGTATTTTAGCAAGTGGAAGTCTCTGAGATGATGGAAGACGAGAGGAAAGAGTCAATTTCTTCTTCCTGAATGCTGGTTGGACTGTACAAGGATGCCTCATGGCAGCCATGAGTGTCTGTAGCTGCAACCATGCCCCATCAGTGGCTGTGCACATGCACTTTTGGGCGCTTTTCCAGTATCCGGAAAACTGCTCTTCAACCACAACACTTGAGGCTTAGCTATAAGTAAGTGGTATAATTATTTTTTCATTCTGAAGAACGTGACAGAGCCCGATTTTTAATTAGTTTGGTCTAAGGAAGAGAAATGACATATTTATAGGTGCTATCTTAGGTTAGATGGGGAAAATTAAAAATTGGGCTCTGTCACGAGCTTCAGAATTATTTTTTATTGATATGTTGTTAAGAAACCTTGTGCTGAAATGTGCTTGTTGAGGCCGAGTTTTCAAATTATTCCTAGGGACTCAATTTGGCAGAGAAATTTGACAAATCACCCGTTTCTGATGGTAAAATAACAAAAGTAAATAAAATCTTTCTGTAGGGTTGTGGGCATTATGTATGCTCTCCTATCTACACTGTTATATTGGTTGTCAGACTGTGTTGTGGATCAGGGTTTGCATGTCTCAAGTTTGTGATGGTGTCACAGGGGTGACGCTCATGTGACGCGTTCGTCACACATAGTGTAATTGTGCACCACCACCAACAGGAAAGTGGTGACGTGTGACAGGTGTGGGAAATTTGCGACATCCATAAGCCCGCGGGGAATCTTTTTTTTGCAAGTTACTTCCATATTATTACTGCAGCTGGCCTTTACACCCGAAACTTATTATCACCACCATGCCTATCGGAGTCTACAAGGAAACTAGGTCTTATCTTTCAACGGGAGCCAAAAAAATATATATCGCAAGTTTGTGTTATTACAAATGTTGAATAAAGCTGAAACCGGAATCTGCTTGAAAATAGCGCACCCTGAAAACCCATCCACAAATAACGATTCAATTATTTGATGTTCGGAAGACGGTGCGACTGGGAAGAGCTCGGAAACCGTGAAGAATATTATATCCTCGGATGGCACATCCACCCTCATTTAAAACTCCTGCTGAAGGTCGCCGAAGATTACCCTGGTCGAGGAAACTCGAATTCGAGTCAACTAACGACTCGGAGGATATTCGCGTCCGTCTCAAAGCGGCGCCAGCGCGTCGAGTCAGTCGACAGACCTCGGTACCTGGCAATCAGAGGTGGTTCGCTTGACGAGTCAACATTTATTATATGTGCGGTCTTGCCCCGCTTTGAAATCCTATCGGAACGACCATGATCTACTATCAGCCTGAGGTTAGTCTGGTGATCAGCAATGCTCGGTCAGACTTCACACAGCACACCGTCTCGGGCCCCGAAATTTGATCATGCCAGGTACAGGGCCCTACATTGCCTACACCTTTACATAAATCCTTGCTGCATATAAGTATGAATTTAGCAAGTTGTCAGATCTGTCAACCACTGGTTAATCATCCAGTAGGGAAATTTTCGTGATCTTCAAAAGATAAAAAGGAAGGTCCTGCCTAGTAAGATGACCCCAGATTCGATCCTGGTGAAAAAAAAAAACCTGGTATGGATATATTTTTTCAAAAGAGGATTTGGAGAAACAGCTAGAGGGGTGTACTCAGGTCTAGCAGCAGCAAACTTAGTCAAACCAGATCTTAGCGATGGAGATGGGAAAAAGAAGCTTAAATGGCCGCGCGTATGTGTAAACACTTGTAAGTTAACTTGAGAATTTATGGGCGTCTTGAGGCGATCATTTGATTATAGAGTTCATACGTCGTCGTCGTTGTCGTTGTCGTTTTCTTGTGGTTGAAACGTTGATCAGCAATATGGCAGTTCATCTATTTGACCAGTATAATCTAATGTCTCTCATATTCGCGATATCCCCGTCGGACAAAATTGGCGTACGAGCCATTACTCGTTACCTCGTAATTTGGCATGATCCACATGATCTATTTTTGATCGAAACCGAGTCTGGCCGTGCCAGATTGACGTGAGTTTTCCAGTGGTACGTGTAAAAGTTCAGAAGAATCTGAAAAACCAAAAATTTCGCCAACGCTTATCTTGGCATGCTTTGCTGAGATGCTCTGACTATCTGGGCTTCCAGGCAGACATCACGAAAACTCGAGGATCTTCAGAGTTTGCGGCCCAACTGGCTCAAGCGGTGGATCAAACCTCGACCGACAATCAGATTGACCTCAATTCTGAGTCCAGTACGGATCCGGAGCAGAGCCTATCAGAGCGGTCCTCATAGATGTTAATAGCGCGTCGTATCTCCTCGGGCATAAGTATCTGCAACCTCAAATTGAGTCATCCTGCAAAATCGTTGCTCACCTAACTTATTTTACACCTTAAAAAATACGCGGCTCCACCCCTTTTTTTAGAATGTGTCAAACGCGCGTACGAGTCTTGCCGAACATCCAGGATTTCCAGATTCCATATGACACGTATATCTGTCAGCGATGGGATCTGCGTAAATTATTAATTCTAAAAGGGGGTATTTTTGATTGATTTTTAATGTATAAAAGAGTCGTCCCTGGTGTAAATTTGTGAGTACACCTTCACTGTCTGTGGGCAATATGACTGACAGAGGTCGCTCAGGGGACGGACCAAGTTGGCCTGAGCCCACATCTGTTAACGAACTAATTTCATCACATATTGACGTGCGCAGAGCAGAAGAAGAATTTGACACCCTTTCGCGCCAACTCTCAAACCGATCGGCCAATAGCATCGGAAAGTCCACTGGCTCAACAGCAACTGCCCATGACCCGGAAAAAGGTCTAGACGCAGATCAGGAGCGTTTCGACCTTCGTGAATATCTGACGTCCTCAAACGACGCAAATCAGAAGGCAGGGATAAAGCACAAGGTAAATTAAGAACGTTCAGTTACTTGGCGATGTGCTGATAACGTGTTTTCAGAATGTTGGGGTTGTCTGGGAGAACTTACAGGTCGAGGTTGCAGGGGGATTGGACAGCAAGGTAACCCATTTTCTTCATCCAAGGTAGTAGGTCATATATCTGACACCCTCTGTTCAGTTCTACATTGGCACTCTTGCAGGTGAACCTTTTTGTCTGATATCACATATCATTGGACTTATATAGGTACCAGGCGCCTTCATGTCATTTATTATAACTCCGATTTTTTGGCTGTGGGGTCTCCTTGGACCCCTTTTACCCCTAAAGAAGCAAGTCACTCGTACGATTCTACACAAGTGAGCTCCTCTCATCCTTCAATTTTTTTTCCGCAATAAACATATCAATTTCAGATCATCTGGCGCGTTGCAGCCACGTGAGATGTGCCTCGTCCTCGGATGTCCCGGTTCAGGTTGTTCGACCTTCCTGAAGACTATTGCAGACCAACGTGACGGGTATTTAAATGTCTCCGGCGAGGTGCTCTACGCAGGAATAGACGCCAACGAAATGTTGAAATACTATAAGGGAGAAGTAGTCTACAATCAAGAAGGTTGGTGGAGGGACATATCTACGGCACTACGGAGGCTTACCATCCAACGCAGATGATATGCATATAGCGACCTTGACTGTGGCTCAAACGTTGGCCTTCGCATTATCAACGTATGTGACCCTCAATATTTGATCTGAAACTGATGGGTCATTTCGCAATAGCAAAACACCCGGACCAAATGGCCGACTCCCTGGTATATCGCGCAAAGATTTCGATGCTGAGGTGTCCGAGACATTGTTGCGCATGCTGAACATTTCGCATACCAAGCAAACGCTTGTCGGGGATGAATTCGTCCGTGGCGTTTCTGGAGGAGAGCGAAAGCGGGTTAGTATCGCTGAAATGATGGCAACTCGGGCTCGAGTACAGTGCTGGGATAATTCCACACGTGGCCTGGATGCATCGACTGCTCTTGACTTTGTGAAGAGTCTTCGGATAATGACTGACGTGCTGGGACAAACCACTTTTGTCACACTGTATGTGACCTGCTGTTGTAGAGATATTATTTTGATTTTGACTGTTGCCCCAGGTATCAGGCCGGTGAAAGCATTTACCAGTTATTTGACAAAGTGCTTGTAATGCATCAAGGGCGACAAGTCTTTTATGGGCCTCCCTCCGAAGCCAGGGCTTACTTTGAGGGCCTAGGATATAACCCTCTGCCTCGCCAAAGCACTGCCGATTACCTTACTGGTTGTACCGACCCCAATGAACGACAATACGCCCCTGGTAGATCGGCTCAAGATACGCCCTCTACTCCAGAAATGTTGGAAGAAGCGTATCTTTGTTCCAAGCTTGCCCGTGATAACGCAGCCGAATTAGAAAAGTACAAACTTTTTATGGAGACCGAGAAGGCTGATCAAGAGGCATTCCGCGCCGCTGTTACTGCCGACAAAAAAAAAGGTGTTTCAAACGGCAGTCCCTACACGCTTGGTTTCACAGGCCAAGTGCGCGCCTTGACGATAAGGCAGTTTCAGCAAAGATTGCAGGACAGATTTCAACTGTACACAAGTTTCTCTCTATCAATTGTAAGATTGGTCCAAAAACTTGTGGACAAAGTTGTTCACGGTGTCATTGATTTCATTCTAGATCCTAGCAATTGTTATCGGTGCCGCCTACTTTAATCAACCGCTCACCTCTGCAGGAGCGTTCACGCGTGGTAGTGTCATCTTCGCTGCTTTGTTGACAACCTGCTTGGATGCTTTCGGAGAGGTTAGCCCATTGTCATTTCTTTCGTCTGGATTCTTATTTGATTCGACAGATGCCCATGCAAATGATTGGGAGGCCGATTTTGCGCAAGCAGGCAAGCCCGCTCTCCGTCTCTGCGCCCCGTCCTAAATTCATTTTCCCAGACCAGCTATCGCTTTTATAGACCATCCGCTATCGCAGTAGCAAACACCTTGGCTGATATTCCATTTTCTGCCTCACGGGTCCTCCTCTTCAACATCGTAGTGTATTTCTTATCTGGCCTTCACCGATCGGCAGGCGCTTTTTGGACATTCCATCTGTTCAATTACTTGGCATACCTAGTAATGCAAGGCTTTTTCCGTACATTTGGGCACTTGTGCGTCAACTTCGACGCGGCGTTCAGACTTGCTGTATTTTTTATTCCCAACTTGTAAGCATTCCCCCCCCCTTCTTTTTTTTTTTTTTTTTTTTTTTGACGTTCACCGATCTCTCTCAGCATCGAATATACTGGCTACATTCTACCAGTGATAAGGATGAAGCGATGGCTTTTCTGGATCGTGAGCAATCTGTTCATATTTCTATTTTTAATAATGTGTTAATTATGACATTGTACAGTATTATATCAACCCAGTCGCCTATGGTGAGTGATCATAAATAACAGCGGCTCGTCTCAATTAGTCAACGCAACTTCATTTCAGCATGGCAAGCATGCATGGAGAATGAATTTATGCGCATCGATGTAAGTTGGACATCTAGTCGTGTTCGCGGGTACCAACATATCTTTTTAGCTGACTTGCGATGGGAATTCCGTGATTCCGCGAAACGGCTTCGGTCTTAACAAATATCCGTAAGAGGGTGATCTTTCATTTGGCAAAAGCTCGACCTTACCCACAATATAAGGGTTGGACTTGGACCCAATCAAGCATGCACCCTTTTCGGTTCTCAAGTCGGTAGCAATGTCATTTCTGGCACTGCATACATTTCAGGAAGTTATGCGATAGATGTCAAAGACCTCTGGCGTCTTCATCTTCCAGTTCTGATTGGCTTCCTCATTCTCTTTCAATTGACGCAGATCTTTATTTTGGAATTCTACCCTGTATGCTCATCGCATTCTTCAATCTTTTGATGACACTGAATTCAGTAACATCAGCAATACGGATTGGATCTCTCGATTAACATCTTTGCGAAAGAAACAGGAGAGATCAAGGAGCTTAATGCTAAGCTTCGAGAAAAGAAGTTACATAGGGATGAGGTTCGTGAGAAACAAGGTGCATTGTCGGGACAAAAAAGGTTAGTCAAACGAATCGGCTCATTGTTCCATCTTTCTTATCCGTCCTAGGCAAGAAATTTTGAAAGGCAAGAAAACGTTCACCTGGGAAAACCTCAATTATCATGTGCCAGGGCCGAATGGCTCTATTCGTCTCCTACACGACGTCTATGGTTATGTCAAACCGGGGACTTTGACCGCACTCATGGGAGCTAGTGGTGCTGGTAATCAGGACTTTTTTTGAGTTTTGAGTTGACACTAATGATCCAATAGGGAAAACTACTTGCCTTGACGTTCTTGCACAGAGGAAGAACATTGGTGTTGTCAGCGGGGACGTTTTAGTACATGGTCGACCTTTGTCTTCAGACTTCGCCCGAGGGACTGCCTATGGTATGTGACATCTCTTGCCAAGTACCCTACTATTTATTCAATTTTTTTGGCAGCGGAACAGATGGATGTCCATGAGGGTGCGATATGCGATTTGAGTGACAACGATGTTATTGATACCTTGTTAGGAACGGCCACTGTTCGCGAAGCAATGCGTTTTTCTGCTTATCTTCGACAACCACAGAGTACTAGTAAAGAAGAGAAAGATCAATATGTGGAAGAGATGATTGATCTCCTCGAACTCCAGGATTTATCCGAGGCCTTGGTCTTCAGTCTAAATGTTGAAGCACGAAAGAGGCTGACGATCGGTGTCGAACTGGCGAGCAAACCAGAGCTTTTACTATTCCTCGATGAACCCACGTCCGGTCTGGACGCTCAAAGGTAATTTACCACACTTATCTTGAATATCCCGCGCTTGCTGAACACTGAATGTGTAGTGCATGGAATCTGGTTCGTTTCTTGAGAAAGTTAGCTGACCAGGGCCAGGCCATTCTTTGCACCATTCATCAGCCGTCATCGCTTTTATTTGAGAGCTTTGATCGCCTACTCTTGCTTGAAAGAGGTGGCGAAACAGTTTATTTCGGTGAAATAGGTCAGGATTCTGGGGTTGTCCGAGAGTATTTTGACCGTCATGGAGCACAATGCCCATCAAATATCAATCCAGCAGAATATATGCTCGAGGCTATTGGCGCTGGTGTCACCCCCAGAGTTGGTAATAGGGATTGGAAAGACATATGGTTGGAATCTCCGGAATTTTTCAAGATGAGGGAAGAAATCGGAGCGATAAAGAAAACGGCCTTACTAGAAGACAACCCCGATCAGAAACTCATGACTACTTGTGAGCAAGTTTCCTTTGTTGACTTTGCCATTACCATTCTGATTTGTCAAAGATGCCACTTCTTTCCTTTATCAACTTAAGGTTGTAGTTCAGCGGAACAACACAGCCCTGTGGAGGTCCCCAGAGTATATTTTCAGCCGGCTTTTCGCTACAACCTTTATCTCGTTCTTTATCTCCTTGTCATTTCTGCAACTGGGAAATAGTGTAAGAGAAATCCAGTTCAGGGTTTTTGCCATGTACGTGCAGTCAACCCCTCGAATCAAATGCCCGTTGTTCATGATCTCTCAGGTTTTGGGTCGTTGTTCTACCTGCACTTGTCATGTCGCAAATCGAACCGGTGTTCATTATGAATCGAAGTGTGTCCCTATCCCGTATCGTTCTTTACTTAAGTTACTAATCCTCTTGTCAGGAATTTTCATTCGAGGTATGTGTTCAACCATGTTCAAACCCCCATTGCTTAATGAGCCCTCTTCCTTCCGTTAGAGTCCTCAAGCCGTATATATTCGCCATATGTGTTCGCCATGGGACAATTGATTGGGGAAATCCCATATAGTATCATTTGTGCAGTCCTTTATTGGGTTTTGATGGTGTGTATCTGGGGTACTTTTGATCGAGGCCGAGTCTAATTGAGAATTACCTTGAAGGTCTACCCCATAGGCTTTGGACAAGGAAGCGCAGGACTCAATGGCACAGGCTTCCAGTTACTCGTCATCCTTTTCATGCTACTATTTGGTGTAACTCTGGGTCAGATGGTGGCCGCTTTGTCACCAAGCGTACAAGTAGGTCTTTTTCTACATTCCTCTGATGTCATCTGACGTTGTGTCGTAAGGTGGCTGTTTTATTCAATCCTTTCATTGGTCTTGTTCTCGCAACATTCTGTGGCGTAACCATACCGTTCCCCACGATGATTAATTTCTGGAAGTCATGGCTGTATCAGCTAAATCCTTATACCCGTACTCTTGCGGCAATGGTTTCGACGGAGCTACAGTGAGTATTTCATCTATTGCCGATGGTCTGCCTTGCTATATCTTTCTAGTGGTCTTGTTATCAAATGCAAACCAGATGAATTTGCCGTGTTCGATCCTCCCGTGAATCAAACCTGTTCAACTTGGGCTCAAGACTTTGTAAACATGTTTGGTGGATACATTGACAACCTCTCAGACAGTTCAGCGTGCCGATATTGTCAATTTATTGTTGGCGATCAGTTCTTCGTTCCACTGAATATCTCGTTTTCTAATCGATGGAGAGATGTGTTCATCATCTTTGCATTCTTTGGTGAGTTGCTGCTCGTTTCAGAACATCTCGAAGCTCATAGATGTCATCACCAGTTTTCAACCTCGGTATAACAATAAGTAAGTTGATCAGATTGGAATTCCTGGATCGTATTGTCCACGTATTGATTCGATGACTACAGTTGCCTCTCGCTACTTAAGATACCACAAGAGGTAGATGATCAGATCTACGATTAGAAGCTTAACTATTAGAGATACAACTAGCTAGATGTAGATGGTGTTGGCTGCCCATTTATCTGTTTTTTTCTAGAATGATAAATTTCAACGGTTAATAATATATCAAATTCGAACGAACGACTTACAATTGACATCGGTTTCACAATGTCGGAAAGTGTTAGCCTGCCTCCGTAGACAGCTTGTTCACACTTTTCTCCGAAGGAAAGTGCCTGCTTCAGTGTAAAATCCCTCTCCTTTGATGACGCGCAAGTCTTCCAGATAAGCATCATCTTGGGTATGGCTTCACGAATACGAGCAATCAAAGGAAGGACGTCTTTTAGGGATCTTCCTTGGAACCAGTAGGCCTCTAGAGCAACTTTGAGAAAGCTGGGACGCTTCTCGTCATCCTCCAAAAATGTATCAGCTGCCTGTATATAGTACTTGGCAGACACGGAGAACTCGATTGCAGCAATCTCGAAAGTAGTGGCCTTGAATCCAAGTTGCATATGACACCATCCGAGAAGACTATTTGTTCATGAAATGAGGTCAAGTTGAATTGGATGAAGTAGTTAGTAACGCACGCGAGGGCTTCGGCTTGGGGATATGACCAGAAAGACGCCAGAAAACCAATATCGTATTCGCCATCAGGTGTAGGGGGGTGAGCTTCAGCTTCCGCGATAAGATCATGGCATGACTTCGCGAGATCGACCATTGTAGTTTCACAGCCTGGTGTTCCCGAATGAATTGCCTAGAGTGAGGGCTGTTTCAGTATCAAGCTATTGAATGTGGCCGAGGAGGAAGATACTTGATGCATAAAAATTAAACGTTGGCGTTTATCACCTCTTATGAAGCTGAGCTCGAAGACGACTCCCCTATCATCTACAGAAACATTTTGCCAAATTCGACGCCCCCAATCAAGTACATCGACAACGCGAGTGAGATACCCCATGCCAATCACATATTTACCGCTGGAACCGTTGATAAACCCGCCCATGAACCAAGCTCTATAAAGGGAAAGATAGTTATTGTATAACAGCAGGGACAGTATAGAAAAATCGTACCGAACGGTTGTCGCTAAGGCTCAGGCGGACAGAATCCCAACCTGTTCGCTTCAATCTCTGAGGTGCTTCATCTTTCAGTGCTTTCACCCCTTGATTGGTCCAGGCCTTATGGAATTGACTTTCAAACATGACTATCACAATTTGGCTGGCATCAATATCAAGAAAGTTGGGGGGGTCAATAAGGTGCCAGATACCTTGAGCTTCGAATTTGGAAAGCCAGTCCGGGATATCCATGTGAAACGCTCTGGGATCTCGCAGGATCCCATTTGAGAGATCAACAAGGGCGTGTCAATGAATCAGATTTTTGAGGCGATAGAATATATTATTGAATACTAACGTCTGATTTGCCTACCCAAGCCGTCTGGCCGTTCATATCTTTACGTTCTGTGAGTTTCATCGTCTCCACTCCGTTGTTAAACTCCTAAATTATGAGTTAAATAGCTATCTCATCAATGGATCATTATTGATATGGGTACTCGATATGCGTTCAAAATGACGAAAGCCTTTTAAAGTTAGGTAAATATGAAATCATGATGCAATGAAAAGTAGTCTGACACTAGACGGTTTACGTTCGTTGGCAAACTGTTCTTCCAGAGCCATAGCTTTTTTCCATGCAGCATCCTCCGTGGGCATAGTCTGAGTTTTGACAGCAATGGGTTCTCTCTCTGCCTTTTGGGCATATTCTAGGCCCGCTTCAAACTGCAATTTGAGCGTTTTATCGGTCTCTGTCAAAAGGTCGGGCGGCAAGGTGCTTAAAGCTTTGCGCCAAGCATCTGTACTCTGCTCCCACAATGACAACGCCTTTAGAAATATCGGAATTAGAGGTTATCATGTGTAAGTATGCAAGGAAAGAGCGACGTACAGCGTTTGCAGTGCCAAGCCTCGCCCAAGCCTTAGCATAACCAGGATCAAGCTCTGTTGCCTGAAATCGATGTAAGGGGTCAAGTTATACCAATAGAAGAGACTATTTAGAACTCAAGACCTTTCTGCAATCAACTATTGCATCTAAGTGTCTATGAATGTAAGTTAATCCGCTATCTGGACCAAGGCACATGAATATCGAACTTACTGTTTCGAAGCAAGGCTGCTTGCTGCACGGTTGGCATAATAGATAGCATTCTCCGGATCTTCATTGATTGCAGCTGTGTATTTTCGGTAAGCGGCTTGATATTGACCCTTCTGATGAAGTTCGTTTCCTTGTGCCTTCAAGCGTTCCGCGTTTTGAATGGTTTCTTTTGCTTTTTGCTTTTTGGCTAGACATCGGGCAAAAAAAAGAGTCTTGCAACGTCCAAGAGCAACAGAGAAGAAAGTTAAGCTCTTCATGTAGATGTGTAGCGAAACCTACTCACCGAAGGATTTTGAAGCCTCAAACGCTGGCGACGTAAAGCTGGGGGATATCTGGATTGACCTGTCCTTAAAGTGCTGGGGCAACAATATATTTGCCCCTGAACATGTTGTGTAATGGCGCGTAATAGCGCGTTAGCGAAGACTTTTCGATCATTTAGGGGAATCACCCTGTTGGCCAAGCCCCCGTGAATCCCGACTTACACGAAGAAAGAAGACGCCAAGACGCCAGAATGTACGGTTGGCGAGCAGGCTCAGGTCTGTTTCTGCTTGTCAGTTTCGTTTGATGGACTAAAAATAGCGGTTGGGGTCTTGATGAGTAGTGACAAGTCAGTAAGTCACAAAATATTTGTGAGCTTTGTAATATAATTTCAAACCCAATGCAGTGAGCAGCTACAAGTCC
>Ga0193743_1002751_pt1 | contig 12152 bp, 12 predicted proteins | sample L2c2metaG_FD_143038 | JGI IMG/M metagenome (GOLD analysis project Ga0193743, IMG submission 143038) | Soil microbial communities from a riparian zone of the East river system, Colorado, United States - L2c2 | ecosystem: Environmental > Terrestrial > Soil > Riparian zone | place: USA: East River... | reverse complement strand
GGTGATCGCGTAAACCGCGATCAGATAGCCCAGCATCAGCCAAGCGTACGTCGCCTTCGACGCGAATACCATCGACCCGGGATCCGGCATCGGCATGATCGACAGCCCTTCCGGGCCTCCGGTAAGCGACGACCAGTTCAGCGCGCCGATGCGGACCACCTCGGCGAATGCGAGGGTCGACAGGATAAAGAACGGTCCGCGCAGCCGTGCGCAGATCAGTGCGAGGACGGCCCCGAACAGGCCGGCGATCGCTCCACCGATCCAAATTCCAATCCAAGGCGTGATGCCATAATGCACCAGAAGGATCGTGGAGGTGTAGCTGCCGACGCCAAAGAATGCGGCGTGCCCGAAAGAGATCAGCCCGGCATAGCCGCCGGCGATATTCCACGCCAGCGCCAGGCCGCCGAACAGAAAACTCAGCAGGATGACATCCCGCAGACTTGACGGGATGTTCGCCACCGCAAGCCCGATGCAGATCAGCAGCAGAACAAGTTCGAACCAGGACAATCGGCCGCGCTCGGGAAGAATTGGAAAGCGCCTTGGTTTCCCGGGAGAATAAGCGTCGGTTACCACCATCGGTTCCTACTCGTTCATGCCGACGGTTGCAGCACCCTTCTGACCGAGCAATCCGTTGGGACGAAAGATCATTACCAACAAGAATAGAACGAAGAAGAACAACTGTCCGAAAGCGGGCGCCACATAATAGCTGCTCAGCGATTGCACCACGCCGACGCAAATACCGCCGAGCAACGCGCCTTCGATGCTGCCCATGCCGCCCAGCACAACGATGACAAAGGCGATAAGCACAAAGTTCAGTCCTACCGTCGGGAAAACCGAGAACAACGGCATCATGACGCAGGCAGCAAGCCCGACCAGCGCCGATCCGACAGCAAAGGTAATCAGGAAGATGCGTGGCACGGGAATGCCCATCAGCATCGCGGCTTCGCCGTCCTGCACCGTCGCCCGGATCGCCTTTCCGAGATAGGTCGTCCTGATCATCCATTGCAGCCCGACCGTGCAGAAAATTGTGATGATGAAGCCGAGCAGAAGTTCAACCTTGATGTAGATCGGACCGATTGTCAGGGAGCGACCGAAGATCGGCGGCACATCCAGAAGATCGGCCGTCCTGATCATCCATTGCAGCCCGACCGTGCAGAGAATTGTGATGATGAAGCCGAGCAGAAGTTCAACCTTGATGTAGATCGGACCGATTGTCAGGGAGCGACCGAAGATCGGCGGCACATCCAGAAGATCGGCCGTCATGATCATGAGCGCTGCATTCTGAATGAAGATCGATAACGCCATGGTCGCGAACACCACGACCAGATGCGGTTTGTCGAGCGCGGGGCTTATGATCAGGCGGTACACGATCGCACCGAACAGAAACATCGCCGGAACGATCGCAATGGCGGCGATATAGGGATTGAGTCCGAGCAAGCGCGTGATCGCCCACGCGCCGTACATTGCGATCATCAGGAACTCGCCGTGCGCGAAATTCACGATGCGCAATACGCCGAAAATCAGTGTCAGGCCGATACTCATCAGGGCATAAATGCCGCCGACAAGGACGCCCGAAATGATGAGTTGTCCCAATGTGCTCATGGTTTTCGGTTCACAGTAGAAGCAAGAGATGCGCGGCTCGAGCGCCGCGCCAAGAGATGCGCGGCTCGATCAGCGCTTGTCCCACGCCGGCATTGGCACCTGGATCGGCTCGTGCGTCGCAAGGCTCGGCGGGAACACCTGCTCGTTGCCATCCTTCGTCCACTGCCAGACACCGATCGATGCACGCAGATTCTGGCCTGCATCCTTCGGATCATCCGGCCAGTCGAAGTTGGTGAACTTGATGCCGCTGCCGTTGACGAGCGACCCCTCCGGCAGGTCGAGCTTCAGCGCGAGCTCTCGCAGCTCGCCCGGCTCATAGGTTTTCGCTTTGGGCAAAACCTCGGTGAACAGCGCCCAGACGGCGGAGAAGCCGGCTGCCGCATGCCCCGCAGGGGCGCGCTTCAGCTTGGCCTCATAGCGCTTGTAGAATTCTTCGGCGACCTTCTTCACCTCAGGCTTCAGCACATTGGCATTCACCTTCGGCGGGAAGTCGGCGACGAAAATACCCGTGACGGAATTTCCGAGCGAATCGCGCAAATCGGGCGCCGAGTAACCGGCGCTCACGCCGATGAACGCGCCAACGTTGAAATCGAGTTCCTTGGCTTTCCTCTGAAACAAGATGGCATCGTTCGGAAACGAGATCGCAATCAGCACATCCGGCTTGACGTCCTTGAGCTTTTGCACGACCGGCGTCATGTCCGTCGTGGTCTGGTCGTACCCCTCGTCATAGACGAGCTTAATGCTTTTCTTTTCGGAATAGGCACGAACGCCGTCACCGACCGACTTCCCGAACGCGCGGTTTTCCCAGAGCAGCGCGATCCGCAGCTCGCTCATCGGCTTCTTCAGGCGGGCCGCCAGGTCCTCGACGATGAAGTCCACAGCCGCCTGGCTATATTTGCGGGCGGGCGCACCGACTTGGAACGTGTTCTTGAAACCACGGCGGGTGATGACTTCGGCCGCGCCGGTTGTCTCCCAGTGAAACACCCCGTGACGCTCCGCCGCTTGGCTCACCGCGATTGCGAGTGGCGAAGCAAACGACCCGGTGGTGATCTTGATCCCCTCCTTGGTGATCAGTCGCTCCGTCTCGCTGATCGCTGCATTTGGCGTAGTGGCATCTCCCTGGACGAATTCGATCTTGCGCCCGTTGACCCCGCCGCGCTCGTTGATCATGTCGCGCGCAATCTGCATGGCCTCCCAGTTCTCGATGCCGTTCTTGGCCAGGGGGCCGGTAAACGGCAACAGTACTCCGATCCGGATTGGTTCCTGAGCATTCGCATTCATTGCGAACATCAGCATGATGCTCGCGAACATCGCGCTCAGGCGGAGAAAAGATCGCATGGTCAGCTCCCCAGTTCTTTCAAATCAAACGAAGCGTAGCAACGGCCGTCACATGCATCAATCGAATTTTTCCCATACATTCTATTCAGAAAACGTATACCATGCACGGTGGAGGCGATTCATGGACCTGCGAAAGATCCAATACTTCTTTGCTGTCGTCGAGCACGGCAATCTCAGCGGCGCGGCTCGATCCTTGCGCGTGTCACAACCAACCCTCAGTCGGCAGGTTCAGGCCATCGAGGAGCAATTTCAGGCACCCCTATTTCTAAGAGGCGGCCGCGGCATGATGCTGACGGACGCCGGCAAACAATTGCACGAGGGATTGCAAAGCATCGAACGGCGCTTGCGATCGCTGAAGGATGACGTAGCGGCGGCGTCGGTCGAACCGTCGGGCGAAGTTGCGTTCGGCATACCTCCCTCGCCGCGCGGGTTGATTGCGGTCCCTCTTATCAAGACCTTTAATAAAGCTTACCCTCGCGTCGTCGTGCGCATCATTGAGGAGACGAGTGCTCAACTGCGCGACCTGGTCGCCAATGGCATCATCGACGTCGCAGTCACCAACACGCACGAACCCGGCCATGGAGTCACTGCACAAGCACTCGGCCGTGAGAGAATGCTTCTGGTTGGAGCGGCCAGTGCGAAATTGTCGATGCGAAAGGAGACTCCGATTCAGGCCCTTGAGGGCTTGCCTCTCGTTCTAACAACACGACCCAACAGTTTACGTCTGACGATCGAAACGGGTTTGGCCGAGCATGGTCTGCAACCAAATGTAAGATTTGAGGCCAACACGTTGCCTTTGATGACAGATCTCGTGATGGCTGGGCTCGGCTACACAGTGCTGCCCGCTTGCGGCGTTCGTTCGCTTCTCAAGCACGGACACATTACAGCAAGCCCAATTACCGGTCTATTCATCACATGGCTTGTTGCGCGGCCAAAGACCCGTTCGCTCAGCGTAGCCGCTGAACGATTCTGCGACGGCTTATGGGCTATCGGGGCCAAGCAGGTCCGGGAGGGGATATGGCAAGCGGTGCTGTAATGCGCGGGTTACGGCGCAATCTGGCGCGGTTGCGTTGCCTTCGAGCGTGGCTCATTCAATCACCTCGTGGCCTACGGTAGTAACGGCCTCATTGCCACAGTTATGCTCGACAAGACTCTCGTCGGCGGCAAGGATCCGATGGCCTTCCTGTTCAGCGGGGCCAAGACCGGCTACCTCGCCGGATGGAACCCGCGCACCGGCCGGAAGCGTCTGCCGGGCAGCGAAGCGACGCTGAACGACGACATCCAGCTCAGCGCCGATTGTCGTTTCGTCTGGTTTACCGGTTGGACCAGCCGCCAAGTACTCGAGTATGATCTTCAAGCACAACGGATCACCCACAGCATTGACGCGCCCTTCTCTCCGGACAATTTGACATTGAGGAGCGACGGCACTGTGATCGTGGCCGGCATCGATGACCTCGCCCGTTGGCGCGATTGCATCGCGGCGGAAGGTCACTTCTGCCAGGACAAGCTGGCGCTTTTGGTCGCCACCCTCGATCCCGAAACCCTCACGGTGAAGCCGCTCTTCCACGGCAACCCCGGCCTGCTAACGGGCGCCTCGGTCGCCCTTGCGATCGACAACGCCCTCTATGTCGGCACCGCCACCGGCGACCGCATGCTGACAATTCCAGCGTTGAACTTGCAACCCCAAGAGAGGACGTGGAATTGAGCATGACTTCGGTCAGCGGCCACGGTCATCACGAAGGCCTGACCGGCGTGCCGGCCACCAATTTCAGGGCGCCGAGTTTCGCGCTAATTGACCGAGTACTCCCAAACGTGGCTCTGCAGAAAACCCTGTTTTGCTGGGATCATCGTTTCGGTCGGGCAACTGGCTGAGAGGGATGGACTCCTAAGCTCCCGGCCGAGTTTTGACAGTCCAATCAAACCGAACGTCCGCTTTGCGCCACAAGCAGTCGTTCGTGCTTCGGCTAAGTACTGTTTTTTTGTCGGAGAGCCTTGTCGACATCGCCTCCGATTGGACAAGCGAAACGCTCGCAGAAGGGCCGCCCCGCCTAGTCATCACTCTGGCTTCGCTTCTCGTTGACTGAGCCGCGAACGTTCTCGCCACCGAATTCTTCTCCCGCTTCCGGCGGGGCTACGCTGCCGATCCGAGGATCTCTGCCGTGATCCCGCGATCGCGCTGGAGGAATTCCACGGTGTTACCGTCGGGATCCTCGACGAAAATGGTGCCAATTCCGAAATCAAGCGGTTCATCGGCCGAGGTGATGTCGCGCCGACGCGCTTGATCGACGGTGAGTTGATACGGGCGCAGGCCGTGCGTCAGAAGCAAGCCGGCGATCTCTTCGAGCCGGGCGACCTCCAGGGTGAAGTGCCTCGCCGGGTTGACTTGTTCTAGGTCGGGGCGGGACGGCATCAGGTGAACCGAAGAATGGTCCCCTGCGAAAAGCCAGTTTGGTTTTTGTTCGCAGGGCGTGAGGCCTAGAATTCCGACATAGAACGCCTCTGCGCGGTCCATATTTTGGACAGGAACGCCGATGTGGTGCAGTCCTTTGACAAGCAATTTGTTGCTCCCTCGACGACATCAACTAAGACGAAATTCCCTAATAGGGGATGGTTTGGAAAAATGGAAGCCAGTTCTGCTAACAATCTCTTGAAACTAGAGACAGGTCGCAACCATGATTTGCGATCCTATCGAACTCAGCTCTAGCCGCGCGGGCACGATACATGATCCGAAAACCTGCCCGTTGGCCGTGCCGCTTTATGCCGATTTCGAAACAGAAGGAGCGGTCGTCGCCAAGGTTCAGAACACCTATCCGAATGCCTAGATCGGCGTAGTGTACCAGAATGACGATTTCGGAAAGGGCTATGTCAGAGCGTTGCGTGCTGGACTTGGGACGAAAACCTCGCAGATTGTCGCCGAGGCTTCTATGAACTTTCCGATCCGACACCGACTTGCAAAGTAAAACGGTCAAATAAGCGCTGAGAAGCCAAATATGCGGCCGCCAACGTCCTTCCCGGCCAAGACAGCCGTAGGGTCTGTCTGAGCGACGTCCATTATCCCCCGAGAAACAACGCCATGAATAGGCATGGCCAATCAGACCAGATGCTTGTGCGATTACGCAGACGGCCACCAAGGACCTATGCCATTTGCCTCGACGGGCAGATCCAATGCCTCGGCGGTTTAGCTGCATGGCCATGGTAGCGTATCAGCCGCGGAAAAGATCGAGCTAACCTGGCGCCCTGCACATCAAGGCTCTATGCGCCGACTTTCGATATCTTGAACAAGCGACTCGCGTTCCCGAAGGTAATTTTCTCTCGATCGGCTTAATGATACTGCGCCCTATTCACCAAGCCCACCGGATCGTCATCACCCATGTCGAAAGGAAAGTCGGAGCCCAACATCAACCGCTCAGTGCCAACCGTCGCTACCAGCGCCTCGATCAGGTCAGTGCGAAACACGCAAGTATCGAACCATAGCCGCTTCAAATAACTGGATGGAGCCTCTGCGGTCAGGCGTTTCACCTCGGGACGTACCTTCCATGCGTGATCCATGCGACCGGCATAGAATGGATAGAAGCCGCCACCATGGGCTATCACCAGGTCGAGTTCGGGATGCCGGTCGAGCACGCCGCCGAGAATGAAATGCGAAATGGCGATCGTCTCCTCGATAGGTTGGCCAACGCTGTTGACCATGAAGAATTCGCCAAGCCTTTGGCCATGCGAGAAGCCCAGCGGATGCACGAAGAGTGGCACGCGCAGCTTCGCCAGGCGAGCATAGAGCGGGTCGAAGACCGCATTCGACAGTTCGAGATTTTCGACGCGGGTGTCGATCTGGAAGCCGCGCAGGCCGAGCGTCTCGACCGCATGCACGGCTTCCTCGATAGCTCGGGCGGGGAACCGCATCGGCAGCGTACCCATGCCGGCGAAATGCGCCGGGTCTTCGACAACCAATGCGGCGACATCCTCGTTCTGTACCCGCGATAAGGCCACCTGCAATTCTTCACCGGCCCAGTAATGCTGCTGTGCCGGCGCTGGCGCGATGACCTGAACATCGACGCCCATTCGCTCCATCACCTCGCGTCGCGCGGCGACGTCCAGCATCAGCTTCGGCAACAGCTTGCCTTGCTCGACGTCGGTGGCCCGGCTTTCCGGAGACATGTCGCGGCGATAGGGATTGTCCAGCGGATCGTAATGGCCGGCGATCAGCGGCTCGACACGTTTGCTGACGGTGTGGGTGTGCATATCGATGATGGGCATGCGATTTTCTTTACTCAATTCAGTTTGGCGGCGCGCGCCAGCCGGTCTTCGTTCATGACTTTTTTCACTGCACGCCGAGGCGTTGAAATAGCAGATCGGTACGCTGGCCCAGTTCTTTCGCATCACCCTGATGCACGACCTGCCCGGTCTCGAGAATGTATACCCGGTCGGCGACGGCCAATGCGCTGTAGAGATTCTGTTCGACCAGCAAGATCGAGAGCCCCTCGCGCTTCAGATCAAGAATGATTCCTTCGAGATGCTGCACCATCACTGGCGCCAGGCCCTCGGATGGCTCGTCCATCAGGATAAGTTGCGGATCGATCATCAGCGCGCGGCCGACCGCGAGCATGCCGCGCTCGCCACCGGACAATTGTCCGCCGCGGTGATGTCGCCGCTCCGCAAGACGCGGAAAAATCCCAAACACACGATCGACCGTCCAACCGTCCTTGGCGCGCGCGCTCTTCAGCATGGTAAGATGTTCGGTCACCGTCAGCGACGAAAACAGCCGCCTGCCCTGCGGCACGATCGCGATCTTGCGGTCGGCGATGTCGTGTGGGCGCAGGCCGACTAGACTTTCGCCGCGCCAGGTGATCGAGCCTGAGCAGATCTGCGGCGGCGTCAGCCCCATGATCGAGCGAATAACGGTGGTCTTGCCCATGCCGTTGCGGCCAAGCAGCGCGACGATCTCGCCGGCGCCGACGTCGAGGGAGACGCCACGGACCACAACCGCTTCGCCATAGCCGCTGTGTAGGTCGCGAACCTCAAGCATGACGCGGCTTCCCGAGATACACTTCCTGAACCTTCTTGTTGCGACGGATACCCTCCGGCGCTTCCTCCACCAGAATGCGTCCTTCAAACATGCAGGTCACGAAGTCGACGAGACCAAGCGCGAGATCCATGTCATGCTCGATCAGCACCACCGTGATGTCTCGATCCAGCGACCGGATGATCTCCGCAACCATTGAGCGCTCCGATGGCGACAGGCCAGCTGCCGGCTCGTCGAGCAGCAGCATCGTTGGGGTCGTGACAAGCGAGAGTGCAATCTCGAGCTGGCGTTGTTCGCCATAGGACAATTCCTTGACCGTGACATCGGCACGTTCCGCAATGCGGGCCGCGTCGAGCGCAGCGGCGATGCGCGGCGCTTCGGTGGAATCCGTATCAGGCCTGCCGAACAACGAAAATTTACGCGGCGACAGGCCGCGCAAGGCCAGGATCATGTTGTCATGCACGCTCAGCGTCGGAAACAGATTGGTGATCTGGAAGGTGCGGGAAATGCCAAGCTGCGCGCGGCGATGCGGCGGCAGTTTCGTGATGTCGTGACCATCGAACATGATCCGGCCGCTGGTCGGCGGCACCATCCCGGCGATGGCGTTGAACAGCGTGGTCTTGCCAGCTCCGTTGGGGCCGATGATGGCGCGACGTTGGCCGCGCGGCACGGACAGGCTGACGCCGTCGACCGCGCGCAGCGCGTCGAAGGCAACTACAGCATCTGTCAGCGTCAGGATCGGCTCGGGCACGAATGTTTCCCGGTAGAGCATTGTGAGGCGAAGTGGACACCAATGCGATCAGTTATAATCGAGACGCGACCATTGGACCGCGTCTCGATGTCAGCGATGGATCAGGTCTTCTTGATGCCTTGGAAGGTGCGCGAATAGGGCGGCTGCTTCAGGTAGGTCTCCGGATCGTATTTCCAGAACTGCGAGACGCTTGGATAGGAGGTGACGGGTACGTTCCAGAATTTTCCGTCGGCGCGCTTCGCGACCTTGCGGATATAGACGTCGTAAATCGGGTTGCCGTAGGCATCGAGCTTGACGGTCTTGCCGAGCGGTGAGCCATCGAGTTCGGTCTTCAACACGGTATCGATGAAGGCCTCGCGGTCTTCCACCTTGCCACCCATCTTCTTCAGCGCGGCGTCGATCCACATCACGCCGGAATACATCGAGAAACCGTAGAGCGACGGGATCTTGCTGTACTTCGCCTCATACTCCTTAGCGAACTTCTGCGTCACCGGATTGTCGGAACCCTCCGCGAAATGCGCCGGCGAGATGATGCCTTCGCATTCCTCGCCAAGGGTCCGGATCACCGACTGATCGGTGCCGTTCATCGCGGCGAGCAACGGTGTCTTCGCCTTCAGGCCGAAGCTGGCATATTGCTGGATGAAGCGGGTGGCATCCGCACCGGTCTCCATTGCGAAGATCGCATCGATCTTAAGGTCGGCGAGTTGGCCGAGATAGGGGCTGAAGTCCGCCGTGTTGAGCGGATGCCAGAACTGCTGCACGATCTCGCCACCGCCTTCGGTGAACACCTGGGCCAGGCCACCGCACTGCTCGTGGCCGAAGGTGTAGTCCTGGCTGATGGTGGCGATCTTCTTGTAACCCTGCTTCAGCGCCCAATCGCCGAGCGGATGGGTGAATTCACTGGCGCTGTAACCAGCGACGCGGATCACGTTCTTGATACGCTGGCGCTGCGTCAGATCATCGGCCGCGATGATCGGAATGAAGTAGGGCGTGCCGGTGCCCTTAACATAGTTGGCAACCGCTAATCCAGTGTTGGCGAGCAGATTGCCGATCAGCATGTGGCAATTGCCCTGCTCGACCAGGCGGCGTGCTTTCTGCAAAGCGGTGTCGGGGTTTGAGGCGTCGTCCTCGATCACCAGTTCGACCTTGCGGCCACCCATCTCGCTCTTGACCTGATCGAGATAGAACTGCACGCCCTCGACCATCTCCTTGCCGCCCGACGCGACAACACCGGTGAGCGGCGCAAGCAGACCGATCTTGATCGGGCCAGCCTGCGCCTGGGCGCTGCGCCATGGTGCGACGCCGACGCCTGCGGTGGTGAGTGCGGCAGTTGTATTCTTTAAAAATTGTCTGCGGTCCATTTCGATATCCTTTCGTAAAAGCATTCGATTAACGCACCTTGCGCGTCAGAATGGCGCGCAGCTTGCCGATGATGCCCTCAGGGGCGAAGATCATGATGAGGATGAAGGTGATACCGAGCACCATTTGCCAACGCTCGGTATAGGCGCTGACCACGTTCTCCAGCGCGATAATCGCGGCGGCGCCGACGAAAGCACCGAACAGTGTCCCGACACCGCCGGCGATCATCATCAATACGCCCTCCACCGACTGCGCCAGCGCCACGGTAGACGGGCTGACGAAGTTGTTGAACATCGCGTACAGCGCGCCCGCGACGCCAGCAAAGAATCCGGACACCGTGAAGCCGATGAATAAATGTAGCGGCACGTTGTAGCCGAGGCTGCGCATGCGGCTTTCGCTGTCGCGGATGCCGCGCAGCGTCAGACCGAACGGCGAGCGCACGAACCGCCACATCGCAAATGCCACCACCGCGGCGCTGGCAAGCACGGCCCAATAAAACGCGCTGTTGGTCAGCAGCACCGCCGGACGAACGTCGCCGCGCATACCGTTTTCGCCACCGGTCACCTGGGTCCAGCGCAAGCAGATACCCCAGACGATCATGCCGAGCGCCAACGTCAGCAGCAGGAAGTAGACACCCGAGGTGCGCACTGCGAGCAACCCGAAGATCGCCGCAACCAGCGTTGCGGCCAGCACGCCGGCGGCGAAGGCGACCGTCGGCGGCAGTCCGGCATGGGTCGTGGCGTAGACGACGACATAGGTGGAGACGCCGAAGATCGCGCCGTGGCCAAGTGAGGTGCGCCCGGCAAAGCCGGCGAGGATATCGATCGACATCGCCAGAATACCGAAGATCAGCACTTCGGTGGCGAGCCCGACCTGATAGTTCGATAGCACCAATGGCAAGGCGGCGGCAGCGACAACAATGATGGCAGCGATAAGCGCTGCGCGCCCGGTCATGCCGGCAATATGCAAATCCCTTGGTGCGAGCGGCGTCGTCATGCGGCCCGTCCGAACAGACCGAGCGGACGGAATGCCAGCAGCACCGCCATGGGACCGAAAATCACGAAATAGGCCAGTTCCGGAAACATCACCTGGCCGAGCGTGTTGAGCAGGCCGACCAGCAGGCTGCCGACTCCAACACCGATCAGACTGCCGCGCCCGCCAATGATCACCACCGCGAGGCTGAACACCAGAATCTCGGCATCGGCCGACGGATACAGCGAGAGAAAGGCGCCGCCCATCAACCCGCCAAGGCCGGCCAAGGCCGACCCGAGCAGGAAGGTGACAAGAAACACTCGGCGGATATTGACCCCTGATGCTTCCACCATTTCGGCGTCATCGACTCCGGCGCGAATCAACGCGCCGAGCCTCGTATGATTGAGCAGCAGCCAAAGCGCTGCGAACACCAGGATCCCGGTGACCAGCACGAACAGACGATAGGTCGGATAAAATACGCCGAACACACGCAGGCCGCCGCGCAGCATCTGCGGGATCGGCACCGTAAAACTGTCGCCACCCCAGATCACCAGGGCTAGATCATTCAGCACGAACGCAAAGCCAAGCGTCAGCAGCACCTGCCGCAGCTCGTTGCCACGTACAAAGCGCAGCAAACCCTGGTCAAGCACGAAGCCGATCGCTGCAATGGCAGCCATGGCGCCAATGCCGCCGAGCACAAAGCTACCGGTCTTTACTGCGACGGTGAAGCCGATATAGCCGCCGAACAGATACAGCGCGCCATGGGCCAGATTGACGATACGCAGCAACCCGAAGATCAACGTAAAGCCGCTCGCCACCACAAACAGCAGTGCTGCGAAAGTCAGTCCGTTGAGGAGTTGAAAGATGCTCATCCCTGATTTTTTTGCTACGGTGGTTTCGGTCCTACGGAAAGATACCAGTCGAGGATCTGTTCTCCGGTCATGAACGCGACGTCCGGCTTCTCCCCAATGGTTTCGAAGATGCGGCGGAAGTATTTCAGCCGGTGCGGCGCACCCATTATGTAGGGATGCAAAACCAAGGCCATGATCCGGGCGGAATCCGCCGCGTCATCGTAGATCTGTTCGAACTGGTCGATGGCGCGATCGAAAT
>Ga0193743_1002750_pt1 | contig 12152 bp, 7 predicted proteins | sample L2c2metaG_FD_143038 | JGI IMG/M metagenome (GOLD analysis project Ga0193743, IMG submission 143038) | Soil microbial communities from a riparian zone of the East river system, Colorado, United States - L2c2 | ecosystem: Environmental > Terrestrial > Soil > Riparian zone | place: USA: East River... | reverse complement strand
ATTTAACTTTATGCGGTAACGAGCATTCTCCAGGGATGACTCCGTCACCTTAAGCGTTGACTGCGTTTTCGTAACCTGTGCGGGTGAAATACTGTAAACGGAATAGCCTACCGAAGGTGTGCTGGCCAGAAAAAGAATCTTGCCGTCTTCAACTTGCGAAGGTACCTCCTTCCCCTCCGAATTACTCACCCGGACCGACTTTGGGGTGCCTCCGGGAAAGACAACGGTCGCTTCCACGATGTCTTCGCGTGGGATATTCAGGGCGTTAAAGATGACGATCGGTACGCCGCTGACGTCAGTGTCGAGTCCTGAAGCGATCGCTTCAGTAGCATCGGTCAAGATGCCCGCGAACTGCTTCCCCACAATGGCATCGTCGTTCCATGCAAACTCATACGACCGCGGAGTCGCAGTTCCAGCTCCGGTATCGTGAAAATGTCCAGCAAGCTCCAGCATCCAGGCATCATTGAGCCGTTGTTGTGGATACGTCCGCCCGCCCATCCACGCGGCTGCGATCGATGTCTTTTCCGCGGCATCGGCCAGTAGTTCGTTTTTGAGGATCCAGCGTTTGTGATATGCCTGCGAAGTGAGAGAACCTGCTGAATGGTTGATGAGTTCGAGGTCACCTTTGTATTGCGGCAAACGCAAGGACATCGCCGGCGTTATGTCGTTGAAAATCTGATCGGCAGCGGATTCCACAACATGCACCGGTCCTTCGCCGACTCTCACCATGGAGCCGTCCGACTGAGCCGTCGGCGCCTCACCCATCGCGAAAGGCGCCTTTGGCGGCGACGGGAGTACGGTCTCGCTCTTGGTAACAATGGCCTCGAGCAGCTTTACCGTCGATTCCTGTGTCGCTCCTCCGATATCGCCGGTACCAACATAGTGGTAATCGGCAAACACGCCCGTCGCCTTTCCATTGAGCGCTCTCTGGCGTGCCGTTGCAGCCGCCTGTTGTGGAGTGAGCCGCGCCCTCTCCTCGCTGGTCAGCTGCGGTCCGGCTGGTACCGCCGGCTCCGTGGGTTCCTTACTAATATCCGTGTAGACATTGCTCCCATAGCCCCCGGGATTCAGTGCCGCGATCACTCCCTTTCCATCAGGGCCCACCCACATTCCCACATTGAAAGGAATACCCTCCGGTGTGTGTTCAGGTGAGTCAGGCCCTCCTATCTTCGCAGCAGGCTGCCATTGCGCGTTTAGCTTCTGGGTGGAAAATCCCTTCACGCCGGAGTGCGCGAGAATGCTGGGTAGAGAAGCAGGAAAGCCAAAACAATCAGGCAGCATATACTCCGCGCTGGCTTTTCCGAAGTCCTTACGAAAATAGTCATTGCCATAAAGGATCTGGCGAAAGATGCCCTCGGCGCTAGGAAGATTGACATCTCCTTCCTCCACCGATGAACCTGCGGGGTACCAGCGGCCGGCCGCAACGTACTGTTGCATTCGCGCGTAGTCCGCAGGGAAATACTCCTTCATGAGCCGGTATCGATTCGCGCCGGTCCAATTGAAAACATAATGTGGGTATCGATCGATGTAGTCGAAGTTCACTCGCATGGTCTTTAGCAGGTACTCGCTGATGGTCTGTGGAAACTCCCATCGCCACTGGGTATCCAGATGCGCATACGGAACGACGTACAGGGTGGGAGTCTTGGTGATATCGGGAGCCTTCATTGTCTGTCCGTAAGCCGCTACCTGAAGCTGGCAGACGGTGGCAGCGGACAAAAGACAGCCTAGCCGAAGAAACTGATGGATGAACCTAATTCCGGAGGAGCGCAGGGGCGAAACTGTCAAGGTGGGGATCATTTTAGGCATATTCGGAGTCTGTTCCTTCGCAAGAGGCTGATAAGGTTTGAAGTTTTGAAAGAGATAAAAAAGACACTGCGCGCGGAAGGCTATGCAGTGTCTTTGGAAGTCGACAAGCGGAACCAACTGATTTCTCCTAAGGCGATGTTGGCGTCTCGAGCGCTAAAAAGCGTAGCGCAGGCTGAACTGGAACTGCCGTTCTGAAGCGTAGGTGTTGCCCTTCGCAGTCACACGGCCGAAGGTGCTGCTGGTCGGTCCCACGTCCGGGTTATCCAAATTGGGGTGATTTGCATAATTGAAACCCTCCGCCTTGAAGATCAGCTGATGGTTTTCATGACTCGGGATAACGTGGAAGGCCTTCTGCAGCGCTGCCGAGTAGCTCTGGAAGCCGGGCCCATAGATCAGGCCACGCAGGCCGCGCGGAGCGAAGGTGGTTGGCAACGCGGTACACCAGATGCCAGCGTTCCGATTGGTGGGAGTACAAGTAGAGGCTTCAAACCACTGGTTGGCTGTCTTTCCTCCAGGAGAGAACTGGTGGGAGAGATTCGGATTCCGTGAAACCACCCAGAGCTGGTTGCCAGATCCCGGTCCAACTCCCGCGACGTCGTTGTTCTGCGAAACCGTCTGTGGACGGCCCGTCTGCCCCTGGAGGGTTCCGGAGAATTGCCAGTTGCCTAGCAGAGTGCGCTCGAAGAGGTTGCTCGCGTGGTTGGCGAAGGGAATATCCCAGACGTAATTGATCACGAGCACATGGCGAGTGTCGAAGTCGCTCGGGCCGTAAAAGAGCTTATTGCTGAAGGCATTCGGAAGGCTTGTACCGTTCGACGATCCGTAGTCGAGGCTCTTGGACCAGGTATAAGCAACTCCAAACAGGAGGCCTTTGGTGAGGCGACGCTTCAGGTTGGCCTGCATCGAGTGGTACATGGACCCGCCGACGTTCTGGGCTTCGATGATCGTCGAGAAGCCGCGGTACGGGCGAAGGGCATCAGCGTTTTTGACGGTGGGATTTGCCTGCACGGTCCCGGGCTGGAGCTGGTTGACGTTCGCCAGTTGTTCCAGGTGGTAGCCGCGGCGGCCGACGTAGCTGAGGGTGAATGTCCCGACCGACGAAAACTCGTGCTCGACTGTCAGATTCCATCCCCAGGCCTCAGGGCTGGGATAGATGTACGAGTGCGAGGTGAAGGCGAGCGGAGTGGTGTTCACGCCGATGCCCCCGGGATTGTCGACACTGCCCAGGGTCACCGTAGACGCCGGCTGGAACGGAGCATTGCCGCCGACGTGGACGGTGTCGCTGATGCCGAGGCGCTGCATGTAACGGCCGCCTCCGGCGCGGATGACCGTGCCGGGCTCGATCTGATAGGCGAAGCCGAGCCGCGGCTGGATGTTGCTGTAGACCGTGGGCGAGTAGTCCGAGCCGTAGCCGCGGAACAGCCGCTGGAAGCTGCCGTTGAGGATATTGTCCGGCACGTGCCCCTTAGCCGCGCTCGGGAAGCCGCTGCCAGGAATAACAACGCCGTTATATTGATCTCCGCCGGTGAGGAAGCCGGTGGTAGGGTTGACCGCTGGCGCAAGGCTTGGGTTGTAGTCCTTCTCGCTGAAGAAGGCCTGATTCCCCCAGAGCGCGTGGTACGGCATCATGACGCTGTAGCGGATGCCGTACTCGAGCACCAGCTTCGGGTTGACGCGCCACTGGTCCTGGCCGAAACCCTCGAACATATTCCCGCGGAAGAGGGTGTAGGAGCGCTGCCCAATCTCGCCGTAGGTGTCGAAGAGGCCGAGTGCGGTGTTCGCTACTGCAGCCTTCGATGTTGCACCGCCGCCGCGGGTATCGGTGAAGACAAACAGGCCGTTCTGGTTATTGGTGGTTCCGGGGCGTGTGTTGTCCACGCTGATCTGGTCGTAGTTGTTCTCACCGGCGTACTCATACAATCCGCCGAACTTGAGAGTGTGATTGCCCCAAACCTTGGTGATGGTATCGCCGAAGTCGTAGACGATGCCGCCGGAGCGTGACGGGTACGGGCCGCCGTCAAGTGTGCCAAAGTTTGAAAGCTGAATGGTCGGAATCTTGTTGGGAACCACCTTGGTGGCGGAGCCGAACAGGTACGGGTAGTTGATGCCGTACTTGGTGCGGTCGTAAAGGCCTGACGAAGTGTCGATGTTGATGTCGACATGATCGGCCGCGCCGGAGACATAGGCGTCGTTGACCATCGTCGGGCTGATCATCCAGGTGTAGTGAAAGACGCCGATCTGGTTGGGCCGGTGGAAGATGCGCGGGTTGGTGTTGAAGTTGCCGAAGTGCGGCTCGTAGTCGTCATAGTTGTAGTTCAACAGGCTGAAGCGGAAGTGATGCTTGTCAGTGGGAACGAAGTCGACGACGACGCTGTCTTTACGCTGCCTTTCCGTGTACAGCGCCGTGTCGGTCCAGTTGCTGGAAGCGTTGCCGGTAAGATTGGGTGCCGGGTAGGCGTTGAGCAGGCCGATGCCGTTGGGACTGAGTTGGCCGGGCGGAATGATGTTGCCGCTATACGGAACGCCGGTGGTGGGGTTCACAATCTGTACGGGGGAGCTGTAAAAGATGTTCGGACCAAGCAGTTCGCTGAAGTTGCCCTGCCGCATAAGGGCTGTGGGCACTTTCAGGTTGTTGGTCGAGGTATCATCGTGGTTGTACTTCACCCACTCCTGCCCAACCAGGAAAAAGAGCTTCTCCCGATTTTTGTTGAAGTGGCCTGGAATATAGATCGGGCCATTGAGGTTCCAGCCAAACTGGTTGTAGCGGAAGGCTCCGCGTCCCTGGCCGTTAAAGTTGCGGCTCCACGTATTGGCATTGAGCGCATTGTTGCGGAAATACTCGAAGGCGCTGCCGTGAAAGTCGCTCGAACCGCTCTTAGGGATCATGCGGATCTGGCCGCCCGATGTGCGGCCGAATTCGGCTGGATAGCTGGTAGTCAGCACCTGGACCTGCGAGGTGGAGTCCACGTCGGCTACGCCAACGCTAGTGCCATTGGAGCGCGTCCGCACCATCGGCGCGCCATCATACGTAATCACGCTCTCCTGCGACCGCGCACCATTGACATTGATGCCGTTGTCGAGGCCGAAGGCGAAGGCCGCCATCGAGTTGCTACGGACCACGCCGGGCTCAAGTTGAGAAAGATAGAGAGGATTGCGGCCGTTGAGCTGAATGTTCTTGACTTGTTCCTGCGTGATGAGTTGGCCGACCGCTCCGCTCTCCGTCTGCACGACGTTGGCTCCCGCCTCGACCGTGATCGTGACGGCGGTGTCGCCGACCTTCATCGCGATATCGATTCTCCGGCCAATACTGGGGTCCAGGTGCACCTCATTAAGCGTCGAGGTTTGAAAGCCTGTCTTTGTCACGCGAACACTGTAGTCGCCAGCCGGGAGGTTCGTTAGGGTAAAGACGCCGTTCTCATTGCTTTCGATCGTGCGGTCAGAGAGAGTCGCATTATTGTGAATCGTGATCTGCGCGCTCGGAACCAGCGCTCCCGAGGTATCAGTGACGGTTCCACTGATGGATGAAGTATCAGATTGGGCGAGGATTGAGGTAGCGGTTACTAACAGACAAACCATGACCATCAATACGGTGCGGATATTGAACCTATCGTCTCTCACTTAGCCTCCAGGGAATACGTACAGGTTGTTCTATGATTGCGTTATCACAACGCTCAATTGTTTACACACTCGGTTACCCTGTTGTCAACCAAAAATCTGGTAAATTTACCGCTAACGTGGATCGACCAATTAGAATCCAGATGATAGGCCTCTCATAAAGGACAACAATCGTGCGCAAGTCCCCTCCCACGAAACGGGCAACGCTTGAAGATGTGGCGCTGGCAGCCGGAGTAGGACCCATGACGGTCTCCCGCACGATCAACGGCCACCCCTATGTTGCGCAGGAGACAGCGAAGAAGGTTCGAGCGGCCATTCGCCAGCTCGGTTACCGGCCCAATCACGCCGCCCGCATGCTCACCGGGCAGCTCTCGCGCTCCATCGGTCTTATTGTTCCCGATATCGCGGATACCTTCTTTTCCATCGTCATTCATGCTGTTCAAGAGACGGCTCGCGCAAGTGGCTATCTTGTGTGGTTAGCCGCATCCGATGAGGATCCATCGATCGAAGCTGCACAAGTGGAGATGATGACTCATCATCCTGTCGATGGCATCCTCCTTGTTCCGTCCGACAGCCGGAATGGCTACCTCAAAACGCTGGCTTCAGGAACTACGCCGATCGTTACCATCGACCGTCCTATCGAGATCGCCACGACGGATTCAGTCGGTGTCGAAAACAGAAGAGGGGCGCAACTTGCCGTAGAGCATCTTATCCAACACGGCTACAAGAAGATCACGTGCATAGCGGCGAACTCCCATCTGCTGACCATCAAAGAGCGTATCGCTGGATACAAAGAGTCGATGCGGCGTGCGAAGCTGCCATGCCCAAAAGAACTGCGACTGTCGAGTCCCTTGCTCGTGAAATCCTCCCTGTCTGAGCTGTTCGGATCACGCAATCGTCCTGACGCGCTGTTCACAGCCAACAACGCCTCAACTATCTGGGTTATTGAAGCACTCCAGGAGTTGAAGATTGAAATTGGCAAAGATGTTGCGCTCGTGGGCTTCGACGATGTCGCCTTCTTCACCCTGATCACTCCGCCGGTTACGGCCGTCCGTCAACCCGCCGCCGAACTCGGAAGCATGGCGGCTCGGCTACTCCTGCAGAGAATTAATGGCGACTTTAAAGCATCCAGCGTCAGGACTGTCCTCCCGGTAGCCCTGGCCATACGCGAATCCTGCGGATGTAAAAAGAGATAAAAAGAGAGAGGACCCGTACATCGCCGAGTGGCTTTCCGAATCAGGCACCCTGCAATGGCTGACCGCACGCGACGCATGTGATTGGAAGTTTTATGAGCCGGAGTTAGAGAACACGAGGACTGCTGCGAGAAAAATGCTGCCTCTTCTGCGATATGCCAGCCATCGGGGGTATTCGGAAACATGGCGAAAGTTCTACCCTATTCAAATTGTTCGCTGTTCCACAACGAAATCCGCTGCTTGCCGAATGGAGGTGCGAGTAACGGTTCGGGTATGTGAGTCATTTCAATGTGGTCCGAAGTTGACTACCAGTAGCCATTCCAGTTCGCCTTCAACAGGATTGGTGAAAGAGAAGCGGAGGACAAAACCAGTCTTCAGAAAGCACCGCTCCGTCTACGGCCCCCTTACGCTTCTCGGCGATAGCCAGGTCTTCACGCCGCATGGAGGGCTCCTGTCCCTCGATGATCGCGATTTTCTTTCCACGATTGAGGATGTCGGCAGCATGCTCAAGGTCGATCAGAGCTGGCTGGTGCTCGGAAAACGCAGGCACCGACGAGGTATGGTGAACCGGATTTCTTTCGGAGCGGCCTTTCTTTATTTCCTGCACCTGTACATCGACAGGAATGGTGATGTGCGATACCCCGCGGGTTGCGAGAGCCGTACGGATGGCCAAGTCGGCCACACTCTCCATATGCGCCCCGTTCATCACGCGTTCGTTATAGTTCGCAACGTCCATGAAAAGTTTGTCCAGGGCAACGTCCTGCTGAGTAAATGTTTCGATCAGATCGCTATACTGGAGACCTGTAATGGCCAGAACGGGGCGCGGTCCATCTTGGCGTCATAGAGTCCGTTTAAAAGGTGAATTCCGCCAGGCCCAGATGTAGAGATGCATACGCCTAAGCCGCCCTGCGAACTTTGCATAGGCGCATGCCATGAGGGCAGCAGCCTCTTCGTGTCGCACGTGAATGAAGCAAATCTTTTCCTTGTGTGTTCTCAGGGCTTCGAAGACGCCATTGACTCCATCGCCGGGCAACCTGAAGATCGTGTCTACACCCCAAATGATTAAGCGCTCGCCGAGTACATCAGATGCATGGGGCATCGGAGTCTCCTGAGGGTTCAATTGTGTCCGGGACGTACTTCGGATGTTCGTATGACGCCAGCTTCCCACAGATAGTTTTCTTCCAAAACTACGCGTGATCCATAGTTTCTCGTACGGCTTATCTGCCCAGCGCTCGATTGGCGACGAACTTTGGCGTCTCTTTTTCGTCGGCGATGGCGAAGAGCGTGAGGTAGCTGAGGCGCACGATCTTCGTCATTTTGTTGAAGTCGATCTTGTCGACCGTGTCGGTGACGTGGTGGTAGTCCGGGTGAAAGCCGGTAAAGAAGTGCCGGAACACCATGCAGGATGAAAGGGAACTGATCGGATCGGAAGAAGATGCCGAGCGCGGTGTCCCGCTCGAAGCGGTCGTCGAGGGTGAGGCCGATGTGCGCATCTTCGCGTTGGACGGTGTGAAGGAAGTCGGGCGAATACAGCGTGCCGACGAGATTGAGACGGTTTGTGGTGTCAGCAGGTATTTCAATCACACCGTCTGTCTGCGTGCTCGGCTTCTCGTCGCGACCGATCATGTCGAAGTTCACCATCGCGCGGGTCGTGGCGAGCGGGCGCAGAGGATGCTGCGCCATGTAGTAGGAGCCCAGCAAGCCACGCTCTTCCGACGCAAATACAACAAAAAGTATGGAGCGTTTTGGTTTGATGGGATTGGCCGCAAACGCATGCGCGAGTTCGACAACACCGACTGTGCCGGAGCCGTTATCGTCTGCACCGTGCCAGATGTCGAGATGGCGTTGGCCGTTCTGCTCCTCAACCTCCGAGGCGCCATTGTGATCGTGGTGGCCGCTGACGATGAGGGTCTCCGCCGCGAGAGCGGGGTCACTGCCGGGCAACAGGCCCGCTACGTTGTACGTTGTGGCGGTGCGGGTCGAGCTGTTCTTTGTCTGCAGATGCAGCTGCACTCCGGCGATCTCGCGCGAGTGGGACTTCAGGTCGCGGTCAATCGAACTCTGCAACTCTTTCGCGGTAGCGCCCGAGTTCTGGAAAAGTTCGTCCGCGACCACGGGCGGTATGGTCATCAGGGCTATGCTCACGTCATCGGTGGCGATGGCCTGGAGCGGAATTGGTGTCAGCCGCTTCGTCGTGACTCCCGCCAGTACATTGGCAAGCCGCTTTGACGTCGGGACGTGGGTAGCGTTTGGTTCCGGCATCAAAAGAACGGCGATTGCGCCGTGCCTTTGTGCGTTCAGAAGCTTTACGCGGCTGGTGGCATATCGCGTGTTGCCGGTCCCATTGAAGATCGACTTCGGGTCGTCCTCCTGCGGTTCGTGTTCCATAAGGAGAACGATCTTGCCTCCGACGTCGACGTTCGCATAATCGTCGTAGTTAAGCTCTGGGGCAGTGATTCCGTAGCCGACGTAGACGAGGCCTCCGGATACATCAACGTTGTCGCGGAATGCACCGCTGATTACCGGCGCGTGCCATTGTTGCTGCGCGACGCCGTTGCGGGATAGCCTCAGCGAGGTTGCCGAGGGATCGGGCTTGTACTCAATCAGCGACACTGCCTGCAGAAACGATGGCTTTCCAGAGGCATTGGTGGCTGCGGGCTGCAAGCCTGCCTTGGCAAACTCCGAGACGACCCATTCGGCGGCAGCGTCGTCGCCTGGCTGCAGCGACATGCGGCCTGCGAGACCATTGCCCGCGATGAACGTCAGATTGGAGCGTAGATCGCTTTCGCGGATCGCATCGAAGCCGGTCTGCAGGCGCGGCGCAACAGGCAGTTGCGCGACGAGGGCTGTACTGAAGGCGGAGAGCAGGATAGACAAAATTTGGATTGAACGCAAAGATGGCCTCATCGTTCTACTATGCCACGACTCGGCCGAGGGGAAATAGGGGAGCTATGCATGGCTCCCTGAACTGGCGCAGCCCAGTCGTCTTGCTTCTGGGAAGCTGACTGCTCAATCGAGATGGCGAGGTAAAAATCGTCCGCGGACCTGTGGCCCTCATCAGGCACTTGTTGCTGAGAGCTTTGAACCTTTAGATCCAGCCGCCGTCGATAATGAAACTTTGATTGGTGACTCCTGAGCTGTCTTCGGCAGCCAGGAAAAGGACAAGACGAGCAACCTCGTCAGGCCCAATGATCCGCTTCAGCGCCTGCCTGGTAAGAATTTCGGCTTTGTAAGCTTCTGTAAACCAGAGCCGTTCTTGCCGCTCTGTTTGAATCGCGCCCGGCATGACGCAATTGACTCGGATATTGTGAACGCCCAACTCATGGGCAAGCGTACGGGTCAATCCAACAATAGCTGCCTTCGCGGTGACATACACGGGTAGACCAGTTGACGGGATAATCCAACTGATTGAACTCATGTTGATAATCGATCCATGGCCCGCCTGTCTCATGGACGGGATGACTGCCTGGGCCATAAAAAACTGGTGCTTAAGATTGACAGCGATCGCCAGGTCCCAATACTCGGGAGTTACTTCTTCAATCGAATGCCGAGAATCGTTCCCGGCATTGTTGACAAGCACGTCGATTGTATTGAATCGCTGAAGAATGTCTCGAACCGATGCTTTGATTGCGGCGATGTCGCTCAGGTCGCAGTGAAAGTAGATAGGCGGAGCGAAGCCAGACTTTTCTATTTTGTGGACAAGCCGATTCGCGGCCGCATCCTCAATATCGAGAAATGCGACTTGTGAATGTTGCATGGCAAATGCTTCGACGATCGCCTCACCGATACCGCTCGCGCCGCCTGTCACGACAACGACGCGATCTCGAAGACTTGGGTAGGAAGCCATTTTTTTATTCAACTTTGTGCCCCAGCAGCTTGTTTTCTTCGACAGGCAGTCACGGATGAAGCTAGTATGTCGCGCGCCCACCGCTCAAATCGAAGACGGCAGCGGTTGTGAAGGAGTTTTCTTCCGAGACTAGCCAAGCTACCATGGAACTCACTTCGTCGACTTTGAGAAATCGCCCCCTGGGGATCTTCGACAGCATGAAGTCGACGTGTTCCTGGGTAACTTGGTCGAAGATACGTGTTTTTGCGGCGGCAGGAGTGATACAGTTCACGGCGATATTGTTGAGGGCCGTCTCCTTGCCGAGAGATTTGGTGAAGGCGATGACCCCGGCCTTGGCGGCACTGTATCCGGAGGCGGTTGGGTTACCCTCCTTGCCCGCAATTGATGAGATGCTGACTACACGCCCGTAGTTCTGGCGGAGCATGTGAGGAACGATAGCGCGGCAGCAAAGGAAGACGCCGGTGAGATTGATGTCGATCACCTCCTTCCAGGCTTCGAGAGGATATTCCCAGGATTTGAAGTTTGGGCCGGCGATACCGGCGCTGGCGACCAAAATCTCGATCTTGCCGTGTTTACGGATGGTGTTTTCCGTTGCGGCCATCACACTGTCCACTTGAGAGACATCAACGACTTCTGTAGAAACGGCGCCCTGAGTTTGCAGTTGATCGAAGGCGACTTTGAGAGTTTCTGCATCTCTGTCCCACAGTGAAACCGAGGCTCCGGATGCCAGCAGGCGGGCTGCGACCGAGAAGCCGAGGCCTTGTGCTCCTCCAGTGATGACGGCGTGACGATGATTGAGGTCGATCTGGTTCACTTGTTCCTCTGGCGACGTTCGGATTGCCGATCAGTCAGTTTCTAAATGTCTGAATGACAGGCGCATCCGTAAAGTTACAAACATGAGTCAAGTTGAAATCTGTGGCGTTAGCAGACTGCGTTTTGGAGCAACAATGAGCCAGGCAAGCGCTCCGAGGATGGCGAAGAAAGCTGCCACAAAGAACGACATTTGCCAGCCAAGTGCGCCGCGATCAGAGGTGTTAGCGAGGCAGTGCAGGCTCCGCCGATTTGTGCGCCCATGTTTATGATTCTGGAGGTTAAGCCAGCATACTCTCCAGCAAAGTTAGCACTTACTGCCCAAAAACAACTAGCTGAGACATATTAAGATACCAGCTCCCAGGGCCAGGACGATGCCTGCTGCTCGGGAGCCAAGCACCAGAAGAAGCGTGGTGATCGCCATAGAAGATGCGGGAAGTAAACAGCGGCCAAGGCGCAGGCTGAAACGATGCGCCATCCAATCACTGGCGACACCGCCTCCAGGCAGCCGATGGTCATTCCTACGAAAGATTCAGTCCTCTTACTTGAGCTAGATTAATGTAGAACCATCCGAAGAAGACCCACGCTACGTAACCGAAACAGAAATAGCTCAGGGTCAGGGCAAGCATCTCTTTACTGCTGAAGATTCGGAGCCAGGGGACAGAGCGCTTTTCGGTGGGGAGTCGACTGTTCGACAGGGTGGTATCTGGCGCGGGGTCACGTTCCTCGAGAATCAGAGCAAGCTCGTGGTCTCGAACCAGAGAGTGTTGCCCCGGTGTATCTCTGGCCATGAGATACCATGCTGTTCCGGCAATTACTCCTACGACGGCGCTGAACCAGAGTGATGCACGCCAACCATAGTGCACAATGATTGCGGTCAC
>Ga0193743_1002749_pt1 | contig 12161 bp, 10 predicted proteins | sample L2c2metaG_FD_143038 | JGI IMG/M metagenome (GOLD analysis project Ga0193743, IMG submission 143038) | Soil microbial communities from a riparian zone of the East river system, Colorado, United States - L2c2 | ecosystem: Environmental > Terrestrial > Soil > Riparian zone | place: USA: East River... | reverse complement strand
TAGGAGGGGGCGTTCCTGGATCGTTCTCGATAATAAGTCGAGCAGCCATGAATTGCCAGGTTCCCTATTGATCATGAACAAAAGATGAGTGAAAGATAATATTCGCGACTCATACCGTACGTTCCGCTGGACTCTCAACTTCAGCGTGAGTGTTCAACAACTTGGACAAATCCCAATCAACCAAGATTCCTCGTCCCTTATCGGTAATCATGATGTTTCCAGCGCTTATGTCGCGATGAAGAACCTCGGCCACATCATGTGCATGCCGATGGGCTATTCACCGATCAGTTGATGGTTAAGACCAGAAGCTGAATGAGAGCCTCTTACCTTCGAGCGCATCCCGGAAGGCTTGAACAAGCTCCCTTACATCTCGGAACAACTGAATAGGACGCGCGAATTCCTTCAGAACAAGTCGATAATGCTGAAACTTGCGGAGCCGTCGAGGACCTGAAGATTTCACCCAGGTCTCCTGTTGAAACTTGTCCGTTCGCGTAGCTTGCCCATGGACGTCGATGAAGGCTTCCAGCGTGGCAACGTGAGGAACCCGTGCCTTCGCTAGTTTTCCATATATTTCGTGTTCTGCAAAAAGTCCCGGACTCATAACCCGCCAAGTGTCTTTCAGAAACACGATCTTCCTTGTCTGCATGCAGAGCGCTTTGAAAGTTCGTGTTGACCGTCCAGTGGGAGATCCTGTACCCATGTAGAGCGGCGCTGATATGACAAACGTTTGATTGCGAGGGAACGGGATCGAATAGAGACGTGAATCGTCATTCGCCCCAAGTAGAGCCAGTGCATCGGGGACGGCCTGCAAAATATCTGCACGTTGCGAAGGTAAAATTTCCCTGATCGTCTCGTCGGAGCCTCGTTGGGCGGCAGACATGTATTGGTATCGCCAGAAGAATTCAGCGAGGACCAAAGCGTCTTTCTTGAAATCAATCTTTTCTGTCACAACAACCCCCGCTCTATCCCACATGAGAAGACGGGCGTATTGCGGAAAGACGAGGAAGGAGAATGCATGAGTGCGGAACTGGGCAGCAGCATGTGCAGTCGCATAGGTACAAATCTGACCAAGCGTGTCTCGAGCCTGACTGCTAGTGCGTTCGAAATTAGGGGAATCATCATCGAATGGGTCGTCATTGGGTACAAGTTTAAACTCTCCCATGAACCCGACGTTCTGAATGCTTGGACTATTCGCATTTGAATTATATTGCACAAATGGGTCGTCATAGAGGCACATGTCGGGTTTAATTTCCCTATCCTCATAATTTTGAAATGCGGTGGCATGACAGTCAACGAGTCGCAGATTCAGGCAACATTGCTCGAAAGCCTTGATCTAGATCAACAAGGATCAGTGATCAAGAAAGTGGAACGATGATAGCGATCGCTCACAAAGTGGTCGTACATCCGGGTTTCCGCCTTGACCCCCATCAGCTTATCAAGCTCATCCTTCTCAAACCCTGGGGCTGGTGAGGCAGCGGGAGGAATAAATTTCTGAAGGAAGATATTCGCTGGCATAGGCCCGACAATTTTTCCAGAGATTTCATGCCACATATTGGTAATGTTCTCATCCCTCTCGGCGTGGGTTGAGGTATAAGGCTGACTACTTGCGGTCTTTACAACAACGGGGGTTGGGGGTTGAAGGGTGGTGGTTGTTCGCGGGGGAGTTTTAGGGTTATCTGTTCCAAGGCCAGCCCTGGATGGTGTAGCTGGCGTATTCTCAGTCATGGTTGATGGTCAAGAGCAAATTGAACATGAACATGAACGTGAACCTAATCAAATCTAACCTTTATTGTTCTAATCCACGTTTCCTTTGTGGCGATATGTAGAGTCATTTGTGTAAGCTTTGCCGAGATTTGCCGACAATAGTTACATAATAACCTTTTTTTTGCAAGGTTATGGTTCGTATTTAGCACAACTCAGGCTCATCTACTTGAAGGTCAGACATCTACCCATCTTGTCTCTCAATCGATGGATAGGAGAGTATGGTGGAGGATTATACACCTGCTTAGATATTGCGGGGGGGTTAGGGTTACACAAGCCATATGACACGGTACAAGGTCACTACAAAACTTGCTAATCCTCATTCATTGTTCAATATAAATGAACCCTGATAGATGCGAATCACAGAAAGACCGGATATAAGAACACCGGATAAGTTTTTAACATTAAGAGGGGGTCTAGAACTGTGAGCTGCATCGGAGCAAGTATTCGTTCTACATAGCGTGGTCTTCGCTTAGTTTCCACATTCCAGACAGGAAAATTCACCTTGTATCAACCAAGGGAGCGTAATGTCATAATGAAAATCATAAAGGATAAATAGGCATTAGTTCATAAAGTCTGTACAGAACCTGAGTTCTTTCTCGTGGCCGTTTTCGATCTAGCTAAAAATCAGAATAGATCCACGACGAAGGAGCCTGATAGCAATCCCAAGCTCAACGGCAGGTTGCTGAAATCCTTCTCCAGTTCGAGGGGTTGCATAAAGGAGATCATACCTCCGACATCAGAACGGTTGTATAGAAAATGTCAAGCCTATAATGACGGTAAATAACCATATTCGATGAATGAATACTCTAATTGTTTACCCTTGATAGCGGTCGCCATTGCAGCTTGGGGTAGGGCTGGCATAACAGCACCTGACTTGGCCTTTGCTTCGTAAATGTTACATGATAAAAGCTTGCGGACGGCTTCAGACGGAAAGGCTAACTTCAAAGGCTGTGCAATAGGATCTAGAAAATAGATGAGATTTGAAGGCCGAAGCAGCTGTACCAAGACGTACCTCTCGTAGATCTGTCAGTAAAAATCATCATATAGTCAACCACGCCGCCGTAAGTATACCCAGTCGATTCCAATCGCGTTGCAACACTGGCACAGTAGCAACACCAGTTTCAGCGCTGTCGAGGTTTGTAGCGACATGAAGGAGCATGGCATTGATCATTATTCAACAACCGGTTTCCGTCTGAAGGGCGGTGTGAGGACTATGCAGTGTCAACAACATATCACCGTGACTGACCTCCATTGACACGATTTTACGAATATTCCGCAGGTTTTTCTTCGTCTCCTCCACGGTTACATTTCCATCAATCGAGTTATTCCCGAGTTCCGTAGCATCCTGCTGACCCTTGGTTTTCCATTTCGGTAGGCGATGCGTGATTTGAGCGTTGACGAGGGAGTTCAGCGTGATATGGAGAGGGAAAGATGCTACTGAGAGATCCATCAATGAACAATATGACGATGAGCAGAACCAAAACACACCGTGTCTTGCGACAACTTTCGAATGACATTTCTGACAGATTCAATGACTATCTGCCCATCTTCATCTTCTTCGTCAAGATAGGCCGCGAGATTTTTTCAGCAGGGACACCACAATTAGACACTTCCTCGGTGGTCAGATCAGATGGTTTACGTTGCGTCCTCTTCTTGGGTTTGAGCTCGGATGGTGGCATTGTGGTGGAGTGTAGGGAGTTCGTCGGATCTCATTGTTATGATTCTGTTAATAACATCTGATTAATAACACGTTAATAATGAAAATAACAAGGGACCGCATAAGTAAACATAGTAGCCCCGATCAACCAAGGATGGTGGTGAACTCAAAGTCGTAAACACCTTGTCCGAACAAGTTTCAGGTTACACCCTAGCGACACACATTGTTCGTCTAATAGCTTTCGAGTCACAGCCTCTCGTTTATCATCTCGACAGCACGAGGACCGGAAATTCATCAATCACTGTCACTTCCACCTACGTACCAAAAAAAGATCAGTCAAAACGAGAAAAAGGAAAGAAAAATGCAAAACATACATCATTGCCAAATCCACCCAACCGGTGTTCCACAACTCTTTGATCTCCTTCTATCCATTCACGAGTTTGACGACGTTCGCGAACGGGTGGGAATTGGTTCCTGTGATCATCTGGATGGCTTTGGTTTTCCTGGTCCGCGGTCTGGTGGGTAGCAGAAATAGGAGTGGGAACGGGGATGGGATCAACTCATCGGTTTCTTCAGCGGCACCCCTCTTCCCTCTCCTTGCTCCAAATCCCGATTAATAACGATATCCTCCCCCCTGGTAACCAACCTCGCTTGATTCGTCCAATCTGGTGCACCAGCAGGTCCACTCCCGGTCGTATCCCCCCTCGACCAGGCCCTAGAAAGACTATGAACCCGCTTCCCAAGACTAAACCCAGGAATCGATAATCCATGAATAGTGATAGAGCATAGAACTATGAATGCGACGATAGGTTGGACCATATCCATAACCATCTCGATTTGATGTTGTTGGTAACTTGAGCCCGTCGTCGTAGGGTGACTCGCAACACGCTCGTGTAAAAACTCGTTCGCCAATGTCGATATGAAAATGGCGCCAATCCCCATTGGACCAAAATATCCAGTAAAGTCAGCTTCCCTCCAATTCTTCACATCCGGTATCCATCTATATAGCCCCATTATTGTAACCTCCTCAGCAACAGCACAAAAACGGCAAGGACGACCAATCTCCACACTTCAACTCCCATTCCTAAACTACCACTTAGATGGAATTATCCAAACGGCATCCAAGCACCGACGAATATGAATGCTGCGATGTTGAATAAAATGTCGATGACACTACTGAACACGCTTTCTTCTGTTTGTTTATTGAAAAAATCGTCCCATGTGAAGGAGGTGCCGCAAGCGAATGCAGCTAAGAGATCGTCAATACCGAGGAGAGTGATTAGACCTATGGCTAGGGTGGCCAGGGAAAGGTATTGAGCCACGTATGATTGTCGGTCAATTAAATCATGTCGTTGACAGAATTTCATTAATTGGCAGAATGAGAAACCAAGCAATGAACCTACGACAATTCCTAGAATGACCACATCTGGGTCGAATCAGGACAATTTCCAAGCGAGAGCAACAAAAAAGGACTTACAAAGCCAAGTGATTAAAAACCAATCTCTCCTCGCATCGCCCACGCTCGGTGAATTCGTCATGATATAAAGCGCAAAGAACAAGGAAGGAAAAGCGGCTCCGTCATTACAACCGCTTTCGGCAGCTAATAAATGACAAATATGGGCTGGAACATGTTTGTCCGCCCATTTGCCTCCTACAACTGCTGATGCTAGGATAGGATCCGTTGGAGCGAGACAGGCGGATATGGCTAGGCTGGAGAGGAAGTTGAGACTCGGGGTGAAAGCGTATATGCGGCCTGAGCAAACAAACCAAGCCTAAAATGAAAGAAACAATGAATCAGATCTTCAAGCTCAAGGCCTAGAATGAAGAATGAAACGAACCCAAGTCACGACGGGTATGAGTAAGAAGAATAAACCTTTCCAATGTTCATGTAAGCTATGGGTAGTTCAACCCCTACCGCGAATACGCCTATGGCTAATATGACACGTGTGATTTCAAGGGTTATGAAGTTGATTTCTTCGGGGTCAGAACTGTCGCCCCATGAGCGAGGGTCGAAGATGTTGGCACCATAGGGCCTTAGTGGGTGGATAAGGTTTGGGAGAAGGGGGTAGACGAGTTACCTAGTGAAAATACTATATATGGTTGACATGTGCAAAGGCATTATTTCCCCTCTGTCCAGCCACTTCCAGGCCCCCAAAAAATGAGCATATATCTACATATATAATGAGTATATATGTTAGGTTATTTTAATTCTGAATTGAAAGATTGAAATATAAAATGCAAAATACATGCTTTTTGCTTTCACGTAAACATTGATGGCTCTCAGGAACAAAGGTTTGCGAATACCAAAAACCCTGCGCAGTATTAACATGCAAGCCGAGGGCTCTGGCGAGACTTGATATCTTTCGACGATAAATGCGACTTGAAAATCATGGTATTCGTCGGTCTAATGTCCAAGAATTAAGAATTAGGGATTCACAAAAGATTATCTTTCCTCTGAATTAGCAAATGCAATATTTTCACCCGAAGCTCAAGTAATGCTAAACAGAATGATGCATGAGACGATCTACCGCGTAGCCGCTTGATTTGAAGCCCCACATTGCGATCGAAAACCATCTCGCTAAAAACTGTCGGTGCTGTTGGATAGGAAGGTTAGAAAATGAGGCCAGATGTCGGTAGAATAGGTAAATGGGAAATTGTTTCATACAGTAAATAGCCTAAAACCCGTCTAAAATTTGTTGCCAGTGGCTTTTCGCCAGCGTTTTAAAGGCGAGCAACCGTTTGAGAGCTAGCCTTCTATATTCAATATCCCCCATTCCTTCGCTAGAGCGCCGGTCGTGCGTCCCTACGGTAACACACTTCGAGACTTGAGTTTGAACCGCAGGGGAGTGGCCTTGGATGACGGCGTTGCTCAGATCCTGAGTGACAGGGACGAGATAAAAGGTAGGACGGGTACCGGACATAGTGATGCAAGGGATGGTCATGGAATTTAGGAGAGGGAGGCCGCTGTCTCCTCGCTTCGCGTTGTTGAACTGAAAGGCTGCGATCGCCTTTGCTACAACCTGTGCCTCTGCGTCAGTCCTGTTGGAGAGCGTCTTGTCCTCAACGAGTACGAGTAAGACAAGAGTGGGACGGTGCAGAAGGCATACGTCCATCTGTGCGGCCCTATTGGCATCACCACAGATGGTGAGAGGGATAACATAGCACGTCCTGACAAGGGTCTTGCGCTCGTTGAACCCTAGAAGTCTCAAAGTATGAGCAGCAAAGTCGTCAATAGCACTCTCTTGGGTGGCGGTGGTAGCAAGATCGAGGTATCCTAGGTATTCTGCGACGGCTTCGGAAAGGCTGGGATCCTCGGAGCCAGGTGAAACGTTGAGGATGGCCGGGTCCAGGTGGTCTAGCGATGGGTCTGCACCATGGTGAAAAAATTGGTTCAGGGTGACGGATGAGATGGTGATGTTGTATGCGAGGAGCTCATTTCTGCTCCAGTCACTGCCCGACTTTGCAGACCGAAGAGCATTGGCCATGATTGGAATCTGAAAATGAAGTGAGATCCATAGATCCGGCCAGTGTTGAACACATCGAGTCACTCGCCTAAGCATCCTCCAGGCACATCACGTGGGACTATCACATGACCTTGTAGATAGTCGTTGCATGTTTGTAACTAGACATCATCAGATCTTACATCGTCCGAGCCAGCTATCAGCTCAGGACTTGGCTTCTCGCATCTCTCGGCCTTTCCAGTGTCAATCCCAAATGGAAACCTGCGCCGTTTACGTAATTCCTTGTGTGTAAGAGAACTCGGATCTGCCATGCTGAAGGCAACGGCCCGCTCGAACCAGTCGAGTATAACAGATGGTCGTACATTGTCATGCACGTCTCCAGACTCCGAATAGCATTCTCGTAACCTGTCGCGCGCGGTGGTCCGCCGCGTTTCCTATAGTCCTTTTCGTCATGCATCACTGACAGTGTACGATTTCAGCAGCAGACGCATATTTTTCGATGCACTACAAACTACTTACCTTGAACCCATCTTAAAAACGGAGGGTTTGCGCATTTGGGAGCTTTCGACTGCTCGGAATATGTCACAGCTAGCCTGGAACTATTGGTGTGTCTCAATTTAGGATAATAAGTTTATATATTAATACCTAGAACTATCGGTGACTAGGCAATAATTAATAACAATATTTACAAGCTATAAAGAGTGTACTCGCGTCTCAACTTAGAATAATAAGTTGAGACTTGTAAAATTGACCGAAAAGCAAACCTGATTATGTAAGACCGAATGTGATAAGATAAAAGAAACGAATAACGTAGTACGAGGTAAACTCGCATACTCAACATCTAACACAATGGGAATCAATGATGGGCTGTAGTCTATTATCGTCCTGAGGTGCATCGCAGCAGTGAATGATAGTCCATGTACATTAGAACCTCGACTGGCAATTCATCTGGAAGAGAGAGAAACTGTGGGCCAGACGGGTTGATTGTCATAGTCAAGATTACGGGGGTCAGTGCAATATTTCTGGTAAGTATGCGGTTATGAGACCGGGACAAAAAAAAACAAAATTAACACCGAGGTCCGGACAACTTTTGAATCCGCTCAAGGCACCGTGGGGGTTCGCGGATTAGGTACAGGCATGAGGCGAGTCTTAGTACTTCTTACCAGACAATTAAAAACGCTCGAGCGACGTTTTCATTGAGTAGAATCTGTTTAAAGTCCTTCTTAGCTCAGTTGGTAGAGCGCGTCACTAGTAAGGATTATTAGTACATGACGAGGTCAGTCGTTCAAGTCGGCTAGAAGGAATTTTGTTTGTTTTGACGGAAAAAAATCCTTCTAGCCGACCGATATCGAACTTGTCGCAAATCCATAGGCACCTCAAACAGAAAAACAACATAAAGTGACTGTGAGAAATCTAGAGCAGATGCCCACTACCCAATTTTTGACCTCAAATCAAAGCATCTGTGGTGGAAAAAACCGATAAACTGTAAAGTGGTAAGACCTACGCGCTGAGCAACAGAACTATGGACCCGGATATGTGTATGAGGATGCTACACTGATCCTCTTGGCCTTGGGTTCAATCTCACCGCAACAAGGCACGGGCCCTGGCTACAGGCCAAAGGATTTGCAGGAACACAAAACGGACTTACCTTGATTCTTAATTAAATCCTCGACGAGGGTGACAGCGGGGTTTTTGTCCGGGAATTGCCTTTACTAGCATTATAACCCTCGGTGCCTTAGAGATAGACCCTACGCATACTATGTAACTGTGAAGATACAAGGGCAGAAACAGTTTAAAAACCTTTCATGTGGCGTTGAGCCTCGGCTGCGTTCAAGTTCGAAGCTCACCGTTAACGTCCCTCAAGAAGCGACTTGTACTCTGGCTCGCACGTACCAAATCCAAATCATCTCGAAGTTTATAACTATACCCGTGTACAAAGTTTCAATTAGGGGATGTTCACGTTCAATGCTAGGGAATTTTTCTACAAGGTTTATCTTGTAAGCGATAGTACTGTGAAGGAAGGAGTATATGTTGTTAAGAAATGGAGAATTTTGAGGGGAGAAAGGCCAAGTCGACGTCGTATTAGCTTTGACCATAGTAAATGTATTAGGATTTTTAACTATTAACCATCAACGCTCAACGCTCAACTTCGGAATATTCCAACCATCTCAGCATCGGGTAAATTAGACGACAGAGTCGAACGAGATGTGCTTCAGCCAAGGTCGCTCTATCAGTCAAACGGTGATAGTACTCCTAAATTCCACCTTTCGTCCATGCTCAGTGTCATTTTAGGAAGAAAGATATACTTGCCATCGACATCGAGGGTTTTGTTGACAGACCGGGGACGGGTAAAATGCAGTCGTGTCATCTGCTTAGTATGTACGTAACTTGCCGGTTGAACGTACAATTTTCATCTAATGACTAGTCATGTGCTGGTGACATGTCTTTGCTACTGGCCATTAATTTGGGCATTAACCACGCTAGAAGAATCCTTAGACAGGCTCCCTAGAAATTCCCCTAGAAGTCACTGAGAAGCGCATCGGAAGGGTATGTTCTTTTCACCATCTCAAAATCTCTAAACTGACATAGAGAGGCACAAGTCGATCGCTCGGCCGTTCGGGTACACAGTATGTAACACTCCCAAAAGCAAATGAAAAAATGAAGAGGTCTAGTTCTAGAACTTGGTCGATTAGATAATACAAGTGTCATGAAAAAAGACACAAACAGGACTTTGAACGCCAGTCATTAGTCACTGCCCAGCGGTCCTGACATAGAGATTGATCGGGCAAATCGAACTTGGCCTGCGACTGAATCCGTGCGTTTCTTGTAATGTTACTCTTGAGTATCGGCGCTGCTCCTCACATTTGGAGGGCTCACTGCGGAGCCAGAATTATCCTGGATGAATGATTTTCGATCATCAAAATTAAATGTATGGATATGTCGCGGTGGGTTTATTATCGCTGGATTGACGTGAGTCTCGCGTCAACGGCAAATGCCATGACAAAGTGGGTGACAGACTGATAGTCAGTCGATAAAGTGGCTAGGCGATCACTTGCCACTGTTTGGCTTGGTTTGGAAATCCTAGAGATCTTTACCAACCTTTGAAAATAAATTGAGGAAAGTGTGATTTTGATTTGTGAAGGTGCGATGCAGTGCACTGAATATCCTCTGGGTCAGAATGAACGTTTCTATCAACAACTTAACCAATGTCCATGTTTTTCTGTTCCCCCTCCTGTCCGTCGTCCTCGGCGAATGATGTTTTCCGATATCAATAAGTATAGATAGATTGAGTGTGACCGTGCCATGCCGTTGAAATTTGAATATCGAACTGTGGACATCGTGAATCGCGCTTGCTTCTAATAGGGATAAATAATGTTGCTGACTACTTGAAGGTAGGCTTCAGTCGGGATTGGTGGAGCTAGAAGAGTAAATCGGGAACGTGACCATGAAAATCGAAGTGCCAGTATATTGTCCGGGTCTCGGAGGGTTAGAATTTCGGGCACATGTTGTGTACGGTCCCATGTCAAAGGATGTACTTCGTGTATATTGGCCGTCAGCTACCTGTATCGACATGAAGTCAAAATGTAGTCCCAAACGGTCAAGTGAGTCAACAGACTTTGGAGTGATGAATATCCAGCATATATGAGAACAGGAGGATAGCTCGAACAAACCCGACAAAAAACAAAGTGCTAAATGCTGGACAAGATACTGAGGAAGATTATTGAACTGAAGGTAAGATCTTTTCGAGACAAAAATCCCCACGTTATCGGGCTCACCGAACCGACGCCAACCGTGTTGGTAACTTGGCCCATCAAATTCTCCTAATTCACACACTTGGCAACCCGCCGAACAAGAATTCCACTTACTTTCTGAGATATATGGGTTCGAAAATTGGGAAAGGGCTGGGAAAGGTCGATATCAATAGGTCAAAGTACACCTGGAAAACATGGAAGGTTCAAGGTCGAGAATTTTTCATTATCACATCCACTTGCTGCTGATCAGCAGGACAGTTATTTGTAATATGATATGACGAGAATGTTCTATTTCTAGTGCCTACGCGAATCTGTATCAGTAATATTCATGAATTATTTATTGCCCGACAGCAGACGACGCGATAAACGATCCTCCGTTCGACTTGGAAGAATGAAGCGCTTTTAAATATCAATAAGTCAGCTGGTCGTTATAACCCCTTAATTATATGGTTCCAAGTTATGTATTCAACGTTCAAGATTTCGACCAATATATGTGTAAAGTTCGATGATCGAATATGCGTTGTCCACTGATCAGCTAGAATGATGGAACGGTTTCTACTTTCCAGTGCCAGTGTGTTTATGATTTCGATTGCTTATACATTCGAATTTTGGCCTGATCTAAAATATCTATTACATTTCCTTCCTGCCGGCTCATCAGATGCACATCCATCACATCATGCACATGGCTCCGCAGTTTCTTCCCTTCGTAGCTAACGAGAATCCGAATCGAGGAAGTCTATACGTGGTACTACATGCGTACCATAAATTGACTTCTTTTTTTAAACCTTCACATGCTTAGCATATATACCATATAGGATATCGTATCGGATGTTTACTCTCTTTAAGCAGCTAGGGAATCTGATCAAGGTACCAACATTTACTTATGTATGGTAGGTAGTAATTAATAACCTTTCCTTTACCTCGAAGCCATGCCCAGGGAATATACTACTGGCATGTCAAGCAAGTCGAGGCACCAGATGTGCAACTTCCAGGCCCCAATGCACCGCCACCCAGGGGTTAGGGGCCACTGATGGTTACCAGGTTCTGTCCCGTTCCGTGAGAGGTCACGGAATGTATCAAAGTCTGTGCATCATGTCAACTGAGGGCTGTCCCCGTCGACATCAAATTGAAGGTTAGAACGGACTCGCGTACAAAAAAAAAAGACTGCACGACCACTGAGTCGCTTGCGGGGTAAGGTTAAAGTGATGTCGATCTATTACGAAATCGGACAGTTGTTTGCTTGAAGGTTTTGATCATTGTGGTTTCAAACTTTCAGACTCTGGTTTATTCCTCAAGCTGAGGAGAGGGATGGAGGCAATTGAAAAGATGAACTGTCAAGATATGGGTGGATCAATCATCAAACTTCTGATGCGTGGTCCGCGTCCGCTCAACTGTTTGTATTGACGTGCCCAGCTGGTGTCCGTTCATGTGTCAATATGTCGGTGATAACAATAATAAATTGAACGAGGGTTTTTTTTTGCTTCCTTGGTTTTTTTTTTTTTTTTTAAAACATAGGTTTTTAAGTTG
>Ga0193743_1002748_pt1 | contig 12172 bp, 14 predicted proteins | sample L2c2metaG_FD_143038 | JGI IMG/M metagenome (GOLD analysis project Ga0193743, IMG submission 143038) | Soil microbial communities from a riparian zone of the East river system, Colorado, United States - L2c2 | ecosystem: Environmental > Terrestrial > Soil > Riparian zone | place: USA: East River... | reverse complement strand
GTAGTCGCCATGCAGCACATCAACGATGCCACCAACGAGAGCGCGATCTTCGGGTTGACGTTCAGCGTCGCGCTTGTCCTGCTCGGTGCCGCCGCGGTCGTCCACTACCGGCTCGGGTTGCGTACCGCGACGTGGTGGATTCTCGCGGCGCTAGCGCTCTATGCCATCGCTCTCGGAATCACCGGGGCGGTGCACATCCCGCTGAACGAGACGCTCGACGCGGCCGGGAATCCCAGCGAGGATGAACTCGCCTCCGTCCGGTCCGACTTCGAGAATCCCTGGAACAGCGCGCACATCACTCGAACCATTACCGGCACGCTCGCGCTCGCCTGCCTCAGCCTTGCTGGATCCGCCCGCAATCGCACCCGTCCTCGGATCGCCTGAACCCGGGCGGCCGAGCCGCCGAAGCTATTTGGACCGGGGATCGGTGGGGTTCATGCCGGTCATGATGGCGTCGATGTCGGCTTGCCCGGTGACTACCTGGTGGGCCAGCTCGACGAGTTTGAGGTGGTGTGATCGGGCGTGCTGGCGGAGCACCGTGAAGGCTTGGTCCACGTCGAGGTGGCTGCGTCCAGCGAGTACGCCCTTGGCCTGCTCGATGACGGTGCGGCTGTTCAGCGCGCCCTGTAGTTGTTCGGCCAGTACCTCGCTGCGGTGGATGGCGCGTTCGGACAGGATGCCGATGGTGGCCACGTCGGCCAACGCTTGGGCCAGGCGCAGATCCGTGTCGGGAAGCGGACCGGGCCGGTTGGCGAACAGGTTCAGCGCTCCGATGATCTCGGTGCGCAGCCGCATGGGCAGCGCGTGCACCGATGCGAACCCAGCCTCCGTGGCGCGCGGCGCGAATCGGGGCCAACGTTCGTGTGCTTGCTCCATGTCGGTGACGGTGACGGGCGTACCGGTGTGCAGGCAGTCCAGGCAAGGACCGTCGTCGGTTTGCAGTTGGAACAGCTCAAGCAGTCGGGTTTCCCCGGTGGAGGCGGCCACCGGTGCCAGTTGGCCGCGCTGATCAGACAGCAGAAGCCCAGCGGCATCGACCGCAAGCAGCTCGACGCAGACGTCGGTCAGCCGGTACAGAAGATCCATCATGTCGTAGTCGTCGACCAGGGTGTCGGCGAGCTCGACGAACGCCTCGGCCAGGATTCGTTCCCTGCTCATGCCCGTACCTTTGTTCCGGCGGTTTGCTTCGCGGCGGCGTGTCGCGGCCTCATCAAGTGTCCTCCTGGTCCGCACCGAAAGCAGGCCCCGCATTCGGGCAGAGGGCGAGCCCACTGGGCGGCCGGCGGTACTCAGCGCCGTTGGCGGTGACCGTTAGTCGGTCCCACCATGCCGTTCCGCGACGGGCGCGTGTCCGTCGCGGGGTCTGTGGGTACCCCGCCCCGTCGGCGGTCATCTCCGACCATTGGTGGGTGCCAGGGGCACGCGACCGAGCAAACAACCGAGCGCATGGGGCGCAAAGATGGAAGACGCAGGTAGCAGCGAACAAGCACCACGGACCGAATTCGTTCACCAATTCTGGCCTGCTGAACCAGACCAGCTCCCGGGCATCCGCTCGGAGGTACGCCGCTGGTTGGCGCCGCTACCGCTCACTGTGCAGGCGCGGCTCGATCTCCTGCTGGCCGTCAGCGAAGCCGCTACGAACGCCATCGAGCACGCCTACCCGCCGGACGCTGCCCGGGAGAGTGTGGAGGTGAGCTTCTGGACCGATCCGCTCACGGTCAACATCGAGGTCGTCGACCACGGAAAGTGGCGGACGCCCTCGGCGCAACCCAATGGCCGGGGACTGGGCATACCGCTCATGCAGCGCCTCGTCGACTCGGTGATGATCCACTTAGATGGCCGGGGAACCCGGGTGCTCTTCACCCACGCGTTGCCAGGGGCGGCGCGGCAACTTCCGCCCGGCTTCCACTTACCCACCTCACTCGAACTCCCGCACATCGGCGGCGAACCCAGACCCGACCGGTAACCGCTCAAGCCTTCCTTGTGCGCCTTCGCCGCTGGCGCCACGCCGACCAGCATCGCAGGCCCCCGCGGCCCAGCGCCGAATAATTCATTTGGACACGGCGGGTTGCGCGAGTCGCGGAGACTCAGTAGCGGACGTCGCTTTGCGCCAGTGGCGGATAGACGGTGGACGTCTCACCGTCGACCGTGGTGCCCGCGAATTGCAGCATCGCCTGTTGTGCGCCGTGCATCGGTGCCGGGTAGTTCAAGGTCGGGGCCGAGACCTCATCCAGCATGTCCAGGTGTTCGGGGGTGAGGGGTACCTCCAGGCCGGCGAGGTTGTTCTCCAGGTGGTCCACGCGCCGGGCGCCGAGGATGGGCACGATGGTGCCTTCGCGGGCGCGCAGCCAGGCCAGCGCTACCGCCGCCGACGTGGTCCCGAGCTCGTCGGCGACCGTGGCGACGGCGTCGATGACGGAGTACTCGTCCTCGCTGGGACCGCCGACGAAGGCCATACGGGCGGAGTCGGTGACCTGGGTTCCGCGCCGATATTTGCCGGACAGGAAGCCGTTCTTGAGCGGGCTCCACGGGACCAGCGCCATGCTCTGGTCGAGTGCGAGCGGCGCGAGTTCACCCTCGACGGTGCGGGCCAGCAGCGAGTACTCGACCTGCAGCGCGATCAGCGGGGTCCAGCCTTTCAGCAGCGCCGTTGTCTGGGCCTGTGCGGTAACCCAAGCCGGCGTGTTGGAGAAGCCGATATAGCGGATCTTGCCGGCCCGGACGAGGTCGTCGAGGGCGCGTAGGGTTTCCTCGATCGGGGTGTGCTTGTCCCAATTGTGCAACCAGTACAGGTCGAGGTAGTCGGTCTGTAGGCGGCGCAAGGTCTGGTCGAGCTGGGCGATGATCGACGTGCGGCCCGCGCCGCCACCGTTGGGGTCGCCGGGGAAGAGGTTGGCGAAGAACTTCGACGCCAGCACCACGTGCCCGCGTCGCCCGGGCCGGGCGGCGAAGAAATCGCCGAGGATCTTCTCCGAGTGGCCGTTGGTGTAGAAGTTCGCCGTGTCGATGAAGTTCCCGCCGAGGTCCAGGTAGGTGGCCAGGATCTTCTCGGATTCCTCGACGCTGCATCCGGCGCCCCCGGGTTCTTCCCCGAAGGTCATCGCGCCGAGGGCGAACGGGCTGACCCGCAGCCCCGACCGGCCGAGGGTGAGGTAGTGATCGAGCGGCATGAGCGTGCTCCTGTGCGTGTCCGAATGGCCCCGGAAATGGGTACTGCCATCGAAACGCCCGCCGGGTGGTCCTCGGTAGACCGATGGGCGCGAGGTCTTGCCCAATCCTCTCGACTTCGCACTGATCGGGCTTGCCATGCCCCAGCTGGGATGCTTCCGTGGAGTGTGCGCACCACCCCTGGCCTGCTGGACGAGATCCGCGGCCTCATCGCGGCCCATGCCCGACCAGACCTGCAGACGTCGATCGACGGGTTGCTGTTGTCGAAGGTGCAGACGGCGCCGCCGGACTATTCGCTGACCGAGCCGCTGCTGGTCGTCATGGTCCAGGGCGGGAAACGCCTCCTGCTCGGCCACCAGGTCTATGAGTACCGGGCGGGGCAGTGCCTGGTGGTCACCGCCGCCCTGCCGGTCACCGGCCACTACATCGATGCCAGCTCACAGGCCCCCTCCTTGGCCATGGGGCTGGTGCTGCGCCCGACCGCCATCGCCCCGCTGCTGCTGGAGGCCCCGGACGGACGGCGGTCCCGGACCACGGCCGGCACACCCGCGATCGCGACCGGCGAGGCCGGCGTCGACCTGCTCGACGCCGTGGCCCGAATGCTGCGACTGCTCGACCACCCCGCGGACGCTCCGGTGCTCGCCCCGCTGATCGAGCGGGAGATCCTCTGGCGGCTGCTCACCGGTCCGCACGGCGGCGTGATCCGTCAGATCGGTCTGGCCGACAGCGGCCTGTCCCACGTCAGCCGGGCGATCAGGTGGATCCGCGACAACTACGCCGAACCGATGCGGATCTCCGACCTCGCCCGCTTGGCTGGGATGAGCCCGTCAGCGTTTCACCGGCATTTCCGCGCCATCACGGCCATGAGCCCCCTGCAATTCCAGAAACGCATCCGGCTCCAGGAAGCCCGGTCCTTGTTGGCCGCCCGCCCCGGCGATGTCGCCGGCGTAGGACATCTCGTCGGCTACGACAGCCCCTCGCAGTTCAACCGCGAATACCGCCGCCTGTTCGGCGCCCCACCCGGCCAACACGCCGCAAATCTCCGCGCGGACACCGGCCCTCCCGACCTCCAACACCTGCCCTGACAGCTGACTGGCCGGGCACCCGGCGGGGACCAGCGGGGGCGTCCCGTCATCCGAGGCTAGGGACGGGGACCGGGGCCGAGCCGCGCCGAAGCGACTCCGCTCCGGCCACGCCGACCAGCGATGCCGACACCGCCGCGCGCACCGGCACCAGCGGTTCGGCGCCGTCCTCGATCGTGGCGCGGACGGCGGCCAGCACCGCGGCCGTCCCCTCGGCGGCGCGCTCTACCCGCTCGCCGGCAAGCACCACGGGCGGCGGAACGACGACCTCGTCTCGAGCCTCGCCGCCCACGCTGGCCCACGGCTCGCCCCGGATTCGCACGGACCAAGCGTCCTCGCCTGGTGCTCGCACGTTCTCGACCAGGCCGCGGTCTCCCCGGACCGAGAGCCAGCTCCAGTGGCTGTCGGGCTCTCCCTGGAGGAAGCCGTGCCGGGCAGGCCGTGCAGGTAGTCCGCCTCGATCAGCTCGACCTGCCCGATCTCGTGGTGATCGACCAGGTCGCGGATCAGTCTGACGTGCGGCAGGCAGACGTAGTTCTCGGCGAACGAGTAGCTCGCCCGCGACGCGTCGGCGGCGGCGATCAGCCGGCTGCCTTCGGCCTCGCTCGTGCAGGCCGCGGTCTCGGACAGTACGTGGACGCCGCGTTCCAGGAACGCGATGGCCAGTGGTGCGTGTGTGTCGAAGTCGTCGGCCAGGACGACTCCGTCCAGGCCGAGATCGAGTAGGTCCGCCCAGTTGTGGGAGCGGGTCGGGACCTCCTCGGCCGCTTCGAGCCGGGCACGGTCGAGGTCGCAACCGGCGACCACCTCGAGGCCAGCCCGGGTGGCCCACCGGGCGAGGTGGCGCCCCTGCCCGAGCCCGACGATACCGATACGAGCGCGACCGGTACGAGCACGAGTGGCGGGGTTGGTCATGTGGGACAGGATGCCTGCTCCCGCCAGGGAAGTTGATCGAGTTTCGACGCCCGGGCCCGCCCAGCCCTGAGGTCAGTGTTGCTGGTCAGCCCATTCTTGTTTCAGGATGCTGAACACTTCGGAGTCGCGCCAGCCGTCGCGGATCAACATGGTCTGTCGGAGCGTGCCTTCATGGGTCATGCCTAGCTTGCGGAGGACCCGGGCCGAGCCGACATTGCGTGGGTCGCAGGTGGCATAGATCCGGTGCAGGCCTAGCTGCGCGAAGCCGATCGTGAGGAGTTCGTGCCCGATCAGGGTGCCGAGGCCACGCCCCCACAGGTCGGGGTGGAGTCCGTAGGCGATCTCACCTTGCCGGTGGTCGCGGTTGCGGATCCACAGGTCGCCGGTCCCGATGGGCAGCCCGTCGTGGTTGGCGATGTAGGGAAACCGTGTTTGTGGGGACTGTGTCCACGCTGCCGCGGCGTCGTCGACGAACGCTCGTGAGGCCTCCGGGGTGTTGGGCCCCCACGGCTGGTAGCGGCAGAACTCTGGCCGGCTCGCCCAGGTGTGCACCGCTAGACGGTCGTCGGTGTGCACCGGGCGAAGCGTCAGCACCACCCATTCATACCGCGCGCGTGGTTCGCAATCCTCCCGAGCCGTTTCGCCGAGTGGCAACTCAGTCGGCCCAGGCCCGTGATCAAACCGGACTGGCTTGCCACTCGCCGCGCGACGCTGCTCAGGTCCTCTTGCGTTCGCTGCTTGCCACTGGCTGAACACACGTAGTGCGCGGAGCGGCGGGACCGGGGGATCAGCGGCCAGTGCCTGGCCGAGTGGGACCACCGGCCCGAGCCTTCCGGCGGTCGGCCTTGCCCCTTCGAGCGCGGTGCACCGATATGCCGATCGAGACGGCGATAACCAAGAACAGGCCGATGATCAGCGTCACCGCCGCGGCGTGCTGAAGCAGCCAGACGAGGGCGCCGATCGCCATGGCGCCAATTACGATGCCCACGATTGCCCGCAGGCCGTCGCGGAGGCCGGACGGTTGCTCAGGGCTCGGGCCCCGGTTGTTGCGGATGCCCTTGATTGCGTCGGTGATGAACTCAGTGGTTCGGTAGTAGCGCCTCACGCCACTCCAGCGTGACGATCAAGCTATTCGTTACAGCCCCTCGCGCCTCGTCAGCACCACGTCTGGTCGGCGGAAACCGCCGGTCAGGACGGTTGTGAGTCGGGTCGTGGCCGATGATCGCGCGGGCGGAGCAGTGCAGCGCGGCGATCACCTCAGCGATCTCGCTCATGACATAGTGGCGCGGTGCCGTTGGTCTCAGTCCTGACGCCGACCCAAGCCCACAACGCCGACCACATCGAGGCATTGTGGAATTCGCTGAAGGGCCAGGTGCTTCCGCCGGGCTGGGACTTCGAGTGGCTGGTCCAGGAGGACGGCGTTCGGCCGGCCGTGCGGGATTTGCTGCCCGATGAGCCACGCATCCGTTACGACGCGCTCGGCGTGCAACTGGGTGGCGCCGCGACCCGCAACGTCGCCCTGGCCCGGGCGACCGGCGAGCTCATCGCGGGAATGGATCATGACGACTGGTATGAACCGGGGGGATTGGCCGCGCTGGTTCAACCGCTGACCGAGGATCCGGCGATCGCGTGGTCGTGCGGCCAGATCCGATGGCAGAACCCGGATGGCTCCAGTTGGGTGAAGCCCGACGTGTTCCCGCCCGGCCGCATCGAACCTGCCGTGATCGCCGAGACGTTCGTGCGTACCGACGACTTCCCGTTTCCCGCCGCTGTCACCACCTACCGGCGAGCCCACCTCATCGCTCACGGTGGCTGGCCCGCGGTCGCCAGGTCTACCGATGCGGTCCTGCTCGCCGCGTTCTCCACGCACTGGCCCGGGGTCTGGGTGGATCGGGTCGTCGGCACGTACCGCCGCTGGCCCGCCCAGCACACCGTGCAGCCCGCCGACATCGCCATCCGCGACGTACCGCACGTCCGCGGCGTGATCGCGCAGCGGTTCGCCGCGGAACGGGCACTGACCGGCGGGTAGTCGGCTGCGCGGCACGCGAGGACTGAGGCGCTCGGGCCCCGTCGCGGTTGTTAGACCCATTGCATTTTGTAGACCGTTCTCGGCGGCCGCGTCCGCGCCGGCCTACGCTGACCGTGTACGCCGCACGGCTGTCGAGTGAAACGGGTGCCAACGCAATGCCGTACGACTTCGAAGTTCTCGCCCGGGCGATCCTGGACGGCGCAGCGGACGCCATCATCGCGGCGGACCGGGACGGCATGATCACGCTGTGGAACCCCGGAGCGGAACGCATCTTCGGTTACACCGCGGCCGAGGCGGTCGGCCAGTCGCTGGATCTCATCATCCCGGAGCGGCAGCGCCCCGCCCATTGGAAGGGGTTCTCGGAGGTGATGCGGACCGGCCAGAGCCGGTACGGCACGGGCGACCTGCTGAGCGTGCCGAGCATCCGGCAGGACGGCCGGCGCATTTCGATCGAGTTCACCATCGTGCCGCTGAAGGACGCCGAGGGCAGGATGTCAGGGATGGTGTCCATCCTGCGCGATGTCACTGCCCGCTTCGAGGAGCTCAAGACCCTGCGCCGGAAGCTCGCCGCGCCCCAGCCCCAGTAGGCGTCCGGACGGCTGACCCTCCGACAGTCATACGCCGAGATGGATATGAAGATCTATCCCGAGCAGAACGAGCGGCCAGAGAAACATGGCTAGGACGAATGACACGAGGGATGAGAGGTTGGTGATCGTGTAGCCGTGGGAGAGCGCGACCACTACTCCAAGGACTACCCAGACGAGAGTCCCCAACGAGACGCCACCTCTCATGATCACTCCTCCACGGTGGGCTTCTGGTTGTCGGGCTCAGGCCTCTACTGCCTCGCCCCGGGCACCCGTGCGGGTTCTTGCCGGGTCGACCTCACGTTCAGGATGACGGCGGAGGTACTCCTGTTCTAGCTCACCTGTCCGTCGACTGTGCTCGTGCAGGGCATGAGGTGCGCCATGCAAGAACGTTTCGTGGCGAGTGCGATGGAGGTGCGCCAGCTCGCGGATCAGGTCGGACTCCGCGAGGTCCTCGGTACGAGTGACAGACACTTCGTTCTCCTCTGCTGGGAGGTCCGGGGTACAGCCTTTCACGCTTCCTTCGCAAGTCCTCAGGCGCGCGCGTGGCGGAGCGCCCAGGCGAGAACGTAGTCGGCAATCTCTTCCCAGCCCGGCGCGGCGGGTAGCAGGTGTGGCTTCCCCCCGAATTCCACGATCTCGGTGAGGGTCTTCTCGGACTTGTAATGTTTGGCGTTTGATCGTTGCACGGTGGGCGGCATGATGTGGTCCTCGCCGCCCGAGACGAACAGCAGCGGTGCGCGGTCGTCGTTGTGGTAATTGACCCAGGTGCCGGTGTGACCAGGCGTCAGGTTGGCCAGCGCGCTCTCGAAGAGAATCTTCCCTGACACCGGGACGGCATACCGCTCGTACAGCTCGCGGGCCTCGCCCTCGGGAAGGGTGTTGGTGAAGGCGTAGTTCCAGTGCTCGAAGTCGTAGCGCACCGCCTTGTGCCGGTTGGCCGGGTTCTTCAACACCGGAAGCGTGGATCTGACCTGGGAGAGCGGGACCACCGGGACGCCTTCGGTCGGAGCGGAGTTGAGCGCCACGCCGGCGACCCCGAGGCCGTGGTCGAGCAGGATCTGGGTGAAGGCGCCGCCAGCCGAGTGGCCGATGAGGATCGGCGGCTCGTCGAGTGACCGGATGGTGGACTCGAAGTGCTCGAGGATGGAAGCAATGGTCACCGCCTCGACGGGGCTCGGGTCGGAGTTGAGGGCCTCGACCTCCACCTCGAAGCCTGGGTACGCGGGGGCGAGCACGCGGTGGCCCTGGCTCTCGTACCGGCTGATCCAATGCTGCCAACTGCGGGGTGTCACCCAGAAGCCGTGCAGGAGGACGATCGCGGGGCTCATTCGGAGTCCTTTCCTGAGGCGAACGCGAGCAGGCCGGTGCTCGGTCCGATGTCGGCGAGGTCTGGGCCGGCTGAGGCGTTCCCTAGACGAGAGTCCGATCAGGGCGATGCCGGGCGCCGCGAACACGGTCACCGCCGCCCTGTCCGCAGCAGTCTGCACCCTCGCTGGCCGTACCGGTTGAGCCGATGGGCTGACGACGCACCCTAGGCGGGGTGGAGGCGTTCGCGGAACAGGTCCAGAACGCGGTCCAACGCCGCGCGGGTGGGCTGGCCGGGCTGGTCGATGAGGTGCTCGGTGAGCACCGAATGGGGGCCCGTGGGCGCGTCCGGGTTTGCGGCGGAGTCGTCGAGCTCAACGGCGACAAAGGCCTCACCGAGTTCCTGACGGAGGAACTGGAAGCGGCTCTCCGGCACGAGGCGGTCACCCCGGAAACGCAGGCCGATGACCTGCAGGCCGTCATTCGCACAGCGCGCCTTGACCACCGCGAGGTCTTCCGGTGCGATGTCGATCGAGTGACGTTGGGCCCGGGTGATGGGCAACGGCATGGACGGCTGTGACAGGACCGGGACGAGGAGACGGTCGTCCGTGGCCATCGCGAGCGCGTAGCCGCCGGTGAAGCACATGCCGACCGCGCCGACTCCTGGCCCGCCGCACCGCTGGTGTTCGTGGGCGGCGAGCGCGCGCAGCCAGTCGACGACCGGAGAGGTCTTGCCGGTGGCCCAGACGGTGAATTCGCGGCTGACACAGGCCCGCAGGATCGTGCTTGCTACGTACCCGACCGCGGGGAGCAGGCCGCGCGCCGCAGGGTTGTGGTCGCGCCCGGGCTCGCCGAACAGCCGAGGGAGCACCGCGGTGCAGCCGACCGCCGCTACCCGGTCGGCGAACTCGAGCACCTTCGGCGTGATGCCCGGAATCTCGGCGATCACGATGACCGCCGGTCCGCTGCCTTTACGCAGGAGCTCGTGAGTCACTCCACCATGGGTGAACTCGTCACGGTCGAACCCACTGAGGTCATGATCAGCCATCTGGTACCCAACCTTCGACACTGGGGAGCTACCGCGGCACAGGTAGGTGCCATTGCGATCAAGCTACCGTCAGCCAGACGTTCGCGGCGCTACTCAGGTGAGCCGCGGAGTCAGGGATGGGTCCAGGGTGGAGCTGGTACGTCGGGGGCGTCGGCGCGCGCGCCCAGCGTGGCGAGCATCGACTGTTCGACGGCGTCGGGATCATCGCCGAGGCCGATCATCAGGTTGAGCGCCAGTGCGCCGATCACGAGTAGGCCGTCGTCGCGGCCGAATGCCCCGGCGATCTGTAGGAGCACGTGTCCGTGGGTTGCGCTGAAGAACTGCCGCGCCGCCAGCAGCGGGTCCACCGGCCGTATGCGCCCGGACTGGATGATCCGCTGAACCGAGTCCACCATGACGTGGAGCGCGGCGCGCCCCTCCGGGAACTCGGCCATGCTGTCGTTGCTGATCTCCAGCTTGGCGCGTAGCCGCAGATCGCCGCCGGTGACGCCGAACATCAACCGGTACAGCTGCGGGTGGGCCAGCGCCCAGTCGTAGTAAGCCCAGCCTTTGCTGAAATGATCCGCTACCGGATCGTCGGTTTCGGCCACAGCGGCCACCTGCGCGGTGAGGCGGACGAGCCCCTCGGTCACCAGCGCCTCGAAAACCCCGGGCATGCCGCCAGTCAGTGTGTATACCGCTTGAGCGGAGGCTCCGATCTCGGCGCCGAGCTTGCGCGCTTGGAGCGCCTCCGGCCCGCCAGCCTCCAGCGCGGCTATCGCCGCCTCCACCAGCCGGGCGTGCTGCTCGGCGCGGGCGCTGGAACGTGCGGTGGCCATAACTCAGTTATATCAGGGGTATCACACGGTTGTGAAAAATGCCGAACACGTCTATAACTTTGTCATAAGCGCTCGAAGGGGTGCCGGCATGGGCAACAGCGAGCGGTTCGATGTGATCATCGTCGGCGCTCGGTGCGCCGGTTCGCCCCTGGCCGCGTTCCTGGCGCGCTCAGGCGCGCGGGTCTGTGTGGTGGACCAGGCGCGGTTCCCCAGCGACACGCCCTCTACCCATGGGATACAGCCGGTGGGGGTGCGGATCCTCGAGCGCCTGGGCGTGTTGGAGTCGTTGCTGACGATCGCTACCCCGATCGAGCGCGCGACGATCGCCCTCGGCGGCAGCCGTATCGAGGTCGACCGGATCAGCGCGGTGCTCGGCGCGCCGATGCTCAACGCGCGTCGGGTGCACTTGGATCAGCTGCTGCTCGAGGCGGCGGCCGCGGCGGGCGCCGAGGTCCGTACCCGAACCCCGGTGACGGGCCTGGTTGAGGAGGGTGGCCGGGTTACCGGGGTCAGGACAAAGACCGGGGTGTTGCGCGCGCGGCTAGTGGTCGGCGCGGACGGTGTGCGCTCCACCGTCGCCCGACTCGCCGGCGCCGAGGAGTACCGGCGCACGTGCGCGGGACGGCTGTTCGTGTGGGGCTACTTCGACGGCGCGGCCACCTCGGACCGGGTCTGGCTGGGCAAGATCGGCGATCACGGATTCCTGGGCAGCCCCACCGACGCCGGGCTGTTCATGGCCGCGATCGCCCCGTCAATTCAACGCAGTGTGGCGGTACGTGCCGACCCGGCGGCCAGCCACGCCGAGGGCCTGGCCCGGTGGCCCGAACTGGCCGAAGTCTTGGCAATCGCCCGCCAGGTCGGGCCGTTGCGCGTCATGCCCCGCTGGCACGGCTACTTCCGCAGGTCAGCCGGGCCCGGCTGGGTCCTGCTGGGCGACGCCGGGCACTTCAAAGACCCGTCCGCCGGCCAGGGCATCGCTGACGCGTTGCGCCAGGCAGCCACGCTCGCCCCGGCCATCGAACGAGGTCTCGCCCAGCCGAGCCGTCTCGACCAGGAGTTGGCCGACTGGTGGGCCTGGCGAGATCGAGACGCCTGGCAGATGTACTGGTTTGCCCACGACATGGGCGCCGCGGGCCCGACACCCCGGCTTGTGCAGCACATCCAGCGCCGCATCGCCGCCGACCCCCGGCTGGTCGTCGGCCTTCTCCGGGTGCTCAATC